>Ga0065707_10081990_pt1 | contig 25873 bp, 22 predicted proteins | sample SwiRhicommuniRL3_FD_59094 | JGI IMG/M metagenome (GOLD analysis project Ga0065707, IMG submission 59094) | Switchgrass rhizosphere bacterial communities from Rose Lake, Michigan, USA - RL3 v2 (version 2) | ecosystem: Host-associated > Plants > Roots > Rhizosphere > Soil | place: East Lansing...
TCGGCATCTGGCTGCTGCTGTGGCCCGTGCTCTGGGCGCTGTGGCTGTCGTCGAAGGGTCATCCCGATCCACAAGTGTTCGTCGTGTTCGTCGTCGGCACGGTGCTGACGCGTTCCGCCGGCTGCGCCATCAACGATTTCTCGGATCGCAAGTTCGACGGCCAGGTGGCCCGGACCAAGAATCGGCCGCTGGTGACCGGCGAAGTCGATCCCATCGAAGCGGTCGCACTGTGCATCGCCTTCGGCTTCATCGCACTGGGCCTGGTGTTGACGTTGAGCCGGCTGACCCAGCTCATGGCGCTGGTCGGCGCAGTGTTGTTGCTGACTTATCCGCTCATGAAGCGGTTCTTTCCGCTGCCGCAGTTCTATCTCGGCCTGGCATTCACCTGGTCGGTGCCGATGGCCTTCGCGGCGCAAACGGGCGCAGTGCCGAGAATCGCGTGGCTGCTTTTCATTGCGGGCCTGCTGTGGACCATGACCTACGACACCATGTATGCGATGGCCGATAGGGAGGACGATCGCAAGCTGGGGATCCGTTCCACCGCCCTGCTGTTCGGCGATGCGGATCGCTTCATCATCGGCGTGATGCAATTGATGACGCTGCTGGCGCTGTGGTTCGCGGGAGAAAATCTCGAACTGAAAAGCTGGTTTCGCGCCGGGCTGGCCGTTGCCGCCGTGTTTGCTTTGTACGAGCAGGTATTGATCCGCGATCGCGATCCCGTCCGCTGCACGCGCGCCTTCCTCAACAACAACTATTTCGGGATGGCGATATTCATCGGCATCGCGCTGGAGTTCGTCTTCAAGACATCTTGAGCTGTGCGGGCGATGGCCCACACTTCGATTCTCTTCACGCCGGCGCGTTTGAGCACGCGCGCTATTTCATTGACCGTGCTGCCAGTGGTGATGACGTCGTCGAGGATGGCGATGTGCTCGGCGTCGATCGATCGAAGCATGGCGAAGGCTCCCTTGATGTTGCGTCGACGCGCGGGGCGAGTGAGCCCGGCTTGCTCGGCGGTCTCACGGCTGCGCTCGATGACATCGGTGCACAGGGGAACAGGGAGCTGCCGTTCGATGCTGCGTCCCAGCTCGATGGCCTGGTTGTAGCCACGGTGTCGAAAACGTCGATACGCCAGCGGCACGGGGATCAATAGTTGCGGCAACGGATCGGTGCGCCGCGCTTGCAGCTCGCGTGCGAACAGGTGACCTAGCAGCCTGCCGTAGGCGACGTTGCCGCGATACTTCAATCCACGGATGAGGTGATCCAGCGGATAGTCGTACAGGAAGGGGCTCCACGCGGTATCGAAGTGCGGTGGCCGGCGCAGACAACCGCCGCATCGCAATCCCAGCCGGTCCGCGTTGGAAACATCGCCACTGAGGGGCTCCGCGCAGGAAATGCAAGCAGACTCATTGCGCCGCAGGTCGCCCATGCAGCCAAGGCAAAGGTCGACGGAGGGAATTTGCGCGTCGGAGCCGCAAAGCACACAGCGAGCCTCCCAGAACATGCCCCGGGCATGCCGCCACCAAGCGTCGACTCGTTTCCACATTTGCGGTTGACAGGCTTCCGGCGCTTCCAAATACTGCCCCGCAGTTTGCAGGTCTCGCACTACCTGGCGGGGCCGAGAAAGTCCGCATACACAGAGAAATCGTCCATGCAGCCGCACATTCAGTCCGAAGGCCCCCACGTTTCCGACGTCCGTTATTACGGGAGAGTCCGCACCGACTGGACGCTGGACGAGGTGCGTGCATTGTTTGCGCTGCCCTTTGCCGATCTTATGTTTCACGCGCAAAGCGTCCACCGCGCGAACTTCGATCCGAACCAGGTGCAGGTCAGCACGCTGCTGTCGATCAAGACCGGCGCCTGTCCGGAAGATTGTTCGTATTGCTCGCAGAGCATCCGCTTCGAGACCGGGTTGAAATCCGAGCCGCTGATGGACCTGAACGAGGTGATGGAGAAGGCGCGTACTGCCCGTGCCAACGGTGCGACGCGTTTCTGCATGGGGGCCGCGTATCGCAGTCCGAAGCCGAAGCAGCTCGCGCAGATCGTCCAGATGATCAAGGGAGTGCGCGACCTCGGCATGGAAACCTGCGTCACGCTCGGCATGCTCACGCACCAGCAGGCCGGCGAACTCAAGGCGGCGGGCCTCGACTACTACAATCACAATCTCGACACGTCCGAAACGCACTACAAGAAAGTGATCACCACGCGCACCTACCAGGATCGGCTCGATACGCTGGAGGCCGTGCGCGAAGCCGGATTGAAGGTCTGTTGCGGCGGCATTCTCGGCATGGGCGAGACCGAGCTGGATCGTGCGCAGCTGCTGCACACGCTCGCAACATTGCCGGAGCATCCGCAGAGCGTGCCCATCAACCAGCTCATGCAGGTGCCGGGCACTCCTCTATATGGCGCGGACAAACCGAGCCCGCTGGAATTCGTGCGTACCATCGCAGTCGCTCGCTTGCTGATGCCACGTTCCTACGTGCGGCTGTCCGCCGGCCGCTCCGAGATGAGCGATGAAACGCAGTCGCTGTGCTTCCTCGCCGGCGCGAATTCGATCTTCTACGGCGACAAGCTGCTCACCACCGAAAACCCTGGCGAGCACCACGATCGACAGCTGTTCGAGCAGCTCGGTATTCGCACCGAATCGCTGCCTCCGGAAGGGACACTCGTCGCGGCAGCGACGTGTGTCCCCGATCTTCATCTTGAAACCGCTTCCGGATGAAGAATGGGGATGACCAATGGGAATGGTCTAGACCACACGCACCTTGCGCTGCGCTTCAGGAGCATGTCCCCGGGTAGGCGCTAGATGCCGGCGCACGACACTTCCAGCGACTTCTTTCTCGACAGCCGGCTCGTACGCCGCGCATTCGATGCAGCCAGCGCGGACTTCGATCGGCACGCGGCCGTCCACTCGGAAATACGGAGCCGCCTGCTGGAGCGGCTCGATGTGGTTCGCCTGGAACCTGCGGCGGTATTGGATCTCGGCGCTGGAACGGGACACACGACTCGCGCGCTGAAACGCAGATATAAGAATGCGCAGGTCACGGCGCTGGATCTCTCGCCAGGCATGCTGGCACAGGCGGGCAAACAATCAGGGTTCTTCCAGCGATTCTCGCGTGTCGCCGGCGATGCGCAGCAGCTGCCCTTCGTCGACGCCAGCTTCGACCTGGTCCTGAGCAACCTGATGCTGCAATGGGTGAGCAATCCCGACGCGGCGATCGGCGAAGCTCGCCGCGTGTTGCGGCCCGACGGACTGTTCACGTTCACCAGCCTGGGTCCCGATTCGCTCAAGGAACTGCGCGAGGCCTGGAGACAAGCCGACGCCTCCCACCATGAGCATGTCCATGTGCATGCATTCATCGACATGCACGACCTTGGCGACGCATTGATCCGCGCAGGCTTCGCCGAGCCGGTCATGGACACGGAGCGATTGACGGTGACTTACAACGATTGGCCCGCGCTGGTCGCTGAGTTGCGCGGTAGCGGATCCACCAATCTCGCCCACGGCAGGTCGCGCGGATTGACCGGCCGAATCGCATCGGAGCGCGCGTTGCGGACGCTCGACTCCTTACGCAGGAATAATGTTTTGCCGCTCAGCGTCGAAGTTGTATACGGCCATGCCTGGGCTGGAAGCCTGCACAAGCGCCGGACGCCGGACGCGGAAGTGCGGATTCCACTCGGATCCGTGACCCGGCGCCGGCCGTGAATTGTCAATTAAAGCGATACGAAGGATGCCGTTTAACGCCACTGCAGGCAGCCCTTGGTAATTTTTACTTATCTCTGAACCATTGCATCGCGTCTCGCCTTGCGAGCTCGGCTGTCACGCAGGGTGGGACTTCTCTGCTAGTACTGGACAGCCTGAGGTCGGGTGAGGCCCGGCCGGAGCCGTCATCGCTTGGTATCGTGCGTGAAAAATCCTTTGCCGTCCGTAATTTGCGCGTTGCGCCTGAGTTTGTGTCTCCGCTAGCATTACCGCCCTTCGATGAGGCCTGCGAATCGATCGTGGCAACGAGCGACGGCGTGGTGTGCAGCGCGCAGCCGGAACCTGTGCCGGTCACGGGGTCCGTTGTGTGTCGATTCGAACTGGCGCCGCACCGGTCGCTGACGCCGCGGGGCGCGGCGGTATTCATTGCAATCCTGGGTGGAACGACGTTTGGAGTGGCGATCTTTTTCACGCTGCTGGGCTTCTGGCCCGTGCTGCCGTTCGCGGGACTCGAAATCGGGCTGCTCGCGTGGGCCATGCGAACCTCCATGTTGAGCGGAGCACAGCGTGAAGTGATCAGCATTAGCGAAGAAACCGTCACCATTGAGTGGCATACCCGGCAATCAGATCGGGTTTCGGTATTTCCTCGCCATTGGTCGAGGGTTAAACTCCGCGCTCCGCTGGCGGCGCTGCACCCTGCACGGCTCGTGATCGAGTCGCATGGCCGCGCCTGTGAGGTGGGCAGGTTTCTCACAGACGATGAGCGTCGCGGTCTCGCGGCGCGACTCAAACAGTTGGTGGGGAATGTGAACGAATCACCCGCGCTCAGATAACTGAGCGTGGGCTTGGAGTGCGTGCGCTTCTCTTCTCTGCATGGTCAGGAAGGGCGCACGCGGTGAATCCGTGCATGGCGCCTTGATTAATCGAGGGGCGCGATGTCCGGGCGCACAGAAATAAGTAAGTGGGAGCAATGGCGCCAATGTCGAAGATCCTGAAATACGTTGCGGGGGCAATCGCAACGTCTCTGCCTGCCAGCGCGGCACTCGCGGCCTGGGAGCTGAACATGCCGGTCGGCGTGACCGAGCTGAGCCGCGACATTCACGGCCTGCACATGCTGATCTTCTGGATCTGCGTACTGATCGCCGTGGCCGTGTTCGGCATGATGATCTACTCGCTGGTGAAGTTCCGTCATTCGCAGGGCGCGGTGGCGGCGAACTTCGATCACAGCACCAAGGCGGAAGTCGTCTGGACCATCATCCCGATCGCCATCCTGGTCGGCATGGCCATCCCCGCCGCCGAAACCCTGATCAAGATCGAGGACACGCGCGACTCGAAGCTCAGCATCAAGGTCACCGGCTACCAGTGGAAATGGCACTACGATTACCTCGACAAGAACGTCAACTTCTTCTCGACGCTCCGTCGCGATCACGACGCCGCGCGCCAGCTGCACTCCGGCGTCGATCCCAATAGCGTCCCCAACTACCTGCTGGAAGTGGACCACCCGCTGGTCGTGCCGGCGAATACCAAGGTCCGCATCCTGCTCACCTCGAGCGATGTCATTCACGCGTGGTGGGTGCCCGCCTTCGGCATGAAGAAGGACGCGCTGCCCGGCTTCGTCAATGAACTTTGGTTTAACGCAGATGTGCCCGGCACTTATCGCGGACAATGCGCCGAACTGTGCGGCCGCGACCATGGCTTCATGCCGGTCGTGGTGGAAGTCCTGCCGCAGGAGCAGTTCGACGCCTGGCTGAAAGAACATCAGCAGCCGGCAGCCGCCGCTGCAGCCAATACGAATGTCGAGCCGGCAGCCACCACGGTTGCCAAAGCGGAGTAATTTTCGATGAGCACAGCACACACTCACGCTGGTCACGCAGCCGGACATCATGACGAACATGATCATCACGGCCCGGAGAAAGGCTGGCGCCGCTGGGTCTTCGCGACCAATCACAAGGACATCGGCACGCTGTACATGCTGTTCAGCATGACCATGTTCTTCATCGGCGGCGCCATGGCGATGGTGATCCGCGCCGAACTGTTCAAGCCCGGCATGCAGCTGGTCGATCCGATGTTCTTCAACTCGATGACCACGATGCACGCGCTGATCATGATCTTCGGCGCGGTCATGCCGGCGTTCGTGGGCCTGGCGAACTGGATGATTCCGTTGCAGGTGGGCGCGCCGGACATGGCGCTGCCGCGCATGAACAACTTCAGCTTCTGGATCCTGCCGTTCGCCTTCACCATGTTGCTGGCAACGCTGTTCGTTCCGGGCGGCTCTCCTGCCGGCGGTTGGACGATGTATCCGCCGCTGTCGCTGCAGAACGGTACCTCGTTCCCGATGCTGATCTTCGCCGTCCACTTGATGGGCGCGTCGTCGATCATGGGCGCGATCAACGTGGTCGTGACCATCATGAACATGCGCGCGCCCGGCATGTCGCTACTCAAGATGCCGCTGTTCGTGTGGACCTGGCTGATCACCGCGTACCTGCTGGTGGCCGTGATGCCCGTGCTCGCCGGCGCAGTGACCATGCTGCTGACCGATCACTACTTCGGCACCAGCTTCTTCCAGGCTGCAGGTGGCGGCGACCCGGTGATGTTCCAGCACATCTTCTGGTTCTTCGGCCATCCCGAGGTCTACATCATGATCCTGCCGGCGTTCGGGATCGTGTCGGAGATCATCCCGACCTTCTCGCGCAAGCCGCTCTTCGGCTACGACGCGATGGTGTACGCGACGGCTTCGATCGCGTTCCTGTCGTTCATCGTGTGGGCGCACCACATGTTCACAGTCGGCATGCCGCTCGCGGGACAGATGTTCTTCATGCTCGCGACCATGCTGATCTCGGTGCCGACCGGCGTGAAAGTGTTCAACTGGACCGCGACCATGTTCAAGGGCTCGATCAGCTTCGAACCGCCGATGCTGTTCGCGATCTCGTTCCTGTTCCTGTTCACGATCGGCGGCTTCTCGGGCCTGATGCTCGCGATGGTGCCGGCCGACTTCCAGTATCACGACACCTACTTCGTGGTGGCGCACTTCCACTACGTGCTGGTGCCGGGCGCCATCTTCTCCATCATGGCGGCGGTGTATTACTGGCTGCCGAAGTGGACCGGCCACATGTACAACATGAAGCTGGCGACCTGGCACTTCTGGCTGTCGACCGTCTTCGTGAACGTCCTGTTCTTCCCGCAGCACTTCCTCGGACTCGCCGGCATGCCGCGCCGTATTCCCGACTACTCCACCCAGTTCGCGGACTGGAACATGGTGTCGTCGATCGGCGGTTTCGGTTTCGGCCTGTCGCAGCTGCTGTTCGCGTACATCGTGATTTCGACGATGCGCAGCGGCGTGAAGGCGACCGACAAGGTTTGGGACGGCGGCACGCCGCAGGGTCTCGAATGGACTTTGAGCTCGCCGCCTCCGTATCACAGCTTCGAAGTCGCGCCTGAGGTCAAGTGAGCGCTCCCATTCCTCAAAGGACATGGCCTACGATGACCCCTCCTGCGATGAATCAGCACGATCGCAAGCGCGGTGTGCGGCGTTCCACCATCTGGATGTCGCTGCTCGCTTTTGCGATCTATGCGGGCTTCATCCTGATGGCCGTGCTGCGCTCGAGCTGACGGCGTAGCGATGGCGACAGCTACAGACAAGGCCAAGCTCGACCGAGCGAACCGCAGCCTGCACCGGCAGCTCTGGGTCTTCGCTGCGGGCAGCTTTGCGTTCGGCTTTGCACTGATCCCGCTCTACAGCGTGATCTGCGACATCACCGGCTACGGCGATCGCTCCAAGCTCGAAAGAGCCTCCGCCGCGGTCATCGAGACCGGGCCGAGCGAGCGCCTGGTCACCCTCGAGCTGATGTCCGCCCAGCCGATGATCGGCGACTGGGAATTCCGTCCGGTCGACCCCGAAATCAAGGTGCAGCCGGGCAAGCTCTACACCGTGAAGTTCTACGCCAAGAACCTGCGGTCGCAACCGATGGTGGCGCAGGCGGTACCCAGCATCGCGCCGGGCCAGGCGACGCCGTATTTTCACAAGACCGAATGCTTCTGTTTCACGCCGCAGCCTTTCGAGGCGAATCAGGAACGCGAGCTGACCGTGCGTTTCAGCGTGGATCCGGCGTTGCCCGCGAACGTCGACCGCCTGACCCTGGCCTACTCGATGTACGACTCGCCGGCGAAAGTGACCCAGACGGCGGCCCTGGCACCCGTGAAGTGACTGCAGACTGGCTAACCTTCGCGGCAGAACAATCGATAGAACGGTTTCATAGATAGAGAACGAACGCATGGCTCACGCAACTACCTCACACGCGCCGTCCGACAAGTACTACGTGCCGCACAGCAGCCCGTGGCCCATCATCGGTTCGGTCGCCCTGTTCACTTCGGTCAGTGGCGCGGCACTGTGGTTCAACCACGTAACGGCCGGTCCCTGGGTGCTCAGCGCCGGCATCCTGCTGCTGATCTTCATGTTCGCCGGCTGGTTCGGCAACGTGATCAACGAAAGCGAAAACCACATGTTCAATGCGGCGGTGGATCGCTCCTTCCGCATGGGCATGATGTGGTTCATCTTCTCCGAGGTCATGTTCTTCGCGGCGTTCTTCGGCGCCCTGTGGTACGCGCGTAACTTTTCGATTCCCTGGCTCGGCGGCGAAGGCGTCAAGGTCTTCACCAAGTTCCTGCTGTGGAAGGACTACGAAAGCGCCTGGCCGAGCAACGGTCCGGCCGCCGTCGGCGGCGACTTCGAAGTCATCCCGGCTTTCAGCCTGCCTGCGATCAACACTGCGATCCTGCTCACTTCCGGCGTCACCATCACGATCGCGCACCACGCGCTGCGTGCCGGCAACCGCACGGTGCTGAATATTTTCCTGGCGCTGACCTGGCTGCTGGGTTTCCTGTTCGTCGGGCTGCAGGCCGAGGAATATCACCACGCTTACACCGAGCTGAACCTGAAGATGTCGAGCGGCGTGTACGGCTCGACCTTCTTCATGCTGACCGGCTTCCACGGTTTCCACGTGACCATGGGCGCCATCATGCTGACGGTGATCTGGTTCCGCTGCCTCAGGGGCCATTTCACCCCGACGCATCATTTCGCGTTCGAAGGCGTGGCCTGGTACTGGCACTTCGTCGACGTGGTGTGGCTGGGACTGTTCGTCTTCGTCTACTGGCTGTAGACCAGCCCCCATCCGGCTTCCCCCGCTCGCGGGGGAAGAGACAAGGTTGAAACCGTCAATTGATGGTATGCGGCTGAAGCATTCCCAACCGCCAGCCGATGAACAGCAGGATGAACAGGGCGACGGACAGCACGATACGCAAGGTCAATGAATTGAGCATCCGGTTCGACTGACCCTTGTCGTTGACCAGGTGGAACAGGCCCGAGAACAGGCTCGCGACGATACCGAGCAGACAGGCCACGATGAGAATCTTGATGAGGGGCATAAGCTCAACCCGCCGGCGATTCCACAGTATATCGTGTCGATCTTCTCTCAGAACCGCAGGTTTAAGAACCGGCGCTTTCAGCCCACGCTGTTCGGCACTTTGCTGACACTGGCGGGAGTGATAGGGGGTATCTGCCTGGGGCGGTGGCAATTGCACCGGGCCGACGAGAAGCAGGCGCTGCTGGATCAGTTCGCCCGCGGGCAGTTGCAGACGCTCACCTATCGGCCGAGCGACGCGAGCAAGCCGGGCCGGTACCAGCATGTGCAAGTGGCAGGTGTATACGACGGCGAGCACCAGGTGCTGCTGGATAACATGCCATCTGCCGCGGGTCGTGCCGGATTTCGCGTTCTGACGCCGCTGCGCATCGTAGACAATCGCGGAGACAATCGCGAAGCCGAGGCTCGCTGGCTGCTGGTGGATCGAGGCTGGGTGCCGCTGGGCTCGACACGGACCGACTTGCCGGACGTGCACGTCGATTCGCAGGCGGGCAGCGTTCGGGGCCGCCTGGACGACCTGCCGCAACCGGGCATGCGACTGGGAGAAAATCCGCAAGCTCCGGGCGACGCGCCGTGGCCGCGATTACTCACTTACCCGCGGCATGCGGAGCTCGAGCAACTGCTGGGACGCAAACTGGAACCGTGGATCCTGTTGCTGGATGCAGCCGAGCCGCAAGGCTACGAGCGGGCCTGGGGTGCGGATTTCGGAATCGGGCCGCCGCGGCACCTTGCCTATGCGGTGCAATGGTTCGCCATGGCATTCGCGATGGTGTGTGTGTACCTGATAGTAAGTTTTAGGCGTAACGATGAACCAGGCAGCAGCCAGCGCAATGTCTGACCCGATGCCACAGCCCAATCGCAAGCCGATATGGGTGCTGATCGCGATGTTCTTCGTGCCGCTGGCCATCGCGTTCGTCCTGTACTACGGCGTGGACGGGTGGCGTCCTGCCGGCAGCACGAATCACGGCGACCTGGTCACGCCGGCGCGCCCGTTGCCTGATGTGACGTTGCCACTGGCGCAAGGCGGCGCCGCCAACCCGAAGCTGCTGCACGGCAAGTGGACACTGGTTTACATCGGCTCCGGTCAATGCGACGCGCGTTGCCGCGAAGCTCTCACGCTGATCCGGCAATCGCGGCTCGCGCTCGGCGACGAAATGAGCAGGGTGCAGCGAGTGTTCCTGTCCACCGCGGAGTGCTGCGATCGGCCCTACCTGGAGCAGGAGCACGCCGGTTTGATCACTTTGCAGGCCGACAGTGACTCCGCCAGCGGCTTGCTGCGCGAATTCTCCGAAGCGGTCGGTGCGTCGCCCGGACAAGTCGGGCAGGCGGGCCGCATTTACATCGTCGATCCGCTGGGCAACCTGATGATGAGCTACGCGCCGACGGCGGCGCCGAGGGGACTGCTCGAAGACCTGAAAAAACTGCTGCGGCTCTCGCACATCGGTTGAGGCGACCTTCATTTCCATGAACTCCGCACAACGTCTGCATCGTTTTCGACGCGTCGCCCTGGCAGCCACGCTGCTGGCGTTCGTGGTCGTGGTGCTCGGCGCATGGGTTCGACTGAGCGCCGCCGGCCTGGGCTGTCCCGACTGGCCCGGCTGTTACGGCCATTTGAACATCGAAAACGCCGCGCAGAATGCGGCCGCGATCAACGAGGCCTTTCCTCACAAGCCGTTCGAGTATCACAAGGCCGTCAAGGAGATGGTGCATCGGTATTTCGCCTCCACGCTGGGCCTCGCGATCCTCGTGCTCGCGGGCATGGCGATATGGAATCACAAGGATCCCGATCAGCCGGTCGCCTTGCCCATCGCGCTGATCGGACTGGTGATATTCCAGGGCCTGCTCGGGATGTGGACGGTAACGCTGCTGCTGAAACCGCTGGTCGTCGTGTTGCACCTGCTCGGCGGCCTGATGACTTTGTCCCTGCTTGCATGGCTTGCGATCCCGCCGCAGCGGCGTGCGGTCGGTCCTGACAATCAGCGACTGCGGCGCATCGCCGCGACCGGTTTGGCGGTGCTGACTCTGCAGATCGCGCTCGGCGGCTGGACGAGCAGCAACTATGCCGCGTTCGCCTGTCCTGATTTTCCGACCTGCCAGAACGTGATGTGGCCGGAAATGGACGTCAAGGATGCCTTCATTCTCTGGCGCGGCTTGGGGATCGACTACGAAGGCGGTGTGCTCAACCATCCTGCGCGAGTCGCAATTCATTTCGCGCATCGGCTGGGGGCACTGCTGGCTGCAATCACGCTCGGCTTCCTTTGCATCACCACCTGGCGCCTGACGACGAGTGCCAAAGCACGCCGGACAGCGCAGATCCTGGGGTTGGTATTGGTGGCCCAACTGATTCTTGGGCCAGCGATGGTGATCCATGCGCTGCCGCTGCCCCTGGCGACTGCGCATAATGCGGTCGCGGCGTTGTTGTTGTTGTGCGTGGTCCGGCTGTATCGGTTGCTCAATGCCTGGCCGGTACTACCGCCGCCCGCCAGGGTGGAATAACGTCGGACCTGCGGTTGGCAGCGCCCGTCGAACCGACGGCGCCTGTACAATCATCCGCCCGAATCGTCCCCGAATTGTCTCCGAATCGTTAATGGGCGCCAACAGACGCGCCAGCTATCCGAGATTTACCTTGTCCGTGGAAACCGCCACTTCTCCATCCGTAGCCAGCTGGCGCGATTACTACGAGCTGGGCAAGCCCCGCGTGGTGCTATTGATCATGTTCACGGCAGTCGCGGGCATGCTGCTGGCCGCGCCTGGCCTGCCGCCGCTGAACGCCCTGATCTTCGGGACTGTAGGCATTGCACTCGCGGCGTCATCGGCGGCAGCCGTCAATCACGTGCTCGATCGCCGCTTCGACATCCAGATGGCTCGTACCCGCAATCGTCCGCTGCCGACCGGGCACCTCAGCGGTGCGCAGGCTCTCGGCTATGCGGCCATGCTGGCCGTCATCTCGATGCTGTTGCTGTGGGGATGGGTCAACCCGCTCACGGCCATCCTGACCTTTTGCTCATTGATCGGTTATGCCGTGGTCTATACGGTCTGGTTGAAGCATGCGACTCCACAGAACATCGTGATCGGCGGCGCGGCCGGAGCAGCGCCTCCAGTGCTCGGCTGGGTGGCCGTGACCGGACACGTCGATGCCTATGCGCTGCTGCTGTTCCTGATCATTTTCACCTGGACGCCGCCGCATTTCTGGGCGCTGGCCATCGCACGGCGCGATGAATACGCGAAGGCGGGCATTCCCATGCTGCCGGTGGCTTACGGCAACGAATTCACCCGGCTCCACATCCTGCTGTACACCATCCTGCTGGTGATCGTGACGCTCCTGCCTTACCTCACCGGCATGAGTGGCCTGATCTACCTGGCGGCTGCCGTGATCCTCGGTGCGATCTTCACGACGCGCGTCCTGCAATTGAAAACGCAGACCGACGTGCGACTGCCGATGCGAACGTTCCGCTTCTCGATCACCTACCTCGCGCTGCTGTTCGCCGCGCTGATGCTCGATCACTATGTTCGCTTCACGCTTTGACGGGCGCCGCACGACGCGTCAGAGCTGCCAATGCGCGATCGCTGAACGGCGCTGTCGCCGATACGAACCGGCTGTGTAGCGCTGCGAATGTCCGCACCGCGTCCCAGCAAACTCGTTCTGTGGCTGACTGCGGGCATGGTCGTGCTGATCGTGTACGGCTCGCTCTATCCATTTCATTTCAAGCCCGAATCCATGGGGCTGGGCTTCGTCCAGGCACTCGACCAGTTGTCGTGGGCGCGCGCCGATCGCGGCGATCGCCTTTCGAATGTGCTGCTGTACCTGCCGCTCGGGTTCTGCCTGTATCTCTCTGTGCATCGGCGCTTCGGACGGCGGTTGTCGGCGTTGGCCGCGATTTTGCTCGGTGCGCTGCTATCGCTCTCGATGGAATTTTCACAGGTCTACGTGTCGGTGCGCGTGCCCAGCCTGATGGATCTCTCCCTCAACACGACTGGCACGGTGCTTGGCGTAGCCGCTGGTTTGGGATGGGGCGCGATCGCGGGCTGGATGCATTTTCCGTCGCGCCAGGATCAGCCTCGCGGCGATGCCACGGCGATACTGCTGTTGGTGTTGTGGCTGGCCTGGCGGCTGGCGCCGTTCATCCCGCATTTCGATTTTGCGAAGCTGAAAGCGGCGGTGCGTCCGCTGTTGCAGCCGCAGATCGATATCACCGCGACGTTCGTCTACCTCGCGTACTGGATGATCGTCAGCGAAGCAGTCGCCAAACTGGTGAGCAAAGCGAACGCGCTGGAAGCGCTGCTGGTGCTGATCGCCACCGTGCTGGCTGGCCGGCTGATCGTTGCCAACCAGACGTTCGTTCCCGACGAACTGCTCGCACTGGTGCTGCTGTTGCCCGTGCTGGTGCTGCTGATGCGGCTGCCGCCGCAGCCCAAACGCGTGATGACGATGGCAATCCTGATCGCCGCTTTCGCCATCGAACGGCTGGCGCCGTTTCAACTCCCGGCAGCGACCGCGCTCCAGTTCTGGCCGGACGCGTCATCCATGCTGGACACCCTGTTGCACGACACCACTCACGCGCTTGCTGCGATCGATATCGTCAGCCTGTTCGGCAAGCTGTTCGTTTTCGGCGCGCTGGCCTGGTCGATTCGCGAAGTGGGCGTGTCGATGACGGTCGCAGCGGTCGCGATGGTGCTGCTCGTGTTCGTCATGGAAGGGCTGCGCAGGTGGCTGGGCGGCCAATCCGCATCGCTCACCGATCCACTGTTAGCGGTGCTGGTCGGCGTTGCTTTCGGTTACGTGCACCGGCGACGCGATCATACGCTGCTGGCGCGAGTCAACTCCCGACGCGAGCGCATCCATTGAACTCCTTGCGGTTGAGGCTGGCGCGCGCGGAGTAGGCGAAGTATTCGCCGGTGGCAGGGTCGCGGCACGGCGTGCCTTCGATTTCCATTTCCAGTTCGTAGCCTTCGGCCACGCCGCGATAACTTACCGTGCCTTCGGCATCGGCGGCGGCGGGAATCTGCAGCAGCACTTCGGCGGCCGGCTCTTTCTGGCGCCACATGATCTCCTTCTCACGGATTTCCGCCGACCAGGAAGGATCGCCACCGCGCGCCGCGACGACATAAGCAGGCGCCTCGGCGCTGCAGCCTTCGCCGTCCTTGGTCTCGGCTGCATATAACACTTCCTCGAGGATCAGTGCGCCCGGGTAACCGCGAGCTGTAGCAATGTCGGTTGGCGTTTGAGTGCGCTCGCCATAGGCTTCCACGTAGATCAGCGTCTGTTCGTTCGCGTTCGGAAAGATCTGGCGCAGGGCGCCGTCCGTCTGGTCGAGCAGCCAAAGGTCGGCCTTTTCATCGCAGGGACGGTAGGTGGTTTTCCCCGCTGCCAGGGTCACGATGCCACGCTTGATGGCCAGGCTGGACTCGGCGGGCTTGTCGCCGCCGGAGGCGATCGCGGACGGCGAAGACGGGATCGCACCCGCCGCGGTCGCAGCGGAGGAGGAAGAGCTCGACGACGCAGCCGCCGCCGGCTGTTCACCGGACGCGGGTGGCTGCGGTTCACGCGAGCAACTCACCAAAGCGAAGCACGCAATCAGCCACCACGGACAGCGCAACATCTCTCTTGTTCTCCATGCCAAGGCAGACAGAATATCGCGGATTGTACGGTCGCGCTGTACGGTCCTCGCCGCACCTCGTGGCCAGTCCTCGTGATGGCCATCCCGGCACGGTACAATCGCCGCTTCTCATGGACGTCTCCCACCTTCTCGACGGTCTCAACGACGCGCAACGCGCGGCCGTTTCTGCGCCTCTCGCTCCCACACTGGTGCTGGCTGGCGCCGGCAGCGGCAAAACGCGTGTCCTGACCCACCGTGTCGGCTGGCTGGTGCAGGTGGAGAACGTGTCCGCTCACGGCATCCTCGCGGTCACCTTCACCAACAAGGCCGCCGGCGAAATGCGCGCTCGCATCGAAAAGATGCTGGGCATGCCGAGCGCCCCGTTGTGGGTCGGCACCTTTCACGGCATCGCTCACCGGCTGCTCCGCCGTCATTGGCGCGACGTCAACTTGCCGCAGGCCTTCCAGATCATCGACTCGGAGGATCAGTTGCGGTCGCTGCGCAAGCTGGTCAAGTCGCTGAACCTCGATGAGGCGCGCTGGGTACCGAAAGAGATCATGTGGTTCATCAATGCGCGTAAGGACGAAGGGTTGCGCGCGAAGCATCTCAAAGACGATGGCGATCCCACCAAGCGGCAGTTCATCGAACTGTACCGGCTCTACCAGGAACAGTGCGATCGCAGCGGTGTGATCGACTTCGCCGAATTGCTGCTGCGGGCGTACGAGTTGTTGCGCGATCGGCCGGATGTCCTCGCGCACTACCGAACGCGCTTTCAGCATGTGCTGGTGGATGAATTCCAGGACACCAATGTCATCCAGTACGCCTGGCTCAAGCTGCTCGCCGGGCCGCAGGGCCTGCCGTTCGCGGTGGGTGACGACGACCAGTCGATCTATCGCTGGCGTGGCGCCAAGGTCGAGAACCTGCACCAGTACCGCCGCGACTTTCCCAATGTGCAGATGTTCCGCCTGGAACAGAACTATCGTTCGACCGGCAACATCCTGGCAGCGGCGAATGCGCTGATCGCCAACAACACCGGACGCCTGGGGAAAAACCTGTGGACCAGCGGTGCGAGCGGCGAAGCGATCAAGCTGTATGCAGCCTTCAACGAACGCGACGAGGCGGACTTCGTCGTCAATCGCATCCGCGACTGGATCAACAAGGGCGGCCGCCGCAGCGACTGTGCCATCCTGTATCGCTCGAACGCGCAGTCGCGCACATTTGAAGAAACGCTGCTCGCCGCTCGCATCCCTTATCGGGTCTACGGCGGCCTGCGGTTCTTCGAACGGGCCGAAATCAAGGATGCACTTGCCTACCTGCGCCTGATCTTCAGCCGCATCGACGACGCCTCGTTCGAACGCATCGTCAATCTGCCCACTCGCGGCATCGGCACCAAGACTCTCGATGCGATTCGGGATTATGCGCGTGCGAATGCTTGCTCCATGTGGCAAGCGGCCGGCGCGTGCGTCAGCGAACTCGGCGGCCGCACCGGCCAGAATCTGAATGCCTTCCTGGTGCTGATCGAACAGATGGATCAGCAGACCAGGAATCTCACCCTGCACGAACAGGTCGATCACGTCATCAACATCAGCGGACTGATCGCCTACTACCAGCAGGACAAGGGCGATCGCGGCGAAGCGCGCATCGACAACTTGAACGAACTCGTGACCGCGGCCCGCGGCTACGAACCCGACGAAGCCAACGACATGACTGCGCTCGCGGACTTCCTGTCGCACGCCGTGCTCGAGTCCGGCGAAGATCAGGCCAGCGAATGGGAAGACGGCGTGCAGATGATGACGCTGCATTCGGCGAAGGGCCTGGAGTTTCCCGTCGTGTTCCTCAGCGGCATGGAAGACGGCCTGTTTCCGAGCCAGCGCTCGCTCAACGATGCCGGCGGGCTCGAAGAGGAACGGCGCCTGTGCTACGTCGGCACGACGCGGGCGATGCAGCAGTTGTATCTCACGTATGCGGAACAGCGCCGCATTCATGGGATGGACAACTACGGCGCGCCGTCGCGCTTCATCAAGGAAATCCCGGCGGCGCTGGTCGAAGAAGTGCGTCCACGCATGCATGTTTCGCGTCCCCTGTACTCGCCAAGGCAGGGAATCGTGCACGAAGAATCGCCGGTCACCGGCATGCGCCTCGGACAGCGCGTACGGCATGGCAAATTCGGCGAAGGCATCATCCTGGATATCGAAGGCCAGGGCACGCACGCGCGCGTGCAGGTGAACTTCGAACAGCAGGGCCCTCCCAAGTGGCTCATGCTCGCCTACGCGAACCTCGAGCCGGTCTGAGTCCTGTGGAACCCACGCGGTGAAAATAATCATTCTCGGCGCCGGCCAGGTCGGTCGCACCGCTGCCTATAGTCTCGCCCGCGAAGAAGACAACCAGGTGACGGTCGTCGACGTCAACGACGACCTGTTGCGCGACCTGCAGGATCGCATCGACATCCGCACGCTGGTAGGCAATGGCGCATATCCATCGACACTGGAGGCGGCCGGCGCGAAGGACTGCGACATTTTCATCGCGCTCACCAACAGCGATGAAGTGAACATGGTGGCGTGCCAGGTGATGCGCAACATGTTCAACAAGGATGCGACGCGCATCGCCCGGATTCGCGCGGCCGAATATACGCGTCACGACAAGCTGTTCAGGGACGAAGACCGTGCCTTCGCCGTCGACGTGACGATCAGTCCCGAGCAACTCGTCACCGACCATGTCGTGCGTCTCATCGAGTATCCCGGAGCGCTGCAGGTGCTCGACTTTGCCGACGGCCGTGTGCGCCTGGTCGGTGTGAAGGCCCTGCAGGGCGGCGCCCTGGTGGGCCAGCAGCTCAAGCAACTGCCAACGCACATCGAGGGCCGCGATGCACGCGTGGCCGCGATTTATCGCAACGGTCGCAGCGTCAAACCGCACGGCGAGACGGTGATCGAACACGGCGATGAAGTATTTTTCGTCGCCGCCCGCGAAGACATCCGCCTGGTGATGAACGAGATGCAGCGGCTGGAGGATCCGGTGCGCCGCATCGTGATCGCCGGCGGCGGCAACATCGGCTTCCAGCTGGCGCAGCAGCTCGAAGTCAAACATCAGGTGAAACTGATCGAACGCGATCAGCGCCGCGCGCGACGCATCAGCGAACAGCTCAACAACACCATCGTGCTCAACGGCGACGCCGCCGACGAGGAACTGCTGCTCGAAGAAAACATCGACAGCGCCGATGTGTTCATCGCCATGACCAATGCCGAGGAAGCCAACATCCTGTCGGCAATGCTGGCGAAGCGGCTGGGCTGCCACAAGGTGATGGCGCTGATCAATCGGCCTGCTTATGCCGAGCTGATGGAGAGCGGCACGATCGACGTCGCGCTGTCGCCGCAACAGGTCACCATCGGTTCGTTGCTGGCGCACGTGCGGCGGGGCGACGTAGTACGAGTGCATTCGTTGCGGCGAGGCGCTGCCGAAGCTATCGAAGCCATTGCACATGGCATCCAGGGCGAAGGCCGTGTCATCGGCAAGCGCGTCGAAGACATTCCGCTGCCGGAAGGAACCACGATCGGCGCCGTGGTCCGCGGCGATGAAGTGCTGATCGCCCATCACGACACTCTGATCCAGCGCGACGATCACGTGATCCTGTTCCTGACCGACCGCCGTCACATCGAAATCGTCGAGAAGCTCTTCGACGTGCCGAGAAGGACGGGGAGATGAGCCCCAGCACTCAGCTGCCGACTGTCCGCTCGCCGTGAACCTCCTCATCGTCCAACGCATTCTCGGCCTGCTGCTGATGCTGTTCAGCCTGACCATGCTGCCGCCCGTCGGCGTATCGCTCTATTTCCAGGACGGCAACTGGCAACCGTTCGCGGATGCCTTCCTCGCATTGCTGGCGATCGGCGCCCTGGTCTGGTGGCCGGTGCGCAAACGCATTCGCGAACTGCGCGTACGGGACGGATTCCTGGTCGTGGCGCTGTTCTGGGCTGTCCTGGGAGTCGCCGGCGCCGTGCCGCTGTTGCTTTCTCGAGAGGTCGAAATGAGCGTTACCGATGCGGTGTTCGAAGCCGTTTCGGGTTTCACCACGACCGGCGCGACCGTGCTCACCGGCCTCGACGACATGCCTGCGTCGCTGCTGTACTACCGCAACCAGATCGAATGGTTCGGCGGCATCGGCATCGTCGTGCTGGCAGTCGCGCTGCTGCCCATGCTCGGAGTCGGCGGCATGCAGTTGTTGCGAGCCGAAACGCCGGGACCGGTCAAGGATACGAAGCTGACGCCGCGCATCACCGAAACGGCGAAAGTCTTGTGGCTGATCTATGTCGGGCTCACCGCCGCCTGCGCCGCCGCGTTCTGGCTGGCAGGAATGACTCCGTTCGATGCCATCACCCACAGCTTCTCCACGGTCTCCACCGGCGGCCACTCGACGCACGACGCCAGCATCGGCTATTTCAACAATATCGCCATCGAGTTGATTGCCGTGATCTTCATGTTCGTCGGCGGCGTCAATTTCTCGCTGCATTTCCTGGCGTGGCGCCAGCGCAATTTCATCAACTATTTCCGCGATCCGGAGTTCAAGGCCTACGTGTGGCTGCTGGTGGTCAGCACGGTGCTGTATGCCACGGTGCTGTGCCTGACGAAGAAATTCGACGATCCGGGCACGGCGCTGCGGATCTCGTTGTTCCAGGCAGTGTCGATGCAGACCAGCTCAGGCTTCGTGACCGACAATTTTTCGCATTGGCCGGGAGCGCTGCCGGTACTGATGATGCTGTCTACGTTCATCGGCGGCTGCGCCGGATCTACATCGGGCGGCATGAAAGTCGTGCGCTGGCTGCTGATGTGGAAGCAGGGCCAGCGGGAAGTGACGCAGCTCGTACACCCAAGTGCGGAAGTCCCCGTGAAGCTCGGACGCAAAGCCATCGACAAGCGGGTCATCGACGCCGTGTGGGGCTTCTTCGCCGTCTACGTTGCATCGTACGGTGCGCTGATGGTGTTGCTGATCGCCGTGGGCGAGGACCAGATCACGGCGTTTTCGGCGATTGCGGCCTGCATCAACAACACCGGCACCGGCCTGGGCGAAGTGGCATCGAACTTCAAGACGCTCAACGATTCGGGCAAATGGATCTGCGTGCTGGCGATGCTGCTCGGCCGTCTCGAAGTGTTTCCCTTGCTGGTCCTGATCTCGCCGACGTTCTGGCGCCGTTGACGGCCGTCAATTCTGTAGGCCGTCATCCTCGCCTTCGCGAGGATGACGCTACCGGGGCATTCCCAGCATATCGAGCGCTCCCTGCAGCAAGGCGGTCGCGCCCGCGAGTTCCGGTACGATAACCAGGTGAGCTCCGGCAATGCGCAGGTCTTCTTCATTGGCGGACTGTTCGGCACGCGCAGCGATGACGATCGTAGGATTCAACGCCCGCAGTTGCCTGATTGCCGCTCGCGCCGGCCCATAGTCGGGAAGCGCGACCACCGCCAACCGCGCATTTTCCACGTGGGCCGCTGCCAGCACGGTCGTTGCGAATGCATTGCCATAGATCGCAGGCATCCCGTCGGCGATGCCATCTCTCACTCGGGACAGGCGCGAATCGATCACTGCGACTTTCATTCCTGCATCACGCAGTCCCCTCGCCACGCTTTGGCCGACGCGGCCGTAGCCGATGACGATCGCATGCGCTTCCAGCAAGGACGCTGCTCCAACCACCGATGCGCCATCGAAGGCGTGCCGCAGGCCCGGCACTCGCAGGAACCATTCGCCGATGCGAGGCGCGACGCCGAACGCCAGCGGCGTCAGCACGATGGTCGCAAGCGACGAGGTCAGGATCAGATTGTAGATATCCGAGGACAGGGCATTCTGTTGCAGTCCCACCTGTGCGATCACGAAGTTCAGTTCGCCGATCGAGATCATGCCCACCGTGGTAAACGCCGCGGTGCGGGCGGAAATCTTGAACGGCACCACGCCGAGAAATGTCGCCAGGGCCTTCAGCACCAGCGTGAAGGCAGCAGTTGCGAGCACCGTGGGCCAATGCTCGATGATGAAATGAATGTCGATCAGCATGCCGACCGAGACGAAGAACAAGGTAGCGAACAGGTCGCGCACCGGCACCACCTCGGCGATGACGCGGTGGTCGAATTCGCTCTCGGACAACACCAGGCCCGCCATGAATGCGCCGAGCGCAGCGGACAATCCCAGCAGCGTGCTGACGCTGGCTGCGCCGAGTGCCAACACCGCGGCGCTCACGATGAACAGCTCCGATGAGCGCATGCGCGACACATGCCCCATGATCCAGGGCACGAGCTTCAGCCCGATAGCGAGCGACACGCCGATGAAGGCCGCCGCCTTGGCGAGCACGAACCCCACATCGATCGCCACTGCGGCCGCGCCGAGACCCGCTTGCAAGGCCAGGAGCATGGGCAGGACGACGATCAGCACCACCACGATCAGGTCCTGCACGATCGACATGGATAGCAGCAGGCGCCCGTGGCCCGACGCGATTTCGCCGCGATCCAGCAGAGTTTTCAGGATCACCATCGAGCTGCTGGCAGCAAGCGCCGCACCAAAGAACACACCTTGGATCTCGCTCCAGCCCAATACGGCGCCGGCGAGCATGCCGCCGCTGATCGTGAGCAAAACCTGCACGAGCGTACCGATGGTGGCGATGTTGCGGACGCGGGCAAGGTCCTTGAGCGAGAAGGCGACGCCGAGTGCGAACATCAGGAAGATCACGCCCACATCCGCGAGCGCCGCGATCTGCTCGCGGTTGCCGACGAATCCGGGAGTGAAAGGGCCGATCAGTACGCCCGCGAGCAGGTAGCCGAGAATCGGGGATTGCCGCAACCAGCTCGCAGCGAATCCGCCCGCCACGGCGATCGCAAGGGCAACGGCGACATTGAGTACGACTGGAATACTGTGATTCATCGACCGCGCCGCTGTCCGTATGGCGCGACAATGTAGCACGCGCCTTGCCAGCGTCGATCCGCATCCACCAGAATCCGCCACCGCTTTGCCGGAATGGATCGTCATCATCGCACCTGCCCAGGCTCGCCATTGCGAACCCGAGCGGAACAGCACACCGGTCCATGGGCGATCCCCCTGGCAATTTCAGGGGCGATCCGGGCGGCGCTCCCATGACCTGCAGCCAGCGACGAATCGATCATTGAAGAAGCTCAGCAAACTCACCAAGCGCATCCTCATCGGCGCCTCACTGGCGTTCGGCGTCGGCCTCATCGCACTGCTCGCATGGATCTGGCATCTCGACGGCATCGTCACGAAGCAATTCGAGGGACGGCGCTGGACCTTGCCGGCGCAGGTGTATGCAGAGCCGCTGGAACTCTACGTCGGGCAGACCTTCGGCGCCGATACGCTGGAACAGGAGCTGCGTCGGCTCGGTTATCGGCGCGTCGACGATCCCACGCTTGCCGGCAGTTACCGGCGACGCGGTACGCGCATCGACCTGGTCAGTCGTAAATTCCAGTTCTGGGATTCGCTGCAGGAATCGCAGCAGCTCACCATCACGACCAGCGGCACCGCCATTGCCTCGATGAGCGATGCGCAGAACGCGGAAGTCCCGGTGTTCCGGCTCGATCCGCTGCTGATCGGCAGTATTTTTCCGCTGCATGGCGAAGACCGCGTCATCGTCGCTCCCGATGAGGTGCCTGCATTGCTGCCTGCCGCGCTCAAGGTGGTCGAAGATCGCAAATTCGATACGCATCACGGCGTCGACGTCGTCGCCATCCTGCGCGCCATCGTCGCGAATGCTCGCGCCGGCCAGATCGAGCAGGGCGGTTCGACGCTCACGCAGCAACTGGTGAAGAGCTATTTCCTGGACAACCGGCGCACCATCGGCCGCAAGATCGAAGAAGCCTTCATGGCCATGCTGCTCGAAATCCATTTCGAGAAGCCCGACCTGATGAACGCTTATATCAACGAAATCTATCTCGGCCAGGACGGCGCCCGGGCGGTGCACGGCTTCGGCCTTGCGAGCCAGTTCTATTTCGGCAAACCGCTGGCGGAACTGCAGCTGCATGAAGTGGCCTTGCTGGTGGCGATGGTGCGCGGTCCTTCTTACTACGATCCACGCCGTCACGCCGACCGGGCCCGGGCCCGCCGCGATCGCATTCTGAAGCTGATGGCGGAATACGGCATTGTCGAGGCGCGCGCAGCCACCGTCGCAGCAGCGAAGCCGCTGGGAACGGTGATGAGCGGCTCGAGCAGCGGCAGCTACTATCCGGCGTTTCTCGATCTGGTGCGTCGTACGTTGCAGCGCGACTATCGCGAAGAGGACCTGACGGAAGCGGGACTCAAGATTTTCTCGACGCTCAACCCGCCGGTCCAGAATCAAGCCGAGAAGGCGCTGGCGCAGGAACTCGATCGGCTCGAGAAGGCACGCAAGAAGCCAGCGCCGCAGAAGCTCGAGGGCGTGGTGGTCGTGACGGCGCCGCAGAACGGTGAAGTCATTGCGATGGTGGGCGGGCGGCAAGCCGGTTTCGCGGGATTCAACCGTGCGCTGGATTCCAGGCGTTCGATCGGCTCGCTGGTCAAGCCGGTGGTGTACCTGGCCGCAGTGCAGAGCGGCAAGTTCAACGCAGCTTCCATCGTCGAGGATGCTCCGATGGAAGTGAAGCTGGCCAACGGCCAGCTCTGGAAACCGAAAAACTACACGGAGGATTTCGCAGGACCCGTGCCGCTGGTTCGCGCACTGTCGCAATCGTTGAATCTTGCCACGGTGAATCTCGGTCTCGCCGTCGGACTTCCCGAAGTCACCAAGGAATTCAAGGCTCTTGGGCTGAAGGAAGAACCGCCGCAATTGCCTTCGGTGCTGCTCGGTGCTGTCGACGTGGCGCCCATCGATGTTGCCCAGCTCTACAACGCGTTCGCGAATGGCGGCTTCAATACGCCGTTGCGCGCCGTGCGTTCCGTGCTCGATGGCGACGGCAAACCGCTCAAGTCGTTTGCTCTCGAGGTCACGCCCGTGGCCGAATCCGCGGCTGTCTACCAGGTAAACCAGATGATGGTCCAGGTGATGGAACGCGGCACCGGTCGAGGTGCACGCGCATTGCTGCCCTCCGGCCTGGTCGTGGCCGGCAAGAGCGGGACGTCATCGGACTATCGCGACAGCTGGTTCGCAGGCTTTTCAGGTACGCACCTGGGCGTAGTCTGGATCGGCTACGACAACAACACTCCCACCGGATTGACCGGCTCGTCAGGGTCTCTGCAGGTGTGGGCTCGACTGATGTCGGCCATCGGCACGACGTCGTGGAACGCGGCGCAACCCGAAACGTTGCAGCCTGTCACCGTTGAATTTCAGACTGGGCTGGTGGCGCGCCCTGACTGTGGGCAGGAGGTGCTGACCATCGTCGTGCCGCAAGGCACAGAGCTGCCGCAGAAGCCGGGCTGCGAATTGAACGGACCGGGGCGCAGCTGGTGGGACAGGCTCATTCATTGAGATCATTGCTATAAAGGCGCCGGGTATCGCCAGCCAGACCGGGCGCCACGAGTTTCGGGAAAGCAGGATTCGATCATGTCTGTAAAACGTTGTTCCAGTGCCGCAGCCCTGCTTGCCGTACTGTTGGTGTTGGGTGCCTGCGCCGTGCCTCAGCCTTATCGTGTGCCGTCGCCAGCGACGACTCCCACTTCGCCATCGGGCAGCTCGCCCACGACGACTACACCTGCTCCGACCCCGGAAGCGATTCCCGAACCGACACCTCTGCCGGCTCCGGTGGTGAAGGAGCCGACGCTTTCATCCGCTTCTCGCGCATTGGTTGCCCAGGCGCAAAGCCAGGCGGCCGCCAAGAACTTCCCGGTGGCGGCAGCGTCGATCGAGCGAGCGTTGCGCATCGAGCCCGACAATCCCTTGCTATGGATCGAACTCGGCAAGGTGCGCCAGGAGGAGGGCAACTACGTCCAGGCCGAGAACATGGCCCGCAAGGCGTTGTCGATGTCGATCAATGCACCGCGCACGCAGTCGACCGCGTGGAAACTGATTGCAGATTCCTATCGGGCACGAGGCAAGAATGTCGAGGCGCAGGATGCCCAGCGGCGTTCCGAAGGCGTGAGCCGCTAGACCCGTTGATCTATCAATCGAGCGTCGACGCTCACCTGCTCCTTGGCCTGCTCCTTTGAAGCCGCAGCAACAGGCGCCGTCGCGGGGGCTATGCAGAGATTGCCGAGGAACTGTTGCGTGGCAGTTTGCCAGGTGTGCTGAAGCGCATAGTTCCTGCAGTCGGCACGACTCAGACGCAACGCGCCGGCAACCGCCACGTGCAGGTCTTCATGGAGTACTCCAGTGACGCCCTGCTGGACCACGTCGATGGGTCCGGTGACGGGATAAGCGGCTACCGGCACGCCACTCGCCATCGCTTCGAGCAGCACCAGTCCAAACGTATCGGTGCGGCTGGGAAACACGAACACATCCGCCGCGGCGACGTGCTGGGCCAGCGTTTCGCCACGTTGATAACCGACGAATACCGCAGCGGGATATTTTTTCTGCAGCTCGGCGCGAGCCGGTCCGTCGCCGACGATAACCTTGGTTCCCGGCAACTCCAGCGCGAGCAAGGCTTCGACATTTTTTTCGATGGCGACGCGGCCGACATACATGCAGATCGGCTGCGGCAAATCGAGAAGGCGCTCGGAATACGGCCGGAACAGGTCTACATCCACGCCGCGAGTCCAGCGCACGATGTTGCGAAAGCCGCGTTGCTCCAATTGCGCTTGCATCGTCGGCGTGGCTACCATCGTGCGCGTCGCCGCTGAATGAAAGCGGCGCAGGTGGGCATACGACAGTCCGAGCGGAATCGGCATGCGCGCACGCAGATACTCGGGAAACTGTGTGTGATAAGACGTCGTGAAGCACATGCCACGACGCAAGCACCATCGCCGCGCCGCGCCGCCCAAAGGTCCTTCGGTCGCGATATGAATCGCATCCGGTGCGAACACATCGAGCTTGCGCGCCAGCGACGGATAAGGAAGCAACGACAAGCGGATTTCCGGATACGTCGGACAGGGAAAGGTCCGGAACAGTCCCGGCTCGATGACGCACACATCGTGGTGCAGTTCACGCAAGGCATCGACTGTCTTGCCCAGTGTCTGCACGACGCCGTTGGTCTGCGGCCTCCATGCGTCGGTAACGATAGCGATTTTCAAGCGGCTTGGTCGAGCGGTTGAGCTGCCGCACCGGGACGGCGGG
>Ga0065707_10081991_pt1 | contig 25855 bp, 16 predicted proteins | sample SwiRhicommuniRL3_FD_59094 | JGI IMG/M metagenome (GOLD analysis project Ga0065707, IMG submission 59094) | Switchgrass rhizosphere bacterial communities from Rose Lake, Michigan, USA - RL3 v2 (version 2) | ecosystem: Host-associated > Plants > Roots > Rhizosphere > Soil | place: East Lansing...
CCGCCGCTGGCTGCGAGTACCGGCAACGCCGCTTCGACGACTTGCTGTGTATGGCGCGACGATGACGGAGCATCGATATTGCGAGGCAGATACAGCAAGGCCTGCGACGCATAGTCGAACGGACTGCCGAAGCGAACCGTCACCGCATCGGTCATGCCGACACGATTGGTGAAATGCTTGAAGTCCTCACCGATGGCGAGTGTCGCAGAAGCGCAGATCCACGCGCCTGCATGCGCTCCGATCAAATCGCTCAACTGCGACGCCACATCGACGGGTCGATAGTGGATTGCAACGGTGTCGCCGTTGCGCTGAGCCCAGCGGACGCTCGCCGGCACGTCGGGTTCCGCTTCGAGCAAGGAATCGAAGCGCCCGTAGAGTTCCAGGGCGCGACGGCGGATCGTCGCGAGTCCGGCGTGATGCTCCGCTGCATTCTCCAACGCCTCGGCCACTTCGCGCACCGATGCCTGAACGTTGGCGATGGCATCGAGCACCGACGCCGGCCATTCGTGAAACTCCCAGCGATCGCGCAGACTGCTGAATGCATCGTGCATGTCGACGATCTGCCGCTCGAGCGTCTGTGCCATGGCGCTTTCAACCTGCGGTGCGCCAGCGATCAATTCGACAGCAATGTCTCGCGCCAGCGCTTGCAGCTGTCGCGCCGATACCGTGAAACCTAGAAACAGCGACGCCACATCGGCGAGCTGATGCGCTTCGTCGATGATGATGGCATCCGCATGCGGCAGCAGGTCGCCGAAACCATCCTCCTTGAGCATGAGATCGGCCATGAGCAGGTGATGATTCACCACGATGACGTCGGCGCTCTGCGCATCGCGCCTCGCCTGGACGACATGGCAGCGATCGAAGAAAGCGCACTCGGGACCGAGACAGTTATCGCGAGTCGACGTCACCCAGGGCCACACCGGGGCGGACTCGGGCAACGACGTGAGTTCGGCGACATCGCCGCGTCGCGTGGTGCGAGCCCAGTCCCTGACCGGACGCAAGGCGACGGCAACTTCACGTCGCAGTCCTCGCGCGGCTGCCTGTTGCTCCGCGAGTTCCAGTCGATGCAGGCACAGATAGTTCGCCCGACCTTTCAGTAACGCCACGCGCACCGGTCGCCCAAGCGCTCCCGCTACCGTTGGCAGGTCGCGAGCATAGAGCTGGTCCTGCAGTGTTTTCGTTCCAGTGGAGATCACCACGCGTCGACCGGACAACAATGCGGGGACCAGGTATGCGAAGGTCTTGCCGGTGCCGGTACCCGCCTCCACGACCAGTCGACTGCGAGTACGCAATGCCTTGGCTACATGCGTCGCCATGCCGATCTGCTCGGAACGGGTACTGAAGCCTGGGATGCCGGACGCGAGCTGGCCCTGAGGACCGAAAACGTCATGCCATTCACTCATCGGAACACTGCCTGGAATCGGGCGAGCGCCGTCGCGCCGGGCGCGAGTGCATTTCGCAAGCGCCAGCGGATGTGTGTGTACTCCGTTGCCAACGGCCGCCGTTCGACGCCGGTGGGTTCGATAATTCTCAGGTCGTTCTCCGCGCCGAAAGTCTGTCCGCCATCGATGGAAAACGTCACTTCCGCCGCGGGACCCGCGGCGGAACCGATGACGTAGCTGGTGTTGACCGGGACCCTCTGCACTGTCACGACGTCGCGCACCGGCGCAGGCGTCGGGTTGTGAATACGAACGGTGTAGTAGACGGTCGTGCCCTGCACGATGGCCGTCGCGGGCTGGAAGCGCACCACCGGCCTGCCCTGCTCGAGCGACTCCACCCGTACCTCGGCTACCAAAGCGGTTTCGATTTGCACCGGATCCGCGGCCTCAACCCCCCCGAATGGCAGGCATAGGGCGACCACTGACAGGACTGCCCACAACGGCCTTGCAGCGGGCACGCTACGGATTCCAGGGAGCGGGATCAAGGCGACAGAATCCACTTTTTCCGCGCTACCAGCCCACTTTGGGCGTGGTCTTTGGTGCCGCCGCAGATCAACATAAGCCAACAATGTTGCCGTTGGACCTCACGTTGCCATGACAGGAAGAGCGCTCCCGGTATACTACCCTACCTGATTTTTGCCGCGTTCCGATCGCCGGAGGCGGCGCGTCGTTGTCGGAGGATCGATTTGATATGAGCACGTCGAATGCGTCGCTAAAAAACTGGGTAGAAGAAACTGCGCGACTCACCAAGCCTGACTCCATTCACTGGTGCACCGGGTCGGATGACGAGAATGCGGCGCTCATCGAAGCCATGGTCCGAAGCGGGGATCTTATCAAGCTCAACCCGACAACCCATCCTAATTGCTACCTGCATCGCTCCAGTCCTTCCGATGTCGCACGCGTCGAACACCTGACCTTCGTCTGCACCAGGCAGCGCGAGGATGCCGGCCCCAACAACCACTGGATGGAGCCCGGCGAAGCTCACCTCAAGATCGATGCCCTGTTTGCAGGCGCAATGAGCGGCCGCACCATGTACGTGATCCCGTACTGCATGGGCCCGATCGATTCCCCGTTCTCGCGCTGCGGCGTGGAAATCACCGATAGCCCTTACGTCGTCGTCAACATGCGCATCATGACGCGCATGGGCGATGAAGCCCTGCGACGCATCGAACGCGAGGGCACGTTCGTGAGGGGCCTGCACTCCCTGGGCGACCTGAGTCCCGACCGCCGTTTCATCATGCATTTCCCCGAGGACCTCACCATCAAGAGCGTGGGCTCGGGGTACGGAGGCAACGCATTGCTGGGCAAGAAATGCCACGCGTTGCGTATCGCCAGCTGGCAAGCGCGCGAAGAAGGCTGGCTCGCCGAGCACATGCTCATCATGGGCGTGCAGAGTCCGTCAGGCGAGACTCACTACATCGCCGGCGCGTTCCCGTCGGCTTGCGGCAAGACCAATCTCGCCATGCTCGTGCCGCCGGAGTCCATGCCCGGCTGGAAGATCTGGACCGTGGGCGACGATATCTGCTGGCTGCAGGTCGGCAGCGACGGCCAGCTCCGCGCCATCAACCCTGAAGCCGGCTACTTCGGCGTGGTGCCGGGCACCAACCGCAAGACCAACTGCAACGCTTACGACATGATCCAGCGTGACACCATTTTCACCAATGTCGCGCTGACCGCCGACAACCAGCCATGGTGGGAAGGTCTCGACTCCGGCACACCAGTGACCGATTGGCAGGGTAAGCCCTATACGGCAGGTAGTGGACCCGCCGCGCATCCCAATGCCCGCTTCACCGTGTCGGCCAGGCAGAATCCGATCTATTCGTCGCTGGCCGAAGCACCGGAAGGCGTGCCGATTGCAGCGATTCTGTTCGGCGGCCGCCGTCGCGAAGTCGCTCCGCTGGTGTACGAAGCCCGCAACTGGACGCATGGCGTCCTGGTCGGCGCCGGCATGGCGTCAGAAACCACCGCCGCGGCAGTCGGCCAGATGGGCGTGGTCCGCCGCGACTCCATGGCGATGAAGCCGTTCTGCGGCTACAACTTCGGCGATTACTGGCAGCATTGGCTGGCCGTCGGCGCGAAGGCCAAGAAGCTGCCTCGCGTGTTCCACGTCAACTGGTTCCGCCAGGACAAGAACGGCAAGTTCATGTGGCCGGGCTATGGCGAAAACCTGCGCGTGCTGAAGTGGGTCGCCGAGCGCTGCGAAGGCAAGGTGAGTGCACAGGAAACCCCCATCGGCTTCCTGCCACGCTCCCAGGACCTGGACATCCGCGGCCTGAACATCGACAACGCCACACTGCAGACACTGCTGTCGATCGACCCGACGGCGTGGAAACAGGAGATGGAATCGATCGGCAAGTACATGGACGATTTCCAGGCGCGCGTCCCTGCTGAACTGCGCAAGGAACAGCAAATCGTCTCGCAGCGGCTCAACGCGACAGCGAACGCGGCTGCTTGAAGTGACCGGGGACACTGCTCGCGGCAGCGAGCTGTGTCCCCAATCTTCATCCGCGGTCTACCGAGATCCCCCATCAGCCATGCGCCGGATGAAGAAGGGGACACTCCTCGTTCCCGGCAACGTCAGCTGAAATAGAAGAGTGGTAGCGGCGGGAACGAGGAATGTCCCTAGGAGTCAATCCTCGCAGGCGTACCGCAGCGTCAGCGACGATCCCGTTTCCGGGACCCGGCCGAAGCCGATCTGGCCCTCGCCTTTCAACTGCATGCTGTCTCGGCGGACGAACGCTTCCTCGCCTTCCTTGGTGGTGACGAACGTACCGTTGGTGCTCTGGTCGATGAGCAGGAACTTGTTGCGGCTGAGCTCGATGCGGGCATGCAGGCGCGAGATCAGGTTGCCCTTGATGATCAGGTCGTTCTCTTCGGCGCGGCCGATGGCGATGTTGGAGCGGCTGTCGTCGACGACGATTTCCTGTCCCTGAAAGCGCAATCGCAAGCGCCGCGCACGCTGTTTCTCCCGGGATGAAACCGCCGCGCCGAGGGCGATCGCCGGTAGCATGCTGGTAGCGTCCTCCTTCTGCCACAGCACCTCGTAGAGTTCGTCCTCGTTGGTCTTGCCCTTCAGGGTCGCGACATCGATCTGCCGCACCGCCGATTTCCACTCCGGCGCCAGCCGATCCACCATCGCGCTCGTCACCATGATCTGGCCGGCCTTCGCCTGGCTGGTCATGCGATTTGCGGTATGGACCGCGGCGCCGAAGATATCGCGATTTTCCAGCACCACCGGACCGAAGTGCCCGCCGATGCGGATGGCGATGGACTGGCCTTCGACCTTGAGTTCGGAATGAATGCGGATGTCGTGCTGCATCCGGCTGGCGGCATTCAGCGCATCGTTCGCCGTCGGGAACGTCGCCATGATCTCATCGCCGATGGTCTTGATGACGGTGCCGTGATTCTGCTCGGTCGCCGAGCGCATGATCTCGACGCAGGTCAGCACCATATCGCGGGCGCGCAAGTCGCCCATGACCTCGTAAATGCGGGTGCTGCCGACGACGTCGGCAAACAGGATGGCCAGCTCTATGTCTTTTCCCATGACCTCTCAGCGCTCGTCATACGCCAGCCGCACAGGAAGTCAGTCGCGTGCCCTGTCCAGTCCCTGTCCGGCCGGTTGCGTCGGCCATTATATACACAACGCAACATAACCTTGCCTCCTGGACGGTAGCGACTGACCGCAGCCGCTCCGCAGGGCATCCGTCGTAGAGACATCAGGCAGCCTGCAAAATTCGCAACGCGTCCAGCAGAAGTCCTGGATCCGCAGCCGGTTCCCCGCAGCGCTCGGACAAAAAGCGGCGCCAGGAACGTACATTGGGCCGTCCGGCATACAGTCCCTGGATGTGCCTGACCATGTTTCGAAGACGATACCCCTCACTCACGCGCGCGCGGGCGTATTCCGCGAACTGTTCGATCACGCTATCCCGCTCCGGCAACTCCCAGTCCGGCTCCACGATCCGTTGGTGCAATAGCGCGAGCAGGTAGGGATTGTGGTAGGCCTCGCGGCCCAACATGACCCCGTGAAAATGACGCAGATGGCCCTCGACGTCATCAGCAGTTTTCACACCGCCGTTCAACACGAAGGTCAGGTTCGGGAACTCCTCCCGAAGCCGGTGCACCACCTCATAGCGCAGCGGCGGAATTTCGCGGTTCTCCTTCGGGCTCAAGCCATCCAGGATGGCCCTGCGCGCATGGATCACGAACACATCGCAGCCGCTGGCCGCCACGGTCGAGATGAAGCCCGTGAGCATCGCGTATTCATCGGTCGCGCCGGCGGGCATCGGATCGATACCGATACGGCATTTCACGGTCACTGGGATCGTGACCGCTGCGCGCATTGCGGTCACGCACTCAGCGACCAATTGCGGCTCACCCATGAGACATGCGCCGAAGCGCCCGCTGCGGACGCGATCGCTTGGGCAACCGCAGTTCAAATTGATTTCATCGTATCCATAGGCAGCACCGATCCTGGCAGCCTTCGCCAGCTCGAGCGGATCGCTGCCGCCGAGCTGCAACGCCACCGGGTGTTCCGCTGCATCGAATGTCAGTAGCCGATCCGCATCGCCGCGGACGATGGCCGGCGCGGTCACCATTTCCGTATAGAGCAGCGCTCCGGGACTCAGCAACCGCAGGAAATAGCGGCAGTGCCGATCGGTGTAGTCCATCATCGGCGCGACGCTGATGCGGCGGTCTAAGTCTTTCATTTCAAGTGTATTCTCACCCATGGCGGTCCGGACGACAATTGCGGCGCCGGGCACTGCCGATATCGGTCCAGCATCTCGATTCGTCTCGATCACCTGTTTCACGAGCTTTGCGGAGAGCGTGCTCCCCCAAAAGTATGCGCGTATAGCGACCTTACTCAACGGAATCGCTTTGTGCTATCTCACGACCCCGTGAATACCGACGCGCAGGCCTACGTTTTCAACCGCATGAGCGGCCCACGCTGCCGGGGTCGCGTGCCAATCCGGACCATCCCGCATCCCGCCGCACGGCGTATCTCGCGATCGGCGCGCTCATTGGGATCACCGGCGGGCTGGGCAATGCGCTCATCATCGTGAATCTCAATTTTGCACAGGGAACGCTCGGCCTCTGCACCAACGAGAGCGCCTGGCTCACCGCCGCGTATTTCATGACCAACGTGCCGGCCAACCTGCTGCCCTGCTCGGGGTGCTCGCGATTCTGTACGCATGGAGACTGCCACCGTTTACAGGATTACGTGAGAGGACGGTGCACGCAGATCGCGCGGCGCGACGTAGCCATCGTCGCACTCATTTACGCGGATTCGCTGCGACTCGCCACATCCCGCGATAGCGCGGAGTACTCGACCAAGTTGGAACTGCGACAGGCCGAGGCCGCCTATGACTCAGCCGCCCAGATCGTCGTGCAGATCGAGAGCGCGATTGTGCGAACAGAGGACAGCCTCAGTCAGTTGGTCGGGGATGTTCCCGGTGTGATTCACGAGAGCCAGCGACTCTATCGCTGGCCCCTGGGACGCCGTCCCGACGATCACGCTTCGCTCAGCGATCTCGGCCTGTAGATGATGGCCCTCGTCGGGCAGCGTAGAACTCAACGTAGACGGCATCATCATCGGCACGCAGCTCATCCTCTCGACGCTGCCAACGATCAGGCGCGCGTTCTGGGCATCCCCAGCGCACGCTCGGCGATCATGCTGCGATGGACCTCGCTCGTGCCGCCGCAGATTGTCGTGCCCTGCGCATGGCGATAGCACTGGTTGAGGAACCCGGCCGGCCCTTCCCGATTCGAGAGCGAATTGGGAGCGGTCAGGTCGAGCAGGTCGCGCGCGTCGCCAGGAATTTTTCCGAGCCGAAGCCGGCGTTCGGCTTCTTGTCACGCTGGCCCAGATCGAGCGGAAAGTGAGCAGATCCGACACCAGGAGATCCGCCGCTGAGCGCGCCAGGCGAACCTGCGCCTGCGTATGCTCGATCGACGGTCGGCCATTGCGGCGAATCTCGCTGCAGACCTGCACGGCTGCCTTGAGCATCGCACGCTGCACTTTGGAAAAGCCGCCGCCATGTTCCTGTTCCAGGCCGGCCGACATCGTCTTCGAGCCTTCGTTGACGCCACCCAGGCGATAGCTATCGGGGACGTGGACGCCGTCGTAGAACGTGATGTCGGTGCGCTCATCCTGGAACGTGTAGACCGGTTGGATCGTCACGCCCTTCGCCTTCAATGGCACGAGGAACATGGTCAGCCCCTTGCTGGGAGCTTAGTATCGCCTGGTGAAACGACCAATCTACGCTGCGATCATGATGACTCTCCTGGCCCTGGCGGGCTGCACGCGCCATTACCAGGCGGAAGGCGTAGTACTGCGAAGCGCTCCGGAGACGCGTGAGGTCGTCGTGTCGCACGCGCCGATTCCCGGCTACATGGATGCGATGGCAATGCCGTTCACGGTTCGCGATTCCGCTTTGCTGAAAGATGTCGCGGCGGGCGATCGCGTCCGCTTCGATCTCGCGGTGTCTGCGACAGCGTCCGTCATCGACCGCCTCGAGATCGTCTCGGCGCCGCGCGTGGACGTAGCACTGCAGAGAACGCCTGCCGTCTCCAAGCTGGTTCCGCTCGGCGAACCGTTTCCGGATTTCTCCCTGCTGGACCAGCACGGCAAGCCTTTCGCGCTGTCGCAGCTCAAAGGGCAGGTAGTGCTGGTGACGTTCATTTATACGCGCTGTCCGCTGCCGGACTACTGCCCGCTGCTGATGGCGAACTTCGCCCGCATCAAGAAAGAATTTGCTCCGTCACTGGGCCACGGCGTCGCACTGGTGACGATTACCTTCGATCCGCAGTACGACACCGGCGAGGTGTTGTCGCGCTACGGCGCACCTTATGGTTCCGAAGAGCGTGGTTCCCAAGAGGGTGGTTCCGACGATGGCGGATGGCATCTGCTGACCGGCAGTACCGAGCAAGTCCGTCACGTGACCGAACTGTTCGGTATCGAGTTCTATCCTGACGAAGGCATGATCACGCATACGATGCTGACGACGGTGATCGCGCCCGACGGCAAACTGTTCGCGGCGCTCGAAGGCAAGAACTATTCGATCGGCCAGCTCGCCGACATCGTTCGCGCCGCCCAGCAGCAGAAGCCGTTACCTTGACGCTGCTTTGACGAGACGCAGTGCCTGCATGTCGGGTATGGGCACGTCAGAGTTATGCCATGCGACGTGTGCTTTCTGGAGCATGCTCTCCGACTCCTGCATTTTCCCGAGCGCGGCCAGTGCCCGGGCGCGTCCGATGTAGGCACGTCCACCACCCGGCTCGATCTGCAGCGCCTCCGCATACGCACGATCCGCCGTCGCGAAGTCGCCGAGTTCCAGCGCCACGTGGCCCCAGCCTTCGACCACCGGTCGCGGGTACGCAGGCGGCTCCGTATAGATCATCGATTCTTCCTTGTCAGCGGCCATGCGCAGCAGCTCCCAGCCACGCTCACGATTGCCGGCGCGCGCTTCGATCACGCCGTTGATCTCGAGGAAAGCCGTCTCGAGCGGAACTGGCGTCTTTTTCATTTCCGCGTTGGCGGTTCGCAGCTCCTCCATCGACCGCCGGGCGTCCTCCGGTCGACCTGTCGCTGACAGCGCGTGAGCCATTGCCCAGGCACGCCAAGCTCGTTGTTCCGGCCTGTCGTAAAGCGGAATCGTGCGGCCATCGAGAATGTCGCTCCAGCGCTCGAAGCGCACCAGCGTCTTCACCAGCGTGAAATAGCCTTGTCGCCACGGCACGCGTTGACTGTCGCCGGCGCGTTCTCGCGGCGTTTCGCGGAACGACAGGAGACTCTGGACCTGCAGCATCGAATCGGCGTAGCGGCCGTCGAGATTCAGGCTGTGAATCAGGAAATGGATGTTGTGGCCGTGATGGCCATTGGGATACAGCAGGTCCGCATTCAGCCACGACAGTTCGTTCGCGCCGGCGGCAGTGAATGACTTGATCGCATCGTCGATCCGGTCGCTCTGCGCATAGATATGTCCCGGCATGTGCAGGGCATGCGGGATATTGGGGACGAGTTGCGGGTAGCGCTCGCACGAATGCCAGGCTTTCTCCGGCGTCTTGCTGCCTTCGTAAGCGTGAATCAGGTAATGATGCGCACCGAAATCGTCGTCGTTACGGGCGATGAGATCTTCCAGTATCCGGATGCCTTCCAGCGTGCCGGCGCGGGGATTCTTCGCTGGCTGCTCATATCCGTAGAGCAGCGTCAGTCCGAGGAAGGACTTTGCTTCGTCATCGGCGGGGAACGCTGCGACGATCTTCCGCAGGCCCTTGATGTAGTCCTCATCCGGCGTGCGGGATGCCGGGTTGCTACGCGCCCACTGTGCTTCGATGTAGAGCTGTTCACGTCGCGTCACCTGCTTGCGCATCGCCATCGCTTTCTCGATCGCTTCGCGTGCCCGGACTTTTCCGTCGATGGCAGCGCCGCTGACGGTGCGGGCGACTTGTCCGCTCGGGGCTCCATTAGCGGTCTTGGCCGGAACCGCGGCGATGCGACCGCCCTCCGACGGTGGGCGCAGCAACTGAAAGCTCGGCCGATGCTCGCCCGCGGCGGCGACCGCAATGCCCCAATGCGCCATCGCCATGGTCGGATCGAGCGTGGCGGCCTGCAGGAAGGAACGCTCGGCCTCCGTCGCCCAGAACGAGTGCAGCTGCGAGACCCCTTGGTTGAAGAATGCCTGCGCCTGCCTGGAGGTGGTGGTCACCGGCATGTCGGTGACACCTTGGCCTTCCAGCAGCTTCGCGGGAAGCGCGGGTTGCGCTCCCGGAGGAACCAGGCACATATCCGCTTCGCGCTCGGCTGCATTCCCGGCGGCTCCCGACAGTACGATTGCGAGGGAAACTGCCAGGAATCGGCTGAGAAATCGGCTGGACATGACCATTATCCCGTTTCGAGTTGATGTGGAAGCTGACACCTCTACCGCGCCGGTATCGGCGGCCGCTATCGCACCTGCGCGCTGCCTGTGAAACATTCTCCCAAGGGCTTGGGCACTAAAGTAGCAGGAGTCGACCCGTAAGTACTGAAAAAGAGACGAAGGTCAGGGCAACGCCGACCGCATTGTCGAACTGGGAAACGAAGTCGAGGCGCCGGGCAACGCCGCCGTCGACGAGGCGTCGCTCGTCAATGCACGCATAGTGCTGCATCAATGGATCGACGGTATGAAAGGTCGTGGTAGTCAATCCGGCGCTCGCCCGCGTGACCGTGATCGACGCCAGCGGCTACGCATCGTCGATCGCCTCCGCGGATCTCGCATGAGTTCCGCCGCTATCGCGCCAGCGGGAGAGTGTCTCGACGACCGCTCGGGAGTCTTCGCGCGAATCATGTTGCAGTGGAGTCCGAAGCCGGCATCCGATCGCCCCGCCTCCTTCAACAACTGCCGTAAGCGCTGCAGCTGTTCCAACGCATCGACGGCGCCGTCCGCAAAGATGAAACCGTCGCCGATCAAGGCAGCCCGGCGCAGCGCCGCGTCCACGAAGCCGCTCAACCAGATGGGGATGACTCGGCGCGGTCGGGGATTCAGGGCAGCCCGATCGTGGGTTGCGCCGAGCACATGGTCATAGACCAGCAGATGATCGTAGCCCAGTTCCTCGGTAGCGAGCCGGATGCGACGCACGGCCTCCGGATCGCCTTGCCGCTCGGTCTGTGGATAGATAACGCCAATCTTCATCGCCCCATTCCCTCTTCCCCGCTTCACATACATCCCGGCGGTACCGGGCTCGGGGAGCAAAAGACAAGATACAACTACGCTCAGCGAAACGTCGCGGTGACTTTCCTGATTTTATTGTACAACGGCGGCGCCTTCCTTCCGTCCCGAGGCCGGTTGACACATGCTTGCCCTACTCGCGTTCGCCATGGTCGCGACGTTCATGGCCTTGATCATGACCGGGCGCCTGTCGGCCATGGTCGCACTCATAGTGATCCCGATCCTGTTCGCGCTGATCGGCGGCTTCACGCACGAACTCGGCGCCATGATGCTCGAGGGAGTCAGGAGCCTCGCGCCTACCGGAGTCATGCTGGTCTTCGCGATTCTTTACTTCGGACTGATGATCGATGTGGGCCTGTTCGATCCGCTGATCGGGAAGATCGTGTCCATCGTTCACGGCGACCCGGTGCGCATCCTGGTCGGTACCGCCGTGCTCGCGATGGTGGTGTCATTGGATGGCGATGGGTCGACCACCTACATGATCACCACCGCTGCGATGATCCCGCTCTACCGCCACATGAAAATGGACCCGCGCCAGATGGCGTGCATCATCGTCATGTCGGGAGCGGTAATGAATATCCTGCCGTGGGGTGGGCCGACTGCTCGCGTGATGAGCGCACTCAACCTCGACGCGGTCGATGTGTTCGTGCCGGTGATCCCGGCGATGATTGCGACCGCCGCATGGGTGATCTTCGTCGCGTGGCGCATGGGTCTCAAGGAACGCACTCGCCTCGCAATGCTATCCGCGGATACGATAAATGCAGGCGACAGCGGCTGCGCTGTAATTACTGAAGACCTCCAGACCCACATCGAGGCGCGCAAACCTCGCCTGCTGTGGTTCAACCTGGCACTGACGCTCGCGATGATGGCCGCCCTCGTCGTGGGCTTCATGCCGTTGCCGGTGCTGTTCATGATCGGCTTCGCCATCGCGATCACGGTCAACTATCCGCAACTCGCCGACCAGCGCGAGCGAATCGCGAGCCATGCCGGCAATGCACTCGCAGTCGCCGGCATGGTGTTCGCCGCCGGCATTTTCACCGGCATTCTCTCCGGCACGAAAATGATCGATGCAATGTCGCTGACGGTGACGGGACTGGTCCCGCCAAGCATGGGACCCTACCTGGCGCCGATCACAGCGCTGCTCAGCGCGCCGTTCACCTACTTTATCTCCAACGACGCTTTTTACTTCGGCGTGCTGCCGATCCTTGCCGAGACCGCTTCGCGCTACGGCCTGTCGACCGTATTCATTGCCCGCGCATCGCTGGTCGGCCAGCAGGTCCATCTGCTGAGCCCACTCGTTCCCTCGACATACCTGCTGGTGGGACTGACGGGCATCGAGTTCGGCGACCTGCTACGCATCGCTCTCAAATGGGCAGTGGGTGCCTGCGCCGTATTTCTGCTCGCCTGCCTGGTTACCGGCGCATTTCCGCTCTACTCCCGATGATCCCGATCAAGCCAGCGCCAGCGTTTCTCAGGCTTGCGGGTCGAAGAAACAGTTGATGGACAAACGCCCGCTCGCCGGATTGGGATCCGGCACGAACTGGCGGCCGATGCAGCCGGAATGCAGCATGTTGCGCCGATAGACCAGCATGCGATTGAACACGCCCTCCTCGCTCGCGATCTGCTCGAACTCCGCCGTGTCGCCGTCGATATAGCCGGCGGTCGCAGGCAATCGCTCGCGTTGCTGTTCCAAGCGGGGGAAGTAGACGTCCGCACGCGATTCGTCGATGGATTCGAATCCCGTTTGTCTATGTCGATAGAAAGCGGTGCCGCCCAGCGGCGCCTTGAAGAGATAGTGGATCGACGCCAGCCCGGTGCGAGCCAGCGAATCCACGTGGGGCACTCGCTGGATCGGCGCCAACTGTTCGGGCGGTGTGGTCACGAGCGAGTAGTGGCACATGGAGAATCGAAACGTCCTGGCCCGCAGTTCGAAACACTCGGCCAGCGCATCCCGCAACCCGTTCGCGATCAGATGCTGGTACGAGAGCGGCGCCTCGGCCCTCACACCGGGAAAATAGCGTGTCGTCGGCGTGAACTGCTTCGATGCCGCTCGACGCACCAGTCTTTCCGGATCGGCGACGAATCGGTCGACGACCAGCAACGGCAAGCGCTCCGCACCTATTTCGAGCCGGCGCACCTGGATCGCTGGATGCAGCTCGAGGATCATTTCATTCAGGGCGTGGCGACATTCCAGACCGTGACGTTGGCATTGCAGTACTGTTCGATGAACGCCGCCTGGCTCGGCAGCTTCGCCACCGACTGGGCGATCGACGCCCTGAACTCGCCCAGGTATTGGCCCAGGTCGCGATCGTTCATCGCCCTGGCGATGTGATGATAGTGCTCGGGCATGATGCCCTGGCCCAGCAGCACGTGCGCCCAGGACTCCACGCGGAACAGCTCGCCTTCGACTTGAAATGCGTGAGCGCACTCTTTGAACATCTGGATACGGCGCGCCAGCGATGCGGGGATTTCCATGTTCCTGCAGTAACGCCAGAACGGACTGTCGTCGCGTCGCGTCGTGTTGTAGTGGAGCACGATGAAATCGCGGATCTTCTCGATCTCGGTCCGCGCTTCATCGTTGTACTGGTCGACGAACGACTGCCTGATGCCGTTGAACGGGAACAACTGCAACAGCCGCAGCGCCGCGGTCATGATCATGTGGATGCTGGTGGACTCCAACGGTTCGACGAATCCGCTGGCGAGTCCGAACGCCACGCAGTTCTTGTTCCAGGCCTTGCGCCGCCGGCCGGGACGAATCTTGAGCAGCCAGGGCTGGCGAACGGTACCGCCTTGAACGTCGCGCAGCAGCTTGCTCCTGGCTTCATCGTCTGAGAGGTAGCGGCTGCAATAGACTAGTCCGTTGCCGACTCGGTGCTGCAATGGGATGTGCCAGCGCCATCCCGCTTCGTGGGCAATCGCGCCGGTATAAGGCATCGCAGGCCCTACCGATTCGGTCTGGACGGCGACGGCGCTGTCGCACGGCAGCCAGTGCGACCAATCCTCGAATCCCGTGTGCAGCGCCTGCTCGATCAGCAAGCCACGAAAGCCGCTGCAATCGATGAACAGGTCGCCGTGCACGGCGAGATCCGATTCCAGCGTCACCGACTCGATGTAGCCGGTCTCGCCGTGCAGATCGACTTTCTTGATCTTGCCCTCGATGCGCTTGACGCCATATCTCTCCGCCAACCGGCGCAGGAATTTCGCATACAGGCCCGCGTCGATGTGATACGCGAAATTGATCTCGGATTGCGGGGAAGTTGCGAATCGACCTGCCCTTGCAGCCATCCATTCGAGGCAGTACTCACCCAGTTCTTCCTGCGAACCCATCTCGCGATTGCGCAGCCAGAAATGGTGGAACTCGCCGAGCCACGCCGATTTGCCATTCCTGCCGAACGGATGAATGTAGCGATCGCCGATGTTGGCCCAGTTCTCGAACAGGATGCCGAGCTTGAAGGTGGCCGCCGCGGCACGCATGAACTCCTGCTCGTCGATGCGGATGAGCTTGTGGAAAACACGCATAGGAGGCACCGTCGACTCGCCCACTCCCACGGTCCCGATGGCTTCGGATTCGATCAGGGTGATGTCGAGGAGGTCTCCCAACTGCTGGGATATCGCTGCGGCGGCGATCCATCCCGCGGTACCGCCGCCGACGATGACAACTTTTTTTACCTGTGCGTTCATGGCCTCTTCTCCCCCAAGTCATCGTCATAGTCATCGCCACCGTCGTGGCGGCTGTCGCGGCATCACCGATTCAGCAGGTTTATCAGCATCGCGCGAATCTGCCGCGCCTTGTTGTCGTCGATCCCGCCGAGCGCTCCGCGAGACTGCTCTGGAATGTGTTCGACGGCGCGCTCGGCAGGTCCGAAAATGTAATAGTCGAAGACCGCCCGCCACGCCTGTTTTTCCCGTTCCGGACGATCCCGAATCGTCCACAGCGCGTAGTGCAGCGCATGCATCGGGCTTGGCATGAAAGCCGGCACGCTGCTCCACCAGTAGTTCACCAGAGCGTTGAACGAACTGAGCGCTTCGACGTGGTGCCACCACATGCTCGGAATGAAAATCGCATCGCCCGGCCCAAGGTCTGCCTGTTGTGCCGACGCGAGCGCGTCGCGAAATCGCGGATGCCTGGCGAAATCGGGAGCGGCGAAATCGACCAGGCTGACGGCCTGCCCTCCCGGCGTGGGATCGAGCGGACCGGGATAGAGATTGCCGATCTGCTCCGGCGGAAACAGGGTGAAGCGGCGCCTGCCGACGGCACAGCACGCAAGATTGTTCGGAGCGTCGTAGTGTGCCGAGGCGATGGTGCGATTGCCGATCCAGATCGTCGGCGGCGGATCGACGCCGTGCGGCGCAAACGAAACATCGTTCTCCTGGCGAAATCCCGGCAGGCAACTGTCGACCAATGTCGAGCCGACATAGATGGTCGGTGGCGACGCCATGTGGCCGGCGTCTTCGATGCGACTCAGGACCTCGTCGAGCCGTTCGCGACGGCTGGTGAAATTCAAGGCAGTCAGGCCGTCGTCGTAGAACAATCGCCCCGCAATGTGCGGCTCGCCAACGGAAACGCCGACGGTGCGCCCGTTGTAGCGCGCCCTGAGATACTCCATCGCGGCCGCATCCGACGTGAGGCCAGCCTTCACGAGCGCCCAGTCAGCAACCAACCCACGCAGCACGACCGGTTCGCCGCCAGATAGCAGTTCGCGCAGGGGCAAACTCGCGGGCGAGACGCCTTCCTGGACACGGATCGATTGGCGTACGTCGACCATGACTCAGTGGGGACTCGCAGAGGCACCGCGCCGTTGTTTCATGGCGATCAGCCTTCTCACATTGCCCTGGGAGGCGATCACCAGGAATGCCCCCTGCAGGAATCCCGCACGATTCAAACGCGCCAGGGCGTCACCGTCGAGGGCGGCCAGCTTCTCTTCGCCGATCGTGTACAGCGAACGCAGGCTGTATTGCTCATCGCTGCCGAACCGAACCTCCACGTCGACCGGTTCGATGAGGTCCAGCTCGGTGAACGCGGTAAACATGGCCTTGCCTGTCTCGAGGCCGTCTCGAATGCCGTTGAGGATGATCGCGATACGTTCGAGGTAAGGACTGTTCCCACCCTGCGGCAGGAATACAGGCTCGCCTTCCGCTTCGCTGATGCGTGGATGATCGAGGTCCACGTGGATGACCGGGTTGCGGCGCCACTCGCCATCGACCTGTTGTTCCTGGAAGCCGATCAGGAACGGTCCGCGCGCGACGATTCCTGGAATGTAACTCGCCTCCCAGCCGCGGCCATTCAGGAACAGGTTCTCGTTCTTGCGAAAACCGAGCAACGCGATGGATTGAAATTCCGCCGTGACCGGATCCTTCCGGAAGAAGATCGGATACTCGCGCTGCACATCCGCATACTCGGTGGGAAACGTGAGCACGCTGCCCACGTTATCCCCCAGTTCTGCGGCGTGCCGAGTAATGACACGTAGCCCCCGATGCTCGACGTTGTTGAGCATCGCATGCCTGGTCATCGCCCACTCCACCTATTGCTCTGGCCATTGCTCTGGCCATTGCCCTGGTCATCGCCCTGGCGACTACTGCCGGCGTTCAGAACTTGTACCTTGCCCCCAGTGCGTAACGCGCGCCCTGGTCCTCGGCGAACCAGATCTGCTTGTCGGAGCGACCGTGCCAGCGGATATCCTCTTCGGTGAGGTTGATCCCTTCGAGGGTCAGCGACAGATGCGAGTTGACGTCGTAGCCGATGCTGAGATCGATCTGGTCGTACGCCTCGACGTAAATCGGATTGCGCCACTGGCCGACGTTGATGTTCGACAGGAATTCGTCGCGCCAGTTGTAGGCAAGGCGTATCGAGAAATTGTACTTCTCGTACATGAGCACGGCATTGGCAGAATCGCTCAGGCCCAGCAGGGCAAACTGATTCTCGTCGGGATCGCTGGCGTTGTCGTAGCCCACGTCGCCACGCACGATGGTGTAGTTCGCCAAGATGCCGAACCCGGTATCGCCGAAGAAATATTGGCCGCCGAACTCCCATCCGTGAATCCTGGCATCTTTGTTGTTCACTGGCTGCGAGACGCCGAACGTGTACAGCGGATCGTCCCCGTTCGGCAGCAGATCATACCGCGTTGCGAACGCAACGTGTTGGGCGTTGCTGCCATCGTAATTCTGCGCGCCGCCGGTCCACACTTTGCCCGCAGCATCCGTGAACGTTCCCGGATTGTCGATCATGGCCATGAGCGTGAACAGCGCCGAATCGTCGGTACCGAAGTTGTTCTGCTTCAGATAATTGAGCGCATTCTGCGCACGCGGCCCACCCGTCTGGTTCCGGATACCGAACAGCGTTTCGTTGGTCACCGTATTGCCGATGAAATTGCTCACGCGCTTGTCGAAGAATCCGGCGGCAACGTAGCCCTTGTCCGAGAAATACCATTCCAGCGCCAGGTCGAGGTTGTCCGACTCGAGCGGTATCAGTGCCGGATTGTTCGCCGTACCCGGCGGCTGGAAGCCATTCAGCGTGGACCCGCCCGGCGTCTGCGGTGTGGCACCCGCCGCCAACTGAGCGTAGCTCGCTCGTGCAACGGTCTTGCTATACGAGAAGCGCGCCTTGAGGCTATCGGTCAGGCCGAGGTCGAAGTCCAGGCTGGGCAGCAGGTTGTTGTACTTCGCCTTCTCCGAGAACGGCGTCAGGTCCGTGGGCCTTTGCACCTGGAAGTCGTTGTCGTCCTGCCAGAGCAGCGCCGTTGGAATCAGGATGCTCGCGGTCGATTTGACTTTCGTCTCTTCGTAGCGAGCCCCCAGCACGACGTTCGCAGGCATCGAGCCCAGTTCGCCGTGCAGAGCGAACTGGATATACACCGCGTCGCTGTCTTCCTGGATGTTGTTGTTGGTGTTGAAACCGGGGTTGTACCTTAGTTGACCGTCCGGCGCGGTGGCCTCAGTCCAGTTCGTGTAGCCATGCGCCAATGCCCACAGGCCAAGCTGGTCCGCATTACCCTTCCATCCGCCGCTTGGCGCGCCGTTCGTATTGAAATCGCTGAACGATCCGGTGAGGCTGAAACGACGCAGCATCGCGACCATATCCGGTACCGCGCCCGAATCGCCGACGCCCCAATCGCCCATGGTGAGATTCGATCCGGACGCCCGCTGGCTCATCTCCATGGAGCGCGTCTCCACGCCGAACTGAAAACGGCCGTTGTCGAATTCCAGCTGGCCGTCGAGGCGGGCCTGCTTGATTTCGTTGGTCTGGTCCTGATACGCAATGCGCAGTATCTGCGAACCCAGGCTGCTCGCATCGAAGGAGTAATCCGGATTGCCGTTGCGGCCCGCCAGCGCATCGACGTTCGTCGGATACAGCGTGCGCGCCGCGATGGGCAGCGAATCGTTGAAGCGGAATGTCTGGGTCCAGAAATTCGTACACGTACCGGTATTGCAGTTGCCCGTGCTCGGCACCTTGCCGGCGAAGCTGAACGCCGTCTCGCTGCCGCCGGTGATGGGGTCGTCAGGCAAGCTCTCGGACTTCGAATCGTGCAGGTCCAGTCCGAGCTTGAGCGACTGCGTCACTTGCCAGGCGGCGTTGAGCCCGATCGATTTCAGGTCGTTCTTCTGCTCGCGATGCTGCTGCTCGAAACCGAAGTCCTTGCTGGCGCCGGTATTCTCCGAGAGCACCACCGGCGTCGCCACCTCGCCGTTGTCGAACTCCAGGTAGGTGAAACCATTGCGTTGCAGCCAGATCGTCTGGTCGCCGCGATCTTCCTTCAGCTTGTTCAGCGCGTAAGTGTAGTCGGCGGTCAACACCAGCGACTCGATCGGTGCGAACTGCAACGTCAGCTGCGCGTTGGTCCGCTCGCGCTCGCGATCGGCGAAGTGATAGCGGATATCGTTGGGAATGGCGTAGAGCTGGCCGTTCTTCGGCGCGTTCACGACGGTCGCATCCACGATGCCGTTCGTCGTGTGCAAGGGTGCGGTCGTGGCATTCCCTTGCAGGTTCGAATCCCACTCCTGGATGTGCCAGTCGTTCACGGACGCCTGCGAAGCGCCGCTGTTACGCTTCTGGTAGCTGGCGCTCAAGCCGACGCCCCAGGTCTTGTCGTCGTTGGCGAAGCTGAAAATGCCCGACACTTCCGGCGTGAAATCGTTACCCACCCGATTGGTGGTGTCGTCGCTGGCCTTGACGCCGAAGTTGGCGACCATGCCGTTGTTGTCGAACGGCCGCGCCGTCTTGATGTTGATGGTTGCGCCGATGCCGCCGGTTGCGATGTCGGCGCGACCGGTCTTATAGACCTCCACCGCGCTGATGCTTTCGGCGGCGAGGTTGGCGAAATTGAACGATCGCGAATTGCCGGCGACGCCGCCCTGGGTCGGCGTAGCGTTGGCAAAAGCATCGGCAGCGGGCATCTGCCTGCCGTTCAAGGTGACCATGTTGTATTGAGAACCGAAACCTCGCGCCGTCACCAATGCGCCTTCGCCGTTGCGCCGGTCGATCGAGATGCCGGAGATGCGCTGCAGCGCCTCGCTGAGATTGGCATCGGGAAATTTGCCGATGTCCTCCGCGCTGATGGCGTCGACCACGCCGACCGCCTCGCGCTTGATGTCCATCGACGCTTTCAAGCTGCCGCGCAGTCCGGTGACGACTACCTCTTCAAGGTTTTCGCCGGCTTTCTCCTCGGCAACGACGACCTGGCTCAGGACCATGCCGCCTACGACCGTGACCACGGCGCGCTGCATGTTCGTTACGGAAGCCAGGATCGCGGAAATCTCGGTCGCCAATCGCTTGCTGCGTTTCATGTTCTATTTCCTTGATGACGTCGCCTTCGGCCACCCTTGCCGCCTGCGGACATTGGGTGGCACAGCCACTGCTGACGAGCCCCACGCCTATGGCGTCCGGTGCGCGCCAACTCCCCCTGCATTGCGGCGCAGCGCATGATGCGTGCCGCCCACATCCAGGTCGAGGTGCCCAATGCCGACACTGCGGCCGTCGACATGTCAACCAAGATGTTAGCGATAACATAAATGACGTTTTAGTCACAGTCAACGGTCCTTTTCAGGGGTAGCGACCAGAAAGCGCTTTCAACGCCGAAATAGCCCCGGTCGACCGCGCAATCTTCTTCACCGTGGATTAGTCAACGCCATGGATTGTTGCCCCGACGCGCGCCAGGATCTGCCTCATCTCAGGCTCCATATGTCTTTTTTTCAAGCATATTCGCTCAATTTGCGCTGCTGACACGGCGTACGCATGCAGCGGTTCGCATCAGCGATAGTCACTCGGTCAGGCCCATGAGGCGCCGGACATGAGTTGGCAATCGAAGGATTGACGGCCGCGGATCGAACGATTAGTTTCGCGCACGCTGTTAGCGTTACCAGCACATAGCCAGTCACTCTTGAGCCCGACAACGCTTCAGGGAGAACGACAGCATGATTTCCAGACACTCGACCCCAAGCCGGACAATCGCGTTGCTGGCGGCGGTTCAACTCATCGGAGCTACACCGCAAGCGACGGGCTTGGATCGTGGCGTCGCGCATCCGCAGCGCTGGCCGCAGGCAAAGAGCCACGGCTTGGTCACTCCAGAGCGCGAAGCGGCGATCACGAGTCTCATGGCGCGCATGACACTCGAAGAAAAAGTCGGCCAGATGATCCAGGCGGACATTGCCAGCATCACTCCCGAAGAGCTGCGGACCTATCCTCTCGGTTCCATTCTCGCGGGCGGCAACTCTCCTCCATTGCACAGCCCGGATCGCTCGCCGGCGCCGGCCTGGATTGAAACCGCCAGGGCATTCCGCGCAGTGTCGTTGGAGAAGCGACCCGGACATTTGCCGATTCCAGTCGTCTTCGGCATCGATGCCGTGCACGGCAACGCCAATGTCGTTGGCGGCACGGTGTTCCCACACAACGTCGGACTGGGAGCAACTCGCGATCCGGACCTGATTCTGCGTATCGGCGAGGCTACGGCCGCGGAAACTGCGGCGAGCGGCATCGACTGGGCATTCGGTCCGACCGTCGCCGTGGTCCAGGACGACCGCTGGGGCCGCTCCTATGAAGGTTATTCCGAGTCGCCCGACCTGGTGCGTTCGTTCGCTGCACCCATGGTTCGCGGTCTGCAGGGCGAACTAGACGACGCGTCGCCTCTGCAACACGGACACGTTGCAGCTTCGGTCAAGCATTTCCTCGGGGACGGTGGCACCTCGCAGGGATTCGACCAGGGCGACGCGGATATCAGCGAGGACGATCTCATCCGCATTCACGGCGCCGGCTATCCGGCAGCCATCGATGCCGGCGCGATGACGGTGATGGTGTCGTTCTCGAGTTGGCAGGGAGTGAAGAATCACGGCAATCGCAGCCTGATCACCGACGTGCTGAAGCATCGCATGGGCTTCGACGGCGTCGTCGTCAGCGACTGGAACGGTCATGGCCAGGTGCCCGGGTGCACCGAGGAGAGCTGCGCCGCCGCCATCAACGCGGGAATGGATATGCTGATGGCGCCGGCGAGCTGGAAAGGTCTCTATACGAATACGTTGGCGCAGGCGCAGGCTGGCACCATTCCACAAGAACGCATCGACGACGCGGTGCGCCGCATTCTTCGAGTGAAAATGCGCCTTGGACTGTTCGAAACAGCGCGCCCATGGGAAGGCCGCGCCAATGTCATCGGATCAGGCGAACACCGGGCGCTCGCGCGCGAAGCCGTACGCAAATCGATGGTGCTGCTGAAGAACAACGCGAATGTGCTGCCTCTCCGCGGCAACATGCATGTTCTGGTCGCCGGTTCGGCAGCGGATGACATCGGCCAGGCAAGCGGCGGCTGGACGCTCTCATGGCAAGGCACCGGCAATCGCAACAGCGACTTTCCTGCGGGCCAATCCATCTATTCCGGACTGAAGGAGGCGCTGGAAAGAGCCGGTGGCACGGCGCAATTGCAGGTCGATGGCCGCTACGACACCAAGCCCGATGCAGCCATCGTCGTATTCGGCGAGGCGCCTTATGCAGAGATGCAGGGCGACATCCGCACACTCGAATACCAGGCAGGCGACAAACGCGACCTGGCCCTGTTGAAGCGCCTGCATGCCGCCGGCATTCCCATCGTCTCGGTGTTCATCTCCGGCAGGCCGCTCTGGATCAATCCGGAATTGAATGTGTCGGATGCTTTCGTCGCGGCGTGGCTGCCTGGCAGCGAAGGTGCCGGCGTGGCTGACGTACTGATCGCCGACAGCTGCGGCAAGTCGGCCTACGACTTCACGGGCAAGCTCTCGTATTCCTGGCCGGCTACTGCCGCGCAGACTTCGTTGAACACGGGAAGCGGCGACTATCGACCGTTGTTCGCCTTCGGTTACGGACTGACTTACCGCGATCGGCGCAGCGTGGCGCAACTCTCCGAAGAAGCTGGCGTGCAGGCCTCGGATTGGAACATAGACAAATACTTCGTCCGCGGCCGGACGCTGGCCCCGTGGCAATTTACATTGCGTCCCCAAACGGGCGCGATCTCCATGAAGCACGTCGATGCCGCCGGCGTGCAGGAAGGCGGATCGCAATTCACCTGGAATGGCTCAGGCGCCGCTGCGCTCGCCGTCACCGGCAGTGCGGCGCCTATCGATCTGCAACGGCAAACGAATGCGGATCTATCGCTGCTCGTGCACTATCGGCTGGATGAAATGCCTACTGCGCCGGTGCAGTTATCGCTGCAGAGTGCCGGCAACCGATCTGCCAGACTCGATCTCACGCCACTGCTGCGAGGGTCGAGCCTGGGCGAATGGCAGGTACTGAAAGTCAGGCTACTGAGTTTTCGCGCGGCCGGCGCCGACATGAAGAACGTGACCGAACCGGTCGTCATCAGCACCGACGGCCGCTTGCAGCTGACGATTCAGGCGCTACGACTCGAAACCGATCCAGCGGGCGCTCTCATTCTGGCGGCAGCGCAATAGCCATCCGCTAGCGGCACGGCTATCAGGCGATATTAGCTCGCTGCAGCCGGGGCCCGGTCCGTGCGATACGGCTGAGCGAGGCTACGGGAATCGGGGGCGCGATGTAGATACCCTGTGCGTATTCGACGCCGATGGCGGCCAGACAATCGAGCACTTCCGCAGTCTCGACGCGCTCGGCGATGGTCTTGATGCCCATTGCATGACCGATCTGGGTGATGGCTTCGACCATGCTGCGGTCGACATGATCGGTGGTGACGTTCTGGATGAACTGGCCGTCGATCTTGAGATAGTCGACCGGGAGATTCTTCAGGTACATGAACGAGGACAAGCCGCTGCCGAAGTCGTCGAGCGAGAACTGGCAGCCGCGCAGCCGGAATTCCTTCATGAAGTGCACGACGTTCGCCAGGTTCGAAATCGCCGCGGTCTCGGTGATCTCGAAACACACCGCGCCCGGGCTCAGGTCGTACTCCTGCAATTCGTTGATCAGGAAGTCGAGGAACCGATCGTCGTTCAACGAGGTGCCGGACAGGTTGATGGAGAGCGTGTACCCGGTCCGCAGATCGCCGTCGTCGCGATAATGGGCCAGCGATCCGAGCGCCTGGCTCACCACCCAGCGATCGATCATGGGCATGATGTTGTAGCGCTCGGCCGCCGGGATGAACTCGGCCGGATGAATCAATTCGCCCTGCTCGCCCCGCATGCGAAGCAGCAGTTCGTAGTGACCGCGTGGGTCCTTGGTGCTGCCGATGGGTACGATGGGCTGATAGTACAGTTCGAGACGGTTCTCTTCGCAGGCTCGCGTGAGGCGCGATACCCATTGCATTTCTCGATGCCGCTCGGGAGCCGCACCATGCTGATAGGCGTGGACGCGATTGCGACCTGAATCCTTCGCTGCGTAGCACGCCACATCCGCAGCACTCATGGCGCTGGTGATGCTGTCGCTGCTGCCGCTCAGTTCGTAGATGCCGACGCTCACGCCGATATTCATGGCGCCGTCCTGCCATTCGAACCGATAGTCGCGAATGGCCTGGCGCAGGCTGTCGGCAATTTTGGCGGCGCCCTCCAGCGTGCAGTCCTGCAGGAGAATGCCGAACTCATCGCCGCCGAGACGGGCGATGGTGTCGCTCTCGCGGATGCGAGTCTGCAGCAGCCCGGTCACCTGCTTCAGCAGCAAGTCGCCCGCCTGGTGGCCGCAGGTGTCGTTCACCACTTTGAATTGATCGAGATCCAGGTACAGCAGCGCGTGCGTCAGCTCCGAATTCGTGCGAGATGCGAGCAGCGCTTCGTTGAGGCGACTCTCGAACTCGCGGCGATTGATGAGGCCGGTCAAGGCATCGTGCGTCGCCTGGTAGGCCAGCGCACGGCGCAAGCGGCGTTCCTTGCTGACGTCATGGAATACCATGACTGCGCCGATCATCTTGCCAGCGCGATCGCGAATCGGCGCCGCGGAATCCTGAATTGCTATCTCCTGCCCGCGCCTGTTCACCAGCACCGTCTGGTCGGCCACCGCGATGACGCGACCTTCCCGCAAAGCTCGCGATACCGGGTTCTCTACCGGCGCACGCGTCGCTTCATTGAGAATGTTGAACGATTCGCTCAAGGGCTTGCCCACGACTTCCTGCGTCTGCCAGCCGGTGAGATCTTCTGCGACTGGATTCAGATACTCGACGCGGCCTTCGGCGTCCGTGGTGATCACGGCGTCGCCGATGGACTGCAGCGTGACCTGCGCTTTTTCCTTTTCATCGAACACCGCAGTCTCGGCGCGCTTGCGTTCGCTGATGTCGGAAATCGTACCTTCGAAACCGATCAGCTTGCCGTTGTCGTCACGCACGGCCCGCGTATTCTCCAGCACCGTGAGCGTCGTTCCATCGACGCGGCGCAACTGGAACTCGGCGTTGCGTACTTCGCCGAACCGTTCCAGCGCGTCGATGATGGCGTCGCGATCGGCTGGATTCAGATAGATGGATTCCGGAGTCATCGTCAGCAGTTCAGCCGGCGATGACAGGCCTACCATGCGCGCCAGCGCCGGATTGACCGACACGAATCGGCCTTCGACCGTGGAGCTGTAGACACCTTCCATCACGTTGTCGAACAGGCGGCGATAGCGCTGCTCGCTGACTTGCAAGGCGGTCTCCGCGACTCGGCGTTGAATCGCGATGCCGGCGAGCTGCGACATGCGCGACATCAAATCGAAATCGCGACGCTGCGGACTGCGAGGCAGCCGGAAATACAGCGCGATCGTTCCGAGAATGCGGCCGTCTGCAGCGTGAATGAGCGTGGACCAGCAGGCACGCAGGTTCGCCGTCAATGCGACGTGGCGAAAGTTCTCCCACAACGCATCGCGCGCGATATCGGCGACGATGACCTGCCGCTGCAGATAGACGGCAGCGGCACACGACCCGTTGCGTGCATTGATGGACACCGGCTCGACGGCACGAACGAACTCCGCCGGCAGCCGCGGCCCCGCACACAAAGTCAGTTGATTGAGTTCCTCGTTGAACAACCACAAAGCGCACATCGAATCCGGCGCAACGCGCTCCACGACATCGGTGATCGCTTCGAGCGTGATGCGCAGATCGACATTCGCAGCGAGACGCTCGAACACACGCCGCTCGCCGGCCGCGAGCAACTCGGTGCGCTTGCGTTCGCTGATATCGGTGATGCTGCCTCGAACCAGGCGGCGTTGTTCCGATTGCAGGCGCACCCAGCGCACCTCGCAGGGCACTTCGATGGATTGGGTATCGCGGAACACCCACTCGATCACGGGCGCCTCACCCGCAATGGTCCGTTCGAGGTACGCACGAT
>Ga0065707_10081992_pt1 | contig 25841 bp, 17 predicted proteins | sample SwiRhicommuniRL3_FD_59094 | JGI IMG/M metagenome (GOLD analysis project Ga0065707, IMG submission 59094) | Switchgrass rhizosphere bacterial communities from Rose Lake, Michigan, USA - RL3 v2 (version 2) | ecosystem: Host-associated > Plants > Roots > Rhizosphere > Soil | place: East Lansing...
GCGCCACCGCCCACCGCCGCGCCGTTGATCGCGCCGATCACCGGAAGGTCGTGCGCACGCAGCCGCTGGATGACCTGGTTATAGGTCCGCACCGAGCGGAACTGCTCCTCTGGGTCCTTGCCATCGGGGTGAACCACCTGACCGAGCTCGGCGCCCGCGCAGAAGGTTTTGCCCGCGCCGGTGAGGACGATCGCCGACAGGTCGCTGTCTTCCTCCACCTCGTCGAGTATGGGCAAGATGTGTTGCTTGAACTTGAGCGAGAGCGGATTGCGCATCGCCGCGCGGTTCAGCGTGACCACCGCGATCCGTCCGACTCGCTCGAGCGTGACCTGTGCCTCGCCGCCCGGTGCGCCCTGCTCGTTTCGTGTCGATGTCGCCTGTTTCACCATTTTCGTCTCCAGAAGTTGTCGTCGACCGCCCTTTAACCGGTGCGTCGCGCGCCGTGGCCGAAGCAGCCCTGTCCGTTTCGCGGGGCTTGTCTTGGGGCCGGCGCTCGCCGGCGGCCGGTTACTGCCAAGTGAACGGTCGACAATAACCCGGGAACGAACTGCTGCTGAATATGTGCCTGGGCATATTCTATGAATGGTTGCTGTTGCCCGTTGCGATCATGGGCATTGTTGACAAGGACATGCATGGTACCGAAGGCATTGACGGTGGCTGTAATGGCCGTGTTGATTTCTTCTTTTTTTCACATCGCAAGGTATGGCGACGACGGTGCCGCCTGCAGCCCTGATCTCGGCCGCTGTCACTTCCAGCGTTTCACGGGCTCGCGATCCGGCGGCCACTTTGGCGCCTTCCACTGCAAATAATTTGGCAATTGCGCTGCCGATTCCGCGCCCGGCACCTGTGTTGATCGCGACCTTTCCGTCGAACTGCCGCATTTAAGTCTTCCTCGATTGAGCCGAAACTGTTCGCTCATGAGCAACCGGCAGCATCAGTTCGGACCGCCGAAGCGATTGGGAAAGCTGCCACGCGATGGGCCTGCCAAGCTACCCTCAATCGCCGACAAGCCCCTTGCGACCTGCCGAATGATAGGTAGGTGACGGGGAGAGTGCAAGACCCGAGGTTGGAATGTTTCCTGCGATGAGAAGGTGCTGGAGCTCGGCCTTTCGGGCTTCCAGATGCTGGCTCTTCTCCTTGAGGGGCATGGTTTCGTCGAGCAGCGCGCGTCCATCAGCCTTCCTTTCCATATCACGGTAGAGCTTCTTCAATTCCGCCCGCAACGCTTTTCGATCGAACTCGCGCTTGATCGCATCCTTGTCCGCCAATAGCGTTCGCCTCACCGGGGCTGGCTGCCGCGATCGGAGTGCACCAGGATCGTGGCGCTCATCGACCAGCCGACGATCTTTTTCGTGCACAGATCTTTCATCCCCGCGAAGTATAAGAATCCCTCGCCAGTGGACAGGTAGCTCATATCGGCCAGCCAGACGCGGTTGGGCAACCTCACAAGAGAAGTGTTGCCGCAGCAGGGTCGGTGCGAGCGGCAATGCGTGGTTGGGAATCGGTGGTGCGACAGCGTTTCTTGCGATGACGCCCGATGACCTGGTGTTCCTGCATCAAACGTCGAATCCGCTCTTGGCCGTGGGTATCTCGGGCGCCATTCGGAAGACCGCGAGCCGCGCTTGCGGTCTTTTGCCACACCGAATAGGCTCCGTTCAAAACTCAGAAGGGCACTCAAGCATGCGCTTCGTGGGCGCTGACGGAGAGCTGACCTCTGCGACGATATCTCGAGAGACGTGCTAGGAACTGACCGCGCGCAGAGAGCAACTGCAGAGCGAACGCTATGCCTCTAGACCCAAAAGTCAAAGAAAGTTCTCGATCTCATGCAGGCCATGAACCTGCCTCCGATGCAAACCCTTCCGGTCGACATTGTTCGGCAAGGCGTATTGCAGGAGTACGAGCGAAATCCCTGGCCGAAAACACCGGTTGCGCGCGTAGAAGACAAACTCATCGATGGTCCTGGGGGGGCGCTGCCGATTCGGATCTACACGCCCAAGGGGACGGGTCCTTTTCCGATACTCATGTATTTCCACGGCGGCGGTTGGGTCATCTGCAACATCGAAACGCACGACTCGATCTGCCGTGACCTTTGCTCTGGTGCATCGTGCGTCGTCATTTCTGTGGAGTACCGGCTCGCACCGGAACACAAGTTCCCTGCGGCACCGGATGACTGTTTGGCGGCGACGCGGTGGGCAGGCGCGAACGCGAGTTCGATCGGCGGAGACCCGCAGCGCATCGTTGTGTCCGGCGATAGCGCTGGCGGCAATCTTGCGGCCGTGACGACGTTTCGGATCCGCGATGAAGGTGGCCCTGACTTGCGCGGCCAGGCGCTCATTTACCCGGCCACGACTCACTACAGTCGTCCCACTCGATCTCACGCGGAGAACGGCGACGGCTACTTGTTGACGCACGCAGCGATGGCGTGGTTCATGGACCATTACTTGCGCGACTTCGCTGACGCGCAGAACGAGCATGCATGCCCGCTGCTCGCTCGCGATCTTCGCGGGCTGCCGCCTGCATTCGTGATCACAGCGGAATTCGATCCGCTGCGCGATGAGGGTCTGCAGTACGCCGAGCGTCTGCGAGCCGCCGGAGTGCCGGTGCGGTTTTCCAACTACGACGGCATGATCCACGGTTTCTACGGCTCGCCGCTTTACCCTCAGGGCGCGCAAGCTATCGCAGAGACTTGTGCATGGATGCAGAGCTTCGAGCGGTAGGCGCTCCTAACACACATGCCCGAACGGTCGAGCTATCCGGTCGACAACGCCGAAAGCGTCGAAAGGGGTTGTATTCACTCAAGTGACCTCTCCTGTGCTCTATCGAGTTGCGCATCAGATCTGGATTCGCAGACCTCATCGGGCAAGGTCCTCGGCGCGATTGAATGATTGGCAGGAGTTGCCGAGCTAATTTAATTAGATGTCCACGATCGCATGGCGGGCACGGGTGGCGCAATCGGAGTCCGCGTGAATGTGATTCGCCTTGGTGCGATGGCGACGCCGCTGCTTGCCGAGTCTTCGCTACGTCGGTCGATGCGCTCCTCGCACAGGAGATGACGAGCAATCCATTGCAGAGCATGGTCAGTCCCGATGAAGTTGCGCGCGCCGCTCTCATCGTTCCTGTTCGCGAGCACACTCGTCGAGCGGTGCAGGCGAAGTCAGCGCATCCCGCCCGTCTTGCGGTACTTCAGCGGCGACATGTTCATCCACTCGCGGAACGCGCGCCGGAAGGCATCGGAGTCGCAGAAGCCGAGTCGCATGGAGATCTCTTTGACGCTCAACGTCGAGCGGCGCAAGAGATCGAGGGCCAGCTCTCGGCGGCAGCTGTCCTTGATGTGATTGTACGAGGTGCCGGCACGTGCCAGATTGCGTCGTAGCGTGGGGATGGTGCTGTTCAATTGCTCGCTGAGTTCTTCCAGCATGGGCAATGCGCGGTGCTCTCTAAGGGCCGCATACATCAGCCGGCGCGCTTGGTCGGCGACGCTTGCGCCCGCGTAGTCTTCGTGCAGATCGAACAGAAAGCTCTGCCCGACGCGCTGTTCATAGTCTTCGAGCGTACGCACGACCGGGTAATCCAGGTATTCGGCCGGGAACCTCAACGCGGCTGCGCCGGTGCCTAGTGTCAGAGGATAGGGCAGCAGGAGAAAATCGAAATTCGGTCGCATACCCTCGTCGTAGTCCAGCAGGATCATCGATAGGGGAATCGTGTGTCCGATGAGCCAGCTGAACATGCCGTGCAGTACGGCGATGCCAGTGCTGTCGACGACGAACGCGACGACGTTACGACGGACGCGCAATGATTCCACGCGGATCTCGGCTGTGGCGGCGTGCACGTGCAGGCTCAGCCGTCCCCAGCGCTCATCCAGCATGCCGTAGAACCTGCTGCAGCGGACGATGGCCTCCCGCAAGGTCCGGCTGCTGATCAAGCAGTACAGCAGCATCCCCCAATCGTCGCCGCGGATCGGCGGCCGGCCATCCTGACTGTTCGCCAGGCTCGCCAGAACAGTCGTTGCGTGTGCGCTGAGTTGATGCAGCCGCTCAGACTCGAGACTGCGGAATCCGTCGCTGAGAAAGGCATCCGGGGAACCCGGCACTTGTGCTCGACTAAAGATATCGCGAACGCTCACTTCCGTCTGTTTGAGGAGAGTGATCGCGCGCACGGCGACGCGTTCCGCATGGTCGCGGGACAGCAGCGCCGGTTCCTCTGGTTGACGGATGTCCGTAACGATGTTCGCAGCTCCGCCTGCGGAAAAGACGCCGGTAGTCTACGCCGCGACCGAGGCATCCCGGAATCCCGGTGCAACCGATCGAGGCGATGCATGATCCGGAGCTGCTCATGACACCCTGAGCAAAAATGACGTCCCCGGTGAGCACCGATGGGGTGTTTTGAGCGGGTGTGTCCGCCGATGCTGCAGCAAAGGCGACGCCCCATGCCGTACGGGGCGCGACACTAATGTTTGCAAGGGGGAGGCGCAGTTGACGAGTGCTGTCAGGAAATGGAGATTGCATCCGGCGTGGATGCCCGTGGTAGGGACATTGGCATTGGCGGTTACCGCGATGACAGCGACTGCGAGCGAGCGCAGCAAATGGGCTGACCGTCGGCTGTCTGCGGACGCGCGCGCCGAAGCCTTGGTCGCGGAGATGACGCTCGACGAAAAGCTCCAATTGCTGAAAAGCACCATGCCTATGTTCGTGCGCAATCGCCCGCCGGACATGATCATCGCAGCCGGCTACGTGCCAGGCATCGAACGGTTGGGAATTCCGGCACTGCGCATGACGGATGCGAGCCTCGGCGTCGCCAACATTCTCAACGCGCGCAAGGACGATGTCGCGACGGCCTTGCCTTCCGGCTTGGCCACAGCCTCGACCTGGGATCCGCAATTGGCGTATGCGGGAGGCGCGATGATCGGCAGTGAAGCGCGGGCCAAGGGCTTCAATGTCATGCTCGCCGGCGGCGTCAACTTGACGCGCGAGCCACGCAACGGGCGCAACTTCGAATATCTCGGTGAGGATCCGTTGCTTGCGGGCATGCTTGCGGGTGAGGCGATCCGCGGCGTGCAGAGCAACCACATCGTCTCCACGGTGAAACATTTCGCGTTGAACGATCAAGAGACCGGGCGGACTGTTCTAAACGTCAAGATCGATGAAGCCGCCGCGCGGGAATCGGACTTGCTGGCATTTCAGATCGCGATCGAGCGAGGCGCTCCGGGGTCCGTGATGTCAGCCTACAACCGTGTCAACGCAGCCTATGCCAGCGAGAACGACTGGCTGCTCAATAAAGTGCTGAAGCGGGACTGGGGGTATCCGGGCTGGGTGATGTCCGACTGGGGCAACGTGCACAGCACCGTGGCCGCCGCGCTGGGCGGACTCGACCAGCAGTCCGGGGCTGAGCTCGACGATCAGCTCTTCTTCGGCGCACCGCTCAAGGCTTCGGTGGAGAAGGGCGAAGTACCGCCGGCTCGGATCGATGACATGGTGAGGCGCATCCTGCGCGGTGTGATCGCTAGCGGTGCCTATGACCATCCGGTGGTTGCCAAAGCTGACATCGACTACGCAGCGAACGCGCAAGTGGCGCTGCGTGTGGCACAGCATGGCATCGTGTTGCTCAAGAATGCGGGCGACGCTCTGCCGTTGCCGGGTGCTGTGAAGTCGATCGCAGTGATCGGCGGCCATGCCGATGTTGGGGTGCTCTCTGGAAGCGGCTCCACCCAAGTTCGTCCAGTGGGCGGGCCGGCGCTGGAGATTCGAATCAAGAAGGGGCCGGCAGCGGCATTCGCTCGCCGCACCTATTATCCCTCATCACCACTCAAGGCGATCCAACAGCGCTTTCCCCGCGCTCGCGTCGAATACGCCGACGGTAGCGACATCGCAGCCGCGCAGGCTTTGGCACGCGAAGCTGACGTGGCACTCGTGTTCGGCGAGCAGTGGCGCACCGAAGCCCAGGACCTCCCATCGCTCGCACTCGACGGTCAAGACGATGAGCTGATCGCCGCCGTTGCGGCGGCCAATTCAAACACGGTTGTGGTGCTGCAGACGGGCGGGGCAGTGTTGATGCCGTGGCTCGATAAGGTCGGCGCAGTAGTGCTCGCCTGGTACCCCGGCCAGCGCGGGGGAGAAGCCATCGCCGATGTGCTCAGCGGTGCGATCAACCCATCGGGTCGTCTGCCGCTCACGTTCCCGGAGGGCGACCAGCAATTGCCGCGGCCGAAGCTCGACGGTATCGATGACGACAGGTTGAATGCCAACGCCAGTTACGCTGTCCTCAAGAATGCGCCGCCCTTCGACATCGACTACGACATCGACGGAGCCAACGTAGGCTACCGGTGGTTCGCGCTGCACGATCGCCAGCCGCTGTTCCCGTTCGGCTTCGGACTGAGCTACACGAGGTTCGAGTACTCGAAGCTGCGGATCTCGGGCGGCAGGAAGATCACCGTTCATGCGCGCGTGAGTAATCGCGGCGATCGCGCTGGAATCGCAACACCGCAGTTCTACGCATCGATTGCCGTGCGAGGACAACCACCAGTGCCGCGCCTGGTCGGCTGGGATCGCATCCAGTTGCAGCCCGGCGAGAGCCGCGATGTGAAGGTCACCGTCGATCCGCGCCTGTTGGCTGAGTTCGACACGACATTGCCGGGTTGGCGTGTCCGCGGCGGCAAGGTGCGAGTTGTGGTGGGCGAGCATGTCGGCGACGAAAGGCTGGCAGCGGATGTGTCGATCGCCGCGCGCACGCTCAAGCCCTAAAATGTGAGGAACGTTCGGAAGTCCTGCCAAGCCGTCTGGCTGCAGTTTTTTTTATCTCATGGAGATTCGAAATGCGCACTACTCTCATCATTGCCCTGTGCCTGACGCTTGGACCTATCGTTTCGCCGGCCATCCAGGCGGCCGACACTCAACCTGCGCCATCTGCGACCGCCGCCCAGCCTTACACGACCGAGGACACCGCCCTGGGGGATATTCTGGATGACGCCGAGGCTGCGGCCATCATCGACAAGTATGTGCCCGGCTTCTCCAAGGACCCGCAGGTCGAAATGGCCCGCGGCATGACGCTGCGGCAGATCCAGGGGTATGCCTCCGACACGTTCACCGACGCCGTTCTGACCTCGCTCGATACCGATTTCGCGGCGCTGGCGGCGAAGCGGAAAGCAAAATAGCGGTCGACTTCGATGCGATGGGGAGCCCTCGAAAACGAGTGCCAGTGTCGGCACACACGCTCGGAGAAGTGGATGATCGCCAGTCGAAATCTCTGCCCGAACTCGCGGAGCACGGCCCGCTGGAGCAGGAGTCTGCTCTGCGCTGCGCTCGTGGTTGCGAATCTTGGCGTTGGCACTCTGAAGCAAGCGGGCGCGGCGCCCGCGTCGTCAGATCCGCTCGCCGCCGGTTTCAGAGATCCGCCGAACAGCGCGCGTCCCCGCGTCTGGTGGCACTGGATGAACGGCAACATCACCAAGGAGGGCATCCGCAAGGACATGGAGTGGATGAAGCGCATCGGTATCGGCGGCCTACAGAACTTCGATGCTGCGATCGGTACGCCCCAGATCGTCGAACAGCGGCTCGCTTACATGACGCCTGGGTGGAAGGATGCCTTTCGCTACACCGCCGATCTCGCCGAGCAACTCGGCCTGGAACTGGCCATTGCCGGTTCTCCCGGTTGGAGCGAAACGGGCGGTCCGTGGGTCGAGCCGCAGGACGCGATGAAAAAGCTCGTGTGGAGCGAGACCGCCGTCCCTGGTGGCAAGCGATTCAGCGGGCGCCTCCCTGCGCCGCCATCGGTGACCGGGCCATTCCAGGCGATGTCTCTCAAAAGCAGCGCGCAGCTCTATGCGGATATCGCGGTACTCGCGTATCCGGCGCAGGCTGTGGCCGTGGCAATGCCGCGCATAGTGTCGAGCGCAGGCGAGACAGTCGATGCAGCCTTGCTTTCCGACGACAATCACGAAACTGCGGTCACTGTCGACCTCGGCGGCGCCGAGGAGCCGGGCAGCCTCGTGTTCGCATACGACGATGCGCAGACCATTCAGTCCGCCACAGTTTTCATTCGCGGCGCCGCCGCGATGTTCAGTCAGCCAGCGCTGCTTCCGCGCCTGGAGGTCAAGCAGGGTGCGCAGTGGCGAGCGATCGCGGAGCTGCCATTGACGATGGTGCCCACCACCGTAAGCTTCGCGCCGGTCACTGAACGGGAGTTCCGCGTCGTCTTCGCGGCGAATCCGGTGGACACATCTTCCGGTGCAGGTTCCGTTGCACCCGGCGCGGCAACCGGATCCACGACGGCTACCGCGAGGCCCAGGACCGCGAGAGTGGTCGAGCTGAGTCTGTCGGCTCAACCCAAGGTCAATCAGTTCGAGGCCAAGGCGGGGTATGCGCTGGCGCTCGACTATTACGCGCTGGATGAACGCACCGGACCGGATATTGCGGGCGTCGCGCCGAACAAGGTGATAGACCTCACCGCGCGCATGAAGCCGGATGGCACTTTCGATTGGACGCCACCGAAAGGACTCTGGAAGGTGCTTCGTCTGGGCTACTCGCTCACCGGCAAGACCAACCATCCAGCGACGGCGGAGGCGACCGGTCTGGAAGTCGACAAGTACGACGGCGAGGCAGTCGCGAGATATCTGCAGACTTACATCGGCATGTACCGCGATGCTGTGGGGAGCGAGTTGCTCGGCGAGCGTGGTTTGCGCGCGCTGCTACTGGACAGCACCGAGGTCGGCGCATCCAATTGGACGCCGAAGTTGATCGAACGGTTTCAGCGCGCGCGCGGTTACGATCCGCGCCCCTGGTTGCCGGCGCTGACCGGTGTGATCGTCGGCACTCGCTCGAAGAGCGATGCGTTCCTTTATGACTTTCGGCGCACGCTTGCCGAGATGATGGCAAGCGAACACTACGGTCAAGTCGCCAGGGTGGCGCACGAGCATGGTCTCAAACTGTACGGCGAGGCGCTGGAGGCCGGTCGCGCCACGTTGGGCGACGACATGTCCATGCGTGCCTCGGCGGATGTCCCGATGGCGGCGCTCTGGACCTATCCTCGCGGGGAAGAACCACCGCCGGTCCGCTTCGGCGACATGAAGGGTGCGTCTTCTGTCGCGCATCTGTACGGGCAGAGCGCGGTTGCGGCGGAGTCGCTTACGTCCGCCGGCTGGCCGTGGGCACATGCGCCAGCGGACCTCAGGCGCATCGTCGATCTGGAGTTCGCGTGCGGCGTGACTCGGCCCGTGATTCATACCTCGGTCCACCAGCCGGTGGACGACAAGCAGCCGGGGCTCTCGCTGGCAATCTTCGGCCAGTTCTTCACGCGCCACGAGACTTGGGCGGAGATGGCCAAGCCTTGGATCGATTACATCGCGCGTAACAGCTACTTGCTGCAGCAGGGCCGCGATTTTGCAGATGTTGCGTATTTCTATGGCGAGGAAGCGCCGCTGGCGGCGTTGTTTGCGAATGCGCCGCTCCCTGACCTGCCGGTTCGCTACGCATTCGACTTCGTCAATGCCGATGTGCTGTTGAATGGACTTTCGGTAGAGGATGGCGCGCTGACGGTGAAAAGCGGCGCGCGCTACAGGATCCTGTATCTCGGCGGTTCGAGCCACCGCATGACGCTCGCGTCACTGCGTCGCCTGCATGAGTTGGCCGAGGCGGGCGCCACGATCGTCGGCATGGCACCGATAGATTCGCCGAGCCTCGCGGACGATCCGCTGGAGTTCAAACAATTGGTGCGCAAGCTGTGGGCTGGTGGCACTTCGACCTCTGTTGGCACCGGTCGAGTCATCGCCAGCAAAGATGTGGAGAGTGCGCTGGCCTCGATCGGCATAGCCCCGGACTTCAGCTACGTCAAAGCGCAGGCAGACAGCGAAGTGCTGTTCGTCCATCGGCGACTGGCGGATGGCGGCGACGTTTACTACGTCAACAACCGCCGCAATCGTCCAGAGCGCACGGATATGCGTTTCCGAGTGGCTGGCAAGGCGCCGCAGATATGGCGCGCCGACACCGGTGCGGTGGAGCGGGTCTCTTACCGTATCGAGGGAGAGACGACGATAGTGCCGCTCGACATGCTGCCGGAGGAGTCGCTATTCGTTGTGTTTCGCGAGCCGGCGTCATCAGCGTCGGCGACGGTCGAGACGCCGGTGCTTACGCTCGCGTCACAGCTCGATGGCACTTGGGATGTGTCGTTTCAGCCTGGGCGAGGTGCGCCGGCCTCGGTGCGCCTGGAGTCGCTGGCTTCCCTCAGCCAGCATCGCGATCCCGGCATCAAGTACTTTTCCGGCGTCGCGACCTATACCAAGAGCTTTACGCTGCCAAAAGGCATGAAGCCAGGCAAGCCACTCGTTCTGGATCTCGGCAGCGTCGCCGATGTCGCCGAAGTGTGGGTGAACGGCAAGCCCGTGGGCACGGTGTGGAAAGCGCCTTGGCGGCTCGACGTTGGCCCGGCAACTCGCGCGGGAAGGAACAAGCTGGAGATCCGCGTCGCCAATCTCTGGGTCAACCGCCTCATCGGCGATGTGCAACCGGACGCGCAAAAGATCGCGTTCACCGCGATGCGAACGTACAAGCCTGACGCGCCGCTGCGTCCTTCTGGTCTCCTCGGACCCGTGCAGTTGATGCGAGTCGCTCCATAGGAGGCGCCACTCGCTCCAACTGCGGAATGCTCGCCCAAAGGCATCCGAGCAGTCTATGTTCGGATTCCCAAGTGGCTATAACAGCGTCAGCCTGCCGGCAGAGCGAGAAATCGGCGTGACTTTACGGTACGGGTTCGGCAGCAACTAGTTTACATCCGCAACCGGGCAGGTTGGTTCGTGCAAGTTCACCGTGCGGCCTAGGGTCGCACGGTCTTTTCTACCTGCGTGTCCTTCTATACAACGCGCCGTACCACAGACCATGAAGTTGCAGTCCTTGATCTTGGCGGCAGCACTCACCTTCGGAGTGAGTACGGCGCGCCCCGCGGAACAGGGCGATGCGCTTCGGCTCTCGTTCGAGAATCCGCCCGTAGCTGCTCGACCGATGACGCGCTGGTGGTGGCCAGGCGCCGCCGTATCGCGGGAGGAAGTTATCCGCGAGATTGGCGCGCTTGCCGACGCCGGATTTGGCGGCGCGGAGATTCAGCCGATGGTTGCCAACTTGGCAGGCATTACGCCGTCAGAATACGCAGCCATGCATGACTATCCAAGTCCCACCTTTTTTTCCAGCGTCGCAGCAGCAGCCGAGGCAGCTCAATCTCGTGGCATGAGTGTCGACTATACGTTCGGCTCGGGTTGGCCCACCGGCGGAGAGGCGATTACCGCGGCGCTGGCGTCCGTGGAATTGACGATGGCAAGAGTGGAGATCGCAGGGCCGCAGACGCGGCCGATCACATTGCCTCGTCCTCCCCGTACGAATCGCATCGGCACGATGATGCAGCAGATTCCCGGCGCCCCGAGACTGGACGCTGGAACTCAGAGAGCTGTCGAGGAGCGCGGGCGGATTGTTGCGATAGTCGCAGTCCGTGGTTCCTCACCCACGACAACTCCCTATCGCGAAGCATCCCCGCTGACCGGTGCGGCCTGGCCAAGCGTCATCACGCCAGGACAGTTGACGGCCGGTTCTGCGCTGGTGCTCACGGATCGCGTCCGCCCTGATGGAACTGTCGATTGGCGCCCGCCGGCTGGCATTTGGCAGTTGCTTGTGTTCAGGCAGTATGTTGCAGATATACGCGTCCTGGGCGCAGTAGGCCAGGGCTCTCAACTCGTCGCCGATCATTTCGCGCGTGCCGCCTTCGACGCGCACGCGAAGCTGGTCGGAGATCCGCTGATACCGCAAGTGAAGCAGTACATCGGCCACGGGTTCACCTCCATCTTCCTCGACAGCTTGGAATTGCCCGCCGATCTGTTTTGGACGGATCGGTTCCTGGAGGAGTTCAAACGCCGTCGCGGCTATGACCTGACGCCGTATCTTCCGCTCATCGTCCATCCCGGTTGGCATGCAGCGTATTCGACGCAACGCTCCGCCCCCATGTACGAAATGGACGATATCGGTCCCCGGATACGCGCCGACTATCGCCAAACCGTCTCGGACCTGATCATCGAGAACTTCTATCAACCCGCCGTCGAGTGGGCACACCGGCATGGTGTAACGGCGCGAATTCAAGCGCACGGTATTCCTGGCGATCTATTGAGAGCGTACGGCGTTGCCGACATTCCCGAGACCGAAGACATGTCCGGCGCACGCAACCAACACATGCTGCGTACGGCACGATCCGCGGCCGACATTTATGGGCGGCGAGTCGTGAGCGCCGAGAGTTTCGCGATGATCTCGCGGCCATATGAATTCTCGCCGGAAAATCTCAAGCGGTGGTCCGACGCATTGTTCGCTGCTGGCGTGAATCAAATCTGGATGCATGGTTTCGCGTATTCCTTCCATGGGGATCGTTGGCCAGGGTGGTATCCATTCGCAACCAGTGCGTTCTCGCCGGGCTTCAGTTCGATGATCAACGAGGCGAATCCTCAGTGGGCAGTCATGCCTACGCTCAATCGCTATATCGCTCGCATGCAAGCAGTACTGCAGAGTACGCAAAGCGACGTGCCCGTTGCGATATACACCTCCTTTGTCGATGACCTCCCCGATGACGCCGCAGGTGCTGCGTTAGGTGATTCGCTACGAGCGCGAGGCTTCGATTACGACCAGATCAACGCTGACGGCATCTTGCAGTCCCGAGTCGTGAACAAGCGCCTCATCACACCGGGCAACACCAGTTACGCGGCATTGGTGCTCCGCAATGCGATCCGATTGAGGGCTGAGGTCGCTGAGCAACTAGCGAAGTTCGCTCGCGATGGACTGCGCGTTGTGTTTGTGGGCTCAACACCGGAGCGTGAAGAAGGTTTCGCAGACGCGGCTGCCCGCGACGCACGCGTGCGGAGTGCGGTTGGTTCCATCGAGGGCAAGATTGTGGCTGGTCAGGAGGGTCTGGCGGACGCCTTGATCCATGCAGGCGTGGGGCCGAACCTGACATTCGTTGTGGGCCGCGCCGATTTCATCGCAAAACGCAGTGGCTCGCGCCGGTTTCTCTTCCTGCGAAGTGACGATGAGGCGCCCAAGAAGGTGTCATTCATCACCGACGCATCAGGCGGGGCGCAACTGTGGGATGCGGTGAATGGCAGCGTGCAGCCACTCGAGGTCACGCGAAACTCGTCAGGCATCCGAGTCGATTTGACGTTGCCTCGCTACGGCGCCGCACTGATTGCGCTGGATACTGAAGCGCCCATTGTCGAACGAAAGGCGACGTCCGGCTCCGCCGATCGTGGCGAGTTGACGGTCGGAACCGCCGGTTGGCATCTGCGCCTGCAAGGCCACGGGTCTGAAGGTCGGGAGCGAAGGCTGGATTTCAATTGGCCCGCCTTAAGGGATTGGCGGAATGTTGAGGAACTGGCTGACTTTGCAGGCGTAGGCACTTATGCAACGACTGTTGAGTTGGATCGGAGCTGGCGGCGGGGAGGCCGCGTGCTGCTCGATGTCGGCGATGCATACGAGAGTGTCATCGTCATAGTGAACGATCGCCGCTTCGAGCCGCCGCTCGTGCGTCCTTTCGTCGTGGACGTCACTGAAGCAGTGCGCGCCGGCAAAAATCGCATCTCTATTCAGGTCATGAATGCGCCTCACAACGCGCTCGTTCAGAGTCAGAACGGACAGGTTCCGCACCGATTGCCTTCAGGTCTCCTTGGGCCGGTGCGCCTTACCCGCGGGAGTAGGTAGCATGCGACCCAGGGACTTTCTGCGCTTCATGCGAGTTTCGCTCTCGTGCATGGTCATTGCCGCGCTTTTCGCAGCTTGTGGACCGTCGCTCGCTGCGACGAAGTCAACGGGTTCTACATTGCCACGATTGAGCCATGCAAAGCAGTGGCTGCTCGACGAGCAGGGCCGCGTCGTGATGATGCGCGGGGGCAATGTTGCCGCGCTGAATGAAGAAGGTGGTCCCGCTGCCTCGCCAAGGGCGCGCCTGTGGCGGAATGAAACGCCTCGTCTCATAGCCGCGGCGGGATTCAATGGTGTACGTTTGGTTGTGCACTTGAGCGACCTGATGCCCGCGCCGGGCCGGATCGATAAAGCTCACTTGCGCACCATCGCTAGGACGGTCGCTGCTTATCGCGCCGCGGGCATGTATACGTTGCTCGACTTTCATCAAGACGAGTATGGACCTGCTGTAGGTGTACGCGGACTGCCGCAATGGGCGACGTTTGCAGATGGGCACACGCGCAACCGCCACGTGTCATTTCCAAACGGGTATTTCAAGGAGCCCGCGGTACAACGCGCATTCGACAACTTCTGGGCCAATCATCCGGTTCCAGGGACGAAGAAAGGCGTGCAGGATCACTATATCGCCGGCCTGGCTGCGGCTGCGGCGGAATTTGCGAATGACACGGCCGTGTTCGGCATCGACGTGATGAACGAACCTGCCACCGGCACGCCTTGCAGCCAACCCGATCCGGCCAGTGCCAATTGCCCTGAACTCGAACAGCGGCTGCTGCAGCCGTTCTATGAAAAGACCGGCCAGGCTTTGGCAAAAGCAGCGCCGCAGATGCTGATATTCGTCGAGCCGTTCATGCTGCAAGGTGCGCTTGGGATTCCAATCGCTACGCCGACGCCGGGTGTGCTGAGACTCAATGGTCTTTCGTATCACAACTACGGCCCCATGAAGGAATTCCGCGACCGGACCAACGACTCCGCGCTTGCGCACGCCATTGCCACGGATTCGGCCCTGCTCAACACCGAGTGGGGGTTCACCAATGATCCGGCGGAACTGTCGCGACAGGCGCAGGACTTCGACGATCGGCTGATTTCGTGGCTCGGCTGGGCGCGAGGTCCCTTCGAGGAGCTGGTCAATCCTGAGCTGCGTTCCCATCCCGACGACAATCTCGATAGTGTATTGCGTGCGTACGCACGGCCATATCCCAGCGCAACCGCAGGTTCGCCGACGAAGCTCAAGTTCAATCCGGACGAGGGCACGTTGGAGTTCGCATACTCTACTGTGAGCCCGCTGGGAGTTAGCATGGCGGACGGGTTGCGGACCGAGATTGTGATGTCGCGAGTGAGTTTTCCGCAGGGCTATACCGCCTCAGTGGAGAATGGCCGAGTCGTTTCAGCAGCCAACGCACCGGTTCTCGCAGTGGCGGCGGACAAGGATGCAACTGCCGTAACGGTCCGAGCGGTCCGTATCGGGAAGCTACCGCCCTTACTCGCGCCGCCAGCATCGCTCTCGACGCGCTCTGTGCTAAGCGATCTGCTGCGCAATCCCCAGAGCGAGGCCGTGCTACGACGACACCTTCCAAGTATTCTCCAATCGCCGCAGGTGGGATTGTCTACTCAAACATCGCTGCGGGCGATGCAGGCTTACGATAGTAGCCTCAGTGACGCGGTGCTGGATCGCGTCGATCAGGAACTCGCGGCGCTGGCGCCGACTGTTGGAGGAAAGATCTCCGCTGCGGCGGAACAAGCACTTCGCGACTGGCCGCGGCCCAAGCGTCCGCTCAGCGTGGACCACAAAATCGGCGATCTGCTCGCGGATCCGGAGGGCCGCCTCGTCATCGAGCGTTGGCTACCGGAGTTGGTCTTCTCCGATCAGCTCAGCTACGCTCTTGATCGAACGCTGCGCTCGGTCCAATCCTTCATGCCTACGCTCACGGCGGACAAACTCGCTCGGATCAACACCGAGCTGGAGTCCATTCAGCCGTGACTTCCGTGAACTGAGTCGACCGGCCCGGCCGCGCGACGCAATCCGTCCAGCGATTCGGTCGCGCAGCTCGCTATCGGGCGTGACATTCCAACCGATGATGTCATTCACCGAGCAGGTACCGGTCTCGCCGTTGCTGCCAGCGAAACTCCCCTTGATCCCTTCCATTTGAATGCGTACTGATAAGTATTCTATAGTACGCAATGGCTTATAAAATATATACGATCATCAGTATATACGTAGTCATTATGCAGTTCATGCTGCATCATGAATTCATGCCGCATCATGAATAAGAGGGGGATTCATATGGTCGCTCGAACAACGCGCGTGTACGCCGCATCATCCGTGTCGCTGGTTTTAGCCGCCGCAGTGGCGGAGCCGGTGCTTGCTCAAGCGCCGCCGCTGAATGTCCTGGAAGAAGTCACGGTCACGGCTCAGAAGCGCGAGCAGAAGCTGCAGGATGTGCCGATTGCCGTCAGCGCCTTCAGCAGCGAACAGGTGCAACAGCGCGGGATCAACAATTTGCGCGACCTTGCTTCGCTCGCACCGAATGTGCAGATCAGCAGCGTCCCGGGAAACAACACCGGCGCACAGATCTCGATTCGCGGCGGGGTGCAGATCAATCCGGCGCTGTTTTGGGATCCCACGGTGGGAATATATCTCGATGGCGTCTACATCGGTAAGATGCTGGGCAACGTGTTCGACGTGGTGGACCTCGAGCGAATCGAAGTGCTGCGTGGACCGCAAGGCACGTTGTACGGGCGCAATACGCTGGCGGGCGCCATCAATTTTGTGACTCGCAAACCTTCAGGCGAGGTCCGCGGCAATGCCACGGTCAGCTTAGGCAACTTCGACAGTCGCAATGTCAAAGTGTCGCTCGATCTCCCCAGGTTCGGCATTGCGAGTATTGGCTTCGGCGGTCGCATAGAGCGCCGCGACGGCATCACCGACACCACCTCCGGCAGCTCGGTCAGCTCGCTGAACAATCGCGACGGCAAGGCAGCGCGCTTCGCCATGGATCTCGATTTCACCGACGACCTTCAAGCTGCCTATCGGTTCGACTACACGGATGTCGATCAGAATCCAATGCACTCCTATCTCACGCGCGCGCTAATTCCCGCGCTGTCGCCGTACGTGTCGCCAGAGCGCCTAGGAACGGTAAGTGTGGATGGTCCCTCGTTCGAGCGCGTCAAACTCGAGGGCAATGCGCTCACGCTCACGTGGAAACTGAATGAGCGCAATACGCTGAAGTCGATCAGTGCCTACCGCGAAATCAGCACGGATGATGCGCTGGATCTGGATGGATCACCATTACCCATCGCGCACACCTCGCGTCTATCCGACTACCGCACATTTTCGCAGGAGTTGCAGTGGGTCGGGTCGACGGACCGGCTCAACTATGTGGGCGGCGTGTACTACTTCAAAGATAGTGGCGCAACGAACAACCCTCAGACGTTCTTCTTCGGCACGTTCAATTTCGATTCGCGCTTCGGCTTCGGCACCCGTGCGTGGTCGGGCTACGGGCAGGTCGACTACGAGCTGACAGACGCGTGGACCCTGACCGGCGGCCTGCGTTACACCAACGAGAAAAAACGGATCGATCGACTGCTGGGCGTCAATTTCGCCGCGGGCAGTCCCTTTATCACGCTGATACCGCAAGGAACGACGGCCGAGAAAACCTTCAGTGCGACATCGCCGCTGGTATCGCTCGCCTACAAGATCAATGCCGACATGAATGTGTACGCCAAGTACGCAGAGGGGTTCAAGAGCGGCGGTTTCAATGGGGAGTATGGCGATCCGGATCCCTCACCGGCTGGCGTGGCACAGAATGTTGCCGAAACCCGGACGCCTTTCGATCCCGAAAAGGTCAAGGCATTCGAAGTGGGCTTGAAGGCCACGCTGGCGGACGGACGGCTGCAGCTCAACACAGCCGTGTTTGAAAACAAGACCGGGGATTTGCAGCTGGCTATTTTCCGGGCTACCGGCGCGGCTTCTTCGATCGTGCGCAACGCGGGCAAGGCAACCACCTACGGTTTCGAGCTGGAGAGCACCTGGCTGCCTATCGACGCATTGCGCCTCCAGGCGAGCTACGGATATCTGCACGCCAAGTACGACGAGTTCATGGACCGCGGCGTAAATGTCGCCGACAACCGCGCGTACGTGCATGCGCCTAAACATACATTGAACTTCAACTTCGACGCGCGACTGGCAGAGACGTCATGGGGCAGTCTGCATGCGCTGGCTGACTACACTTACACCAGTTCGTACTACAGCTATCCGTTCCAACTAGCGTCCGGCGGCCCGCAGTACGACCCGGGTTCGGCGATCGCGGGCGATACCGAGATCAGGAGTGTCGGGCTGGCCAACGCACGGCTCTCGCTGCTGGACATTCCTATGGGAAACATGACGGGAGAAGCGGCATTGTGGTGTCGCAATGTCACCGACTCGAAACACATCGCCAACAGCATCGATTTCGGTCCAGGATTTGGCAGCTTGACGGATTCCTACTTCATCGACCCCCGCACGTATGGGGTCGAGTTGGCTGTTCGTTGGTAATTGTCCGTTCAAAGAACTCGAGCAGGGGGCTGACCATGATGCTCAAAGGCAAGACGGCTATTGTTACTGGCGGCGCGCGCGGCGTCGCTAAAGGGATTGCGACGGCCTTCGTCAAAGCAGGCGCGTCCGTGCTCATCGTCGATCGCGAAGAGGCACTCGGCCGAGCGACCGAAGCGGAATTGCGAACGCTGGGCGGCCAGATTGCGTTCCTGCACGTCGATCTGGCGCGGCATGACCGACTGGATCAGATCGTCGACGCGGCCCTGGCGCGTTTCGGCAAACTCGATATTCTGGTCAACGCCGCCCAGGCCGCGCAACTGCTGCCGATTGCGCAGACAACGGATGCGGCGATGCACTTGCCGTTCGATACCGGATTTTGGCCGACCTTCGTACTGATGCGCGCGGCCTATCCGCATCTGTGCAAGACGCGCGGCTGTGTCATCAATTTTGGCAGCGGCGCCGCCTTCGATGCGTTGCCCACGCAAGGAGCGTACGCGGCGGCCAAGGAAGCCATCCGCGCCATCTCGAAAGTCGCCGCCAACGAATGGGGGCCCGAGGGCGTGCGCGTCAACATCATGTGTCCGTTCGCAAATTCGCCCGGCGTGCAAGCGTGGGCCGAATACGCCCCGGCCGAGTATGCCTCGCAGTTGGCCAAGGTACCATTGCGGCGCATCGGCGATTGCGAGGCGGATATCGGCAGCGCAGCCGTATTCCTCGCCAGCGACGCCGCCGGCTATATCACCGGCCAGACACTGATGGTCGACGGCGGACAGACCAAGGCTTTTTGAGCGGACGCCTCAATCCTCGAATTGCGGCACCCAGGCGACGCCGTTGATATGTGCGCCGCCGTCCGCGTAAAGCGTGTTGCCGGTGATGTAGCGGCTGTCTTCGCTGGCGAGAAAAAGCGCCACGCCGGCGATATCGGCATCCGGATCGCCCATGCGATGCATGGGATTGGCTTGCTCGGCCGCGGCTGCAATCTCCGGCGCCATGGTTCTGAACTTCTGGAACGAGGAGGTTATTGCCGCCGGGCAGATGGCGTTGCAACAGATCTGATGCTCGGCCCATTCGCGCGCCGCGCTGCGAGTGAGCGTGCGTAAGGCTTCTTTGCCGACGTTGTAGTCGGCGGTGCCCATGTGGGCATTCACGCCATTCAAGGAACAAATGTTGATGATCCGGCCCCAGCGTCGCGCCTTCATGTGCGGAAAGGCGGCGGCCATGGACCAGCGGCTCGCCCAAAAATTGATCAGGAATGAACTCTCGAACTGGCTGTCGGTTTTTTTCTCGAGCCGATCCAGGCCGCCGCCGGCGTAGGCGTTGTTGACCAGAATATCGATGCCGCCGAAGCGCTCCACGCAAGCCGCGACCGCAGCCTCGACCCGGCCTTTGCGCGAGACGTCCGCGTTGACGAACAGCGCCCGGCCACCCGTTGCGACGATTTCATCGGCTACCGCCTGACCTTTGGCGGCATTGAATTCGGCAATGACTACCGCTGCACCTTCCTGCGCGAAGCGGCGAGCTATGGCGCGCCCTATCCCGTCGCCCCCGCCCGTGATCACGGACGCCCGTCCTGCAAGCAGGGTCTTGGTGTTCATCTCGTTCACTCCGTGTTGTCAGAGGTGATTCATCGAAACGTCGGCCTGCATCGTCGGTCTCAGAGTCAGTCGCTGATCTGCTCAGGAGATTGAGCCGCCACTTTCGCGCCCTCAAGGAAGACGGAGACGACGAGTTGGGCGTGGCGAACCCTCTCTTCCGCGCTTGGCAACGGTCTGTGGAAAGTGACTCGCCGTTGCCACTCGGAGATCGTCATGGCAAGGAACAATTTCGCCCGCTCTGAGCCGCCTCGGCTTTCAAGCCCGACCTTGCGCAGATAGCTGGCGAGAGGACGGACCAGATGGCGCTCCTGGTTGGCTTCCGCCGCACGCACCACCTCCGGGAATTCTCCACCCTCGCGGTAGACGAGCATGCTGAGGCGCAGAGTTGAATCCTCAGAGAGGACCCGTACGACCGCGTTGGCATGTTCCTCGAGAACCTTGCGCACGTCGGTACGCGATGAGTGTTCCAAGTGTGGAAACGCCGCTTCCGCCCCGACCTCGAGGCAAGCGGCGAACAGGCTGAGCTTGTCGGCGTAGCGGTTGTACAGCGTACGAGTGGAAACCTGTGCGCCCTCGGCCACGCCGCGCATCGTGACGGCGCGATAACCGACGAGGCTGAATTGCTCGCGCGCCACGGACACGACCCGAGCCAGTTTGTGCTGTGAGTCTTCAGCCGTCGGACGTCCTTTTTTTGTGGCCGCTGGAGTCATACGGGTGCCGGATGAAAGCTGCATTAACGTAGGCATTGTTGCCGCCAGGGCTACAAATTGACAATGTACAACAATCGTTGTAATAATTTGCGTATGGTATTATATTTATATCTACGCAGATAGATTAACCGCGCGGTAAGAGGGGGAAGAGATGCTAGATGCGAAACCTGCGGCTGATGCATTGCAGGCACCTACGCTGGAGGAGGCGATCGCGGCGCTCGACCCGGTGGTGGCGCTGCTGAGTCTGATCCAGATCACCGGCGATCGGACACTGCTGCACAGATACGGCCCTGCGCTGGAGGGCACGCAGCATCAGGTCAAGGAGGCGTTCGTCGCCTTCGATAAGCCGCGTGAGCCGAGCGCTGCTTCGGTTGAAGTGGCGAACGAAGTGCGTGGGCTTCTGCTCAAGGCGGTGAAGTCCGGCAAGCCGATTGTGCTACCGCATCTCGACAAGCCGCTGTTCCGCGAGATGGCGCGCCTCGCGCTCGGGCTCGAGCTGCCTGAAATGTCAATCGACGTCGCCTATCAGCACGCCGGCTTCACCACCGATACGCGTGTGCGCGAGGCGCAGCGCGTTCCGCCTGCCGGCTTCAAAGTGCTGGTAATCGGCGCTGGCATGATGGGCATCAACGCCGCCGTCAAATTGCAGCAAGCGGGTTTCGATTATCAGATTCTTGAGCGGCTGGATTCAGTCGGCGGCAATTGGCTCGAAAACACCTATCCAGGCGCGGCTGTGGATACGCCGAGCCGTGTCTATTCGTTCTCGTTCGAACCCAATGCCTCGTGGTCGCAATATTATCCGCGCGGCCCGGAATTCCTGTCCTATCTCGAGCGCGTGACCGACAAATACAATCTGCGCGACCGCATCATCTTCAACACGATGGTTGAGGGCGCCGCTTGGGACGAGACGCGCAAAATCTGGACGGTGAAAGCGCAGCAGGGCGGCAAGCCGGTTACATATGAAGCCAATGTGCTCATCATGGCGGTTGGCCCGAACAATAATCCGAATTATCCGAAGGTTGAGAATCTAAAGAAATTCAAAGGTCCGGTGATCCATGGCGCCCGTTGGGATCATTCTGTCGACCTCAAAGGCAAGAAGGTCGTGCTGGTCGGCACGGGATGCTCCGGCGTTCAAATCGCCACGGCCTTGGCCGACACGGTCGGCGAAATGGTCATCATCCAACGCCAGCCCGAACACATTATCCCCAATCCAGCGGCGCATGCGCCCGTTGATGAGTTGGAGCGCGCGGCGATGGAGCAAATTCCGTTCGTGGCGCAATGGAAGCGACTGCAAAGCCTGGCCAGCGCCATGGCCGACATGCGCGGCATGATCATGAAGGACGAAGAATACGCCGCGAAAACCGGCGGCTTCGGCCCGATGAATGACGGCATGCGCATGATGTGCGACACCTACCTCAAGAGCCATTTTCCCAACGATCCGAAAATGGTTGAACTGCTCACGCCACCCTTCCCGGTCTTCGCCAAGCGTCCGATTTTGGATTGCGGTTTCTACGACACCTTGAAGAAGCCCAATGTCAGCATTCTGCGCGGGGAAATGGCGGCGTGCGATGAGAACGCCATCATCCTCAAAGGCGGTACGCGGATCGAGTGCGATGCGATCCTGCTCGCGACCGGCTACAACCTGCATTTCGGGCGCCAGTTCGAGATTCGCGGCGCCACCGGCAAGACGCTGAAGGAAACGTTCGAGCCCTATCCTTTCTCCTATGAGGGCATGCTGATTCCGGGCTTCCCCAATTTCATCTTCATGGGCGCGCCCTACAGCTATCTGGTTGCGAACCATGCGGTCGTGAGTGAGCAGCAAGTTCATTACGCGATCGAACTCTTGCAGTGGATGGTCGATGAGGAACTCGCGGCGGTTGATGTGACGCCGGAGGCCACCCGAGCCTTTGTCGAAGACGTTGACACGAACTTGGCCAAGACCGCCTGGGTTCAGCATGGCAGTGCGCATGGCTACTATCGCGATCAAGGCAAGAAAGTGATCCTCGCCATACCGCGCCACAACTCACGTATCTGGCACGATTTGCGCCAGCCGCGAAGGGAAGATTTCGTCGTAACCAAGCGTCCCGACGCTCAGCCAGCGCCGCAACGCGAAATGAAAATGCTGACGATCTGAATCGCGACACAAGCAAAAAACAGTAGCGGAGAGATCACATGGCAGACGTAAGACCTTCGGGCGCGACACGCGACGCGCAATACGGATTCAGCAAGATCTTTGTGCACGATCTCGATGCCATGGCGGCTTTCTACGAAGAGGTCTTCGGCCTCATTCCGTTCGGCCGGCACCAGGATGCGATGTTTGGCCGAAAGATCGACGAGATCACTTATCGAGCAACCTATCCGGGCGGCAGTTCACTGACGCTGATCAAGTACTTGGATTCGACCGGACCATCACTCGGCGAATCGGTACAGGGCTTTACAACGACCGACATCCAGGCGCTGGTGCGTCGCGGCCAGGCGATGGGTGGCCGGATTCCCGATCCAATCCGTCGCATCGATGCTTTCAAGCTTCAAGTCGTGTTCGTCCTTGATCCGGAAGGACACGTCAACGAAGTGGTGCAACTGGATGCGTGACGCGCAGATGAATGTAAATCGCGGGGCATACCGGAGGATAAGACATGGCAATCGGCGACGCCGTCCGACAGGACGAATACAAAGACAACAGCACACCTGCAGTGAAGGTAGTTCCGGTCAACTTCGATGGTCCGCTGCCGCAGCCGACGCGCAGTCTGGACACCGTGCGGGCCGATCTTGACCGGGCTGGGTATGCAATTTTGGCCGATGTCCTGACGCAGCAAGAAGTACGTGAGGCGCGGCAAGTATTAGTCGATGAGATCGCGCGCGAGGAGGCGATCGATGAGAACCGTGTGCGGCGCTTCTTCACCGACCCTGACGATAAGAACCGCCGCCTCAGCCGCCTGCCCAATCGGCATCGCTATTTCCGCGATTTCCTCGAACATCCCGTTGCGCTTGGGCTGACCAAGTACATTCTCGGTCCGACGCTGCTCAATGAAAGCTATCTAGTACATAGCTACGGCGCGAACTTGACGCGACCGGGTAGCGGTGCGCAGTTCATCCATCTCGATCGGGGCATGGACTTTCACCACCAGACCAAGCCACTCCAATCACGGTTCATCTGGTGCCTCGACCCTTTCGATGCGGAAAACGGCGCCACCCGTGTCGTGCCCGGAAGCCATCTCTGGAACGACCGCGTCGATATGACCGGTGGGACCTTTTACGAGTCGGTGCCGGCGATAGCGCCGCCCGGATCGCTGATCATTTATTCGGACATGTTGTTGCACGGCACTGGCGCCAATGTGTCGACGGACCGTGAGCGCGCGGGCGTGATCGTCGGTTATTGCCCGCCGTGGTGCCGGCCGATGATCAATTTTCCACTCGTGCTCGATCCGGAAGTCATGAAGGGGACGTCGCGCACCCTTCGCCAACTGCTTGGCTACAGCTCGGTGTCCATCGGTTTCGACGAGCAATGGGACAGTGCGGGCGAAACGCTGCGCAGTCTCTGCGTGCCGGCAACGATGGAATATTGAGACATCCAGGTACTTGGGTTCAAGAAGGAGTACACCATGATTAAGAATGCCGCTGATCATTTCGTTCCGGTCGCTCCGCCGCGGATAATTGAAAACGCCTACACCGAAGACCAGCATCGCCGCCTCATCGAGGTGGTTCGCAAACACGGTCCCTGGCAGCTCATCCTCGCCGAGAATTTCAAGACACCCGAAGAGGTGATCGCCACCACGTCGGGCAAGATTCCAGAAGGCGTTACGCTCACCTGGGACATGATCCTGACCCCGGTATTTCGCGGCTACCTCGCGCGGCAGGGTGTCTGCTTCTATCCTGAGCTCGAGGATTGCTATTACAACTCGCGCTTCCTCGAACTGGTGCGCAATTACTGGGGCGCCCAGTACGCGGAGCCGGAGACTTTTCTATTCAATATCCAGGGGGCCACGCCCATCGGCGGCCCGCCGCATCTCGACGGCACCATCTTTCGCGGCATGACCATGGAGAACACACCGCTATGGCTGCTGCTCACCATGGCAAAATCCTGTTTGTTCCGTCACTGGCAGGCAAAGAAGGGCCAGGTCATCGCCTGGTACTACAAGGGCAAGACAGGCGGCGGCTTCAATTGCTGGCCCAATGGGCCGAAAGGCGACCCGTTGCAAATCAACGGCCCGATGTGGGGCCGCGCCGTGGTCGTCGAGAACGAAATGATGTTTCACCACGGCCAGGCCTGCGGCCCGGTCGCCAGGCGCAAACCCACCGGGCTGGATATCAGCTCGAAATTCGGCGCCGATCCGCAGGTCGCCGACGGCTGGCAAATCACCACGTTCGGCAAGGTCAACCAGAAAGTGCCGGCCGAGGAGATGCGCTTCCTGGTGCACTGGGGCGCGCGCCTCTACAAGGACTTCGCGGAAATGAAAGTGGCGATGGACCACACCGACGACATCACGCAGGACAAGGCCCTCAACATGCTGATCGATGACATGCGCAAGGGCGGCGTGTCTTTCGAGACGCCCACCGATCCGATGAACGATCGAGGCTTCATCCGTCTCGTCTCGCAGGTCTATGACATCGGCGGGCCGACCAACGTACCGCCGGACGCCGTCGACCAGTTGACGGCCGCCTGATCCGCATTCGCACACGTAGAGACACTCGCACCATCGAGTGCAACGGGGAAATATCCATGCTGAAAAATGCCATCGATGGCGAAGCCTATCGCCGCATGCTGAATATTCGCGGCTTCGAGCAGGCCATCACTCGCCTCATCAAGGAAGGCGAGGTGGCCGGCGCCTGCCATTCCAGCATCGGCCAGGAGGCGGCCATAGTCGGCGCCTGCATGGCTTTGCGCGACGACGATTACATGTCGGGGACACACCGCTCGCACGGACATCCCATTGGCAAGGGGGCGGATCTGAAGCCGCTCATGGCCGAGATTCTGGGCAAGGCCACGGGCGTGTGCAAAGGTCGCGGCGGCTCCATGCACCTCACCGATGCCAAAGTCGGCAGCATCGGCGAGTCGGCGATCGTCGGCGGTGGCATTCCATTGGCGACGGGCGCCGCGCTCAGCGCTCAAGTCCGTGGCACGGATCAGGTCGCGCTCTCGTTCTTCGGCGACGGCGCCGTCAATGAGGGCGCCTTCCATGAGTCGCTCAACATGGCTGCGGTGTGGAAGTTACCAGTCATCTTCTTTTGCGAGAACAACGGCTACGCCGCCGTGACGGCGGCGACTTCCTCTCATGGGCAACCCGTCGTGGCGCGC
>Ga0065707_10001910_pt1 | contig 25826 bp, 28 predicted proteins | sample SwiRhicommuniRL3_FD_59094 | JGI IMG/M metagenome (GOLD analysis project Ga0065707, IMG submission 59094) | Switchgrass rhizosphere bacterial communities from Rose Lake, Michigan, USA - RL3 v2 (version 2) | ecosystem: Host-associated > Plants > Roots > Rhizosphere > Soil | place: East Lansing...
TTATTTAATTTCATGTTTGGATCTGTATCGGGTAAACCTGTACCTATGGCAGGAGAATATGTTTTCGACTTTGTAACCCCATGAACGTTTATTGAATATTCAGACGTCATGTTTGCATCTGGTGAATTTAGACAGGATAGCATCGCCGTGAGTTTGTTTGGACCTTCAATTATTTCACGAAATGAAGAATCATAATTGAAATTCCACATAGAATAATTATCTCCGTTTGTCGCTTTCGCTGCATGTGGAATGGATGACTCATCATTCCATAAAACGTAAACATTACACTGTTGACTAGAATTATATGATGCTGTCCCAGTCATGGTCAAATTACCAGCCTGAACGTAACTGTTGTTAGCGGGATATACAATTGCAATTTCATAATTTTCTAATTTAGCATGAGAGTGTCCCATAAAAATAATGGTAAAAACGGATAATAGGGATAATAGAATTAGATTAACATATTTTGTCTGAAGCAACTGATCATTTAATACGTCTAAAAAATTCTATAAAAGGCTCGGCTTTAATTCTAGTTAAGTATTAATTAAAAAACAGTAGACAAGAGTGTTTTATAAAATAAATATTGAATAAATCTGAACGAAATTTGATTTTGAATACAAGGTATTTTTTCTCATCAAATTTGGATCTTGATTAGGCGCTCCATGTCTGATAGATGTATTAAATCGGGTCGCATTTCTCCAGACACAGATTATTTCAAGAATGATCTCATTGGGCAATCACAGCTTATACTTGAATTTCCTAATTAGTAAAATAATGCGATCGAATTTTTTGCCACTTTGCTATCAAAGCCTCAGGCCGAATATGCAGTGTTTCATTATTTATTCGCGACTTGGCCAATACAACATATTCACTCATTAAATCTATTCCGATATATCGTCTAGAAAAATTGTGCGCTACTTTCGTGGTTTGCCCGCTACCATTAAAAGGATCAAGTATAATATCGCCCTCGTATGAGTAGAGCTTCATAAGACGGTATGGAATCTCTTCTGGAAATGGACATGGGTGATTTATATGTCCAGGTGGAACAGGAGCAATATGCCAAACTGAATTTGCGATCTCTTTTGTAAACTCTTCATGTTTCGCAGGAAGAATATCACGCCTGTTTGTTCTCCCACTATTTACATCTCCTTTTCTCAAGACAAGAATGAATTCATGCATAATATTGGCTCTAAAATATTTTGGGTATGGATTAATTACAAAAGATCCATATCTATTGGTACCACCAGTAACTTTGTGCCAGATGATCTCTTCATGAAGGTTCCAATTTCCAAAAGGTTGAACCAACTTTGATAATAACATATGAGGAAGCGGAATAATGGTACCGTTTACAACTTCATTTCCAATTACTATACAACAGTAACCTCCATCTTTAGTGACTCTGTAAACGCTATTGTTAAAGATATCAACCATCTCTTCGAGATATTCACCTGTTTCTTTTCTCTTTTTCCCCCGATAATATCCATTTTTCTCAATATGCGCTTCATAATCTATGGCATTTCTATAAGGAGGAGAAGTTATTGTAAGCTGAATGAAATTTGCAGTCAATTCTGAAAGAATTTTTTTGCAATTACCCTGGGTTATGGAATTTTGAAATTCAAGTAACATGGAATTGTTTTTTCTTTAAGTATCAATGCATATTCCGCATACTTAAAAAAAATAAACTGGATGATAAATAAAATTAATTAAATCATATACTAAAAAGATGAACTTGAAGGTTGACATGAGACGTATTAGTTAATTCATTAGGAAACAAAAAATTTCACAGGAATTCAAAAGTACGATTACGAAAATGGCTTCCAACCCCTAGAAATATTGAGAGCTGACATGAGAAGGTGGTTTGAAAAATGAAGAGTCAATTTCATATTATAATCCATTGCAAGAGACGATTTTGAAATCAAATTTAGAAACGTAATGGTTTCACTGTTTTACTTTTCTAGTATGAATTCATCGACCGACATACCAAAATGTCTTCCGGATGAAGATTTGGTATAGGCCAAGACTTCATCACCGACTTTTAAATCAGTGATAGAAACCAATCTATTGTCTTTTGCAATTAGCCTTATTGTTTCAGCGTTCTGCAAGATTACAGTGCCCCAAGAATCTCCTATTTGAGCTTTTACTAATTTCATTGGCCTAGATTCAATCTTCGATCGTCCTACGGTAGACTTTCTACTGGTACCATCTTTGCTCACAACAAGGATCTCCACGCCAGCCTCTAACTCAGACAAGTATTTTGTAGTCCCATCTGACATTGCAGTATAGCAATGAACGGCACCTGCATTAACCCTAAACGGTCGAGGCGAGGTGAATGAGGAGCCTACTGATTCATTGTGCACCAGAAACAAGAAATTTGATTTACTACCTATGAGCATTCCCTCGCCAATGGTCATCATCGATACCGTATCAACGCACACCCTCTCGCCCATGCCAACATCCTTTAATTCTAAAATCTTCGCGTNTTCTAAATTGAAAGCAGGGTTATCAAGCAACTGATGTGANTTCTCAACTTGAGTAACATCGTCTGTTTCCAATATAACTCCATCTACTCCAAGTTCCAGAACAGAGAACATCGTTCTAATTTCTTCTGAATTTTTAGTTGTTGTGTAAATTTTAGTTCCGGTTTTCTGAAGCTTAGCAATAAGATTCTCTAGTGGAATTATCTTCCAGTCAGTAACTTCAACAATAACGAAATCTGCTCCATATTTAGAAGCAAGAACAATATCCTCCAGATCCTGGTTGTTTGCAATTTTTTTTGTGTAACCTACACTTTTGTCCAAAATTTCCTTATTTTTCTTTAACAAATCCAAACTATTGCACACAACAAGATCCGCATTATCAGAGTGGAATATCGTTTTGAATTTCTTGTCTGTTATAACTGTAGGATCCCCGTATACAAGTGATACATTCGATACTTTGGATAGAAAGTCATCAAGTTTTTCTCTTTTCACTAGGGGTTTTAATATGAATTCCTTATTTTTTTGGTCTGACAATATTTCTTAATACCTCTTTTGGCTTTTCTTTGTTAAAAATAATCCTTGATAACGCGGTCAGAATCTGAGGAGGGTTTTTGTGTTGGAATATGTTTCGCCCAAAGGTAACACCAATAGCTCCCGCATGCATGGCCCCGTCGCACATTTCCAGGATATCTTCGTCAGTGGTGGCTTTTGGTCCTCCTGCAATAACTATGGGAACGGGGCATGTTCTTACAACCCGTTTAAAGGAATCCCTATCACCGGTATAAACGGTCTTAACAATATCAGCTCCGGCCTCCGCACCAATCCGAGCTACGTGGGAGACTATGTCAACATTATACGGATCCTTAATGTTTTCACCCCTAGGGTACATCATTGCAATTAAGGGAACATTCCATTCATTACATTTGTCAGAAATTGTACCTAACTTTTGAAGCATTTCAGGTTCTTCTTTGGCACCTATGTTTATGTGAACTGAAATTCCATCGGCGCCAAGTCTTATTGCATCTTCGACACTCCCCATCTGTACTTTCTTGTTTGGCGAAAGGCCAAGTGAAGTACTAGCAGATAAGTGTGCGATTAATCCCACCGTTGGAGGTCGTGGCAGGGCCTTGATAATTCCTTTGTTTATAATAATACTGGTAACTCCTGATTTTTCACATTTGTAAATGAAATCATAAACGTTTTCCAATCCAGGTATTGGACCATTTGTTATTCCGTGATCCATAGGGATACAAAGCATTTTACCATTATTTAGAATTCTCGAAAGTCGTATCTGTCTGCCAATAGCCATTAATATGTAAATAATTTTGATATCTGACTTAAAAGTGATATGTTTCTTTTTGTCTTCGATTCGAAAATGGATTATCGAACTGACGTTATAAAGTTAATTACTTTCTTAATGAAAAAATGCTCAAAAATAAATAGATTGCAACTAGGTTGTTTCACAGTACATATTTCAAAAATGACTACTCAGAAAATATGTTATTTGAGAGCTTCGTTTCCTCTTTTTTGGGTTCCTATATCTATTGCCTCAGCAACTGACGATACGAAAATTTTTCCATCCCCGGGAGAGCCAGTGCTTACTGTATCTAAAATGGTCTGCACTACCTTATCAACTTCCGAATCATCCACGACTGTAGACAAATTTGCTCTAGCAGAAAATTCTGAAACATATTTTCCTGTACCGCGCCCGGATTGGACTACAGGTTTTTCACCTTTGCCACTGCCCTTTCCATCCGTAATTGTAACTCCCCCAACTCCTATTCCTTTAAGCTTTTCGTTTAATTCTGGAATCATTTCACTATGAACTATCGCGTCAATCCGCTTCATATTTTCACTTAAATATATAAAGAATATAAGGTTTTCAAATATCTTTAATTAAATTAAGAATATAACATAACATGTTAATGCTTTGATATTATCACATGATATACGTTTTAAATTACTATAGCCGAAAATTAGCCTATCCAAATGGCGATCTTATACTATTCAAATGGCGATCTAATTAAGTTCAAATATTTCAGACGAGCCCAATTGTAGTGTAATCGGAGTATTGTTGTAGTTGTGTTGCAAACTCATCTTGATACTGTTTCTGATAACGATAAAGTGAATGAGACACCAACCCTAACCTTACGAAGCAATTCACCTAATGATTCTCTGGTAAAGAAGTTTAAAGTTATTTGAAAAGGTCTATATCTAGAATATTTTTCATTTTGTAAACAAATTGATCAAGAGTATCTTGATTCACTATTTTAGTAAAACTGTTATTGTCGAAACTCTGTACAATTGAAGAGTTATAAATGGATTTTTGAAGTGACCGTTTGATTTCGTCTACAGAATCGGAAGTACTTTCATTATAAGCCGGAATTATCTGACTATTGTTCAAAACTCCGCTGGTACTATTCCCCTCTATTCTTGTTTGCAGAGGAGTATCTTGCACAGCACTCTCATTGTTTTTATCTAGGGTAAGACTTGAAGGTAATTCGTTTTCGAGACTACTTGTTGGTGAGTCATCAGCCACCTTGGCAGTATCACTGCTTAGCATGTCAACAGTCTCTCCAATCATTCCATCAATCGATCCAGATAGGACGTCGTTTAGGGTCTCAGTTATAGAAGAGGAAGTATTTGGAGTATCCACAGTAGGCGGTCCATTAGGTGTAGGTAAGTTTGACTGTAGACTGGGTGCAGTTAAGTTTGACTGTAGACTGGGTGCAGTTAAGTTTGACTGTAGACTGGGTGCAGTTAAGTTTGGAGCGGTTAAGTTTGACTGCGCGTTTGATAGATCATAGTTAGCAAACAAGACAAAACCTATGAGGGGCAGGATAGAAGCAAAGTATAACTTGAAATTTCTCGACACTCGAAAAGGTCAAGAAAATTCCTAATAAATCATCAGGTTCACATGTTCTGTCTTCAGGGTAAATAATTGTGATCCTTGTACCTAAGAATTTCCAGATATTCGTTATTACTTTTCACTTTTTTCCAACAATGTACGTCGGATTTTAGTAATTTTCTAGCATTTACAAAAGACAAAATGACACTACTATACCAAAAACTAAACTTCTGTATGTTTTTTAATTTCTCTAAAGCCTTAATCAAATTAGTTCGCCAATATTGGATTAATTATCATCATATTAAAAGTACAAAAAAAGTATTAAATTAGTATCAAATCGAAAACTGGAAAAAAGACTACAAGTTACTAATTATGAATATCGATCACTGAACAATGGTATGTAACAAAAGAAAAAAATGATTATCAGTCCATTAAATGCCTGACATCTCCTTCCAAGATACCAGATTCATTATGAAGCCTATCAATGTGTTTTGAAAGCCCTTCTTTTGTATCAAAAGGAGAACCACAATACGCACAGCTGAAATTTGCCTTACTAGAGTCCTTCACATATTCTATGGATTTTGTATCAATAATGCATACTGGTGTTCCATGTAGAACTTCATCTATGGNTGAAAGAGCGATAGATTCCATTTTCCTCGAAATATCTTCNCGTGATATTATTCCAAGAACTGCAGAATACGCGTGAANCATTAATTGTCTTACATTGCGTTTGTTCATGATGGTAAGAGCATCTTTTATTGTGTTTTGAGGATTTACTGCTAGAACTGGAGACGTCATTATTTCCCTAAGTTTAATCTTGGAAGGATTTTTTCCCTCAGATGTTACCTTATAAAGTATATCGGTCTTGCTCACCATACCTACTACTTCTCCAAGGTGTGTTGCAAGAACACTGCGCTGATTTCTTTCCTTCATCTTCTTTATTGCTTCATCTAAATTCCTATCTGCCTCAAGTATAATTGCATCATTATTCATTAGATTTCCAACTGGCCACGAAAGGAGTGACGAAATGCTTTCAGAAACTAACGCGCTTGTCATGAATATATTATTGAGAGGATATATTTATATATAGTCCTAGTTTAGCCTGTGCTTATTAATTAGTTTCCTTATATCCGGATGGAGTTACAAGTCTCCCTTTCTACAAAAAACGTGTTATTTTAAATCATCACACTGCAAATTGATATTATTGATATAGAGCAAACATTACAAAAAGAAATTGAAGAGTCTAAAAGATGGGTCGATACAGCCGACGGTGTTTACAAACGAGATTTAACCAAAAGATCGAACTCGTCCACTGGGTTTTAGACAAGATGAAAAACCCAGAGATCAAAATTTGCGGTCGAAAGAGAAAAAAAAGTTTTATATCGGCTGTGCGATATTAATAACAATCAAATTAAAAGATGAGTCTCGTAGGAAATTTTTCAATATGCAGTGTATGCGGAAAGCGAAAGATCATCGCCAAACAGCGTAATAAAATATTGAGTAAGCAGAATAGTATAGACGTTTATTTAGAATGTAAAGAGTGTTCCGCAATTCCAATTTGGGATACAAAAACAAAAGATGGAAATCAAAAGGTTTATGATCATTATCAATAAAAGGGAATTAAGAATCCCTGCGAAAATGAATGAAACTATAGATAAATTAAATTAAAAGAAAGCATTGAACAAAAAAGATGACTATTATCTGGTATCGTTTTTATTTCTGGGCTAATTGGCTCCACTTTGTCCACGAATTTCTCCATTAGGGTTTCGTTCTGTATGAATATTGATATATAATGAACCATTAGCACCTGCAGCTAGATAGTCAGATAATTGCTTGCCACCCATTGGTCCTTCAAGTTTATCAGCCGTAATTGTACCGTTTTCTGATACTTTATTCATAGGAGAATCATATTTGAACAATGTAACCACTATGGGTCCATTTTCGCCTTTTTTGCCAAGATGTACATGTCCTGCAGTAACACCGTCTATACTAGTAGCGTTTATACTATATCCTACCGAATCGGGCATTAGGCTGATCTCGATTACACCTGTTGCCTCTGTTTGAACCGGCGGTACCTCTTCACTGCCTGTTAGGTTTATCACAAATTTTGGAACTGCTTGTGCGAACACCAGTTCAGTCAACCCATATGTAGATGCTGTTATCACTACAGTTGCTAATACCAAGACTACCACTGCAGTACTAGTAATTGTAACTTTCACTTTCATGGTCATAAAAAAATTTATTGATTCATAATATTTAAAGTTAGGAAAGACTCAATAGCATACATAGAAGTTGGAAATCATTAAGATATTCTAATTTAATATATACAGTTTAACCTTATTTTAATTATATATCCACAATAAAGGGCGCTGAATAATAGTCACAATTTGTAACCTTGGAGCCATAACAAGTTATCTTTGTTCTTATTTCGTTGGCTTCTTGACCCTTTTTGGTTTAACCTTTGCGGTGTTCTTTGGGGTCTCTGTTTTTAAGAAAGCCTTAAGTTGCTCAACATTTTCCTCACGACTACTTTTTCTAAAAGGATCAATTGGTATGTTTAATTTTCGAGCTACACGGATATCCGTTAACCCTGATTGTATTAATTCATCCTTAGAATATCCTCTCCCATGTCTGGAAAAGACCTTTCCATTGCTTACTGTTTTTACGATAGTGCGCTTTATGGCATCCTTCATAATCTACGAAATTCAGAGATCTAGATTAAAAGGTTCCTGTCAAAAAAATCTATCCTACTCAATCGACTCAATTTCACAGCTTTCGCTGATGCCTCAGACCACGATTAATCTCAAGTCGATGATAACGACTGCTTTGAATAAAATATATTATGTTTCCAAAAATCATCTTGATCAAGGAGCTGAGCGCCGGGGTAGCTCAGCTTGGTCAGAGCGTTCGACTCATAATCGAAAGGCCGCGGGCTCAAGTCCCGCCTCCGGCATGTATTATAGAAATTACAAATCCGCATTACACTGCAAAAATAAACAGATATTTATGCCATCTATTTTTTAAAAGTTAGTTGTCAATTACATTTGAAATTCTCAAGCCAATTATTGATTTTGTAATTTCATTTATCTCGAGTCTGGGATACCCAGGAATTTTTCTACTAATGATCTTGGAGAGCGCCCTAATTCCTATACCAAGTGAAATTATTATGCCTTTTTCAGGTTTTCTTGTCAGCAAGGGGACATTTGAACCCATAAGTGTGGTACTTGCTGGAACATTCGGAAATCTGGTTGGGTCAATTCTGACATATTACTTGGGAATAAAGGTAGGAAGGGCATTCATATTAAAATATGGAAAATATATACTGTTTAAGAAAAGCCATCTTGAATTAACCGAGGAATTGTTTGAAAAATATGGTGATAAAATTTCATTCTTTTGTAGGTTGTTACCCGCAGTAAGAACTTATATTTCTTTGCCATGTGGTGTTGGTAAAGCAAATTTTGTTAAATTCTCAATTTATACATTCTTAGGATCCCTTATTTGGAATTCAATGTTAACTTATATAGGCATATTACTTGGAAATAACTGGAAGAATATTGACAAATATGCAATATACCTCGATATAGTAGCAGCCTGTGTAATAGTAGGTTTTATTATATGGTTCATAGTAAAGATTCGAAGAAGAAATAAGAGTCGCCAGGAAAGTGAAATTTCATGAGTATCAGTATATTATAAAATCCATGTTTCAAGAACTGTATAGATTATTTTCTACAGATTGATTTATTTGCAATTATATTATTAGCATAGATTGTAAATAATTAATGAACATAGGCATAATATCCGATACGCATGATGACCTGTCAAGTCTAAAAAACGCAATAAAGTCCTTTAATGAAAGAAGGGTAGATTATGTAATCCATGCGGGAGATTATGTTTTCCCAGGTGTAGTAAAGCAATTCAAGAACTTCAATGGAAAACTTGTAGGAGTACTCGGAAACAATGATGGTGAAAAATTGGGATTATTGAGAAATTTTCAAGAAATNGGAGGAGAACTATACGGAGAATTTGGTGATCTTCGATTAGACGGACTGAGAATTGCAATATATCATGGAACAAGTGATAAGGTTACTAAAGCCTTAATCACAAGTCAATTGTATGATTTGGTCATTTATGGGCATACTCATAAGAAGCGAGACGATAAAATACAAAATACACTAGTATTAAACCCGGGTTGTGCACATAAAGACTTTCCAAATATAGATGGAAATATTGAAGCAGAACCGTCTATTATAATATTCAATACTTTAGATAAATCTTATCAATTTGTCCAATTGTAATCCTTGAATGTACGATATCCTTCTTGGTAAAGTTTGTTAAAAATTTTTGGTATCTAAATCTATCCCTTTATTCGGGTTATTTTTACCCTTTCAAGTACCTTCCAATATTCAACTTCTGCTCCCTGCACAATTTTTTCTCTAATTTCATCTTCTACAGATGAAGTTTCGAACATTTCAAATGTTTCAAGGTCCATGACTTGAAATATCTGTCCAGAAATGGAAATAATTTGACCGTTTCTCTTGTCTATCAACGGGACATCCACACTNGCTGAAACAGGTGAGACCAAGCTATGNTTTGACCCATCNAAAACTGAAATGGCTGAAACTCTTGCTTTNGCTGAACCNTGTTTCCCGGGTTTACTATGATCGTATGAAACTATTCTACACGGTTCATTATCAATAATAATATAGGAACCTACTTTCAGACTCCCTAGATCCATCGGTTTGCTCAATATTGGTCGAAAAAATAGAAAATAGCTTCATATTTAACGGTTCTGATCGGAACTATATTATCGTAGTTTTTCCAAAATAGAGAAGCTTACAAGATTAATGAGGGGAATCCCTTTTCTTGCAACATCCTTTCGTGTCTTTTCGCAATAATTCTGATCACTTTGGTGACTCTTCTTACCTTCAACTTCCAAAATAATAATGTTATCTGAATGTGGGAAAATAAACGGTAATTTTTTGTTCATTATGAATTTTAGATTTCCCAAATTTGCACTCACTACCATATCCCTTCTTGCCAGAATACCCGCAATATCCCTTACCTCCTGATTGTCTTGGTCGTATCTTGTATAATAAATTGAAAGGTAACTAACTTTTTCATGATATTTTTGGAATAATTCTGTTTCATTACTGAATAGAAAGAGGGAACTGTTGGGGCTCTGGTATTTTGAAATGCCTTGTACTATCTTGTCCAGTCCATCATATTTTACAAGTATATAGTGATTTGAATTATTAGGAAAATACGGTTTACTTTCAAATGCAAATGTGGCTGTAGCAAAGTACAAATCTCTGACGACGTCGCAATCCTTCCAGAACTCAATTAAACTTTGAGCATTGTTATCTCGGGGGTAGCATACATAGCCACAAGAAGCAATTGTTGTATCACTCACTTCTACGATCGTAATTGGAGAGGAGTATTTATACCATTTTTTATTTTTATGGTTGAACATATGTCTAGTCCAAAATGTAGAAATTCGAGTACAATTCCCGTAATTATTTAGTACTTTGCGCAGTATGCCATAAGGCAGAATCAAGATTTTTAATTCTCAACATATAGATTGGCATAACAAGATAGCAAATGCAGGCAGAAATTGCTCCAACTGGATTTCTTAATGCTGTGTGAATAAATTCAAAAACAGATGTCTTTAGTGTTAGTCCATACTTTGCTTTGTAGCCAAGCTTTTTTATCTGATTATGGCCTTTTATGGCCCGTAACACCTGAGAACAAAAATCNACAAAAGTCCTTGCTGGCTTGAACATNACAATTGCGTTGGGATTAAAGACTACTTCATAACCCATATTCGTTACTTGACTTTGTATGTAAAGATCTATCGCTATGAGGTTCTCAGGTATCGTTATTTTTTTAGCAATATCAGATCGAATCGATAATCCTCTTCCCATTACAGTATATTCGGAGAGTTGTTTTTTTCTTATTGAGGCCAACCAATCGCTGATAAAAATCGTGCCTTTCGCTGGAATTCCACTATTTCTAATAGGTCTCGGATTGGAAGCACATATGCCGATATTACTGTTGATCTTGTTAACCAGTTCTGACATACAATTTGGATTTGGTACGACATCTGCATCATATAGCACAATTATTTCGCCCTTTGCATTTTGTATAATATTGTTCCAGGCACTTGCTGCTCCTCTTCTACTATCATTATGAAGAAAGACTATCTTTTCCGAATTATTCTCCATGAATTTTTTTACAACATCTGGAGTCTCATCTGTTGAATCATCGGATATAATAATTTCGCAGAGTTCGACTGAATCTAGCTTTGAGTTGATTACACTTTCCAAAATTGTGACAATATTTGTTCCTTCGTTGTACGATGGAATCCCAACAGATACCGTTTTCAAACTTCCTTATTTTAGGATGCAACATATTTTATTCTTCAGATGCGCCCAGCATAACGAATCAGAGAATACACTTGTAATTCATTAATCAATCAAATATGAATATATTTACAAAAAAATCATAAGGTAATATTTGACAATTCAAGACGCCTATAGCACTCTTATCAAAACGAGTAATCTCATTGCTCCAATTATCATAGGAACAAACTCGCCTTCTAGTAACACTGGACTTCAGGTTATGACTGATAGAAACCTGATAAATCGACTTGAAAGAATTCTGTCTCTCAACATCGACAAGATAATCATATTTGGCGTGCCCCCTTTACATGATTCAAACGGAACACAAGCATTGGAGAAAAACGGTGTAGTTCAAAGCAGCCTGAAAATAATACGAGATAGCTTTGATAAGAAAATTCAAGTAATTGCTGATGTCTGTATTTGTCAGTATAACTTATCAGGTCACTGTGGAATTGTTAATCAAAATAACTACCCAGATAACGATAAGACCTTGAAACTGATGTCAAAGATTGCCCTAAGTTACGCTGAATCTGGTGCGGATATGCTTGCACCCTCTTCCATGATGGATGGATTGGTGTTATCAATTAGGAACAAACTGAACTTAAATGGATATAGAGAAACCAAAATAATGTCATTCTCAAAACAATTTTCTAGTCTTTACTCGCCGTTTAGACGGACTGCATACAAGAATGTCTCCAAAATTGACAAATCCAATTATCAAATAGGTTATGCTAATTCAAGAGAAATTTTAAGAAAAGTAGAATTGGATTATCGCGAAGGAGCCGATGTTATAACCATAAAGCCTTCCATGGCGAATCTGGACATAATAAGTAGAATTCATGAAAGGGTGCGTTGCAGGATAGCTGTTCAACATGTATCTGGAGAATACGCCATGCTAAAAGCCGCATCACGTAATAACCTGGTTAATGAGTATGATTGGCTTTTGGGATATTTTACTTGTCTGGTTAGATCAGGAGCAAATTATATTATAACCTATGAAGCCGAGGGTATAGCTGAACTTCTTAGTGCACAGTAGAACTCGATATTTTTAGTTCCTCGCAACCTAGGACTAGATTAGATCTTTTTAATTTCTAGTGCTAGTTCTTGATCGTTTTTTTGGCTTTTATTTTTTCAACTGGACTGCATTGACAAGACCCACCTGTCCTGGTCTTGATATTACTCTTGCTAGTCCTAATTCGGTTTCAATTATGGTCCCCTTAGTAATTACTCCCCTTCTTTCGTAGTCTTTGTTAGCCGTATTCTTGATTACTCTCAATATTTTTGACTTCGCAGTTTTCTTTTCTTCGGGATTTGATACATTTGCAAATTCAACTGTTTTTAATGCGGTCTTGTTGTTATCTCCACGTACTCTTCTCGTCACNTTGATATTACTTCCAATAACCGCCTCATTTGGATACCTATCTATTTCATATTTGCGTCTACTGCGCATTGGAATTATTCTACCGCCGGTGTACTTGCGCCCGGATAAATTCTCAATAGATTTCTTCATGTTTGCAAGATAAGTAAAATTGATCCATATTATGAGGTTTTCTATTGAGCAAACACAAGACTGGAGGCAATCATTTTAAAATCATTTTATTTTTCAGCACATTGAGATCGTTTATTCCAAAATATTCTTGAAATTTTCTGCTTGTTCTATATATTTTCATCCTTCCCAATCTCTCCGACTCTATAAATGAGTGAGCTCTAAGCTCTTTAAGATGAGTATAAACCTGACTTCCGCGAATTTGGACCAGCCTCTTTGAAGTAATTGGCTGTTCATAGGCTATAAACGATAATGTTTTCAATGCACCCACTGGAATAAGAGGCTGTTGAGCGAACCGTCTAATCAATGGCATATAGACAGGCTTTACTTGAAATACAAATTTATCATCATCAAGTTGTGCAATCTCTAAAGCAGTCAAAACCTTTTGCGTTTTCTTTATTAGTTCATCTAATATTTTGACTACTTTTTCTCTCGATGTTATTCCTGCAGCTCTCATCAAATCATTAGAGGATAATGGTCTGCCCGCAGCATAGAGAGCTGCTTCAATTCTGGCAGTAATTTCACCGTCCGGAAGCGATGGAGGCAATTGTCTGTTACTAACTAGCCAATGTTAATCAATGTTTTCGTTAAGATAAATCAATATTTCATCATCTTTTTGCTCGAGAAATATTTTTCTCTTCATGGCAAGATAAAGCATCGCAATAAAGCATCTGACTGTTTCAACTGAGCCCATTTTAAGTGTAAGATTCTTAAATTCAATACGTTTGTCGGCAGTAACAATATCAAAAATCATATCCTCATAAGACTGCAGAATTTTCTCGAATTTTACTAAATACTCATCAAAGTTGAATGTCTCGACAGATTCTAGATTAAGTTGATTTCTCTTAGGTTTCGGATTTGCCAGTCCATTGATCATATTTTCAAGTACATGCAGTAGTTCTTCCAACGTAACAGGATAAGTAGGCTCGATTCTAAATGGAATTTCAAGTGGCTTGAGATTTGGTATTGGTTGGATATCAACTACCTCCACACCTTTCTTTGCTTTAGAGATTCTTTCCAAACGCAAGATACTTTCTACTTTTAGCCGATAAATTAATGAAGAAGACAAGGCAGCAATTCCACACATTCTAAGGTCTTTTTTGCCACTTTTGTTGATCAATTTTAACAACATTTCCAATAGCAAGGAAACATCTATTTCCCAAACATCTTTTTTTGACAACACTGATGGGTTGAAAAGCAAATCAAGTGGCGGTTGAGAAATGCTTTTCTTTGTTGTCATATCCGCCTCATCAGCCTCAGACATTTATGAGAATAACCCCGTTTAGATTATATTAATTGGTATTGTATAATAAATTTTAGACTTGCTGTAAAATAAAGCTAGGATTATTGGAACAACATTCAAAAGTCACTGTTTTGTAAGATAAAAAAAGTGGAGAGTGTTATCGTCATTGGCTTCAAAGAAAGAGATAAGGGACAAGGAAAACCAAGAACGTCTTGCAAATGCTATCAATACTTTAGATAGTATAGCGAGAAATAACAATATTCAAAAAAATATTCGAAACATAGTGAGGGAAATCTTGACGGGAATAAAGGATGAAAAAAATGGATCTATTTCGGTCAGAGCGGCAAATACCATAAGTATGTTAGATAATGTGACTCAGAATCCGCAGATGCAATCTCACATACGAACGCTGCTGTGGCAAGTCGTTTCGACCCTGGAGAGCATAAGAGAATAGAAACTGGTTACTCAAATCAAGAGGAATCAACATTCTTGGCTTGTTTTAACTGAGGCGGAAGTTTTTCAAGTTTATGAGTCGGGTTAGCAAGATAGTGTCTAGAGGCGCCTTCACCGCTAAGGACGATATTACAATTAATACATTTGTATCTTATAGCCAATTACAATATACTTATACGCACATATCTAAAAAGATACTGAAGTGAACTACCCACTTATTGTCTAATCAATCTCACTTGTAGGTGCCGTTGAACTATTCTGCTTTATTACCTATTAATCAAGGGCATGGCTAAGCGACAGTTGAAATAAGCTAGTAAACAATAGAATTTGTGTGCTTGTGAATTAGAACCAATCAAACAATAATATTATGCGCTAGCATGCTACTTTAGAATGGTTAATTACTCAATATGGTTTGCATTAGATATTCATCAAATAAATAATGTAACTATATAGTTCAATTTTACCAAAACGAGGACTTTAATATCACTTGAATCAAGTGTTGGTCTTGGACTAGTTTTGTTTCACTAGAATTACTAAACGAATTGACCTAATTTATCTGAGTTTGATTATTTCTCGGTTATCTGGAACAACAGATCTTATTTTTAATCTAGAAAAAATATTGCTGGCTACATTTTCCGACTTGGACCTTTCCCCGTGATTAACAAGTACTCTTTTTGGCTTAATCCTTGCCGTAAAATTCATAATCTGATTGAAATCACTATGTCCACTAAATCCATCGATTTTTTGACTCGCACATTTTATTGGAATAACCTTAACCTTGCCTTTTTCATCCATCATGCTTATCTCCATCAAACCTCCATCTATAACCCGTCTTCCCAGTGTGCCATTTATCTGATAAGAGACAAATATTATTTTATTTCTCTTATCTGGTGCGATTTTCTTAAAGTATTCCACTGATGGTCCCCCTTCTAACATACCGGAGGTGGCCATTATGACGCTTGGATTTTCGTCGTTAAATACTTCTTCCCTTCTTTCGTATCCATTAATCACCGTGAAGTATTCGGATTGAAATGGATTAACGCCGTTTGACACTGATTTCCTAACATCAAAACCGAGGTAGTGTGCATAGGACATGTGTATGGCACTAGCTTCAGATATCATACCTTCAATGAAAACTGGTGCCTCCATTAAACGTCCTCCTCTCATTTCCTTATCTAGGACCAACATTATTTCCTGCGCCCTTCCAACGGCNGGAACTGGAATCAATACCTTTCCTCCCGCCGACATTGTNTTNTTGATAGCATCAGTGAAGGTTTTGTATACTACAGACTGATCCGGCATTATGTCAGCNGAATTACCNTAAGTACTTTCTGTAATTAGTGTCTCGACTCTAGGGTAAACTGAAACGGCACTATCAAGNAATTGTGTCCTAGCATATTTGTAATCACCAGAATAAAGAATATTATGAGNTCCAAAAATATTGATGTGAACTGTAGCGCTTCCCATTATATGCCCGGCATTATTGAAAGTTATTGTGACATCCGGTGAAATATCTGTTGGTTTCCCATAAGGTAAGGTTATACAATGCTTAATGACTTCGTTTACATCTCTTGTTTCATAGGGCAAAAAGGTGCCATTGCTTTTGGATATCTTGACTGAATCGTACTGGAGAAGTGTCATTAATGGGAGGGTTGGTTCGGTACAATAAACTGGCCCCTTGTATCCAAATTTGAATAATGTGGGTAAGAATCCTTGATGGTCTATATGAGCATGGCTTATGACTACTGCATCTATTTCATCAAGGTCAAAATTAAACCAGTCCAATCGTGGATAAGCGGATATACCTAATGGTTCTCCGGGATTAATACCACAATCAAGGATTATCTTGCTTTCGGAAGTTACTACAATGAAACATGATCTACCTACTTGTTTAACCCCGCCAAGACAGAAAATGGCTATTTCCTCCTTGTTTCTCAACTTCGATTTGTATTCAATGAACTCAGACTTTTTTTCACTTGAATGATTTGTGAAATTTAGATTAATATCATTACTTTGGAGAACAAGTGGAGGTCTAAAGACTCTTTTGCCTAGCGATTGTAGGAAAAGACTTCTTTCCTTTGTGGAGCTCTTCTGTGTTGAGTGGATCATGTTCATGCTACTTGACTGGATATGAGGAGACCGTAACGTATGTGCTATCCAACCCGTGGTTTGAGCTATATTGATTACCATGTTGGCATTTATTGACTCCGGACGGTTTACCTCCAGAACTACTTCGCCGGTGGCGTCATCGCAAAATACAGCAGATATTGTAACCTCATCCGGTAACATCTTGATGACAGCGGCTCTTGTTTCTTCTTCAGATAGTCTGATCGATGTATCGGTTCTTACTACAAATCTTTTTTTAACATTTCTCGACAGAGAGGAAAGATAGTAGGTCAATTCGGTCAACGAAAATTTAGGATTTAATGTATATAGCGCAATATATGGGCCCTCAAACCTTATGTTTGTAATCTGCGATTCTTTTGGAATTGATTTGAGTATTATATCCTTAAAAAAATCTTCATCAACTTTTTTTGTACGTTGAATTTGATTTGGGGATACAATATCATTTCGTTCTTTAACTTTGTCACTGTTCTCTAGTGTAGAAATACGCTCATCCACAGAATTTTTACTTAAATTTTCATTGGTCACTTTAACTTTCTTCTAGATACTCGGTCTCATTTTCCATTATCCTTACACTAATAGTGATAATCAATTACTATCACAACACGATATAGCAAGGTCATTAAAGTTCTTACCGNTTGTATCTATATTGAAAGTGAACTTCTCTCTTAATATATATTTTTGGAAATTAATTGTTTGAAACTATTCTTNATCCTAGAAAGGTGCGTAAGGAAGAATAAAAGTCATAATAACAATAATAATCATGCTTAAGGATANTGCCGAAGAGATTTGTTTGAGACGATTCTTATCAATCCTGGATCTGCTCTCTATAAGAGAGCCATACAACTGACCCCCGTCCAAAAATGCAATAGGAAGCGCATTAAATATTCCCAAATTAAAATTGATGAACCAAAGCCAGAAGAGGGTATTTGCAATTATGGGAAATGTTGGACCAAATATACTTGAATTGTATTTTGGAGCCATGGTATCTGAAAATGGTATAAATTGTCCACTTAAGGTCGGCATAGGGAGCATAGGTACTGGACGATTGATATCGAATGTAAAAGCAAATTGCCTCTTGTACAATTCTAGCGTCACATTGGGATCAAGGGATAATGCTACTACACCAAGAATAGGTTTGGTTGGGTCGGCGTCCGCTGGAATTGATAGAATATCCGCTATTTGTTTCCCCTGTCTGTCAGTCCATACGATTTGAAATTGTTTGCCTATATTTGATCTTAAAACTCTAGATAAATCCTCTTGACTACGTACTTCAGTTTGCGCAATAGTTAGTATGCTGGAACCTCTTGTTAGACCAATATTGTCAGCAAGAGACCCATCAGTTACACTCATTATTTGCAATCCATTCTTNCCGGTGTCTTGCGTAGGAATTGGCGCCAAGGTGGATATNACTATAAAGAGCAAGACCATAGAGACTGCAGCAAGGATCATATTGTTAAGCGGACCTGCAGTTAGAACCGCACTCTTCTCCTTCAATGTTGCCGTTTCTAATCCATTTTTATCAAGATTAACAAAAGCCCCAATGGGAACAAAGAGAACAAAAGCAATTCCGGTTGATTCCACCTTTATTCCATATACCCTTGCAACGATGCCATGACCTGCTTCGTGTATAAAGACGCTGATTACAAGAGCAACCAAAGTGTAGGTGATTGGAAGAAGCGGGTTAAGTATGGGTATAAGAAAATTACCTCTTGGTCCAATCTCCCTGACATCCTCTCTCAGAGAAACATTGGTAATGAGAGTTGAAATTCCACCTATGATTAATAAGATAGCAATGGCGGTTATAACCGGCATTAAATAAGTATTTGCTCTAGCATAGGCCTTTGCGATTCTCGTCTTTGCTATATAATCAAAGAATTTTAGGCCAAATGGGGTATGAAGCAAAATCAGGGGAAACGGGTGAAAAATATCGGCATGAACGCCTTTTTGTTTTTGTTTTTCCAGATCTTTAACTAGAATAATTTACATATTTAAATCAACGCATCAAAATTGAACTATAAATTATCAATAGAAATTACACGATTTTAATTGATATAGTAAAATCACTTTAATTGCATGATAATATATTATTATAAATCGTTACCAATATCAGTCGTTTTTCCACAATTCCACAACAGACAATTTTGATTTTTCGGATCCCCTATTTGTTTCTAGATCTCTTTCCAATTTTCTTTTGCGTGTAACATGATCAGATTCTTTAATGTGGTTTTCCATTGATGCTGACTCTATTGCCATCTGACAAATATTGCAGTAAAACTCTTCCATTATAACAACTATAACATCAACCAATTTTAATTTAATTCCTAACACTGATGTGCGATGAGTTCCCTTAACTATGCGAATCGAAATTTGCAAACAATTTATTAACTTACGACGATCGTACTAGAAATAATAGGTATTAGATCAGATTTGCAAGACTTTTTGCTTTTCCCTTTTTTTGTATTAGTTGGATTGATTGCAGGTATATTGGGTTCGATGATCGGGGTTGGTGGAGGAATAATAATATCTCCCGTTCTGACATTCCTAGGTCTCTCTCCGCCACAGGTAGCGAGCACAAGTCTGTTTGCAGTTTCTTCAACTAGCATTTCCTCGACTCTTGCTTACAGTAAGTCAAAGAAGATTCAATATTTGCTCGGAATTAAGATGGCACTGATATCAATACCCGGTGCAATAATAGGATCTTTTTTTTCAGTTAGAATAGATCCTGGTTCTTTCAAGATACTTCTTGCAATAGTACTAATTGGTACAGGAGTTTATCTAATTTATAAGAAATCAATACTCGCCGGAAATTCCTTGTCATTCCAAAACTTGTGGGTAAGGGTTCTTTTTTTCTCCAGTACATTTGTTGCGGGAATCATTTCTAGTTTATTTGGAATAGGAGGAGGAGTCGTATTTGTTCCCTTAATGATAATGATTCTAGGATTAACAATGTATTTGGCTGCTCCCACTTCACAATTTATTCTCATGATTATATCTTTGGTAGGATTATCCACTCACATAATACTAGGAAATCCTCAATACGTACCTGCCATATTACTATCAATAGGGGCATTTGCAGGTGCTCAAATAGGATCAAGATTATCAACCAAATTGAGTGAGCAAAAACTAAGATTACTTCTTGGCATTACTTTTATTGGAATTGCGCTTAGATTGATATTCGATTTTTACCAAATTGCCTAATCGATAAACATCAAAAAATGCATGGATTATCATGAACCAAGAGAAAATTTCATTTAAAGAACAGAAAGTTTTGACCCAGATTGTGAGTTCTAATGAAGGCGCGNTTGAGCTAGGTTAACATATCATAAAAAAGTCGAATATGATAAAAGTAATNAAGTGGACCTAGAGATATTTATCAGACTGCAGATTATTGTCCATTCAAATTCCAGTGAGAAATATTCGGGTTCATGGAAACANGATTCGCTATCTTGATTATGATAATGTTNANACGAAGAAAAAAGATACCTTAGTATTGTTGCACGGTATAGGCGCATCTGCCGAAAGGTGGTCTAAAGTGATTCCATTTTTTACTGATCATTTTAGGGTAATTGTCCCAGATATAGTTGGCTTTGGTTATAGCGACAAACCAACAGTTGAGTATAACATACCCTTCTTTGTAAAATTTCTAGGAGATTTCCTAAACAGTTTGGGAATCAAGAAAACAAGCATTGCAGGCTCATCTTTTGGGGGATTAGTTGCAGCAGAGTTTGCAGTTAAGAATAGCCAAATGGTAAACAAACTAGTTTTAATTTCTCCAGCTGGGACCATGAAAGGTTCGACGAGAACACTGGAGGAGTATATTCTCGCGTCTCTTTATCCAACACATGATAATGTTTGGAGAGCCTTCATCAATATGGCATTTGACCCCCGAACAGTTACGGAACAAACTATAGAGGATTTTATCGATAGAATGAAACTTCCGAATGCAAAATACGCATTTATGTCTACCATGCTTGGAATCAGGAATACTCCAAACTTGTCTTCTCGACTCGACAAGATACTTTCACCTACGATAATAGTATGGGGAGAACAGGACGAAATGATACCGGTCAAATATGCAGACGATTATAAGAAAATTCCTAAATCTAATTTGCTAGTAATACCAAAATGTGGTCATACACCCTTTACTGAAAAACCAGAAATATTTTCCAAATTATCAATCGATTTCTTGAAAGGATTCAATAGTATTAAATAAACGTATCCTTGAGATTAGGAGTATGGGTGAAGATAAGCCTGAAGTTAATGAAGACATGGAATCATACAAGAAGGCAATAGATAACACGACACAGGCACAACAAGATTTCTTTAAGAAATTTTCAAATATTCAATTGGACGCCATGCAAAATTTCTTTTCAATGCTACAAGGCCTGACATTTCATCATGCAATGTTCAAGACTACTATACAGAGCGGCGGCAGAATCTCAATACCGGAGGCTGAGAGGCAGGCATTGAAAATTGATGATGGAGATCTTGTCCAAGTCATAGTAATCCCGATCGAAAGAAAACATAAGAATAGTTCCGACAAATGATTGATTCAATAAAACCGTAAATTAATCCTTAACTATTATAGTTAATTGGATTTACTTAGTTTGACCGTGATTTGATCCATTGTCCTACTTTTGGTAAAACGTTGTTCTGAGAATAGCTACTTGCAATTAATCCCACATGACCTGTGTGGAATCGTATTAGTCGTTTATCTTCACTCGATACTACTTCGTTTAAGGGAACGCTACATTCAGGAGAGACTAGATGATCCTCCTCTGCAACGATATTTAGAAGAGGAACGTTAATCTTCTTCAGGTCGACGATAGTAGTTCCTAATTTAAATTGGTTTTTAACTAGGAGATTTTTTTTGTAAATATCGTTTATCCATTGTTTGATAGTCTCACCGGCTATCGGTGGTGTATCATATAACCACTTTTCGATACGTAAGAAATTCTGTACAAATGTTTCATTGTCAATATTTTCAATAAGATTAAAGTATTTGTTAACTCCCTGCTTGAACGGTTTCAAAATAGAGTAACATTCGTAGAGCTTTTCTGGTGGCAGGTAACCTATGTAGGATACCAGCTTATCAATATCCATCTGCTTAGAAATATTTGCAATAACTGTTGTATCTTTACTTGTATCAATCACTGGTGCAATTGTAACCAAATTCTGGATCTTTTCTTGATGTAAGGATGTATACATGGCCGACATAGAAGATCCCATACAGTATCCATGAAGAGTAATTTTGTCCGAAGAATTATTATTTTGAACTATTTCAACGCAATCATCAATATAAGAATTTACATAATCATCAAATGAGACATACTTGTCGATTCTAGCAGGAGACTTCCAATCAAGTAGGTATACATCAAATCCTTGCATCAAAAGATGGCGAATCCAACTTTTGTTAGGCTGAAGATCAAGTACATATGACCTGTTAACTAATGCATATACGACCAATATTGGAGTAGAAGAAACCCTTTTCACAAGGCTGTGATAATGCAAGAGTCTGTATAGCCTTGTCTCAGATACAATATCGTTTGGAGTATCACCCACNGAAATATGATTTCCCCTGGANAGTAGCTCAACTGTTTTGGCTACTTTTGAAAGATCAAATCCGCTNCGTTCTGGGGTTTTCCGTTCTTGGCTAGTCATTTTTAAATCAAATCAATAATTTACTTTTTTTCCAGTCTTTCGTATCCATTTTTTAAAGTTCTTAGAGTTTTTTTAATTTCTTGTAGGTCCTTTAGAACCGTATCTAATTCCGACCGAGTAGGTATATTTAATAAATTAAGATTTTTTTCCATTATTTTATTAACATGATTTACAAAGTCAAGCTGCTTTGAGTAAACTTCGTTGTATAATATTGCAAAATCTTTTGAGGAAAAAAGGGAACTATAGGCTTCCTCAAATGCGTCAATTACAAGAAGCCTGAATTTTTCAGAATTCGGATCACTCACATTCGGATCCGATTTTAATCTCAGAACAAGGTTTCCAATGGCTTGGAATTGAGTTTTGGACATTTGCAACCAGTAATTGGAAAAATATTTCTGAAGATCCTTTAGGGTCTTGTTCAATGTTATCAATTCTTCCATGTATTCATTGTAATCTTTATTTAGAACACTAAACATCCCAAGGGTAGGAAAACTCTGTAATTTCTTCCATTTCTCAAAAATATCATATTCGTTGAAATCGTTCAAAGTATTATTTTCATCTTTCAATTTCCTAGTACCTATTTAATATCTTGAGTGTTCAGTATATTTACTTTAAATAAAAATTGCACTAAATAATCTCCACTTCCACCTAGCTTTGAATAAGATACCCATTAATGTGATGGGGAGCTGTTCTTTGTAGTGTTATATTTCGTGTAGACATCTTATCAATCAAATTTCAAGTGCTTTTTGGAATCCAACTAGCACAAATGTAGATTAATAAAGTCTTTTGATGCTATTATTCAATATGGGACTTATCGACGTATTTAAGAAATGGAGACCTAAAGGGAAGATGTACAGTTTTAGATGCAATCAATGTGGAAAAGGCTTTCTATCAAGCTATGCTCTTGAAGCCCCTGTATGCGGTAAATGTATGCAAAAGATAAAATCCTCAGATTCTACAATTGATTACGACAAAAAATGCATCACGTGCGGTAACAAGGGAGTAATATATGCTAAATCTCAATGTCATTCATGTTATTTTGGCCTTAAAAGTAATATGAAATAGAAAAAAATTCAAGCTGAAAAAACATTTTTCCTTAGCCTCCAAAAGCATGGTAACAATTTTCTCTCATAAAGGGGATCATCGATTTCTCAGATAAGATAAAATCCTAATATGGGATTGTAGATGGGATTAACTTCATTTTCCTACCAAACCACAGGTACGAGACGCCATTGTAGGACTTCATCTGTAGCAGCTTCATACCTGTAATTTTTTCTATTTTTGTTAATCCTGTCAAGTCGATAAAATAGTTTTTTGCTTCAACAACTATGAATTCCAAGTTTTCTTCTCTTACTGTAACGTGATTATATTTTAGAAGATCATTTGATACAACAGTATGAAGTATCCAATAGACACATTCGTCTATTTCTATTTGCATTCATTGATCTATATCATAAGATTTTGATTTCTATTAAGAAATTAGATAATATCATTTAGAAAAAACCATAGGAAAAATTTCTTTTAAAAAACTATCAAAAGTATCGTAGTGTGAAATAATAAACTCGCATATTGCAATTTAATTTGTGGAAATTATTAATTCTACCATGATGTTATATTACTGAAACATTTGTGCTAGTAAATTGCAAATTGCGCCCCACAAATATACTATCTTCTCTTTGAATTGCCTTTTCTTTTGGCCTTGTTTAGTTTTAGTAGTATTAGTCCCGCAGCACCCCATAGCAACACGGAGACAAGATTCTGATGGAGAAACCAGGTGATACCTCCTCCTATCGCAAGAATTGCTCCCACTATTCCGAGAATTTTTTTCTGTTTTACCATGAATTATCTCCTTTTTCCAATCCTGACTTCATATTTGATCAATTTAGCTACCAATTAAACAATTATATGAAAACATTCATCGCTGTTGTTACTTTTGATTTTGTCGAATCTTAAATATTTTGAAGTTAAAGAAATGTGAGAAGCACCCTAATTATTTATTGCTCTATTATCGCGTTCATGATGGTGACTTCAATAATCTCTAGTAGTCAGGTCTATACTTACTGAGAGCCAACGATGCAGGTATGCATCAAGGGAAAGTGTGAAACGGTTCCAAACCCCGATGGATATCGTGTCGAAAATACCTGCGAAAAAGACGAATGCAGCACAAACTGTCATCTTATTAATTCTACGAAAAGGTAAATTAAATTTCACAAAGACAGTATTAGCTACGCTAATCCGAGTATTGCATTGTTGAATTCGTTAGTTTTAGTTTAATGCATCTTCTTACAAGATGCTGAAATGTCATTTTCATTAGCATGCTTTTCACATTTTTCCTTATCTACACTACAAATTTTGACCTTAATTCCGTCCTTACCTTCGCCATTTGCACAGTACGAAAGATCCGAGGAATCAGCATGAACCAATATAATATTCAACTGCATAATTGTTAACAGAATAAGCGTTGAGACGATTACAATAGTTGGAACGCTAACCATCGTTAGTGTGTAACAGCTGCATTATTTAAGCCAAACTCTACCGCACATGTCTGATTTTATTATCCATCGCCAGAAAGTCCTAAATTGAAAGTCGGAAATCCCTGTAAAAATTAGCGAGTGAACCAACATCAATATTGTTTCAATTTATGTCTCAATTGTCTCTCAATCTGTGTCTTAAGTAGAGATTCAGTTTTATGGTGAATCCCATTGTCTTCAGATTTAAACCTACATTTACGCCGGGTAACCAAATAGTTACAGAAATTTACGAAGCGAATAATTGACTTTCTCAGCAAGAGAGATTTCCACATTACCTCTCGCATACAGACTAATCCTATACATCATTATATTTCCATATTTCCACATGAGAGATCCGATCGTAGAGTGGAAACGAAGGGGTTCCAATTTTTAGTAAGATTCTTACGTAAGAATCGTTCCTATGCGCTATTTTTTGTAATTATCTATTGAGTTAACAGTATTTTAATTTAAAGTTGACCTCTTCAATTTTCTAATATTTCTAATCAACGTGAACTATTGGTCGCACTGATGCGTACCCCTATGTGCCTAGTCGTAAGTGGCCT
>Ga0065707_10081993_pt1 | contig 25818 bp, 19 predicted proteins | sample SwiRhicommuniRL3_FD_59094 | JGI IMG/M metagenome (GOLD analysis project Ga0065707, IMG submission 59094) | Switchgrass rhizosphere bacterial communities from Rose Lake, Michigan, USA - RL3 v2 (version 2) | ecosystem: Host-associated > Plants > Roots > Rhizosphere > Soil | place: East Lansing...
ACGGCGATGCCGGCGCGGGTCAGTTCCCCCAGACTCCCGCCCTTGCCGCCCACCGCAGGGCGATCCTCGAGGCCGATGTCCGCGAACCAGGCAATGGTCGTGCTCATGCAGCCTCCAGGATCGTCACCACGCCACGCGCCCCGTCGACGCGGATGCGGGCACCGTCGGGAATGCGGGTGGTGGCCTTGCCGGTCCCGACCACCGCAGGCAGGCCATATTCACGCGCGACGATCGCCGCGTGGCTCATCGAGCCGCCAATATCGGAGACCGCAGCGGCGATCTTCTGGAACACCGGCGCCCAAGTGGGATTGGTGACCTGGCAGACCAGGATATCGCCCTGCTGGAGCCTGGCGATTTCCTGCACCGACCTGACGACCCGCGCCGTGCCCTCGACCACGCCTGAAGAGGCCGCAAAGCCTTTGATCTCGTTGGGATTCTCCTCGCCATCATCAAGCCAGGAATTGAGCGTCTCGCGGGTGATGCCCCAGAGCATGACGATCGCCGGATCGTCAATCATGTCGGGGACATCGCCCAGCGCAGGTGACGTTTCCATCTCCGCCCAGACCGCGAGAGCCGCCTTGCGCTCTGCGATCGACGACCGGAAGCGTTCAAGTCCGCGCGGCGGCGATCCGGTCGACCAGCTGAGCGAAAGCGCCAGCAGCGCCTGCTCGATTTCGAAGCGCGAAAGATGGAATACATCTTCGCTGTCGTCGAAATAGCCATGCTCGGCGAGGAGCGCGCCGAATTCGCGGATCTTGTTGAAAAACAGATTGGTATACCAGTGCTCGCAATAGAATTTGTGGCCCTCGACATAGGGAAAGACCCGGCAGGCAAGTTCGATCATCTGGTCGTAGGCGGCACGCTCGGCATCGCTGCCCAGCATGTCACGATAACCTTCAATGAGTTCCACCCGCTCGGCCATCAGCTGTTCGGTGGGGCGATCGATGCTTTCTCCCGCTCTGATTTTTTCAATGTACCCGGGGATCGCTGCGAACGGCATCGACAGATCGTCATTCCAGCTTCGGTGATAATGGTAGAACCCGTCACCGACATTGACGTTGAACCAGGGATTGCGGCTCGCCTCCAGTTCGGCGAGCCAGTCCTTCCCCGGCTGGCCCGATTGTTCGAGCGAGGCGAGAATGTCGGCGACGTCGGCCCCCTCGGCGAACTTGTGATCGACACCCAGATCCACGGCGCGGCGTGAAAGACGCCGCACTTCTTCATCCGGGCGGAAAATCTCCGCCTCGAACCCGGCGACCATTCGGGCAATGGTCTGGTCGGTGATCTCGGGGAAGGCCTTCTTGCAGAAATCGAAGAACACCATGTAGGCGCCGTAGCCGAGCAGCAGGAACTCGAAGTGGTGGTGCCACATCCGGTAATAGCCTTCGAGCGTCGCTTGCCAGGTGGTCAGCAACCTGTGGTTCGCGGCCACGCCTTTGCCGGCATGGACGTTCTCGAGCGGCTCGAATTCGGGCAATTCCAGCTTGGGCAGCGCCTGCGCGTCGGCAATCAGGGCGCGCATCTTGCCTTTCCACTGATCGTAGAGCCGCTCCCAGTTTTCGTAGTAGTAGAATGCGCGCTGCTGGAATTCACTTGTGCGCAGGGCCAGCTCTTCGGGATCGGTCACTCCGACGCCGCCGATATAGACCCGGCCGTTGATCACGCGGAAATCGATTCCCTTGGTGGTCGGGAGCGAGTGGACCCGCGTGTTGCAGGCGCCGAGCGCCAGATACGCGCCTTCAGCCGTGATCATATCGAACACGCACATCGGTTCGGGAAAGTGCATCGAGTTATAGAACCAGAAGCGCTCGTCGTCGCCTGGGCCAAATTGGGCGTACCATGGATAGGCCTGCTGGGCCGCTTCCGTACCGGGCGCAGCCCTGACCGCACTGGGTCTTGAAAAACCGGGGGCCGTTTGGGCCATGCTGTCTCTCCCCTCCGTGGCAGCCGCCACACCCATTCTCTTTTCTGCCCGGCAGCCGAGGATCGGAACGCTTGGATACGCCGCGCCAGCGGCAACGTTTCGATTCGGCGCACTGCGTCGTCAAACGCGGTTGAGCTTCACGGAATGTAGCCTAATCTACTCTTTCGGAAATCCACGAATTTCATATAATATCATTCGGAGATTCGAATGAGGCTGAGCGTCCGGGATTTCGAGATACTGACTGTGCTTGCCCGCGAGCAGCACTTCGGCCGTGCCGCAGAGCGTCTTGGCATGCGTCAACCCCAACTCAGTATCCGCATCGCCGAAGTCGAGCAAGCCATTGGAATCACGCTTTTTAAACGGCGCCCTCGCGCGACCCTTACCCCGGCGGGCGAAATCGTGATCGACGGTGCGCGGATCGCTTTCATGGAATTCGACGCCGCCGTCAGGCGGGCTGGCCGCGCAGCCAAAGGCGAGGTTGGCCTCGTCAGGGTTGCCATAGCATCGAGCGTGATGCTTTCGGAAGTGCCCACCTCGCTGCGCCGATTTCGCGAGCGTTGGCCCGGAGTCGAACTGTCGTTGCGGGACATGCATTCGGCGCAGCAGTGGGAAGCATTGTGCAGCGGCCAGATCGATCTCGCCATCACTCGCGAAGTCGGGGGCGGTGCCGCGATGCGAACCGAAGTGCTAGGCGAGCAAAACTTCGCGGTCGTCCTGCCAAGGGATCACCGGCTGGCTGGGCAGAGCAAAATCGACATTTCGCAGCTGTCGGAAGAACCATTCGTGCTCTTCAACTCGTCGATCGCCCCCAGTCTCCTGCAGCAGATATACAGCCTGTGCGAGACTTCGGGATTTACCCCCAATGTATCCCAACAGGCTGACGAATGGTACACCATCCTGGGATTTGTCCGGGCCGGATTTGGGATCACCATCGCACTTGATCTTCAGGGAGCGGTGCCTTGGCGCGATGTTGTTTATATCCCACTCGTCGGCAGCGAAATAAGATCACCGGTGTACTTGTGCTGGGACGAAGAGCGGAGCGTTCCGTCGCGGTCGTTGCTGATCGACTGGATTCTGAAGGAACGGCCGATTCGGGATCTGAGCCCGTCGGAAGAGTTGGACTGAAATAGCCGCCGTGCTGCAAGGCGCTGCGAAACTTCCACTACCGGGCGCCCACGCTTGGTGATCTGAGCCGCCGCTTCGCGCTTGAGCCCATCGCCAAGGTTGGGCTTCCCCATCGTCGACTCCCGCCCTCGAAATCAGGATCGAAGGCGTCCAGGAATTTGGGCTGCTCACAGCTCTGAGCGCGCCCGGCGCATCATCTTCCGCCAAAAGGTCGGTGCCATCCCGAACCGGCGAGTAAAACAGCGTGTAAAATAAGCGCTGTCACTAAAGCCCAGATCATGCGCGATAGCCGTGATGCTCTCGATCCTGGGTGCCATCAACCGCTCTGTGGCCTTGTTCAGCCTCGCCTCGAGTATGTGGGAGCTGGGCGTCTTCCCTGTTGCGGCCAGCCACAATTGCAAGGTTCGCACGGTGACGCCCAATTCCAGCGCGATATCGCGTCCCGAAAGGCTGGGATCGTGAAGCCTGGCAGCGATAATTCTCGAAACCCGCTCAAGCGGGGAGGGCTGCGCCTGCCTGTTACAATTGGCTCCGCGAATAGTGAGCGCAAGCAGATCAATGATGACCGCGTCAAGTTCGGTCAACCATTCCCCATCCATTTCGGTGTCGGCTGCGAGCCCGTCCTTCCATGTCGCGATCAGAAATTTTCGGAGTGCTTCAACCGTGGGGAAGCAACTGGGAACCCGCACCGCCATGTGCCGATCCAGATCTGGCACTTTCTCGTCGAGAAGATAGCGCGGCACGTCGACAACAAGCATGTCATGCTTCGTGGTCTTGAGCGTAGCTCCGTCCGCTGAGCTGCAGAAAGAGAGGTCACCGAATTTCAGAAGGCATTGCTTCGCGCCTTGCTTCTGTTCGGTATAACCAAGGCCCTGCAAATGAAACAGAATGCGCTCTTCGTTTCCGTCCGCCCGACGCTGGATCGTCGAATCCACCGCACGGGGCCACAAGAGTGTGACACGAGGCAGGCGCCAACGCTGCAGTTCACCGCGAAAGGCCTCTTCGCCACTTTCGATTGTGACGCCAGGGGAGCTTGCGGACGCTATGCTATTCCAGAACTCCAGATTTGCCCGCGCAGAGGTGAAAGGCGTCGCAAAACGTTCGACGCCTTTCGCATGCCAGTCCTCTTGCGCGGCACCCCGCGATCTATCATTCATCATGGCATAGTTCCAACCAGGAGCATCTTTTCCCACTCTTCGTCAAACACACGAAGAGATTTCGCAAATATCCATGGTCGTTTCGTATCGGTGCAGGCACCCGCCACCCTTTCCAGGTAGTGGACCATGACGCTTCCACTCTTGGCGTCCGCACCTAGACTGCTCGCGGTCGTGGGCCACGCGTCGGGCCCTGTGAGGCAGCAGACCTGGCAACCACGTCGAAGCGCCCGGCCTGGCCGGCGACCATCCGCGGCCCCATGGCCGACATTCATGCGAGGAAAAGCGATGCAAACGAGCGAAACCAAAATGACCGCCCCCCCGTCTCAGGAGCGGCGGATCGTGAATGTTCCCGAGCTGTTTCCTGATCTCATCGCGAAACATGCGAAGGCAGGCCGCTTTGTCGACATTGCGGAAAAGGACAGCCCGTGGGTGCCTTTCGGCGAGAACGCTGCCATCAAGCATCTGCTTTTCGACACGAGGCACAATATCTATTCGAACATCTTATGGCTCAAGGGGCCGGGCGTGGTCGGCACTCACAAGCACCGCGGATATGTCGTCATGATGTGCCTGGAAGGGAGCGCCCATTATCTCGAATATAACTGGCTGGCGACACCCGGTTCCTTCATTTATGAAACACCGGGCGAAGCGCACACATTGGTAAGCGACCATCCAGACGGTTGCAAGCTGTTCGGGTGGATGCAGGGGCCGAATGAATTTTATGATTCGGACGGCAATTTCGTCATGACGGCAGATGTTTGGTGGTTCATGGACCACTATGAAACCTACTGCAAAGAAAACGGATTACCGACAAATCCTGAACTGTATTTGTAAGATAGGCGTTCTACCCAGCCCGCGGTCTCCTCGATGCGACGTAGAATCCGCCCGACGCTGATCCGACACCATTTTCCGGACGAACCGTATCGGCCGTGTCAGCCGCAGAGCGACGGAGTCCGCCGCGGGCAGATCGCCGCTGGACGCCTGCGTCCAATCTCTCCGCAATCAGATCGGGACCGAAATCGTCGGTGAGCACTTCCAGGTCGATGCGCGGATACCGCCCAGCGGCACTCGCATCAGTGCATTTTCTTCGACAGACCCCCAAATCGCTGTTCAGGACCAGCCGTCCTGCTCCTCGAGGCGACGGCAAGCACCGATCACTCGGGCACAATCCCGCACCTTACATGAACACCGACTTCCAACTGATCTTCGTCTTCAAGCCGACGACGGTCGATCAGATCAAGTCTGGAATTGATTTATGTTATCAGTCAGTATGTTAACGCATTAATCCTTGACGTTGTAACTAAGAAATGCGCATCTCGCGGAAGGGCATTGAGCGGGGCGAAGCCATATCATGCCGGCTGATCAACAACGGAACTTTGCGCGCGCCTGCGCTAGAGCGATTGTTACAGCCAATCTGCTGTTACTTTCAGCAAGAGCCGACGCGGCATCAGATCTGAATGACATGTCGATCGAGGAGCTGGCCCAGATCGAAGTTACTTCGGTATCCAAGCGCGCGGAACGGCTCAACGACGCTGCGGCGGCGATCTACGTTATCACCCATGACGACGTCATAAGATCGGGCGCGACCGCTCTCCCCGAAATATTGCGCCTTGCGCCGAACCTTCAGGTAGCGCAGATCACCGCCAGCCGTTACGCGGTCTCGGCGCGCGGATTTAACGGGGGCGCTGCCGATAAGCTGTTGGTGCTCGTGGATGGGCGCAGCATTTACACACCGTTTTCGTCCGGCGTGAACTGGGACTTGCAAGAGGTGCCGCCCGATAGCATCGAGCGGATCGAAGTTGTCAGCGGCCCCGGCGGAACCTTGTGGGGAGCCAATGCCGTCAACGGCGTGATCAACATCCTCACCCGCAAATCCAGCGATACCAAAGGTGTTACGGCCGAAATCGGAGGAGGCAACACCGAGATCAGAGGCAGGCTGCAATATGGAGGGAAAATATCCAACGACCTGAGCTACCGCATCTATGCCGGCGGATTCAAGCACTGGGATGTGGATGTTGCCGGCAACGGCGCGAAAGCACGCGATGCCTGGAATAAGGTGCAGGGCGGCTTTCGAGTGGACTGGGAGCCGGCGAGCGATCTGATCACCGTTCAGGGCGACATCTATGATGGATCGGAGCAGCAACTCAGAACCCCGGATGAAGATATATCGGGACATAATGTGCTGGCGCGATGGACCCACGCGATGGGCGGCGGATCCAGCCTGCAGGTCCAGGCCTATTACGACCATATCAACGCCTCTGTTCCCGACAATTTCGCCAATCGTCTCGATACGTACGATATCCAGGCTCAGCATGATTTTTCCCTAGGAAATCATCAACTCGTCTGGGGTGGCGGATACCGTGTGCTGAGCGACGATTTTCCGACCACATTGTCGGCGGGGCAACAGGTGCAATTTGTTCCGCAGAGCCGCACATTCAAGCTTTGGAATCTTTTCCTGCAGGACTCTTTTTCGCTTACGGGCAAGCTAAAGCTTATTGCCGGCATCAAAATCGAGGATGAGCCCTATACGGGTGTCGAACTCATGCCGAACGCGCGTCTGGCCTGGGCGATCACGGATAACAGTCTGCTTTGGGCTGCGGTATCGCGCGCCGTGCGAGTCCCTTCCCGGCTTGATCGGGATGTCACGCAACATGTTGGTTCGCTTCTGGCGATAACGGGCGGCAATATGCAGCCCGTCAAGGTAACTGCATATGAGCTCGGCTACCGTGCGCAGCCGTTGACAGATCTTTCATTCTCGATCTCCGCTTTTTACAACGTCTATCCAAACCTGCGCAGCGCTGAACCCACTAATGGCAATTTTCCCCTCGTGTTTGCAAACGGCATGGAGGGCGAAACCTACGGCCTCGAATTCTGGGCGAACTACCGCGTAACCGACTGGTGGCGTCTCTCGGGGGGCGCCAACTGGCTCCACAAGGACCTGCGTTTCAAACCCGGTAGCTTCGGCCTGGGCGGATTGCAGATTGCCGGCAACGATCCAAAATATCAGCTCTCGCTGCGCTCCGCCACGGATCTGGGGCGCAACGTTAGCCTGAACCTCGATCTCCGCGGCATTGGAGCGCTACCAGCACCGTCATCACCCGCCTATGTGGAGCTGAACCTCCGGGTCGCCTGGGCGGCTTCGGACAAGCTCGAGATTTCGTTAATTGGATCAAATCTTCTTCACGATTATCATACGGAATTCGGTACAATTGCGAACACCCTGCAAGTCGGCCCCGTTGGCGTCAGGATAAGAAGAAGCGTGTTTATTGCTACGCGATGGAAGTTTTAGGAGCATAGCCGCGTGTGTGGGAGCATGGTGGTCGGCGGGAAACGACTGCGAAATCTAGAGTCTATGTCGAAATGAAATACTGGTTCTGATGGCTGGGACCGCTCTTCACCCTTTGGTGTTTGGCTTCGGTCTTCTTTTCGCGGCCTCTGCGATCGAGGTGGCAGCAACGGCCCAATCGACTCCTCTAGAAACCCAGGTGAAGGCTGCATTTCTGCCAAAATTCGCAGCCTATGTGAGCTGGCCGGCCGGTGCAATTCGCGCGCCTGATGATCCGGTTTTGCTTTGCATCATCGGCCAAGACCCGTTTGGCCGAAATATCGACGAGACTGCCGCCCGCCAGCAGGTTGATCTGCACCCAATCCAGGTGCGCCGACTTGAAAGCACGGCAGGCGCCGATCATTGCAATATCGCCTTCCTGGGTGGGTCCGCCAAGCAAAACGCCGCTGCGATGGAGGAAGCCTTACGCGGACTGCCGATACTCACAGTCACCGATGCCAACCTTGGGACTGGGCGGGGTATTGTGCACTTCGCTTTGCAAGGTGGCCGGGTGCGCTTCCATATCAACGACGCGCTAGCGGCGCGCAGCAATCTGGCAATCAGCGCACGCTTGCTGAGTCTGGCAATAAGCGTGAAGCCGAGAGCACGGGCATCATGAAGATCGCTTCCATCTTTACGCGTCGGGTTCTCGCTATCTTCGTGCCACTAGCAGTGTTGTCACTGCTGCTTGCGGGCTTGTGGGTGATTTACCAGAACGAACAAAGCTACCGCCAAGAGCAGCAACGCGCCGCGCGGGTGCAAGCTGAAATATTGGCTGCTAGTGTCACTGCAGCGCTCGATTTTGGCGACAAGGCCGCCGCTCAGGAATCGGCGGACGCGTTGCGGGCAAATCCGCAAGTGCAAGTGGCGGGAATCTATGACGCCAACGGCAATCGTTTTGTGGGGTACACACGAACGCAAACGCTCTTACCGCCCCGTTTGCCCGAAATGAGTGGATCGGACGAGACGCGGGTTCGGGCGATTGCCCCTGTCATACGCAGCGGCGCGAAAATCGGCACCGTCTATCTGGCAGGCACCGTCGATCCCCTTTCACGCCGCTTATCCCGCTACGCCATGATCGCGCTGCTCGTCGTCATGACCTCGCTGGTGCTTGCGATATTGGGTTATGGCCAGGTTGCGCTTAGCCGTGTCAACCGGACGCTTGCTGAAGCCAATCGTGAACTCCAGTTTCAAATGGAAGAGCGTAGTCGGACCGAAGAACAGCTCCGTGAAGCCCAGAAGATGCAGGCGCTGGGTCAGCTTACGGGCGGTATCGCGCATGATTTCAATAATTTACTCGCGGTGATCCAGGGGTCGGCGGACATTCTGCAGCGGCCCGGCTTATCCGAAGAGAAGCGCCTGCGCTTTACCAATGCGATCATCGATGCGTCCTCGCGGGGTGCCTTGTTGACCGGCCAATTGCTTGCGTTCGCGCGCCGCCAGCCGCTCAGGCCCGAAGTTCTCGACCTCAATCATCGCATCCTGACAATGTTGGTCATGCTGCAGCCGACGCTGGGACCCAACATCACGCTCAAGACGCAGCTCGAAAAGATGCTGCTGCCGGTAGAAGTCGATCCAGGGCAGTTCGAGGCAGCGCTCCTCAACATCATCGTCAATGCCCGCGACGCCATGCCCGACGGCGGCGAGATCACGATAAGCACCCGCAATGTTACGGACGGAAAAGAGGTTGAGCGGGGGCAGGCAGTAGCCGTAGCCATTCAGGACAACGGCGGTGGGATCAGACAGGATCACCTCAAGCACGTGTTCGAACCCTTTTTTACCACCAAGGAGGTGGGTAAGGGGACGGGGTTAGGCTTAAGCCAGGTCTACGGATTTGCGGCACAATCGGGTGGAGAAGCGCGGATCGATAGTGAAGTCGGGCGTGGTACGACGTTGACGATATTGCTGCCGGCGAGCGACAAGGTGCCGCAGGTCGCTCAAGAGAAAGAACAGCTGCCGGTGGCAAGGGAACCATCAGGGCACGTCTTGCTGGTGGAAGATAATGAGGATGTAGGCAACCTTGCCGAAACGCTGCTCGACGAACTGGGGCACACCGTCGTCCGCGCCCGGAGCGGCCTGGAAGCTTTACGCTTGGCGGATGACGGAGCGCGATTCGACATTGTCTTCAGTGATGTGGTGATGCCGGGGATGACCGGATTGGAGCTTGCCAAGAAGCTCAAGCAGCGCCTCCCTGAATTGCCAATCATTTTGACGACCGGTTATAGCGATCGGATCACGGCAGTGGGTTCACAAGGGTTCCCCGTATTGCGCAAGCCTTATCGCATGGAGACCCTCGCCGTCGCCGTCGATGAGGCGCTGGCAATTCAACGAGGACATGCCCATTTTTCGATGGGTCGATATTGATCATCGCCCTCGGCACCGCCTTCTTCGATCATTGAACTACGCGTGTTGCACGGCAAGATGGGCATCTGGAGACCCTATTCCAGCTCCTTGACGCCTGAACGCCATCTCTGCGGTCGATTGCAGCGCCGGTAGGCATTCCAACCAGGTTACGCATTTGCCGAACTCCAATGAGGAGCGGAGTGAGCGCAACCCGAAGCCGGGCGTTCCGTCGCCGAAAAATATATAGCGCCGTGCCTCCCGATATTGCCGGGTTCCAGCGCATCCGCGCGCATGTCGTGGAACCTCCAGCCACGAGCGCTGTTCATCTTTGTAGAGCTACAGCCAATGGCATGGGGCGCTTGGAGGAGAGGAAGGATGAAAAGGATTCTTTTGGTACTGGCGCTCTCCAGCGGGTTGCTTGTCACCGCCTGCAATACGGTCGAAGGAGCTGGAAAGGACATCAAATCAGTCGGTGAATGTGCTGATGGCCGCCCAGGAAATTGCTGACTTGAAGATGATCAAGGCGGCCTGAGCGCGGTCGTTCGGCCGCCGCTGAGGCGAGGATGGAGCAAGGGGGACGGGCCAACATCCTCGCCTCGGTCCCTAATAACGGTGCGGTTGCCGCGATCTTGAACATGGTCGCCTGAGGAAGGGCCTCCAACCGCAATGAATGAGTTGGAAAAGGATGACAGGCAGAGTCTACTTTTACACGGACTCCCGTCTCTCAATGGCGTAGCGTTCAGCTACCGTCGCCTCCTACCGCAAGCCCACAGGGACGGCTGAGAGATAATCCGAACTCCCGCTTGCCTGTCACTACATGCACAGGAGAGCTTTATGGACGAGACCTACCACCGCGCCCGCGAAATGCGGGAGCGGCAGCTTGCTGCCGCCGCGACTGACCCTGCGGCCCGTGCTTCACACATGAGGCTGGCGGCCCTTCACGCTGGCAAGGCCGACCGCGCGCAGCTGCTAAACGATCATGATAAGCCCAACGATGCGACGTTGGTGCGGATAGCAGCGGCGGGCGGGCCCGTGCCAGATGCTGAGGACGCGCAGCGCGAATGTTGAGTTAGACGCTGGATAACTGGCATCGGCCGGTGCGCTTCGTGGCCGCATGGCGGCGCCCGGTTTGGACGCCGCCTTTTCGATCATAACTCAATATATCGTTTGTTTACAGTACGTTAACTCCATTCAGGATAAGCGAGTTTTGAGATTTGTGCGCAAAAAAACGCGCATAGACAGGATTGGTCTTACTACCGGCGACGTCTCCAGCGCAGGCGCCACGTATCGGAAAACCATGTAGTTCTTGGTTGCCCGCGTGTTAGAACGCGTGCCTTGCTGCGACAAAGGGGGTGCTAAATGGACAACCGCTTATTCTACGTCGTGGGAGACCTTGTCGCCAACGTCGTCATCGGCGCTATTGTGGCATTGGTCGCATGGTTGATCGTCAGTCCAGGCTGGAACATGTGGTTGGCGATGATCTCGATGATGGCCCTCGGCATGGTGCTCGGTTTAGCGATGTTCTTTCCGTTCTCGATCAAACTCGGTGCACACGAAACGATGATCCCCGCAATGTACACCGGCATGTGGGCGGGCATGTTCGTCGGTATGATTGCGGCAATGATGCCCCTGACGATGCGCCATGCCGCAGAACTCGGCGTTATGGTCGGTGCAGCTGAAATCGTTTTTATCTGGATCGTCAACACGTTATTGCGCGGCGTCACCGGGGAAGCGAACGGAGCCTGACATGGCCGACACTATCACCCGCGCCAAATGGGACAAGCTGGCACCGCGCTTCGACGGAATGACCAGCCAGGGCGCAGAAAAGCGCTGGGAACCGGCGAAGAGGGACCTCTTCTCGCACATGAACGGCTATGTGCTTTTCATCGCACTTGGCACGGGGCTCGACATCCCATTCTTTCCACCTGGTCGCGACATTGTTGCGTTCGACATCAGCCCAAAGATGGTTGAGCTCGCTCAGCCCAGAATTGCCGCCTACGATGGCCGCATTGATGCGCGCGTGATGGATGTCCACGAGATGGATTTTCCACCGGAGAGTTTCGACCAGGTGTTCACCAGTTGCACGTTCTGCTCTGTCCCTAATCCGGTCGCGGGGTTGAAGGCGTTGCATCGCGTTCTCAAGCCCGGCGGCGGGCTGTTCATGTTCGAACACACCGGCAGCCGTTTCTACCCTTTCCGGCAAATGATGGACTTGATGACGCTGCTGACCCGCCGCATCGGACCCGACATGAACCGTTCAACAGTCCAGAATGTACGCAACGCGGGATTTCGACTGGTCCAGGTGAACAACGTCTTTCTTGACGTCGTGAAAACAATCCATGCGGCTAAGGACTAACGTCGCGAGCACCGAGAATGGTCGGACTTAGCTTCTTCCATCCAATGAGCGCGAAGTTCCGGCGAGAGCTCGATCGATAAAGGCTCCCGCCCGTCTGCTCGCCTCAACCTGCACCTATGATATTGATTTGCACGGTTTAAGATTGGTAGCGGAGTATGGCGTCACCCATGCAATAAGTTTGCTGATCAACGCCCCCCCTGCCAAGCCCACGATCATGCCGAGCGGACAGCACGAGGAGAGGCCCTTCCCGCGACTCGCCCGGACAACTCATCAGCTTCTACGCAATCTCGACGACTTCTCCTGTCCATGTTCGTAGTCGAGCCTTGTCCCAGGAATTGGCGACGTGACCGCAATACAGGCGCAAATGAGTGCCGCGCCGAGTCACCCCCGGGTAGTTCCGACGGCACAGTGCAAGGTTGACATAGCCGGGTTTGCAATGGAGCGACGGGTGATGCCCAATTCTCGCGATCATCCCTCGTTGGCGATGCTTAAGGCCTTTGACGCGTTCGGGAAGACTGGCGGCGTGCGCAAGGCGGCAGGCATGCTGGGGCTGAACCATGCGGCCGTCAGCCGGCAACTGTCTGCTTTGGAAGCCTATGTGGGCGCCGCGCTGATCGATCGCGACGGGGGCGGCCATCGGCTCACCGAGCAGGGGCGCGAATACCATCGGCGTATTTCCGATGCGCTTCAGGAGATCGGCAATGCCACGAGGGCGCTGAAAAGGCGGGATGACGGACAGGTCCTGCTCTGGTGCAGCCCCGGCATCGCCTATCATTGGCTCGGACCGCGCCTTCCGGCGCTGGCGAAAGCTCGGGACGGGTTGGCGCTGGAAATCCGGCCTATGGATTTCGAGCCCGACTTCAGGATAAACGAGGCGGATTGCGATCTACGTTTCGTGCGGATCGACGAAGAAGACCGCGTGCCTGCCGAGTGCCGGCGCGAACGACTGATTAACCCCCGGACCTATCCCGTGGCATCTCCGGAACTGGCGTCAAGAATGGCGGCCGATTTGCGTTCGGCCTCCGACTTGCTCGCAGTGGACCTGCTGCATGAGGAGGACGACAGCGAATGGCGGATGTGGTTCGCCGGGCAAGGGGTTGACGCACCCGAAGGCCGGCTGTCGGGACCGCACTTGTGGCACGCGCATTTGCTGCTCGAGGCGGCCAAAAACGGCCAGGGCATCGCGCTGACGAATGATCTGATCGCCAGCAGCGCGCTCAAGAGCGGCCAGCTGGTCGCCGTTCAGCCGGTCAACGCACCGTTTGCGCCAGTGGAGATCGGCAGCTATTGCTTCACCGCGCGCGCCGACCGCTGGTCCAGCCGCGCCGTGGCGCGCCTGCGGAACTGGCTCGTCGAGGAGATCGGCCAATAGCCTGGCGGCGCCTATCCCGCTGCAGTCGGGACGGCGATACAAGCCATCTTCACGTCGAGGTATTCATCGATGCCCAAATGGGAACCTTCGCGTCCCAGGCCCGATTCCTTGATCCCCCCGAACGGGGCGACCTCGCTCGAGATAAGGCCGGTGTTCAGTCCGAGCATTCCGTATTCCAGCGCTTCGGTCAGCCGCCACTGCCGGGCGGCGTCGTTGGTATATGCGTAAGCGGCGAGGCCTGAGCGGGTATCGTTGGCGAGGCGGACCGCTTCCTCCTCCGTCCGGAACGGCGTGATCCCGGCGACCGGGCCAAAGGTCTCCTCGGTGGCCATCCGGGCATCGGCGGGAACATCGGCCAGCACCGTGGGTGCGAAAAAGCGCGCGCCGGCGGAATGAGGCCTCCCCCCGGCAATCAGCCGGGCGCCGCGCCGAAGTGCGTCTTTCACATGGGAACTGACTTTCGCAACCGCCGCGTCGTTGATGAGCGGTCCCTGATCGGTCTTCCCATAAAGGCCATGTCCGACGCTGAGCGCCGACACACGTCGGCCGAGTTTCTCGGCGAATTCCTCATGTAGCGATTCATGCACGAGGAATCGGTTGGTGCAGACGCAAGTCTGGCCGGTGTTGCGAAACTTCGAGGCCATGGCACCTTCGACCGCTGCATCGAGGTCCGCGTCCTCGAAGACGAGAAACGGCGCATTGCCGCCCAGCTCCAATGAGACCCGTTTGACGGTTTGAGCGCAGCGGGCGGCGAGCATCTTGCCCACGGCCGTCGAGCCGGTGAAGCTGAACTTGGCGATGCGCGGATCGCCGGTGAGCACTTCGCCGATGGCCTTCGCATCGCCGGTCACCACGCTTAACACCCCATCCGGAACGCCGGCCTCCTGGGCCAGCACCGCAAGCGCGAGGGCCGAGAACGGCGTGAGCTCTGATGGCTTGACCACGATCGGACAACCAGCCGCCAAGGCCGGGCCAGCCTTGCGAGTGATCATTGCCAGCGGAAAATTCCACGGGGTGATGGCGCCGACGATACCGACCGGCTGGCGCGTGACCACCAGCCGCCGATCCGACGCGTGAGGCGCCAGCACCTCGCCGCGAACGCGCGGTCCTTCCTGCGCGAACCATTCGAGGAACGAGGCGGCGTAGACCACCTCTCCCTGCGCTTCGGCGAGGGGCTTGCCTTGCTCGCCGGTCATGATCCGCGCTAGGTCGTCCGCATGCCGGTGCATCGCATGCGCCCAGCGGGCGAGGATCGCGCCTCGTTCCTTGCCCGTAAGGGCGCTCCAGGCGGGGAATTCGCGGGCCGCGGCCGCGACAGCTTCCGACGCCCCCGCCGCCGCCACGTCGGGCACATGGCCGATGATTTCCCCGGTGGCCGGATCGTCGACGGGAATCCTTTCCGCGCCAGCGCGCCACTCACCCGCAATAAAGGCCTGCTCCCGCCATAGGTCCGGCCGCTTCAGCTTGGGCGCGCTCATGCCGGCTCCATGGCGGTCACCTTGGCGATCGTCCGCTCGATCAGGTCCAATCCTTCGCCGATGATTTCATCCGAAGCGGTCAGTGGCACAAGAATGCGTACTGCTTCCCCCTTCGCCCCGCAGGAGAGCAGGATGAGCCCCTCTTCTAGGGCAGCCGCGCAGGTCGCCCGGCTGATGGCCCCGTCGGCTTCACCCGCCGCGTTGACCATGTCAAAGCCGACCATGCCCCCGATCCCGCGGGGATTGGCAATGGGCAATCCCCGATCGATCCAGTCGCGAATGCGCTTCATCACCGCCGCGCCGATCTCCGCAGAACGCGCGTTGAGGTCTTCATCCCGAATCGCGTCGAGCACGGCCAGTGCGGCGACGCATCCGATGGGCGAACCGCCATAGGTGCCGCCCAGTCCGCCCGGCTCGACCGCATCCATGATACTGGCTTTGCCGATCACGCCGGAAAGCGGAAACCCGCCGGCAAGCGACTTCGCTACGCACAGGAGGTCGGGCTCGACCCCGGAGTGCTCGATCGCGAAATGCCGTCCCGTGCGGGCGAACCCCGCCTGAACTTCGTCGGCAATCAGCAGGATGCCATGTGCGTCGCAAAGCTCGCGCAGCGAACGGAGAAAGTCGGCGGGTGCCACGTGGAACCCGCCCTCGCCCTGCACCGGTTCGATGATGATCGCGGCGAGCCGTTCGGGTTCGACATCGGCCGCGAGAATCGCCTGAATCGCCTCGAGGCTGCGGCTCACGGTGGCGCCGCCGATCCCGGTCGGGAACGGTACATGGAAGATCTCGCCGGGCATCGGGCCGAAACCGCGCTTGTACGGAGCGACCTTGCCGGTCATCGCGGAGGCCAGCAGGGTCCGCCCGTGGAACGCGCCGCCGAATGCGATCACGGCGGAGCGCCCCGTCGCCACGCGCGCAATCTTCACGGCGTTCTCGGTCGCTTCGCTGCCGGTGGTGAAGAAGATCGTCTTGGCGGCCTCGGCGATCGGCGCCAGCGCGTTCAGGCGCTCGGCCAGTTCGATGTAGGACTCGTATGCCGCCACTTGGAAAGCGGAGTGCGTGAAGCGCGATAACTGGGCCTGGACCGCTGCGATTACCTCTGGGTGGCGGTGCCCCGTGTTGAGCACGCCGATGCCGCCCGCGAAGTCGATGTATCGCCTGCCCTCGACGTCCCATAACTCCGCGTTCACCGCGCGGTGAACGAAGATGGCCGTTGCCGTGGCAACTCCGCGCGGCACAGCACGCTGTCGCCGGTCAAGGAGGGTCTTATTGTCGCTCATCTGATCCTCATCCGAAGCAGGTGGAGGCGAAGTGATCGCATCGGGGCGCGGCCCCTGGAAGCCGACAAACTGCGTCTGTTTGGTGACTGATGGTCACCACTGGGAGCTGGACTTCGTTTTCGCTCTCTCGCCGCGAGTGGGTACCTACCCGTGAACCGCGTGATGCAGCCAATTGCGCAGCTCGGTGCGACGGGTGGGGCCGTCGAGGACATCGCTGTCGAGCCCCAGCCGCCAAGCGGCCGGCGAGTGCGCGCCGGCTTCGGTCGCCGTTAGAAGATCGGCAACATGCGCCCGCACCGCCTCGGGGCTCTCGAAAAACGGCGAGTTCGCCAGCTCGCCTTCATAAGTCGCAAGGAGCGCGGCGATGTGCGGTAGATCGAACTCGGGGTGGTATTGCACAGCCCATACTTCGCTGCGACCGAGCGGGATAACGGCCGCCTGGACCGGACAGTGACAGTTGGCCGCCAGTACGACGCTGCCCGTCGGCAAGACGGTCACATCGTCATAATGGATGCAGGGCGCGTCGAAAGCCGCCGGTCGGCCAGCGAGGAGGGGATGCGTCCGTCCTTCTGCGGTCGGCGAGATCTTTCGCGCGATACCCAGCTCCGCACGATCGACGTTGCGCGCCACCATTCCGCTGCCGGCCATGGCCGCGATTTGCAGACCCCAACAACTGCCGAGGATCGGCAGGCCAACCTCCGCAGCCGATCTCACCAGTTCGATCTGGCGACTGACGGCAGGCTCGGGATCGTAGGCATGCAACGACGATCCGCTGATTACGAAACCCGCGTAGTCCGACCACCATCGGCCAGCCGGGAGGGCCGCGTCCGGATCGGCGCCGAATATCATGTCGATGTCAAGCCCCGGCGCTTCTTCCAGAAGCGCCCGCCGGTAGATTTCGCCCGGGGTCTCCACTCCCAGCGTAGCCGCCCGCTCGCGCGCCTTGCGGACATTGCCTTCCATCAACAGCAGTCGCGGCATCATATGTTCCAGACAAACATTTTGATCACATTATTCCCAATGGATCAGGCAGTACGCGGCAGCCGACGCCGGCCTGGCCTGCTCGAAACCAGCGATTGCCTCGTCTCGCTTTCGATGAGCTGGTTGCCGATGTGGCTGATGCCGTCCCGGATATCGGCCTCGATCGCGATGCGCAGACCGATGCGGTTTCGGGCTTCGATAGCTCTCAGCGCTTCGACGTGCCGGTCCTCAACGTAATGCCCCTCGATCTCCGTCAAGGCGCGGCGCATGAAGGGAGCGATCTGCAGCCACAGCGACTCGATCAGCGGCATCAGCGCGGATTGCGGACGCGCATCGTAGATGCACGAATGGAATCGAAAGTTCAGCTCCATCCATTGGTCGAGGTCCTTTCGTGCCGAGGCTTCTTCCAGGGCACGATCGATCCTCCTCAGCTCGTCGAGCCGCTCGTGATCGATATATGGCAAAGCGCGCTCTGCCGCCTCCGTTTCGAGCGTGACCCGGGCGTGCAACAGGTCTTCGAAGCGCTCGATCGACATCGGCGGAATGCGCACCCGCCGGTTGTCCTGCAATTCGAGCGCGCGTTCGGAGATGAGCCGGCGTAGCGCCTCGCGCACAGGCATCGCGCTTACACCGAGCCGCCCGGCGAGGCCGCGGATCGTCAGCGATTGGCCCGGCGCGATGCGGCCGGCGAGGATGTCGGCCCTGAGTCGCAGGTAGACCCTCTGGGCCAGGGTTTCGCCGTCGTGCATCAGCCTGACGAGCGCCGCGCCACTTGTCGCTCTGCCCTCGCCTTGCGTTGGGTTCATGCCCTATCCTCCGGCCTCGTCATTAGTGATCGCAAATGGCGTTGACAAGGAACCGCAGCTGAATATGTGATCACAATTGTGAGGGTTCAATGACCAATGAGGTAGCCAGCGCACTGGCCCGGCTGGGCGAGGTCGAACGCATCGAGGCGTTCATTGTCGATCTGAACGGCGTCCCGCGCGGCAAGTGGATTCCGCCGAAGAAGGTGGCGGAATACGCCGAAGCCGGACTGCCGATGCCGCGCTCGCTCTTCGCGCAGGACATCTGGGGATCTGACGTGGAGGGGGCCGGTCTGGCTTTCGGCACCGGCGATCCTGACGGGTCCTGCTTCCCGGTTCCGAGCGGACTTGTCCCGGCTCCCTGGACCGAAGCGCCGGCCGCACAGATGCTGTGCACGATGCGCGAGGCCGATGGGCTAGGCTTCTTTGCCGATCCCCGCGTGATCCTGCAGAACGCGGTCGATCGCCTTCGCGCGGACGGCCTGACTCCGGTCGTAGCAGTCGAGCTCGAGTTCTACTTGCTGGCGGGCGACGGGCCACCCCGCCCCGTCCGCACGCCACAGCCCGGCGACGGGGCGGAACCAATTGCAGCGGGCAACGTCCTCTCGATCGACGCGCTGGGCGAGTATGAGCGGCTCTTCAACGAAGTGACGGCCGCGGCGCGGGCCATGAACCTGCCGGTCGACACCGTGCTGCACGAGAACAGCCCCGGACAGTTCGAGATCAACCTGGTCCATGGTCCCGACCCCTGCCTCGCGGCCGATCAGGCCATCTTCCTGAAGCGCTGCGTCAAGGCTATCGCCATCAAGCACGGGATGCGCGCCTGTTTCATGGCGAAGCCCTTTGGCGAGCTCGCAGGCAGCGGGATGCATGTGCACGCCAGCCTGCTCGACGACCAGGGCCGGCCGTTCTTTGTCGACCGGAACGGCGGCGCGGCGCCGGCTCTGTTCCACGCGATCGGCGGACTGACCGCGGCCATGGCCGACACGATGCTGATCTTCGCGCCTCATGCCAACAGCTACCGCCGCTTCCGCCGTGACAGCCATGCGCCGATCACCGCCGGTTGGGCTTGGGGCGATCGCACGGCCGCCGTCCGCGTGATCGACGGCAAGCCCTCGGCGCTACGCATCGAACACCGCGTCGCCGGCGCGGACGCCAACCCCTATCTCGTGCTTGCGGCGGTGCTATCTGGCATCGCCGACGGCCTGGAGCACAAGATGGATCCCGGCCCGGCGCAGAACGGCAGGCCGGCGAGCGATCCCGCTGCACGACTGCCGCTCGACTGGCGCCAGGCAATCGAGCGCTTCGAGGCGTCCGAATTAGCGTCGCGGCATTTCGGAGAGCGCGCTCGCGACATGATCGCCGCCTGCAAGTGGCAGGACTTCGACGGGCTGCTCGCGCGCGTGCCTCCGGCCGAATACGAAACTTATCTGGGAACGGTCTGATCGTGGAGCACCGTCCGATCGGCGAGCTCTATGCCAACCTCCCGAGCTACTATGCGGCATCGGCCAATCCCGCGCCCGAACGGGCCGAATTGCTCGGCGAGCACCGCTGCGACATCGCCGTCGTGGGCGCCGGTTTCACCGGCATGTCGGCCGCGCTCGAGCTGGCCGAACGCGGCTACAGCGTCATCGTCGTCGAGGCCGAACGCGTCGGATGGGGCGCGTCGGGCCGCAACGGCGGGCAGATCGTCAACGGATACAGCCGACGGCTCGCCGAGGTGCGCAAACATTACGGGGCGGAGGCCGAGCGCGCCTTCGGCACGATGGCGCTCGAAGGGTCGGAGATCATCCGTGAACGCGTCGCCAAATACGCCCTCGAATGCGACCTGCGCGACGGCCATTCGCTGGTTGCCATGCACCCCGCGCACATGCGCCACATCCGAGAGCGCGTGGAGGAATGGCACTCCATCGGCCACACCTCGGTTCGGCTGCTCGAAGGAGCCGCGCTCGGCGAGCTGATCGACACCGATCGCTACGTTGGCGGCTATCTCGATCCGCGCGGCGGACACATGCACCCGCTCAACTACGTGCTGGGCGAAGCCGCCGCGTTCGAAATGCTGGGCGGGACTATCTTCGAGCAATCGCGCGTCAGGCATGTAGACCGCTCGGCCAAGCCGGTCGTCCACACCGCCAAAGGCACAGTCCGCGCCGACAAAGTGCTGGTCTGCGGCAACGCCTATCTCGGCGACGCCGCCCCGGATCTGTCATCGCGCATCCTGCCCGTCTCCAGCCAGGTCATCGCCACCGAAGTGCTGGGCGAGGATTTGGTGAGCGAGCTGCTCGCCGCCAACTGCGCGATGGAGGATGTGCGCTACATCCCGGACTACTATCGGCGGACGGCCGATCACCGCATCCTCTACGGCGGCGGAACAGTTTACGGCGGCACCGATCCGTCCAGCATCGAAGACAAGATCCGGCCGCAGATGCTGCAGACCTTTCCGCGGCTGAAGGGCGTAAAGATCGAGTTCGCCTGGAGCGGCAACTTCGCGCTGACGATGACCCGCTATCCGCAGATTGGACGCGTCTCCGACAGCGTCTATTTCTCGCAAGGCGACAGCGGGCACGGCGTCACCACGACGCAGATGCTCGGCCGCCGCCTGGCCGAAGCGATCGACGGCCACATGACCCGGTTCGACGTCTTCGCTTCGCTCAAGTACATCCCCTTCGTGGGCGGAAAGATGTTCCGCGTCCCCTACTGCGTGCTCGGCAGCTGGTACTACGGGCTGCGCGACCGGTTGGGTCTCTAGGCCCAGCTTTCGCCGTCCCGTCCGCGGCTGTTTACGTAACCTACTCGAGGACCGGCGCAGGGCTCACGGGCTGATCCGCTTGATCTTCGCTGGTCTTTGATCGCGCGCCCCCCGAGCCGTAGCCGTTCGGCCTGAAGAACAGCAAACCGAGCAGCAGTCCGCCGAGGCCGACGACACGGGTAACGGTATCGAAGGTCAGGAAGGCATAGACCCCCACCGCAGCCAGGCAGAAAGCGCTAACCAATGGATAGACCGCGTAGAGGACGAACTTGCCCGGCGTCCGCCAGGTGTCCCGATAGAGCCAGGCACAAGCGAGCCCGGCCAGGCCATAATAGAAAGACACCTGCAACGAGATCGCAGTGACCGAAGTGGCAAGGATCGTCCCGATGCTCGACATGAAGCTCGCCATGAAAATGAGCACCAGGCCGAGGCTGAGGATCAGATACATGGCGTTAACCGGCGTCTGGGTCCGTTCATGGATCACACCCAGGAAGCGCGGGATCGAGCCGTCCCGGCCCATGGCGAAAAGCGTCCGGGAGAATTGGAGCAGCAGCGATTCCATCGCCGCAACGCTGGAAAGGATCACGGCAAGGCTGGCAGCAAGCCCGCCAATGCGGCCAAGTCCGGCGTGCTGCGCAATACTGTAGACGAGATTGTCGGAGAAGGTCTGCTTGTCCCCGACGTCGAACAGGACCAGCGTGGCGAGCGCGAAGGCAACGAAATAGGACGCCGTCACCACCACGCTCAGAAAACCACCGGTACCCGCCCCGTCGTGCTCGCTGGTGGTTTCCTCACTCAGACTGGCGGTGACCTCCCACCCCCAGTAGAAGAACACGACCAGCAGCGCCGAGGAAGCGAGGGTGCCGGGGGGATAGTCGAGGCTGAACCAGCGCCACGAAGGCATGTTCACCGCACCTTCACTGATTGCATGGACAGCGGCCGCGCCCAGAACGATCGTCAGGACAGCGAGCTGGATGAGGGTGATAGTCAACTGCACTCTGGCGGTAAGTTCGATGCCGACCGTCAGCACAACGCCGATAGCCACGAACCAGGCCGCCCCCACGGCAGTCGCCAGGACCACGTTGTCCGCCAGGTGCGGGACGAACAGGCTCAACGTCGCTGCGCCAAGCGGGGACGATCCCGTGACAGTGAACACGGCCGCCGCGACCAACAGCGCCCATCCCGAAGCAAAGCCCAGCGGCTTGCCGAACAGCCGGCCGGCCCATTCGTAGCCGGCACCCGCATTGGGCATCCGCGCGCCCAGGCCCTTGTACGCCATGGCGATGCCGAACATCGGCAAGGCGAAAATGATCAACGCACCGGGCGCCAGCACGCCGGCAATGGCGATGAGCGCGGGAAGCGCCACAGAGATGGAAAAGCCAGGGGCGGTGCCCGCCACCCCCATCAAGACCGATTCCCCCAACGACAGCGCCCCCGTGCGGAGCTTCGCGGTCACGCCTCCTCTCCCACTTGCAGGCTTGTGCTGGGTGTCACAGGAACGGGTTTGGTCACGGCACTTCCTGACATGTTCAATGACTTCCTTTGATTGGCAGCGACCAACATCATGATTGCATTCCAGAGTTTTCGCGCGTGACCAGTCCGGCGTCCGCCAGATACGCCCTCATCGGCTCCAGTTCGCGCCCGTAATGACGCCAATTGCCGATCGAGCGCCGATAGACAGGTTCGCGGACCTGGCTCGCACTGGCGGTGGTCGACGGCGCTTGATTGCGATGAGGCTCCGCGCAGGCGGCTTCCCAATCCAGCCCGCAATGGGCGAGCATCCGGCGCGCCTGCGCCTCGACATCGTCGACCAGTGCCTCATATTCGATCTCGAGAATGGCCTCCGGAAATATCCTCATCCAATGAGTCATCAGCCGGTGATAGGCGACGAGGTAGCGGCCGAGCTCTTGCTGATCGTAGGAAAATGGATAGGCATCGGCGAACCACGTCTTCAGCATGGCATAACCAGCATCCATCGGATCACGGCGCAGATGGATGATTTTCGCACCCGGCAGGGACCGACGGATCAGGCCGATATTCAGGACGTTCATCGGCAGCTTGTCGATGAAGCGAGGCGCACCGCTTCGCAGCCCCGCGACCCGTTCGAGATATGCCCTGCCTAATGCTGAAGGATCGATGGCTTTGGCAGCAGCGATTCGCTCCGCGAGGGGGGGTGCCTGTCGCGGCATCCTTTGCATAGCGGCCATCATCGCCGCGGAGAAAGCGGTCGGTTCACCCAGCGATTCCACTTGCGAATGGCTCGACAAAACCCGTTCGGCGAGCGTCGTGCCCGTGCGTGGCAGTCCGACGATGAATATCGCGGCCGCGCCCTGGGCGGGATCGACGTCGAGCGCCGAGCGCTCGGGAGGAAATGCTCCGATCAGCTCCTCCATCATCCGCACGTCACGCTCGACATCATAATCCATGCGCGACCGGCGCAGCCGGGCGCCCCGCGCTAGCGCGTCGAAACTGTGCGTGTGCTCGCCCAGATCCTCCAATTCCTTGGCCAGCGCATAAAGGAGCTGACCTTCGCCGCGCCAGTTTCCGACACAACTAGCAAGGCGGGCGCGAATGGCATCGATATGATTATTGTCCGCGGTCTGCCGACGCAGACCCGATCGGACCAGCCATGCCTCGAAATGATCGGGATCGCGCGCGATAACCTCGTCGCAATCCGCTTCGGCGGCGGCGAGATCGCCCAGAAAACGCCGCTCCATGGCCAGGTTGAAAAGGTGCCGGGGATCGTCGGGCGCCAGTTGCGCCGCGCGTGCGAATGTGTCGAGCGCGATATCGTGCCGTCCCACCACCGACAGCACCGTGGCGGCATTCCCCAAAGTCGCGGCTGTCGCACCCGGCAAGGAAATTGACCGCAGCGCGGCCTCGGCCGCCGCGCCCGGGCGACCAACGGCAAGCGTACAGCGCGCAAGCAGGCTCCATGCCCAGGATAAGTGATCCGCGCTTTCGACGAGGGCGTTTGCGGCGCTCACCGCCTTGACGGCTTGGCCGGCCTGCAGCGCCGCCTCGGCGATCAGATGCAACGTGGCGCCGGAGCCGTTTCCGCGCGCGCGAATCCGCTCGACAAGCGCGAGTGCCTCAGCCGGCCGGCCGGCGGCAAGCAATCGCCATCCCTGGTCTATCTCGGGATGCGGACGGGGAGACACGGTCACCGTACCTCCCCTCCTGGCGCGTCGGTTTGAGAGCGTGTGTCTGGAATCAACAGCCGCTCCTCAGTCCTTCTGGAACACTGGTTTGCCGGCAAGGTACGTGGCCTGCACGTGACGCTGACGGATCGACCGATCGAGCGGTGTCGGCAATTTCGCGTCGAGGATCACGAAGTCGGCCCATTTGCCCGCGGTGATACTGCCAATCTCCTTGGCCCAGGGAGTCATGTTGGCACCGGCCTGTGTGTAGGCGGTCAGGGCCTCGTCGAAGTTGACCGCGTTTTCCGGGTGCCACGGGCCGTTGCCCAGCCCGAACGGGCTTTCGCGGAACACGGCATCGTTAATCTGGGTGAGCGGGCTCAGCGGCGAGGTCGGCCAGTCACTGCCAAACACGAGCAGCACCTTGGTATTGACCATCTTCTTCCAGACATAGGCCCATGGCTCGCGCTCCGGCCCGATCCGCTCGGTGATGTATTTGCCGATCGTGCCGGTGGCGTGGTTGGGCTGCATCGAGGCGACCACGTCGAGCGCCTTAAAGCGGGCCAGATCGGTGGGATCGAGCACTTCGATGTGCTCGATCCGGTTGTGAAGGCCCGCCGGGAGCGGCCTGCGCGCGTTCTGATAGGCATTGAGCACGACGTGCACGGCCTCGTCGCCGATGGCGTGAACCGCCATCGGGAAGCCCGCGCCATTGGCAGCCGCGACCATCTGCTCGACATCGGCCTGGGTGCGGAAAAGCTTGCCCGTCCAGCCCGGCATATCCGAATAGGGCTCTTCCAGCACCGCCGTGCGGGTGGAGAGCACTCCGTCGATGATTATCTTGATGTAGCCGAACTTGAGCGTCGGCCCCTTGACCTTGGTGATCGGCAACGCCGCGATCTCCCGATCGACTAGCGCGCGGTCAGATACCGCAACCGGGATCTCCGCCGGCGTATCGGTGAACTGGCCATACCAGATGCGCATATTGAGCTGGCCCTGCTTGGCCAGCTTCAGATAGTCGTAAAGGGCTTCGCGCCCGGCCATGTCGTGCGCGCCGGTGACCCCCAGGCTGTTGGCATAGGCCACGGTCTGGCGCAGCGCGTCGAGCCGGCGGGCCTCGGTCCGCTGCATTCCCGGCTGGCGCATGATCAGCTCGGCCGCGCCGTTCTCCAACAGGATGCCGGTGGGCTCGCCCGTCTTGGGATCAACCATGATCTGGCTGCCCGGTGGCACCGGAGTCTTGGCGGTGATCCCCGCCATCTTCAGCGCCATGCTGTTCACCCAGTGCGAGTGGGCATCGATGTCCTGCAACACCACGGGTCGGTCAGGCACGACCGAATCGATGTCTTCCTTGGTCGGCAGCACACCTTCGCCCAGGGTGTAGTCCCAGCCGCCACCGACCAGCCACACGCCCGGAGGCAGCTGGTCGGATCGTTCCTTGATCTTCTTCAGCCAGGTCTTCTTATCGGGTATGTACGAAAGATCGACGCCGGCCACCATGTCGGACCCCATCAGCAGATGGGTGTGGCCGTCGATCATGCCGGGGACGACGGTTTTGCCTTCGGCATCGACCACCCGGGTCTGCTTGCCGACCAGGGCCTTGACCTCGCTGTCGCTGCCAATCTTAACGAACCGTCCATTGCGCACGGCGAAGGCCGAGGCATGGTCCTGTGCTGGATCGGCGGTGCGCACGTCGCCGTTGACCAACACCAGATCCGCGACGGCGGCCGACGGCTCAGCCCGCAGCGCAGGCGACGCCAGGAGGCCGCAGCTTCCGATGGCAAG
>Ga0065707_10081994_pt1 | contig 25779 bp, 16 predicted proteins | sample SwiRhicommuniRL3_FD_59094 | JGI IMG/M metagenome (GOLD analysis project Ga0065707, IMG submission 59094) | Switchgrass rhizosphere bacterial communities from Rose Lake, Michigan, USA - RL3 v2 (version 2) | ecosystem: Host-associated > Plants > Roots > Rhizosphere > Soil | place: East Lansing...
CACAAAATACGTCACTGTGGCCGAGTGGTTAAGGCGACACCCTGCTATCAAGCGGTTTAGGTGTTGGGATTTTCCTTCGCAGGTTCGAATCCTGTCTGTGACGTCATTTTTTTTTGCATCCATTTTCAATATCAACTGATTATTTATAGACCTTCTCAATAGGAAGGATAATCCAGACCTATAACACATCTATGAAGCGTAAGTATATGTATATGTATGTATATACGTATTATCTTATTGATGACAGACCCTAGTCAGACGGCTCTTCTGTGTATGAAGCTTAAATTTTATATAGTTTGATGCAAAACTGCCAGCGAGGTCCCAACACTTTTCAGTTCATTAGCTTCGTTGGACTTTTCATGCTCATGATGATACCACATGTCTAACAAAGACTTGTACTCAATCACCTTTTTCTCGTTTAGAGACACTACTACGCCACGGACTCCGCTGTTGTGGCTTCCAATAACATCATAAGTGCACCAGTACTTGTATCCTGTACCTATATCATGCTCAGACTCTTTCCAAGCAAAATTAGGCTCTCTTGCACCATTTACATACACCCCCTGGTGTATCATAGGAGGTCTCATAATTGTGTCAATGTATAAAGGTTGATGCTGAAGAATTTCAAATAATTTCTTGTTTGGAGTTTTAATGGTGATTTTATCTGCTGATTTATCCAACATGTTTTCGACCACTTTCAGTTCCATAACAATAAACTTCTCCTCAAGAGCACTTTGAAACTTATAGCCCACATCACGCCAGTTCTCAATTTGATAACTAGTAACAAACAACAACAGGATGTCATCTTTATCTGATATTTGACCCCATGACGACGAGCATAATTCTTGCGACAATTGCATTTCTGACAGTTTCTTGTTAAATTCGGGAGTTAGCATCCCTACTGATACTCCATAATTGAAGTTGAAATTTATGTGATCCGAAGTGCCAGCGATTTCTTGTCCCAACCATAACATTTCTGGGGCAATTTCAATATTTATGAAGTCGAAACGAGTTCTAATCTCGTCGTGCAAGAGGAGATTCTGGGCAATGAGAATACCACTCATAACTTTCGACTTGTTGATTACAACCAATGATGGGTCCAACAATCTCTGATAATAATCGTCAAACACACGTTTCGTTGTAGGTGCATTGGATTGCCTTCGTGCCAATTTGAAATTCTTCTCATCCATCTCAGAGGGCATTAAATGTTTCATAATAAAACTGTTAACCTCATGATATCCACTTGGAAAACGAGAGAGCCTATAGGAAAGTTTGGACGGTAGCTTGAAAAACAAATGGCCACTTTGTTTATAAGAATCGAGTTGGAATAAGTGGGCACTCAAATCTTCCACCAATGGTATAGCGTGCGGTGATATGATAATCGCTTCTTCGAAAGTATTAAATAATGTGCTAAGACCATGAAGGAAATTAGGAGTCTGAACATTTTCATTATGCATCAGAAGCATATGATCCTTGTAATTTAATGTCATCGTCAAGTCAATAAACCATAATTTTTGAGGAGGATAATCTTTGACATCAAAGGATTGCGAATTGGGCAAGGGTTTTCCGGTGATTTTCAAGTATTGCAACCGGGCTTCTTGTATTTTCACATCCAGAGTCGTGGCTTCATGAATGATCAAGCCTCTGTAGTACTCATTAATGTAATTCGAGAAATAGGTGATTTCGATCGGCAACTCGTTTTTCAAGACTCGTAGAACGCGGATTAACCCAATGACATCCATAACCTCTCTAGGAACATTCAAACCAAATGATACAGGTATCACTATTCCTTTTCCATTACTTTTAAGCTTCAAATTACGAAGGAAACATGGCTCAGACACGGACTCATACTTTGAATATCGAGCACTATCGAAGTTGGGGAATTCGCCTGGTGGTAAGACTTTATCCATAGCAAAGATTTGAGGGTATTCTCTTGACATCCACGGGTAGAGTTTCTTCTCGATAGCTTCACAAGAGCTGTCTGCTCCTTTTGCTATTTCTTGTTCTTCAGAAACAAAACACTTGCCAAAGATTCTCGCATGAGCGATATCCTGAGAAAGCTGTTTCTCGTATTTAGAAACGGTATTTTGCAAATTTTTAAACTCCTCCGCCATCTGTTGGTGATGTATATCGGCAAACTTGATCTTTTGCTCCCTCAACTGTCTCCTCAACTCAATTTCACGTTCATGTAGCCATTTTTTCTCCTTGAATACGTTACTGTCGTACTTCATTTCGAACATGGTCTCCAAAGCCATGACTGGAACGTTCTTGAACCGATTAAAATATTTAGCACAATTTGCCTGAACATCACTTTCAAACGTATCCTTCAACTTGTCATATATATGATTCGAAAACTTCTCTCTTTCTTCACTTATATTAATTTTATTCACCTTTGTACTTTTGTGCCTATAAAACTGATTTTGAGGATCCGGCAGGGCTCTAGCTAAGAAAACATACAAGAAAAGTATTCCTATCACCAGTAAGACTACCACCCTACTTCGCAACAAACCGTATAACTTTCTCGATAGCGTCATTTACTCCCTTCATGGATCTAATACTTGTTGTGATGTTGTGTATGGGGTCCTTCGCCAGCAGCATGTTATTATATACAGGATGAAACGAGGTACTGATTTCCATATGCCGGACAACAAAATAATTAACATAACTTGCAAGAAGGTAGATGATAGGTCCACAAATACCAAAGGAACTACGTGAGAAGCGAGACAAAGAGAGTATTTCTAGGCAAGAAAGGGCCGATATTAAGTCCAGCGATGGAAAACTTCCGATAACAACTAAAGAACAAGAGACAAAAAGTGAAGATGCACCTGATGGAATTAACAGTAGCGATAGCTCATCCGACAGTGACGACGAATTCATGGGACCATCTTTACCAGGAAACAAAACATTACAGAATGACGAAATACCCTCGAAACTGTCGTTGATGCAATTACATCAGGAAAAGTTGAAAAACTCTGGAATCGAAACGAAGAATAAAATTACAAAATACGATACAAAGAAAGCATTCAATGACGAGATTAAAAAGGAGATGTTAAGGAAGTTGAATATGGACGGAGGATTAAAAGGAAAGTTTACATCGGGACTGAATTAATGAATATGTGACGTTTGAGATATACACCCGTTTGTAAGTTGGGTTATTTGGCAGAATCATTATTTGGTGATATAATTGGGAATCATTTTCTTTTTGGGTGGGTTAGATTACAGTTCATATTCCTCGGGAAAGTCTTCAATGTACGTGGATAATCTGCTAGTAAAAGACCATCACCTCCTAGAAGCTCACTACAAATTTAGATAGTATAGAATCTGAAAAAACACCAAGCACAGGGAACTGGTACATATCACGCAAGCAACTTCGCTTCACCCAGTTACTTGGGATCTTAGTCATTGCCTTATTTGAGCCTGTCAAAGAAATTAATTAAATGAATATGTAAATAGTGTACAGTAGATAGCATAAAATCTCCTAATTATTATATGGACGTATTGCCAAATGCTTTGTCCAACTCATTGAGAACTGGTTGGACTTCAACGTTTTTAGGGCTTGCTACCTTACTAGGTTTCATGACACCCTCAAAGGAATTGAATCCTGGGGCGACCTTATTCTGCTGGGATTTGATCCAGTTTTCAAATTCGTCAACGTCTCCGTCCTTCGTCTTGACTGTATTCTTCAAGTCAGATATCTCCTGTGACCATTGTTGCAATTCGGCCTCTGAGAGATTAATTTTTGGTGGTATGGATGTGCTAGATAGCGAAGGGATCAATTTACTATAGTTAGTGTTGAGTGTGATTGGTTTGGGTGGCTGATAAGAAGGATTCTTAATTAGTGGGACTTGTTTTAAAAGCGGATCAGCTTCTAGTTAGTACGTGACGAAGAGACATATATTGGTAGTTATTGTTCAGATACAACTCTCTGATAAGACTTGTTTGAGTATAGTTAGTATACATTATTATACATACCTGATTCTGTATCGTCCATTGTGTTTAGACGATAATTTGGTACTTTACATTTGATACATTTTTCGATGTGCGCTGAAACATAGAGCGAGTGATTAAAAGGTTGTGATTAAAAGGTTGTGATTAAAGGGTTGACGATTAAGGCTACATTTATCTACGGGGAACAGGTCTAGAGAGGATATAATATGACCAGATCTTGGTGGGCCAGGAAATATATCCAACAAAGAGTGTTTCAACTACCTAATGAACTCTTCCTTAATGAGCTTCAGTTTCGAGTAGTCTAATAATGTATTAGATTAATATATAGTACACAAACATGAAACGGTACGCTTCACATGACTTTTTAGGCAATTGTTTGATGATGAGATGTTGAGACAGCAAGGAAGTATTAGAAAAGTTCACTTACTAAACGTTTCATTAGTTTTCTAATTATCTTTGAAGTGACGAATCAATATATATGCGTTTTCCTGCTTCAAGTTGGATAATGAACGGTATCCACCTTCCAAACACATCAATAAACCTCCAAATGAAATATAAACGGACATCTTATCGTTGCCTTCATTTTCTTCGAACTTGTAGACGGTACCGTACATAACGTAGTCATAGTCATCAGCCAAAGATCTATCTTCTGGCTTAGGAGGTCTCCAAGAACCATTTGAAGTCAACATTGAACTTTCATTACCTAAAGATGATGCCAATACGACAGTTAACGAGTCGTTGGACTTGACTGGAAATAATTCTTTATTTATATCCAAGGTAAGTTTGATGTCCTGTGAAGTGGAGGAGTGTCCTGTTATACGAGAAACCTTGTTGTATCTAGCCGAGTCAGTCGACTCGACGATAAACATATCTTCAAATAAGATTCCTGACATTATGTATCGCTATAGTTGACGTTGTATTCAGTGTAGTACAAATTTTCACCGATTTATGGATGAGATGTTAATTGTAAATGCGCACGACCATTGATGGAGGAAGGCACTGATTTAACACCTATAAAAACTAATAGACGTGGTGCTTGAAGTGATGGTTACCATGGTACTGACTATGAATGTTATTATATATAATATTTGCTCTCTCTTATATATGTGCAAGATAAATTAATCTCTTGAAATGTTTTAAGTGACGTTTAATATGTCTGCGACTCATTATGGTCTATAATTTCATGGACTACCATATCGAACGTGATCCATGAGACGGAGGGTACTCGAAGTCACATTAGTAGACACTACCCCACTTAGCTTTAGTATACACCACCTTTCTTAAATTGAGTATAAATCACCTTTCAATAAATTTTGCACCTAAAAGAACAAATCTCAATAATCACAGATCAAGTTTTCTATCACAATTCTTATGTTAACAGAAATGAGGAATGATCTGTCGTATGTTTGAATTAATAGACACTCACGTTATTTGAAATAGTCAATCTCACCCATTACTTGTAACCCTTCTAAACCAAGATTATCTAGTATCATCTAATACAACCGAATACCTTCTCTGACACAAGTTATCCTAATTTTAGTGGATTTGGTACAAATTTTCATCACTTCAGCTTCTAAAAATAATCCCAAGCTATAATGAACACCGTTGGTTTATTGCATACTGGAATTATCACTACTTTATCACTACTTTATAGCTACTGATAATTGTTGCTTCGCCTAATTATTTGCAGCTGGTAGTGTATGGATCAAAGTAGAATCAAAATCCTACATATAACATCTACTTTATTATTTTGGGATCAAACGTAAACAGGAAAAAAGGACTATTCACATTTACTAAGATATTCATAGGATCCTTAAGCCAATATGAGATCAAAGAAAGTACACGAAGTCCAACATTCAGACCATAAAGCCACTCTAGGTTGGCTCATTTGCATATTTACTACTTTGGGATTAGTGATTTATTCGTTCTATCCAGAATCAACCGGAATCTCGCCATTTAACATTTTCATAAAGGAAGATGCTTACGTCCATCAAGACTACACAAACCAAGAAGTGCTTATTGATATAGCAGATGCTAAATTTGATATGTCTGCATCTTCTACCATGGACTTTCCCGACAGAGTTTATCAAAGAGATGATGATAGTTCACCAAGTGAAACAAGCAAAAGCAAACCAAAGTCACAAGTTCAAAAGATCTTCGACTCGACTGCTATCAGGGTAGTGTTGGTTTTGTTCGGGTTTGTCTTCTTGAATATGATTGCCATTTGCATACATCATGTCTATCAAAAATTAACCAGTAATGAGAAATCTTATAGAACCATCCAACATGAAATTTCACCATTTTAGTTAATAAACATCAAGATCAGTTATGAATTTAGTACATATTAGGAAAATTGCTAGCTAAATGTAGTTTAAAGTAGTGGTCTTAGAAATTGAGAGTTAGTGACAGTCAATAATTAGGAGTAATACTGCAATGCCTCAATATTTTGGAGATGAGGTCTCACTAGTTGGTTCTGAAGTTGTCCATAAAGACTCTATAAACTAATATGCCTCCATTCAATACCTATACGCTATTCCACAAGTATCTAGTACTAATTCTTATGGTTCTGAGTCTCGGAATCCACCGATAAGAAACGAAAATTTTCCCCAGCCATGGGTGCGAGAAATCTATAAAGCCAATGTTGCTTCCAAGAATCCCTAAAATAAATCCAGCGTAGATTCTTTTGCATATTCAAATGGCAGTCATTGATTCTATAACTCTTTCCAAGAGAGCGTTGCAGGTGTTTTGCGCTATAGTATGGTGTTTGTTGGGCGCCGGACCAGTCTTTGGTTTTGCTGCCTTGAAACCAATCTTAATCAGTGAACATGTTTACTCACAAAAGTGTGACGTTGGGATCAATAAGAAGGAACCAAAGACCTGTGTCGAGCAGGACTTGTCGCTTAACTTCTTGTTCACAATTGCTTGTATGGTGACCAATATCTCTGCCTTGCCTGTGGGGTCGATTTTGGATTCTTATGGTCCAAAGGTTACTGGAATCCTCGGGTCTGTTATTTTGATGCTTGGTACTTTATCTATGAAGTATGCAAGTTCTATATCAATATTTGATGGATATTTGGTTGGGTATACTTTGTTGGCCCTTGCAGGTCCTTTTGTCTTCATTTCTTGTTTCCAGTTGGCGAACTCTTTCCCCAAAAATTCAGGCTTGATTTTGGCTCTTTTGACAGGAGCATTTGATTCATCTTCGGCTTTATTCTTGGTGTACCGTTTAATCTATGCCAACATTAGTCATGTTTCTTTGAATACCTTCTTTTCCTATTATTTGATTGTCCCAGTTTTCATCTTTTTATGCCAACTGTTTATTATGCCTAGAGATTCTTACAAGACAGTGGGAACTTTGGCAAAGATTGCTGAGACTGGTATTGATGAGTCTGGACTTCCTCTTAACGAGGACTTGTTGTTGCCGGAAGATCGTAACAATGAGGCAGTCATAGATACTGCTCAACCCACGATATCAGAAACAACGTCATTATTAATGAGACGTGCTTCTTTTGTGCGCCGTGAATCTACTGCCCTGAGAGTATCCTTTGCTTCCAGAAACTCAGTCAAGTCAGTCTACGAACAAGATGCTGAAGCTAAGTTAGCCACCGCTACTGGCGGAGTCTTTGGTGTTATGCACGGCTACGACATTATGGATCAATTAAAATCAAACTGGTTCATTTTGATGGCTCTTTTCACTACGATTCAGATGTTAAGAATCAATTACTTTGTTGCTACCATTAAATCTCAGGAACTATACTTGTACAAAGGCAACGAAGAATTGGCTACTATAATTAACCAGTTCTTCGATTTAGCTTTACCTTTAGGTGGTTTAGCCTCTATTCCATTCATTGGATTAATCTTGGACAACTTCACCACGTTATCGGTATTGATAATCCTCACCACCATTTCGTTGCTTATTGGTATTATGGGTGTCTTATCGTGGTTACCGGGCACTTACTTCGGAATTTTACTTCTTGTCGTCTATAGACCCTTCTACTACACCGCAGTTAGTGATTTCTGTGCCAAAGTCTTTGGATACGAGAATTTCGGAACTATTTACGGAACCATTATTGCTTTCTCTGGGATTTGTAACATTTTGCAGCAAGTCATGGACAAGGCCACCCACGAATGGTTTAACCTTAACCCCATTCCTATCAATGCTTTGCTAACCGGGTTGACTGCAGTGTTTGGTGTTGCATTGATAGTTTTTGTCAGATCCAAGGAGTTGGAAATGAAGCGTAAATCGTTGGAAATCGAGGCCCAAGAAGCAACCAATAGACCGATTCCTTACTAAAAGTATCACCTTAATTTGTTATTGTTATAATATTATAGACCCATAAACGTTTATACAACTATTGAAATGCTCATATTAATGCAGACTCCAAAGAAAACAGAGACTTAAGTATAGAGACTTAAGAATAGAAATTTGCTCGAAGTTATTACTGCAGTGCTGTATCACATATCTATACAGACTTCCTCTTTACTTCTGGTATCGTAATCTAAGTGAAAAGGACTTTGTTTATACCTTATAGTGTCATATTTCATTAAGTAAAGACTTCTCAAGAATTTTCAAGACTTCTCAATACTTCAGTATCGTATTCTAAGTAATAAGTAATACTGACCCCGTTATTACTGGAGTGTTCTCCGAAGTTTTCTATTCTTTTTATCCTGTTCTCGAACCAAATCAGGCTCCAAAGCTATTAATTCTGGAACTACACTAGTGACTTCGCCCTTAAACTCGTGTCTCTCAACATCGTCAGAAACAAATTCTTGGAGTAGACCAAGCTGTGAATCATTTTCCAGCTTAGTTGACGTCTCTTGAGATTCAGCCACTTCCTTCTTAACAATTTGAACTCCTTTGGCGTCGTTTTCTTTATCGTCCCTGGTTGGAAAATCCGTAAGTAATTCTGCTAAACTCATGCCTTCTTCTTTTCCTTCAACTTTTCAGCCTTTTCTATTTGTCTTCTAGAACCCTTGATAAGTTCTAAATGTCCAACTCTACTAGCAATCAACTTTTCAGTTGAATTCATCAACTGTCCTTGATGTATTTTTGATAACTTTTCGGCGTGTTTGGGTTGTGCTTTCTTGGCCTTAAAATTTAAAGGAGTACACCTTTTTGGATTAGAATTCTTTTTAGTTACTCTAGCTGGAGCTTTTGCCTTTAATTTGAGCTTTCCTTGTGCCATGATTTCCCTGTTATCTAGATGACTTCTAACCCCTAAGATCAATAAACTCCTCACTTTGTTCTCACTTTTAAGGCTGTATGCACTCCCAGAAATGGTTCCTCATCGCAAAAAAGCTCGAGTCAATCTTCCATTTTCCAATTCATAATGACTCCGAAAAATTCTCAAATTCTCAAATTCTCGCAGCTTATAAAATCAAATCGAAATGTCTCACAACGTTCCCTGAATAGTGTAGTAGTATCTTTGCTTACTCCAACTATGAGTAGTTCCAATTTTCTTATCTTGCCTGGTCCCAAGGCATTATCTCAATTTAGAGTTAACAATCTTATTCAAGAAATTGAAAAGAAAGTAGGTCATGAATCCATTGTTCAAGACGTGGTGACTTCTTACACACATTATGTTTCGTTACGTTCAGAAATATCTGCTAAGCAACTTGAATTGGTGAAAATATTGTTACAGTATGACACCCCAGTCGACTCTACCAACGAAACTGTTTCCAAGTTGGTTAAGTTCTCCACTGTTAGCGGTGATGCCGACACTTCGGTTATCCAATTAGACGCCGATTCGTATTTGGTCAGAGTCTTACCAAGACCTGGTACTATTTCTCCTTGGTCTTCCAAGGCTACTGATATTGCCCAGATTTGTGGTTTGAAAGATCAAGTCGAAAGAATCGAAAGAGGGATTTCCTTGATAATCTCAGTCAAACCTGGTTTCTCTTTGTTCGAACATTTGGCTCCTGGTGAAATTTTGACTTCTGTTTTCGACAGAATGACCCAGACCTTATACTTGAACGAAAACGCTCCAAAGTACAACGATTTGTTTGCTCATCACAGTCCTAAACCGTTAGTTCATGTTGATATTATCTCCAACTCCGAAAACTTATTAAAAGCTAACAAGGAATTAGGTTTGGCTTTGGACAAGGGTGAAATCGATTACTTGATCCACGCCTTCAAGGATATAATCGGCCGTAACCCAACTGATGTTGAATTATTCATGTTTGCCCAAGTAAACTCTGAACATTGTCGTCACAAAATTTTCAACGCTGATTGGACTATAGATGGTGTTAAAAAGGACATGTCATTATTCAAGATGATCAGAAACACTCATAGTAAAAATCCCCAATTTACTGTTTCTGCCTATTCTGATAATGCCGCCGTTTTCGAAGGTCCAGAAGGTTATGTATTTACCCCAGATTTCGAGACTAAAGAATGGAAATCTATCAAGGAAAGAGTTCACACTTTAGTTAAGGTCGAAACTCATAACCACCCTACCGCTGTCTCTCCATTTGCCGGTGCTGCCACCGGTTCTGGTGGTGAAATCAGAGATGAAGGTGCTGTTGGTAGAGGTTCCAAATCCAAGGCCGGTTTGTCTGGTTTCTCAGTCTCCGATTTGAATATTCCAGGATTACCTCAACCTTGGGAAAGAGATGTTGGTAAACCAAACCATATTGCATCCTCTTTCGATATTATGTTGGAAGCTCCAATTGGTTCGGCTGCCTTCAACAACGAATTTGGTAGACCTGCCATTAACGGTTACTTCAGAACTTTGACTACCGAAGTCGAGAACCACAAGGGAGAACCTGAAATAAGAGGTTTCCATAAACCAATCATGTTGGCTGGTGGTATGGGTGCTATCAGACCAGAATTGGCCTTGAAAGACACAAAAATCACTCCTGGTGCTAAGTTGATCGTACTTGGTGGTCAATCCATGTTGATTGGTTTGGGTGGTGGTGCTGCCTCTTCCATCTCCTCTGGAGAAGGTTCTGCAGATTTAGACTTTGCTTCTGTTCAAAGAGGTAACCCTGAAATCCAAAGAAGAGCTCAACAAGTTATCGATGTTTGTGTTTCCTTAGGTGCTGTTGACACACCAATCCAATCTATTCACGATGTTGGTGCAGGTGGTTTATCGAACGCTTTACCAGAATTAGTCCACGACAACGACTTAGGTGCCAGATTCGAGTTAAGATCCATCTTATCATTAGAACCAGGTATGTCTCCAATGGAAATTTGGTGTAACGAATCCCAAGAAAGATATGTTTTGGGAGTTGCTCCAGAAAACTTGGATAAATTCGCAAAGATTTGTGAACGTGAAAGAGCTCCTTTTGCAGTTGTTGGTGAAGCTACCCAAGAGCAAAGATTGGTCTTGACCGACTCTTTGTTGAACACAACTCCAATTGACTTGGATATGTCAATTTTATTCGGTAAGCCTCCAAAAATGTCAAAGGCTGCTGCAACTCAAGAATTGAACTTGAAGCCATTTGTTACTGACTCTATTGTCTTGAGCGATTCTATTCAAAGAGTTTTGCAATTGCCATCTGTTGGTTCCAAGAACTTTTTGATTACCATTGGTGACAGATTTATTACTGGGTTAGTTGACCGTGACCAAATGGTCGGTCCATGGCAAGTACCAGTTGCCGATGTCGGTGTCACAGCTACTTCGTTAGGTGAATCCGTCTTATCAACTGGTGAAGCTTTGGCAATGGGTGAAAAACCAACTTTAGCTTTGATTTCTGCTGCTGCATCTGCGAAGATGTGTGTTGCAGAATCTTTGTTAAACGTTTTTGCCGCTGACATTCCTTCATTGAAGCACGTCAAGTTATCTGCTAACTGGATGTCTGCAGCTTCCCACGATGGTGAAGGAGCAAAGTTGTACGAAGCCGTGCAAGCCATTGGTATGGATTTGTGTCCAGCTTTGGATATCTCTATTCCTGTTGGTAAGGACTCTATGTCCATGAAGATGAAGTGGGACGATAAGGAAGTTACTGCCCCATTGGCTTTAACTGTTACCGCTTTCGCTCCGGTCGACAACACTTCCAACACTTGGAATCCACAATTGGTCAAGTCAAATGAAGATACCGTCTTGGTCTTGGTTGACTTAGCTAGCCAAGTTAAGAAGTCTTTGGGTGGTTCCGCCTTAGCTCAAGTCTACAAGCAAGTTGGGGATAGTGCACCTACTGTTCATTCTAACCAAATCTTGAAGTCTTTCTTGCAAACTTTGATTGTGTTACATAAACAGTTTGATGTTTTGGCATACCATGACAGATCTGAGGGTGGTTTGATTACCACTGTTTTGGAAATGGCCTTTGCTGCCAGAACTGGTGTTGAAATAGCACTTGAAAGCAACGAAGACTTGTTGACTGAATTGTACAACGAAGAATTGGGTGCAGTTTTCCAAATCAAGGCCGCTGACTACAACAAATTTGTCGAAGTTTTCAACACCAACAATATTTCCAGTGATTATATCAAGATTATTGGTAAACCAGACTTTGCATCTCAAAACATTACTATTTCCTACAACGGAGAGACCAAGTACACCAACACTCGTGGTGAATTACAACAAATCTGGAGTAACACTTCATACCATATCCAAAAGACCAGAGACAATCCAGTTACCTCTAAGCAAGAATACGACGCTCTTAGGGACGACAAGGATCCTGGTTTAAGTTATCAATTAACCTTTGACCCAACTTCCAGCAAGACCTACACTGGTGACAAAAAACCAAGAGTAGCAATCTTGAGAGAGCAGGGTGTTAATTCTCAACAAGAAATGGCGTGGTCGTTCCAACAAGCTGGTTTTGAAGTCTACGATGTTCACATGTCAGACATTTTATCCGGAAGAGTTTCTTTAGACAACTTTGTGGGTTTGGCTGCTTGTGGTGGGTTCTCATACGGTGATGTATTAGGAGCTGGTGCTGGATGGGCCAAGTCTGTTTTGTTCAACGAAAGAGCCCGTGCAGAATTCACAAGATTTTTCCAAGACAGAACCGATACCTTTGCATTTGGTGCCTGTAACGGTTGTCAATTTTTCAGCAGAATTGCTGAGTTGATCCCTGGCACTGAAAACTGGCCTACATTCGAAAGAAACTTGTCTGAACAATACGAAGCCAGATTTGTGATGGTTGAAGTTGAAGCTGATGCTAAGAAGCAATCCATCTTCTTGCAAAACATGAAGGGTTCCAAGTTACCAATTGCCGTAGCCCATGGTGAAGGTAGAGCCAACTTCAAGGATGCTGCTCAACAAAAAGCTTTTGATGCTACTGTTATTCGTTATGTCGATAACTACGGTAACACCACTGAACAATATCCTTACAACCCTAACGGATCTCCTCAAGGTATTGCTGGTATTAGTTCTGCCAACGGTAGAGTCTTAGCCATGATGCCTCATCCAGAGAGAGTCACCAGATGTGAGTCCAACTCATGGTACGATGCCGAACAAGCCAAGAACTGGGGTGGATATGGTCCATGGATCCAATTATTCAGATCTGCCAGAGAATGGGTAGGGGAAAACTACTAAATTACATAACTTAATAACGCTTCAGTAATTGATAAAACCTATATAACGTTAATTAGAGAAAATACAGCTAAACACCGCTATAAATGAAACACAGCTACAGTGGTATAAAATGAACCCATAGTATTGGAGTGGTAGCATTCTCATGATTATATATGGTGGAGAATTAAGACTAGCTGTACCAATATTTGCAATAGGTCTCATTCCTATATATAGACAATCACTTACATAACCAATTACATAAGCCGATTTTTGCTGAAAATTCTCAGGTCGTGCACCACATCAAGAAACGAAAATTTTTTTCTCAACCATACCAACTATAGAAAATTTTTCACTTTTCAATACTCAGTTTGGTTTTCTTTCTATATCTAACATACAATCACAATGGTTAACGCTATTTTATCTAAGAAAAGAAAGTTGGTAGCTGACGGTGTCTTCTTCGCCGAATTAAACGAATTCTTCACCAGAGAATTAGCCGAACAAGGGTATGCCGGTGTTGAAGTCAGAAAGACCCCAACCAAGTTGGAAGTCATTGTTAAGGCTTCTAACACTCAAGGTGTTTTAGGTGAACAAGGTAGAAGAATCCACGAATTGACTTCTTTGATCGTCAAGAGATTCAAGTTGTCTCCAGAAGGTATTGTTATCTACGCTGAACGTGTTGAAGAAAGAGGTTTATCCGCTGCCGTTCAAGCCGAAGCTTTAAAGACCAAGTTGTTGAGTGGTTTACCAATCAGAAGAGCCGCTTACGGTGTCTTGAGATTCGCCATGGGTGCCGGTGCTAAGGGTGTTGAAGTTGTTATCTCTGGTAAATTGAGAGCTGCTAGAGCCAAGTCTCAAAAGTACGCCGATGGTTTCATGATCCACTCTGGTCAACCAGCCAACGACTTTATTGACATTGCTATCAGACACGTCTTGATGAGACAAGGTGTTTTAGGTATTAAGGTCAAGATCATGAAGGACCCAGCCACCAACAAGACTGGTCCAAAGTCCTTACCAGATGCTGTTAAGATCTCCGAAGCCAAGGATGAAGATGAAGCTGTCCCAGCTCCAACTGTCAAGTCCTACAAGGTCAAGGAAGAAGCTCCAGTTGAAGCCGAAGCTTCTGCTTAAGCGTTTTGATATATATATAACAATATAATACTTAATCTTCATTCACTACTATTGTCTCGCGAGGCCAAACTCGTCACGTGAGAATCTCCATTTTTCACAACAACTGATGGTGCATAAAGAATAGTTGAAGTAAACAACTGATGTAGCATAAATATAATACGGCAATGTATCAGTTACGAAGTGTGAGTCAAGAACTTCGGACCGATGGATGGCTCCATGCCATGTTGTTTGCCACCACAGTTTGTGATCTGAATATTATCTTAGTATGAGTATTCTACATAACAATTGTTAGCAAAATAGTTGTCATATTTTACATAATAATGGTAGCATGTTTGCGCCGATGTAGTAATAACAAATGTGATGCCGAGATCTTCTAGAGAGATCCAGAATCGGAGTATCCAGATATCATATTATCTCGATATGCGGAGGACGTTTTTTCCACACATCATGCATATTTTTCACCTTCGTATAATTAGTACTGACACAGAATAACAATGCCTTCTACGGATTAATCATGGATAAAAGGGGATGGGAATGGTTGCATGATATCAAGCTCAGTTGATGTTAAACTGTGCTATTGGTGTTTAATTGGGAAGTTCAAATATTACCTCTGAACAGCCCGAAAAATGTACAGTAAACCTCATCCGGCAAGGGCCACAACGTATAAGAAGAAAATGCTTTCAACGTCAGAATTACTAACAATGTCAGACCTACTTTGACTCTCAGTATATTCCTGGGCCTATTTCTGTAGTATCTAACCATCGTTTACTAACCATCCAGGCACATAGGCACAGTTTAAACTCGGCCGACTTTTGCAGTCTTATATCCAAACCTGCATATATACAATAATTAAGGTTTGAAAGCATTAAATTATCTACCACCCATATAATATCTAATACTCGAAGATTTTTCAAACAAGGTTAATGAAATGTAAAGCAAAGACTAATACTAAACTACGAAATCTTAGACCTCGACTTGGCGAATTACAGCCCATTACTTCACATTTTCCATTTTCCATTTTCAACCTCATTAAAATCATATAATCCTCCCATTGGTGTAGATTACAAAATAACAACAGCCGAGGAAATTATTAATGAGAGATTGCATTAATTTTTCCCCACTCAACCGAGAGCAAAAAAAAAATAATGGTGACATGTGGATAAAAGGCTCGGACTAAAAACTCCGACGTGGTAACGGCCTATTTGGGTCATGGAAGAATGGAGGCAAAATCGACTGTTTTGTAAAGAATGGACATTTTTTGACTTGGAAAATGGCCTACAATGGTAAAGAGAGGTCTAGAGTACCATTAATTCATAAATGAAACCGCAACAACAACATACCTGAGATTTATCATCCAATCCCCAGAATTCAAGAAAATGAGTCTTCGCAAAAAACTCCGAAAAATTGGCGCTTTTGTGTGATATTTTAATTCATGACTTAATTCTCAGTGAATCATCATCGTCGGAGATTAAAATCCATCCCCTATACTGCGATGACAAATTGCAATTTTTCAATCAACTTCGAAGTATATAAGACCATCCAGATTTCCCATCTTAACATTTTATTTACCATCAACAAATATCTTATACAATGTCTGCTCCTCACACCTTCTTAACCTTATCTTCAGAAACTTGCGAACCATTCGTCATCCCAAATGTTTCTCCAACCTCATCCCCATTCTTAATTGGAATCTCAGGTGAACCAACAGTTAATGCATTAGAAAACTTCACAGTTGAAGCTGGTAGAAACACAAGATCAATGTCAATCATTGAATTGAACTGATACTAGTTATCAGAAATTGTTATGCATCGGTTATGGGTTACGTTTTAATTCTTCTATATTATATTTTCATTCAATAAATTTTAAAATCTTATTAATCTGTTGTAGAGAGAAGTGAAGATTTAGCAATGTCTAGGCAGTGCTCTATCAATACTACTTAGTAAGTACTTAGTACAGTGTACTTGATAGTGCGCGGAACTGCGAAATTGCGAAATTCTGTCTGAGGATAATAAATACTTCGGAATTCTTGAAGGCACCAAGGCTATGTGAGATCTTAGAGTTAAGATTGACGTCATAATCTTCTTATATCCGAAGTATTGTTCCTGAAACGCTATTAGTAATGTGGATAGTTAGTACAAACTGTTTATGTCCTCGGATTTGACTTGTTTCAGTCTTTTGGAACCGTACAACCCGAAAACTAATTGGCAAGCAATTGAGTGAACAATCAGTCAATATTACGAACTCGTGCTGAAATAAAACTCTTGCGCAGCGCATCGCCTCTGTATACTCTATAGAGAAAACGTATTAATGGTCAGCCTGGGACCATGGGGAGAAGAATGGTAGGATGGAAAATGGGTCTAAGAAAATGCAGCCATATAAGAGAATTTCTGTTTTCCATCAACCTTAATTTACATTTTCTTACGTTCTTATAAGTATACAGGACAGTGTACACGGATCACAACAAAGGAACCCGAATAGTATTGATAAGTTTTGGTATTCATTATAGAATTACTATTTCTAAATGTTAACTCCGCGTTTCGGAGTAGAAATAATTTCGCGGGCCGTAGGAATAGTATATATAAACTATAATCAGATATGAATAAATGAAGTATAAACTATAATGAATAAACAAATCTGAACTATAAATCAGATATCCTTGAAATTGAGTATACTGACCGCAACTAGCTATCAATTTCCTATCTAACAGGGACTGTTCTCTAGCGGAACTAGTCGAACTCACTAGTAGAACTCATTATATTTCTTTGCATAATAGAATGTACTCAAACCACCCAAAACTACCAATAAGTTAGGGATTGGTTTCTTAAACTGGGTTGGAATTGCTCTTCCAATACCGGCTACCAATAAAGTAGCTGAAGTACCCAATGCGATTTCCAAACCGTAGTCGGCGTTTTGTTTCAACAAGTAACCTGCGCCACCGTAAAGAGCAGAAATTGTAAGGCCAGCTACCAATGAAGGGAAGGAGCCTTTACGGGCATATCCCATAACGCCACCAACGGCACAAAGACCTGATAATGTAAAAGCTGGATGTTCCATTTTGTAAAGAGTGTTTTATGGGTGGTTCGAAAATATCATTTTCAAAAATCGTTTATAAGCATGGTCATGTGATTAGGTAGTCAGATTAATTTACACGAAACTGGATGCACACACATGAAAGAAATGTATGGATACAAAAGAGATGTGGCAATTAGTCACTTGAGTGAAATATTGCTTAAATACTGATCTACCTTTCTAAGAAGAATAAGAAATAATTAGAGATATAAACCCATAGGTATGAGTAAACGACAGTAAATAGACATAGAAGAGCCTGGAGAAGGAAGAAGTGAGCATTGTGTCAACTCGTGCAGAACTCAGATTTATTATATTCATCATATTCTTTATATTCTTCATATTCAGCATGATGAATATTCTTGTACTCGTCATGTGTTCTAGCGTCGTAACTGGTGCATCGCAGAAACCGTGTCGCGACATGAAATTCTCGCGAATTGAACCAAATATAGTCAACTCAATTCCCTGCTGATATTACTGGGGGGGGCTAGGAGTCACGAAGTCTAGAGATATGAAACGCTACAAGATTACCCGAAAATGTGAAAATTGGGATTTACCACCGCATATTCAGTTAATACATAGTGTGGCAATTACCAATTACGGAATTAAAGAGTGGAAATGGGGTACCCTTAGTTATTGCGCGTAGTATCGCAAAATTAGGACAAACACTTTTCCATCAGTGTTGGGCCAATGAGCCCCACAAGAGAAGAACCAGACTAGATTATATAAATCACTACGATCAATATGATCAATAGCATAGGCTCATTTGGCCATATGTCATATATTGCATATAGTGACATTTGAACCCTTTTCATCACAACCAAGTGGATCGTGTGTCGCATTTTTACGACATATTCCTATATTTCGAATTGTCTCAAAGTAATTCATTTTTGATCCACTGGCGGTCAACCCGGGGGTAAGAAATATCCCTCACTGATAAAATACTCAGGTCAAATGCTTTGATTACTGTCTAATATAAAGTTTACGAACTAACGACAACTTCGCGCTACCACGCATAGCCGTTGATGTTTGCCAGATCAAAGGATTTAGCATTAATGGAGATCTCTCGCTTGCAAGCGATATATATTCAAGATCATTGGCCTGTAATGCCCACTCTCAACCCCTCTTTAAATAGCCCTTCTACGTAACTAATGAAGCCTATTCACCGTAGCATAATTAAAATAATCGAGCGGCTAGCGAAGCGGGTACTTCGTTTTTTCACCAGTGGACGGTGAGAAATCGTTGAAGAACAAATTTTTTTTGAATATCCCTAGTCAAAGTATCCCACCCAACAATATCAAGGGATTTCAAGCGACACGTATCAATATTTGTCGATTTCACAGGCTAACCCCATCACAACACATTTTTGAAAACTTTGGAAATCGATATTGACACCCATCTGCTAGACCGACTTAGGACACAACACTGTGCAAGTGAAAACCGTTTGTAAGATGAATATTTCTTCAATGTTATCTAACGATAACATGACCCCGCCTCCTCCTACTATTCCAAACTCAAACGGAGGAGTTCGTAATGGAAATTCGATGGATCACGTACCAGAGAATGGACAAGACACTCACAACTATTCCGTCAATTATCTGTCAATACTAGAACTGGATCGGAAATCGATCGTAGGATCCATAGTTGCCAGCGATGATACCGAAGGCATATCTATCGATGAAGAGTATAAACGGACATTTGAGTCCAATGTTTCAATCTACAACAATCTTGACAGAAACTTGGCTCTTGCTAACGATTTGAAATTGCTCAAGTTTGACGAGTCCAGATTGAACAGCACTCTTGTAAATACACACGAATTCTCCTCCAACTATATTGATCGTGTTATTGCAGAAGATATCTCCTCAAGAAATAACAAAATCTCTGATACTAATAAAAATAAAGATTTGGTCCAATTAGATACATCCAAGCCATTACATCACAATACGACTAGAGGCAGAGAATTTAAATGGGGATCTACGAGGGAAGTCAATAAAATCGAACCCAAAGCAAGACGCAAAAAGCAAGTGACCAATATCGCTTCTCCAGAGACTTCGCCTATCAAACCTAATTCAAGAGGCAATTCAATATCTGAAACTTCTCCAATCAAGGGAATAAAAGCTAAACCAAAGAGAAAAACTTCTCCTGTTGAAGAACCTGATTTAACCAATACAAAGAGAGCAAGAAGGAAACCTTCAAACTTAGAAGATGACGAGGATGGAAAACTCAAGATCAACATAAATAATGAAGAAGAACTGCTTACACCAGATCAAAAGAAAGCTACTACTAAAGAACAGAAAGCAATGATTAAACAATATGATAATACGTATGTTGCAATTTGGAAAGATTTATCCAGAAAAGATGGGCCAAAGGTGAGTAGGTTAATGCAGCAATCCACCCAAGCAAAATTCATCAATTTAAAGAAAACTTCCATATTGGCAGCCAGAGAAGCCAAGAGATGGCAGTTGAGAAATAACAAGGCTCAAAAGGACTTAACAACCAAAGCCAGAAGAGCCATGAGAGAAATGTTCAATTTCTGGAAGCGTAACGAAAGAATCGAACGAGAATTACGTAAGAGACACGAAAAGGAATTAATCGATAAAGCCAAGCGAGAAGAAGAAGAAAGAGAAGCAAAGAGACAATCGAGAAAATTGAACTTCTTGATTACTCAAACTGAATTGTATTCCCATTTTATTGGTAAGAAGATTAAAACCGATGAATTTGAAGGAACAGACGCCGATCCAAACGTGAACCTCAAATCCGAAAACTCTTATGACAAATACACTGGTATTGATGGTAGTAAAGTTCATGATATTAATACCCTTGATTTTGATAATGAAGACGATGAAACATTAAACAAAGCCGCCGCTGCAAATGCTCAAAATGCCCTTGAAGCAGCACAAAACAAGGCTAAGCAGTTTGATAATCAACACAAGAATGATTTGGACAAGAACCCTGACAACGATGAAATGAACTTCCAAAACCCCACGCTTTTGGGAGATCTTACTATTTCACAACCCAAATTATTGAAATGTACTTTGAAGGAATATCAAATTAAGGGATTGAATTGGTTGGCCAATTTGTACGAACAAGGTATTAATGGTATCTTGGCCGATGAGATGGGATTGGGTAAAACCGTCCAGAGTATTTCTGTGTTATCATACCTAGCAGAAACTCATAATATCTGGGGGCCATTTTTGGTTGTTACACCGGCCTCGACTTTACACAATTGGCAGCAAGAATTCAGTAAATTCGTGCCTGATTTTAAAGTGTTGCCATACTGGGGTACAGCCAAGGACCGTAAAGTTTTGAGAAAGTTTTGGGATAGAAAGAATGTTAGATACAACAAGGACTCTCCATTCCACGTCTTGGTTACTTCATACCAATTGGTAGTTGCAGATGCAGCATATTTTCAAAAAATGAAATGGCAATACATGATTCTTGACGAAGCTCAAGCTATCAAATCGTCACAATCATCCAGATGGAAATCATTGCTTTCTTTTTCATGTAGAAACAGATTATTGTTGACTGGTACTCCTATTCAAAACTCTATGCAAGAACTTTGGGCATTGTTACATTTTATTATGCCTTCGTTGTTTGATTCACATGATGAATTTAGTGACTGGTTTTCCAAGGATATCGAAAGTCATGCCCAATCAAATACGAATTTGGACGAACAACAATTAAGAAGATTGCATGTTATTTTGAAACCATTCATGTTGAGACGTATCAAGAAGAATGTTCAGAGTGAATTGGGTGACAAGGTGGAAATCGACCTCTTCTGTGACTTAACCAACCGTCAAAAGAAGTACTATCAAATGTTGAAATCACAAATTTCCATCATGGATTTATTGGAGAACACCAGCGAAGACTCAACCTCGTTGATTAACTTGGTAATGCAGTTTAGAAAAGTCTGTAACCATCCAGATTTGTTTGAAAGAGCCGATGTTAAGTCGAGTTTTTCGTTTGCTAAATTTGCAGAAACAAGTTCGTTCTTGAGAGAGACCGACTTGGATGTTTCCTACACATCTGAAAACTTGATAAATTACAACCTTCCAAGATTGTTATACGATGAATTATTGACTCCCTCATATAAAAATAAGTTAGGTACTACTAACAAAATTTATGAAATGTTCAACATTCATCATCCCCAAAATGTCCGAGAAAATGAGGAATTTTCTTGGTTGAAGTTTGTAAATACTTCTCCACAGGAATACTATCGCCTCACGAAGGAGAATATTATTGAGCGGAGTATAAACCTTCAGGAATATTCAGACATCAACTATGAAAGAATCAACAGGTTCAAATATTTGTACGAGACAGATGCACCAACCAATAAGAAGTTGTTGATCACTGAACTCGACAACAGCCATGCACAGATTTCAAACTCAACCCACCTCAAACATCTTTATTCTGTCAAGGACAAGGTGTATGAAGATTTGTGCATCAACTCGTTGAAACCAGCAGCTGAACCAATTGCTTGCGCCCCAATAGTCCAAGTCATATGCAACACTAAATCGTTTGTTCATAAATGGAACGATGCGTTGTTTGATCCCAAGATCAGATCAAGTCTCTTGCCGTTGTCCCTCTCCACAGAGTACGAACTCTTGACGAATCGGGTTCCCGTCACAGAATATCCAAAGTCAAACATGTTACCAGAACCTGTAAACAAACTCATTGATTATTCAAACATACGAATGCCTTCAATGAATCGTTTTATCACAGACTCAGGGAAATTGGCTATGTTGGACAAGTTGTTGGTGGAATTGAAGCAGAATGACCACAGAGTCTTGATTTACTTTCAGATGACTAAAATGATGGACTTGATGGAAGAGTATTTGACCTACAGACAACATATTTATATCAGATTGGATGGTTCTTCCAAGTTGGACGATCGTCGTGATTTGGTTCATGACTGGCAATCGAAACCAGAGATTTTCATCTTCTTACTTTCCACAAGAGCCGGTGGGTTGGGGATCAATTTGACTGCTGCTGATACGGTAATTTTCTACGATTCGGATTGGAATCCAACCATCGATTCACAAGCTATGGATAGAGCCCATAGATTGGGTCAAACTCGTCAAGTGACTGTGTATAGAATGCTTACCAAAGATACTATTGAAGAAAGAATGAGAGATCGTGCAAAGCAAAAGGAACAAGTTCAACAAGTCGTCATGGAAGGTAAAGCCATGATTAATAAAAAGGAGGAAGCCACCAATAAGAAGAAAGATGTTGCATTCTTGTTGCTAGGAAATGGAGGTGATAGTGACAAGCTGGTGGACAGCTCAGCCTCTGGAACGCCTTCTGCTGAGGGAAAGAAGGGTGTGAGTGAAAGTGCCTTGAGTTCTAAGAGATTAGAGGAAATGTACCATGAAGGCGAGGGAAAGTTCTCTGGTAATGTGACCCCTGCTCCATGATATCAAGGGAAAGTTGAGAGAATGTGATTTTGGAAATTCTACGTATTTATAGATATTTCAATGTTAATATACAATTAATTGAACAATCGTGATTGTTCTGTAATAAATAAGGAGCATAGGTTGCGGGTATAGAGATGAATTGGGTCAGACGTATGCAATTGATGATTAATCGGACTAATTAATCGGAATAACTATTCGGAATAATTAATCGAAAGATCCAACCTTTTTGTGGAGTTTGGATTCTAATTCACTTAAAAAAGTGTTGTGGGAGTCTTCACTATTCGAGGAATTCGTTGTTAGATCGATTTTGTTATTTTTGGAATGGTTTATAATTTTGTTATCTTTGGAGGAATGATTTATAGTGTTGTCTTCAGGTACTGGATGTATTGGTTTCACTCGTTCATTCAGTTTGAGAAGACTATTTTCATTCAGTTTGAGAAGATTATTTTCACTTTCCAAATTGTAGATCCGATTGAAACTTTCTTCTAGCTTCAATTTCAATTCTTCTTTCGATATATGGAGCGAGTTTTTCTCGGAGCCAAAACTGTCTTTTACTAGTCCATCGTCGTCGTCGTCATAACATGTTAGATGTGTAGAACTAATAAAATCCGTCAATCCACTCACAGTCGAGTTCACAGAGTTTAATGAAAACCTGTTTGAATTTCTTAAGTTTCCAAAGGAGAGTTTTTTGGCCTGTGAGTTTGACAATTGATCAAGAGTCGATTGGTTATATGATTCGTAACCAGTTGGCGGAAGCATATTGATATAATTGTCATCATACGATACTGGCGAGTAATTAGCGCCTGGTCTTGCAGACGAAGAAGATGTGTTTTGGGTGGGTGGGTTTCGTGTTGTTTTACCTTTCTTTGTAGGATCCTCAAAAACCGTCAACAACCCCAACTGAAGTCCGGTAGAGAGATGTTTATATTTCTTGCCAGAAGAAGCCACGTTTCGTTCACTCTCGAGTTTCTCGTCAAGGTGAGGACTGTTGGATTTAATGCTTGAAGGGAGAGAGTATCGTTTTTTTATGGAAGAATTTTGAAACGATTTCAATCCAAATGGTTCGCTACTTGGGGAGTAACAACCAGAATCGGAAAATGTAGACCTCGGAGAGGTTAAACTCAGATTCAACCGATTCCGTTGGCACATTTCATTATTCAAATCGTTCATGTTGACTTGGTACAATTCTTTCACAGCATTCAACTCGTCATTGAATTGGTTGAAGATTTCCAATTTTTCTTGCATCTCGTCAATGTTGTTGAGAGATTTTGTTGACTGGTTATATTTATGAAAAAACTTCAAATTTGTAGTGAGTTTATCAAGTTTGTGGATCAATGTTATCAAATTGTCATCTTTCATCTCCTCAACATTGTTTATGACTGATAAATCTTGGTTTTTGTCCAACTTTTTACTGGATGATTTATCATAGTTGTCAAAAAACGTAATAAAGTTATGCAACACTTGATTGTGAGCAGAAAGTGTCTTTTCCAAGAGACTCAACTTTTGAATACTGGTTAGGGTACGGTTATCATGATTGAAGTTCTCTTCGATATGAAAAATATCGGTTAACTTGTATATAAAGTATGTTTTCTTTATCGGGGCGTCATTTATAGTCAAAAATTGGCAAATCAAAAACTTTCGTAATTGATTAAATTTGTTGATATTGAATGTAATCTCTTCAAGTTCCTGGTTGTGTTGGTCTTCGGGGTCGGTAGATACGATTGTACCGTTTAAATGATTCTCAAATGATTGATTCAAGATATTTAAATTGATATTGTTGATGGTGCAATATTGTTCTAGCAAATCACCATTCATAAATGGAATCAATTTTGTAATTGCAGTTTTCAAGTCAAATGTTATAAAACTCAACGCATTTAAAACGTTGTCTTTCAATTCCTGTTTGAAAGCATCATGTTGGGATTTATCTAAAAAGTTGAACATTTCCAATTCCTTTACCAATATCAAATTGGAGATTAGTTTCTTGTTCAATTGATAATTTGATACTAAGAAGTCATCCAAGTAGTTTTTTGTTCGATTGGTATAGATCAAAAGTTTGAATTTTCGAAATTTGACTAGTTTTGTTGATATTATCAATAACACTTTAAACATCTTTAATTGTTTGAGGTATATGATTTTGTGATGGTGGATCTTTGATAGCTGGCATTGTTTTAGCAAGAAAATTATCAAATTTATCACTAGTAAGAGGTAGTTGGACTTGTTGAATATGGTGGAGTATCTCAACTCATATTTCTTATCCACTATTTTCAATTGGGTTCCATCGAAGTTTAGACTGTTAATGTATGTTGGGAGGTGATGGGTTTTGTAGGACAGTTTCTGCTGCTTCAAATTGCTCAAAAGTGTAGATAAGGCCTGTTCATTTTTCGATAGTACCATGGAATCATCAAGCAAATCAGAAACAATCAAATTGTACTTGAACTTCTCCCAAAATACTTCATTCAAACTCTCCATTGATAAATACTTCTTGATGTATTTGGAGAAGTTTTCCGTGGACCCAATTATCTGATTATCATTCTTTTGATAGTAATACTGAAAGTCTTCTTCATGATCTGGAAAGTTTCGTTGAGGTGGAAAATTGCTATGAGTAGATAATGTTGGTGTCGAGGCATTCTCTTCGATCCCCCAATCGCTTATTTCCATACCATTCTTAGATAAATAGTTGGAAACCGGATTAAACCCAAAATTCATACTTATAAATATTTGCAGATCACGACTGGACAAGAATTAATGTGCCGGTAAAGAGTGGAGAG
>Ga0065707_10081995_pt1 | contig 25762 bp, 50 predicted proteins | sample SwiRhicommuniRL3_FD_59094 | JGI IMG/M metagenome (GOLD analysis project Ga0065707, IMG submission 59094) | Switchgrass rhizosphere bacterial communities from Rose Lake, Michigan, USA - RL3 v2 (version 2) | ecosystem: Host-associated > Plants > Roots > Rhizosphere > Soil | place: East Lansing...
CGGGCCGAGTTCGGCTGCTATCCGGAGGAGATGGAGGTCGTCGATGAAGGAACCTGAACCCGACACCCAGGTGTATGTGGTCTCCTCCCGATGGGGAACCACCATCCATCTGGCGGTGACCTACAAGAAGTACAGACGGGGCAAGCCCCCGGAGATCCGGGTGGTCCAGGACCATCCGAGCTGCCAGGTGGGCAAACAGCCCGGCCCATTCGGGTTCGGATTCTACAGCGCCATGTATATCGGTCCCTATCGAAATGTCCCAGGGGCACCATGGATCGAACCCCGGCTGTGCAAACGATGCTGGGATCCGCTGGAGTCCCTGCCAAAGAAACCCACTGCCAAGGATCTTCGCCGGATCAAGGAAATCTTGGAGGTGACCGATGAACCCGCTCCGAGTGGGTGATGTGGTCCATGGTCATCTCAACGGCTACTACGGCCGGGATCACTATGACTGTGCCCGGGTTGAGGCATTTGGTGCCGACTGGGCCGTGATCCGCACCTTTAGCGGGGTTGCCTGTACCGGATCCGGAGCCGGCATCATCGCTGAACTGGAACTAGCCCGAGAGGCCAAGTATCAGCACACGTCAGGCTGCCCACGATGGGACGAGAACTATGACTAATCCACTCAGCGACCACGAGATCGTGGCCATGACCCAGCAGTACGACCAGACCCACGACGGTGAGTACGTGACCCACCTGGCGTACGAAGAGATCAACCGGCAGGGGGCCGCCGGCCGGCAGTGGTCCAAGTGCCCCAACTGCGGTAACCCGTACCCGCTGGACAAGCCGGGGGCGAACATGGACACCTGCAGCTCGGAGTGCTGGGACGGGTATGTGGCCTACGTGAATCAGCCGGACCTGTGGTGAGGGCCATCATCTGCGGCTCCCGCAACTGGGATGGCATCTGGGCCACCCAGCGCATCCATGACGTGCTGCTGGCCCTGGAGATGATGGCGCAGGCACTGGGTACGAAGCTGGAGATCGTGCACGGTGGCTGCCCCACCGGGGCCGACGCCATCGCCGACCGCTGGGCCCGCCGCCGTGGGTACGAGCCGATTATCTTCGAAGCCGAATGGGGTCGACTGGGCAAGGCGGCCGGACCGATACGCAACACCACCATGGGCCTGGCCGGCGGGGACGTCTGCATAGGCTTCCTGCGGGACAACTCCAGGGGCACCATAGACATGACCGAGAAGGCCAGGGCTCGCCGCATTCCCACGTTCGTAGTGGACTGGAACGAGGGGGCCGATGAAACTGAATAGGCGCCAGGAGGCGGCTGCGTTCCATGGTCTGGCCACCAACAAGGCCTTGCCACTACTGGACCGGCTCCAGTGCGCGTTGCAGGCTCTTGACCTGTACGAGGCCGAGCTGGGGCTTACGGACGCAGTTGTGGTGGAGTTGCCGGCATGTGAAGTGTGCGGCTTCTCTAACTGGCCCGTGGGCGGTATGCATGCAGCCCGGTCGATTCACATGCGGCAGCATGAGAGGGGAAAATGATCACTGTATCGATCTGGCATCATAAGGACGGAAACCACTTGGCGGTGTTCAACAAGCCGTGGTGGACGTACATCATCGACCAGGTCGGCTGGTACCAGCCACGGTGGGGCTGGGACTACTGGATCTGGAGCAAGATACTGGACATCTCGCGTCGATACGAGACAGACCGGTACCAAGTTCCCATCACCGAACATCCCTGCCTGGTGTCTGTCAAGATCTGGCCCAACGAGAAGAGACATCTGTGCTGGTACGATGACTGTCCCGTGACGAACAGTGAATCATGACGACCCCCCGGAGACCCAGGCGTGCCTCGACGCGACCTGGGTCTTCCTTATTGATCGCCTGGGACCGGACACGTACGCTTTAACACAAGGCGGGGAGGTATCCCTGGTGGATGGCGCGACGCTCAAGAAGCGTCTCATGCAAATAATCGGAGGCTGGTATGAGCTGGGAGGAGATGATGTGGGCCGAGCTTGAGGCCCAACCGGACACGGCGCAGATCATCACCTGCGAGGAGTGGATCACGCGGATGACCCAGAAGCTACTCCCCGCGCTCGGACGCAGACGGCGTCAACAGGTACTGAAGATCCTGGAACAACCGGACTGGGACTATACCCGGCTAGCCGACAGCATCGGGTGCAGGCGGTCCACCATCGTACGACTGGCCGAAGAGGGGCGAGCGGCGGCCAGACAGGAACGTGACCACGAGTGAGCCATTGACGACTCCACCCACCCCTGGGTACACTGGAGAAGTCAACACAAGGCCCGCAATCGACCGGTGACCCCCAAATCCTGGCCGGTTGCCCTCGCATAGTCGAGCACCCTGGGCCCGGACCGGCTTACGGACGGCCCGGTCCCAGGGTGAGGGATAGAAATGAGAGGACATGACTCAGCCATACGAGCAAATGACCTTCGTGGAGAAGGCTATCTACCACACTCGCAAGGCGGAAGAGTATCAGGGGCAGGCAGAGGTCCTGGAAAATTGGGCCGATGCGAACTCTGGCAACCCGGAACTGGCGGCTGAGCTGCTAGCCAATCCGTACAAGAACCGTCGGGCGTTCCAGTACAAGCAGGCCACGGGCAACCGTAACGGCCACCAGCAACGAGCCATCATGTACGGGATCATCGCTCTATTGGAGAGATCATTCAAGTGACACCGCTTGATCCAGAAACCCGACGGCGGGCCGAGTTGGCAATCGACTGGGCCCGCCGGCAGGGTCACGACGCCATCGAGGAACTAAACCGGGTCGGGCTGATCCTGACCCCCATCAGGGAACGAGACCTACGCATCGGGGGCATGGAGTTCCTGCACAAGGAGATCGTGTCCTGGCGACCGGCCGAGTTCCTCCGGATGAAGTACCTGCCCAGCCACCAGGCGTCGCCGGCTGATCTGTACAGCTGTGTGGTGGAGTTCGTGGAACGGCACATTGCGTCGGCGAGGAGGGGGTCGTGAGCAACACCAAGCTCACAGTCAACCTAGTACCTCAGGCCGTAACTGCTCTTGAGTTGGCTGCACTGGTTACAGAGGATTCGAGAACGGACATAGTCAATAGAGCGATTCAGGTATATGAATATCTGATGAATTGCGTTGCTGATGGCGCAGATATTGTCATCAGGTCCAAGGATGGAACAATGGAGGTGATCCGGTTCCTATGAGCGGACACAGCAGGTGGTGGCTGAAGACTCCCATCGAACCCAACGCCGACGTCCTCCTGGCCAATTACGTCGATGGTTACATCCTGGCCATGGAGGACGTGCTTCGAGACATCGAGAATATGCAATACGATGCCGCAGAGGCTGGAGCTGAATATTTCAATGGGTACGGGGACGCTCTCGATTCACTGAAGCGTCAGGCCGAAGAGTCACGAGACAGTGCACGACGCACCCTGGATGTCCTAACCAAGAAGGTGGACGATGCAGCCGAGTAAACGAAACTACTACCTGGCCTTCGTCTTCACCGTTCTCGGCGTCGCAGCCGTAGCCATTATCTGCGGCGCCCTGGCGATTATGATCGGCGCATGATCTGCAACAGTTGCAAGCAAGGATGGCACATGTGTCGCGGGGGCACATGGTGCTTCTGTCAGCATCGAGACCCGAATCCACCGAGAGAATTAGAAGGAGTGACACGTGGCGATATGGAACAGCGAACAGGCGATCATGCTCCTGGTGGGAGTGTGGGCGACCGTTCAGATGAGCCTATGGTTTCGTAGCGAGCTGAAGCAGGCGAGGGCCCGGAGGCGTAGATGAAGAATCTGTACTGCGACAACTACCGAAGCTGCAACTCGTACGTCCCGGCTCTGGACTCGCAGCAGCAGACCGAAACCTATGCCCGAGCCAAAGGTTGGCACGTGTTCCATGGCACCGACCAGAGCGGCAACGAGCACCACGCCGTGCTCTGCGCTCACTGCGTCGATGCCAAGCGACGGGCGCTGAACCCGGCGCCGCCGCTGCAGCCAGGACAGCAGGAGCTGTTCGAGATAGTGGCCATTGTGGACCAAGAGGCCCCGTGATGCTGGACTTGTTCTGGCTCGCGGGGCCTTTTGTTGTTGGCTGGCTGCTGTTTCATGACTGGTACCACTACCTGATGTACCCGAGCTACAGGAGACGCTGATGAAAACGATCGAGGAGCTGGGGCAGCTGGTTCTAGCCGCCTGGGACGCCTACTGGCGTGAACATGGCATGTCTAGTGGGAATGACCTGGATGCCTGTATCGAGGCTGCTAAGGCCATCGTGACCGCCATCGGCGAGGAAGGTGTGTCTTGGGCACCTGGTCAAGATGACTGACGACGACGTAGACAACAACATCGTGGTCACCGGCGCTCTGTTTGCCCTGCTTGTCAGGGCTGGAGATCCCCTGACTGCTGTGGGGCTGCCCGGCGACGCTGCCAGCAACCAGATCGATGTTCGATTGAGCTTCATGAAGTCCGCCTACCGGATCACCGTGGAGCGCATCCCGGACTTCGGAGACGTTGATGACTGACCTCCATGCCCGGCTTAAGGTCGAACTGGACCGGCGACTGGCGGTGGCGAAAAATGCGACCCACGCGACGATCAACCGCTGGGCTGTCGACGTCGCGGGTCCCGTAGCGTCTCTTGCCTGGCTGGGTCCCAGCCACGACGTCTTCACCTCGAACTGGATGCAGGCTGCGTTCATCGCCCTGCATGACCCGGCCGACGCGATCCGCCGCTACACCGGGGAGCTGGAGGTGCTGGAGCGGCACCTCCCGGCCGCTGACCAGCCGGACCAGTGCCGCTGGTGCTACTCCGATGCGCATGACGACTACCAGCTCTACCCCTGCCCCGAGATCCGTTCGCTCGCCTCCCGGCTCGGGATGCCGTTGACGGCCCCAGGGACCCCTGGGTAGACTCGGAACATGATTAAGGTTTCCGTCTACTCCACCGGCTCCATCGTGGACGAAGACATCGACGCCGATGAGGTGTTCATCCTCGGCCCACCTGATGTCCACGACGACACCCTCGTCCTGAAGAAGGAGGGCCAAGAGGTGGCCTGGTTCCACAACTGGGCCTACGCAGTGAAGGAGGAGGACAAGTGAACGAGGGCAAGGACTACAGGGAGGTTGAGGTGCAGTACCTTGACCCCATACCGGCGCTGAACCCACAGGACCTGGTGGAACTGGGGGCGCTGCAGGCCACCAACGGCATGACGATCCCGGAGACCCGGGCCTTCGTCGCCGAGGTTCAGCAGATGGCCGCGCAGATGGCGCTGGCCTCCGCCCCCAAGATGCTCGACCGGATCCGCCAGATCCAGGAGAAGCGGCTCATGCAGATCTACACCCAGATCCGGCTCCTACCCAGCTGGGGTGGCTACATCAGCCGGGACCGGGTTATCGCCATCATCCAGGCCGTCGCAGCGTCGACGCCCCAGCAATAGAGGAGGTCAAACCGATTACTCGAAGACTATTGATCTTAACCCTGCTCCTACTCGTATTGCCTGGTTGCGCGAAGCAGCTGGGCAGCGAACCGGGACCCAGGCACCGATGGTTCAACCCGTACGGCCAGGAGCAGAGCGAACAGGTTCCTGACCGGTGCCCGCCCGGTGCACAGCTCCCGCCTCCTCCACCAGATCTACCGGTGGCGTCGAAGAGGACCTCGAAGGGCTGGAATATCGCCACCTATCACCTGAATATTGATTCACTGAAATGGATCAAGAACGAACCGATCATCAACTTCGAGTACTGCATCCCCGTCTCCATCTACGTGTACATCACCGCCGATGGGCTGGCCGGGGACGTTGTCGAGACACGCACCCAGGCGGTTGTCTCCTGGACCACGCCATGGAACGGTCTACGGACCACACCGTGGCAGGCCACCGTGGTAGTCACCTGGGCGCCAGATCGAGCCAACCCCGTCATGAACTTCGAGCTGTCCGCCAAGTACGAGATCGGTGAAGGCCTGTCCCGGGCGCCGGCCCCACAAGACGGAACCGTGGGGCTGTCCTGCTCGATCAGACAGAATGAGGCGACCCTAGTCAGGCAGACCAGCCTGGACATCTTCGGCCCGCAAACGGGGGCTGACGCCATGAACCATTTTTCAACTGGACGCTTCGTCAAATGTCGGCCGGATGCATTCACGGCCGTCCCCGGATAAGGAGGAACCATGGCAGTAACACCACCCATGAACCCGCAGATCAAGGCACGCTGGGTTCAGTGGCTCCGCGACAACGTGGACAAGCAGGGAGTCGGGGCACTCAACGACTCAGGCAAGTTTTGTTGCCTGGGCGGACTGTGCGAACTGGCCCTGCAGGACGGCATCGTCGACTTTTACCTCGCCGGCCGTGATTCGGCATACGGCCCCGTCGGTACTGACCCGACTACGGCGGAGTGGGGCGAAGCCCTGCTGCCCCCGGTGGTCAGTCAATGGGCCGGACTGGACACCGAGGAGAACCCAGTTGTCATGGCCGCCTTCGATGGTGGAGAGGAACGTCAAAAGGTCGGCATGACCACTCTCAACGACGAGTGGAAATACAACTTCAACCAGATCGCCGACCTCATCGAGGAACAACTGTAGGAGGAACCATGGATATTGGTGAAGAGAAGCGGGAGATCATCGTTGTCCCCGTGGAGGCACCAGCTGAACCTGTACTGGACCCAGTCCCTTCAGGGGACCCAGCGCCTGCACCAGCAGAGCCCGAGAAGGAGCCCGTCGGTGTCTAGCGACTACACCGGCCCCGAACACCTCATGGTCCCCGGTACCCTACGCGGGTACCGGGCCTGGATTGCCGAGGGCGGTGAACTGCGCTCGATCGTCGGCCGCGAACCTTGGCTCACGAGCGGCAACACCGCAATGTGTCGACGGGGAATGGTGCGAAACGGTTGGGCTACCAGCCCGTTCCCACAACGGATCACCGGCCTTCACGACGCCCCAGGTTCTCAGTGCACCTGCGGCTTCTACGCCAAACATTGCCTGGAGGGCGTTGAACGGGATTACAATCCGTCGATCTTTACGTACGGGTCGATCAGGGCGTCGGGGAAGGTGATCCTCGGAACCGAAGGATTCAGGGCTCAGCATGCCGACATCGAGGCCCTCTACGTTCCTTGGACTCCCTCCCCCCCCAGCCCAGATCTTCTGCGGCGGCTGCGGCACATAAATCTTCCCGTGTTCTTCAACCGGGATCGTTTCCTGGCAGCGTTTCCGCCGATCTCGGTGGACCATCTGCTGCCGCCAGAGCCAACCATCCCATCCCCTCCGTCCTTCATGGCGCCTCTGTCCCCCGAACAAATTGCCGCGATCTGGAAAACCTTCCGTAATGGCCCTCTCATCGAAAAGGAGCAATCAGAGTGAACAAGAAACTGCTGGGCGCGGCGCTGGTGACAGGTGCAGCCGTCGTGGCCGTGGCCACCACCTGGAGCAAGTGGGGGTCGCTGGTCAAGGCCAGCATTCAGGATGTCCTGATCTGGGCCCTTGACGAGGGTGAGGACGATGAGGAGGAAGAGGAGAAAGAGAGGCAGGACGTACTGGCCGCATTCGAGGCCGGCGAGAAGGGTCGGACCCAGGAGCCCAAGGGGCCACGAGGCTGGGGCCGTGAGATTGGAGAAGGAGAGATCAACTGATGGGCAAGGCGATCGTCGTCGGAACCGTGATCGTAGTAGCGCTACTGATCGCGGCCGGCGTCTGGATCTGGACCAAGCGCCATGACTTCAAGGGTGACCTGAGTCAAGGCGAGGAGAAGTACATGCGGAAGCTGGTCTCCGAGGCCGCCATGATCTTCGTGAACATGGGGCCACAGGTAGGCATCGACGACAGTGACTTTCTGTCGTACCGCAGCAAGCAGGCCATCAAGGCCTGGATGGATGAGTATCAGAAGAACCGTAAGGAGTTCGAGCGTGCGTAGATCAATCATCGCCGTCATTGCGGCGGCAACCGTACTACTGGGCAGCACCGCCTGTTCCGAGATCGCAGAGCCGGACAGGGTGGGCCTGTACTACATGGAGGGCCAGTCCGACGGCTACAAGTTCGATCACTGCATCAACCCCGGGGCTGTCGACGATTACCTGTGGAACAACTCGGTCGTCTGGCTACCGAACAACATCCGCACCTGGAACATCGCTCCGGAAGGTGGGGACACGAAGACCCCCATCACCGTGGCCAGCAAGCCAGAATCGAGCCAGCCCTCTGGCGTCCAGGTCAATGTGTGGAGTCAGACCAACCTGACCCTCAACACCAACTGTGACGGCGGGCAGAACAGCACCCTGGTCAAGTTCTGGGAGCGCCTCGGTCGCCGGTATGGTGCCGACACCGACGCCGGCTGGAAGGCCATGCTGCTCAACACGGTAGTCCCAGCCCTGGAGAAGGCCACCCGAGTGGCGGTACGTAGCTTCAGTGCCGACGAACTGGTTGCCGGGACAGTCCTACCTCAGGTGCAGACCGCAGTGTCCAAGGAGTTCGCTGACGAACTGAAGCGGGTCACCGGCGAGGATTACTTCTGTGGTCCCAGCTTCAACCGAGGCAGCACAACTTGTCCGGCGGTGGAGATCCTGGTCAAGGACGTCGACTATGCCGACGCTGGTATCCAGGAGGCCCGCAACAACAAGCAGAAGGCACTGGAGCAGGCCGCCGCGCAGGTGGCTGAGGCCGAGGGCAAGGTGCGAGCCGCCGCCGCTCAGGAGAAGCTGTACCAGAACGCTGCGTGGATGCAGTACGAGCTGGCCAAGCTCCAGCTCCAGGCGATCCAGGCTTGTGCCCAGAGCGCCAAGTGCACCGTGGTCGTCGGAGTTGACGGCCAGATCCTGATGAACCAGGGTTAGGTAGATCCCCCGGGGCCCGTTTTGCTGAGGGGTGGGCGGGCCCCGGGTCACCTTAGAGAGAGGTATGTATGAGCAGAGCAACATGGATCCTGTGCAGTCTCATCGCGAGGCTGGACAGGATCCCTCGTTATGGGCGCCTGTACCCGTTACGGCCCCGGGATCCGGACAACCTCGTTGGCCCCGCCAGATGGACCTGGCAACGGCGTGGACACTGGGGGCTGAACCTGTTGAACCGCCTCGGACTGCTGTGGCAGTACATCGACGAAGCCGAATGGAGACACAATGCCGCTTCCCGACCAGTACGCGGACGAACTGACGATGGAGATTGACCCGGACAAGTATCAGCTGTGGCTGGACGCGAAGGCCTCTGTACGAGCGTGGCAGGCTGAAGTCGACCGGCTCGCGGCTGACCTGCGCGACTCCCTGCACGGACTCAGCGCCGGGTCGCTCAACGGCAAGAAGGTGGTCAGCTACCGACCCAAGGACCAGTACGCCACCGGGCGACTGATCAAGGACTACCCGGACCTGTGCGAACACTTCATGAAGCCGGAGCTGATTACGACGCTGGACATCAAGGCGTTCGCGGCGGCGCACCCGGACGTGGCCAGCAAGTACCAGGTGCGGGAGTTCAGGGGCCTTGAATGATCCATTACTCTGGCTTCTGGTTCGGGCTTAGCCTGGTCTCAGCGGGGCTGTTCTTCCTGGGAATGCTCACTATCGGTCCCTGGAGACGGCGCAAGTGAGGGGCCTGGAATGAGCCCGACGGCCCGACGCAGGCGCAACAGCTCCCCCTCGTCCAGGCTGGCGTCACCAGACTTACGCTGCAGGGCGGGCACCCAGGTGCCCGCCCTGATCTGTTGTGTCTTGCTACGTCGGTACTTGCGCACTGCTGCCGCCCTGATGCGCCGGCAACCATCACAGCGACAGCCATGGTTGGTGTAGCAGTTCACGCTGGGGTGGGTATGCGGCCGAGGCATGACAGCATTCGTACCATGCTCCGATTGGAGGCCACATGAGGATCGTCGCGTACGGTAGCCCGGCCCCGCAAGGATCCAAGCGGTTCCTGGGGCAGACCAAACTGGGACGCGGGATCATGGTCGAGACCAGCAACAAGGTCACTCCCTGGCGCAGTGACGTGATCACCGCCTGCCGTGACATTGACCAGGAGCCATTAACGGGTCCGGTGATCTGCCGGATGATTTTCAGCATGCTGCGCCCGGCCTCGGTGAAGCGGGCCAAGCGCCCGTACCCGTCGATCGCACCCGACCTGTCCAAGCTGTGCCGGGCCACCGAGGACGCCCTCCAGGCCGCCGGGGTACTGCGGGATGACGCCCTGATCGTGGAGTACACGCGGCTGGCCAAGGTGTACGTCGACGAGGACCCGGAGGCGCTGGACAGGTCAGGATGTTTGATCATCATGATGGAGTTGGTAGACTCGATTCCAGTGGGAGGGACCCCTCCCCAGGGAGGGATGAGACATGCCGCATGACACTGCATATGTTCACAGACTCCTGGATGATCTTCGAGGACCCGTGGAGATCACTAGACTTGAAGACGACGACCCCCTCGCTCAGCGCATGAATCGGGCGCTGGATCGTCTTGTTCTCCTCAAAGACGCCCTGGACCTGGTGTCTGAGCTGTGGCCCAAGCCGGGCTACGCCTCCGTCACCCTGGAGACCCACCAGTGGATCAAGCTGAGACGGGTACTCCTGGCCATCCCGGACCTGGTGGCCGCAGATGAGTGATCCTGCCAGTACCAGGGACCTCGACGACACCGACGAATGGATCATGAATCTGCGCAAAGTACCACTACGCAGCATCCTGGACATTGCCAGGGATCGGGAGCCCGTCGTAGTTCCCTTCCCGATCTTCAGCCCGTTTCGGGGGCCACGGTGGTGGCAACTATGGAGCTGGCTGCAATGGAACTTTGGAGACTGGTTGAACATACGAGAGGGGACACATGACCCGAAGCGCGGGCGCCATCGGCTTCTGCGAGGAATGTCAGAAACTGTGGTATACCGACCGAAATGTGGCTCGAACTGTGGCCCGGCAGCATCATCCACACAAGGGAACCTATCTGTGCCCCGAGGTGTCCACCATGTGGCACGTGGGCTCTTTGGCTGAGCCCATTAGGCAGGGACATGTGACTCGCGACGAGTACTACGGCGGTGACGTGGCATGATCCGTTGCTACAACTGTGGCAAGGTGGGGCACCGTACCCAGCAGTGTACGGAGTACGGGCCCTACTACCTGGAGCCTGGCAAGACCAGCCAGGACTACGCGAAACTGGTCCAGCACATCGCCGACCTGTTCGCGGCCGACATCATCACTGAACACCAGGCAGGACACGGTGACCAACCTCAGATCGAAGCAGAAGGTTCCGGACTATCAGCAGCTACAACTTCAGCGGGAACGGGAGATCGCACTCAACCGTCGTCTGACGGCGATTGACGTAATCCGGGCGCACGCCCGCACGCACGCCTGGACGCCGGAGGAGGCTGATCAGGTGATCAACATACTGGGCCTCGACGGGCCGCCGGCCTCGTTGTCCGGCAACGGATGGGCCGGCTTCAACAACGGCTAGCACATACCCCTCCCTCTGTTGTAGGATGGAGGGGTCAGAGCAGATGTGGTGGAGTGGTCACCATACCGGGCTCATAACCCGGAGACGCGGTTCGAATCCGACATCTGCCACGATGCGGCCGCCAGCGGCCGAAGGTCCTCGATCCAGGACACTGGTGCACGAAGCCCTGGATCGGTATATCAGAGACCAAAACCCAGACCGATCACCTGGGAGCTGGCGATGGGGCGGTAGCTCAGTGGCTGAGTTGGATATTGGATGCCGGGAGGTCGGTTCGATTCCGACCCGCTCCACGGAAAGGCTGGCCAGCCAGCCGGGTCAACCCAGATGTGACCAAAACTCAGGGTACTAGTCCCTGGGAGCCGGATGGTGGAGGCACGTGCGGGCAACCGTGCTGGCCCCCGATGCGCGTGAAACGATCGGTGCGAAAGTACAGGCCACGGATGCCGCGCCGTCCCGGTGGCCACCCACAACTTCATAGACGGACGTCAACGGGTCAAGTTGGATCTGTACAGGCAGGGGCTGGCTTACAGATCGTTTCTCTCCGCCCGAAGGTCGACACCATGCTTCCCCCGTTCTGCCTTCCTCAGGGGGAGGCGTCGGTCCTGCGTCCACTACGGCAGAGGCCGGTTCCTATCCCTCAGTACGAGGGACACGGAACCGGCCTCTGTTCGTGTGTGGCTCCAGGGCCTCCCACATTGGCACCGGGATGTGTTTCTCCCACTTGCCCAGGGCCCCGTAACACCTGGAAGCCAGACCCACGGCCCGCTTGTGGGCCCACCACTGGTCCCGGGCGGAGACGGTGAACGAGAAGCTCAGCCGGCCAAACTCCTGGCCGACCACCTCGGGCTCGTTGAACCACCAGTACGTCTCGCAGGCGTGGCGAAGGGTCTCCAGGACCTTGTCATGAGCAACCGAGCCTTCCCACTGCCCCGGGTCCTCGAAGTAGTAGCGCCTGTGGGTGGTCACCAGGCCTCCTCCGCGTGTTTCTCCTCCTCCTTCTGGGGGGCGGCGTTGTTGGGCGTCATGGACATGGCCAACAGGGTCAGTTGATCCTGAGCCTTCTGCTGCATTTCCAGCACCCTGGTGAGATTTCCGTTACTGCTCTCTTTCACCTGGTCCAGCTTGTGATACACGGCCACACCGAAGGCGCCCAGTATGGGGACAGCGACGAGGCCGGCAAGGGTCAATATGATACTGACATCTTTGTCAAAGGCCACCAGAACCGATGCTGGCGCCACAAGTAAGAAGACAATGACCACCGAAGCCCAGATGACGTGGGGATTTTTCATGTCCATCATCCGATACTAGGGCTTGGTATTTGGGGGCTGAAGAGTGGTCGCCGAGATCCGTGCGTCGACATCAGCCAAACTGACGCCACCCGAGGCACCGGGCGCCGTCCAGGCCACACCGCACAGGTCGAGCAGCTCATTCTGGTTGGCGACAACAATGGTCTGGATGCCGATTGCCCGCAGCCGGGTCAGGTTGTCAATATTCGTCAAGTGTCGATGCGTCTGCCCATCCGACAAGTAGATCGCGTTGTTTCCGGTCACCTGAGCTAGGAACATGTCCACCGCTCCATTCAGAAGTGCAAGAAGGTAGTCGAAAGGGAAGTTAGGGCCAGGATCAGTATGGGTCGTGACCCCGAACGCGATCCGCAGATCGTTGTGGGTTGTGTGACCAGGCTTTTTGGCGACCAGGTCATTGATGCTGCAGCGACGGTGCGGGATACCGAACCGGATAGCGTCGGCAACCACCAGTGGGATCACCTGATGGAACATGCCCTGGCCGAAGGCGTCCAGCCACTGCTGCCGGGTCTGGTTGGCGAAGCCGGACAGCTCCCAGTTGATCCCGCGATAGTTGCCCGGCCGGTTGCCCACGGTCCAGGCAATGTCGTCAAGGTCCACGCACTGTACGACGGAATCGTTGTCGGCGCAGTAGTGACTACTTACCTGACGGCCGTCAGAAGGGTCAGCGAAATACGCTGCCGTGGACTCAGCCCGCTGCGAGTTCTCGCCGGCCTCCATGGTGTGCCACACGATCCACAGCGGCGGCCCATCAGGACGCCCACGGGTGTATCCCTGCGCCTGGACGAAGGGCAGATCCGGGTGATCGTTGCTGGTGGCCATCAGACCAGGTCCGCCCAGACTTCTACGGCATACTCGCCCACGGCCTCCCGCTCAGCATCGTGGACGATTCGCGTCAGCACGGTGCTGATGACACTCATCCCTCGCCGCTCGGCCAGTTCGTGCAGTTCCACCTCAGCGTCGCTGCGCGCCTGGTCCTCGGGCACGTCTTTGCTGAAACCGATCACAAGGGTCGCCATGCCCACAGTATGAACGAGGGAGCACCCCCTGAATAGAGGATGCTCCCTCGTGGGAGGGGAGGGAACGCTCAGACGTCCGGGGTGACCTCGAACGGCTCACCAGCCACCATGGTGGCTCGCTCCGCTAGGCCAACCACCACGACGATCTGCATGTCGCCCGTGATGACCTGGCCGGCCGGCAGGGTGGCCTCACCAAGACGTTGAGTGTGGCATCACCCAGGTCGATGATCACGCCGCCATTATGCCCGATTGATGAAGCGTCGTACCAAGTGGTCCACATTCGTACCCCCACCCCTGCCTACCTGCGTCTAGGATGTGTCTGTGCCTCGTCTTGCGTACGGCGTCTGCGTCGGTTCCTGGGACCGGTTCACCCGGTACGTCACCCCCCGCACCGCCGACCGCGAAGTGGTTGCCCTGTCCGGGCAGACGTCTATTGCGGTGGCATACAACAAGATTCTGGACACGTTTCGAGGGCGTGGCCTCGGTGGCTTGGTCCTGCAGCACGATGACCTGGAGATCCTGAACCCACCCCAGGCCGAGGCACTGATCCTGGAGGCCCTTCAGCAGCCCGAGGTAGCCCTGGCGGGTGTGGCCGGCGGGGATGGGCGCAACGGATTAGCCTGGTGGAACGTCGAGCCGGTTGGGCACCAGCTCACCGACTCCATGAACATCGACTTCGGCCGGCGCAGTGGTGACGTCACCCTGCTGGAAGGATCCCTGCTGGCCTTTTCCCCGTGGGCCCTGTTCAACCTCCGGTTCGACCAGGGATACCCCGGGTTCCACGGCTACGACGAGATCGCCATGCAGGCTGTACGGAAAGGGAAACGGGTGGTGGTCGTGGACGTTGACACACACCACCACACGGTGCTTGGGTTCGACTCAGTCGCCAGTCATGCTGAATGGAATCGAGCAGACGAGCGCTTCCGTACGAAGTGGGGAATATGAAGCGGACCAGTTGTTCAGCCTGTGGATCCAGCCAACTGGAACTGATCCTGGATCTGGGAACCTCCCCCATCGCTGACGCCTATGCCAAAACCAGTGCCGAATCCCTGGCACTGGAACGCTATCCGCTCCAGCTGGCTGTGTGCGAGAAGTGCTGGCTGGTGCAGCTGCTGGAGGTTCTGCCCCAGGAGCAGCTATTCGGGACCGGGTACTCGTTCTACACCTCCGCCTCCCCGCCGCTGTCGCGGTACCACGAGGACTACGCCAACATGGCCATCTGCTCATACACAGAACTGGCCGATCGGTTCACGGTGGAGATCGGCTGCAACGACGGGGACCTGCTGCGCCACTTCGCCGCCGCCGGCTGCCGCACCATGGGCATCGACCCGGCCGAGGGGCCTATGCAAGTGGCCCGGGACCGTGGCCTGGATGTGCGGTTCCGCCCATTCAGCTTGCGGTACGCCCAGGACATTGTGGAGGCTATGCCCAAGGCGGGGCTGATCATCGCCAACCACGTCCTGGCCCACGTCGCCGACGTATCCGACTTCCTGGCCGGGATCGCCCTGCTGCTCGACGACGACGGGGTGGCTCTGATTGAGGTTCAGTACCTACCGGACCTACTGGTCAACAACGCCTTTGATCTGGTGTACCACGAACACCGCAACTTCTTCAGTCTCACCAGCCTGGAGTTGGCCCTGAGCCGGCATGGACTACGGGTGGCGCACCTGTGGCAGACCGACCGGCAGGGCGGGTCCTTGCGGGTCGAGGTGCGCCGGGCAACCTCGTTTGAGCCTGCAGTCAGGCGCCTACGCTCCAGCGAACTGTGGCTGCAGAACATGGGCGCGTACGAAGGGCTGCAGGGTCGGGTCAACCGGATCCGGATGCGGCTGCGGGATCTGGTGGAGAGGGAGGGGCTGAAGGCGGCGCCGGTTCTCGGCTACGGTGCCCCAGCCAAGGCAACGACGTTGCTGAACTTCTGCCACATCACTGATCTTCCGTACGCAGTGGACACCACGGCGGCGAAGCAAGGTCGATTTATACCTGGCACAACGACAGAGATCATTGGACCTGAGTCTGTGAGTGGATCGGAGACGTTCCTCCTCCTGGCCTGGAACTACATGTCCAGGATCCTCAGGGACAATCACCATGCTCGCTGGATCGTGCCCATCCCAAGTCCGGTGATCCTATGAGGATTAATCTTGGCTGCGGTGACCGGTACGCCCCCGGCTGGCACAACGTGGACTGGGCCGGATCCCCACACCGTAAAGACGAGACGGTGGATCTGACCGGGGAGCTGCCGTGGCCAGATGGCAGCCTGACCGAGATCTACGCTGGCCACCTGCTGGAACACCTCGACCTGGAACAGTGTCACCTGCTGCTGAGCCGCCTGCTGCGCTGTACGGCCGAGCAGGGGCACATCATGGTGGTGGGCCCGGACCTGCCTACCGCGTACCAGATGCAGAAGGACGGCACCCTAGACGTCACCATCGACTCCCTGCTGTACGGGGCGGAGCGGTGGCCAGGGGACCGGCACCTATGGGAAAGCTCAGCCCAAACCTGCAAGAACCTGCTCATCGAGGCCGGCTGGGGGCACCCGTACCAGCTGCCCATCAGCACGGTCGCCCGATCCTCCCGTTCCTGGCCGGTAGCTGACGCACGGCCACAGTGGCAGTTCGCCCTGTTGGCCATCAAGGAGACAGATGCCAAACCCTAAGATCGCAACCATTACGCCAACGATCCCGACCCGTAGCCGGATGCTGAAACGGGCCCAGCTCAGCATCGACATGCAGACCATGCCGGCCTGGCAGGCCTGCGTAGCTCTGGACCAGGACCATGAGGGGGCGGCTGTCACCAGGCAGCGTGCCTTGGACATGGTGTCCCCCGACTGTGACTGGGTGGCTCCGCTGGATGACGACGATGAGATGATGCCGTTTCACCTGGAGGCTCTGTACGAGCACGCCATGGAGACCGGCGCGGACTACGTGTACTCCTGGTTCGAGGTGGTCGGTCCCAACGGGGTCAGCTTCGGTGACCACGACCCGGTGTTCCCACCCACCCACTTCAGTGAGCCGTTCGACCCAGAGAACCCGATCGAAACCACCATCACCATCCTGATCAAACGGGAACTGCTGGAGTCGGTGGGGTACGTGCAGCTACACCGGCCCGAGGCGTACGCGGCCGGCGCCAGCACCGGCGAGGACCGCAACCTGACCCTGCGGTGCATCGAGGCCGGCGCCAACATCCAGCACTTGGTGCGGCGCACCTGGCTGTGGCATCACCACGGTTACAACACGTCAGGGAGGCCAGACCGGTGGTAGTCGACGGCATCACGGTGGTGATCCCACACATCCCCCCACGTCAAACGGCCCTACTCCAGGCGGTTCGATCGGTGCAGCTACAGACCCTGCCGGCCGATGCCATCAGCATCGTCACCGACACCCAGAAGCGTGGCGCTGGACGTACCCGCAACCTGGCCCTGGCTATGGCCAGGACCCGGTGGGTGGCCTTCCTGGATGATGACGACCTGTTCCATCCCGACCACCTGGAGACGCTCCTGGGCCACGCCCTGGAGACGGGGGCCGACGTCGTCTACTCCAGCTGTCGGGTAATCCATGCGAAGCTGGGGGTGATCCCCCCCGACCATCCTGGCTGGGATGAGTGGGGGCGGCCGGGCAAGGAGTTCGACCCAGACCTGCTACGGCAACGGTCCTATCTGCCAGTGACCAGCCTGGTGGATCGCGGCCTGGCCCAGCGGTCCTCGTTCGAGCCCCCAGACGGGTCCCACTACGATGACTGGGGCTTCTACTTAGGACTGCTGGACCTCGGGGCCACGTTCTCCCACATCAACAAGGTCACCTGGACCTGGAATCACGGAGAGCACAACACGTCGGGTCAGCCTGACCGCTGGTGACTACGGCGTATGGCGCGGTCCATGCAGGCCGGAGCCGGTGTGATCTGACCAGAACCAGAAAGCTGCCACTGTAATGGCTAACACCATGACGAAAACCGCCAGCTTGACCCAGTCGATGTGCCTCATATCGGCATCATCCCGTAGATCTCCTTGAACCTGGTGGCGTCTCTGCTGACCTGCTCCTGCAGCTCGCCCGTCATCTGACCGTTGGGGTGCAGATGCTGGACCTGGAAGCCGGGGATCATCACCATGCCGCCGAGCTTGCGAGACTCCCAGTCCATCCAGTCGTCAGTGAACCACCACTTCAGTTCCTCATTGGCCCGCAGACCCAGCTCTCCGGCCACCATGAACGCTGGTCCGTACATCCTGGTGTGGATGGGCACGGGGCCCGGCTGGGTGTGCAGCACCGGCATGGACACGGCGGCCCCACCGGAGCAGGCAGCCGCCACCTTCATCTCCCGCATCTTGGCGGAGACGGCGTCGAACCAGCCTTCCGGGACGATGGCATCATCGTTGAGGATGGCCACATCCCACTTGCCGGACTCCAGTCGCCCGGCAACCATGCGAGCGTGGGTCAGGCCCATGTTGAACCATCGGGAGATGTTGATGTCACCAGGATCGTTGAGGGATATGAACTCAGGGTCAGCCCCGGTGGTGAACCCATCAGCTCCAGCGGCCTCACTGGTCCAGACCCGAATGACGTAGTCCACCTGAGGTGCGATGGCGGCCACACAGTCCCGGACACAGGGCCGGTTGTTGCTGGGGATGATGGCGAAGCGGGGGATCCGGTGCGTGCGCTGCCCGTCAGAAGTCGATGTCAATCCATCCATACCAAGGACCCGTATACCCTTCAAGCGGAGTCTGATCTTCTTCTGTCATCCGGTGGCACAACTCGCTGGTGCCCACGCCAGGATGACCGAACACGGCTAGCGCCCGCAGGCACGCTGGATCTCGTACGCCCTCGTCCACGCCTCCATCCACCGCCATGCCTGCTTCTGGTAGGTCTGCTCCTGCATGTACGTCTTGCCCGCTTCTGACTGTTCCTTCCACAGCACCCCATCAGTCATCAGTGCCTTGAGCTGCCAATACCAGTCCTTCGGCTTCTCGGCAGCCAGACCACATCCAGACGCCTTGTTCAGCTTCCGGTAGTCCTCCCTGGGAGAGTAGACGAACGGGATCCCCACCGCCATATGCTCCTTGCCCTTCAGCGAGGACTTGGCGGAGTTGAACGCTGTCGGGGCCAGTGGGATCATGCCCACGTCGTACGTGAGTGCCATGGTGCCCACCCACTTGTTCAGTTCGATGCTGCCGGTGACCTCCGGCTCCTGCAGTAGCCGCAGGCACTGGCGGACGCTGGACCGCCCTCCCACCACCCGGAACGGGAAGCCCTCGTCGATGAGTGCCTGCACCGCGTGCCCGGTGATCTGGAGATCATTGGGGTGGCTCTTGGTGGTCCCAGCCCAGCCGAAGTTGCCGGTGGTCAGCTTCTCGTACTCCAGGCAGGCAGCCGGGACGTAGTTCTCAATGACGGCACCTCGGCCGTGGGGGGCGTATCTGCGCTGCAGGGCGGCAGTGGTGGAGGTGACCAGGGTGGCCTCCCGGCAGGAGGCTTCGGTGTACTTCCACGACAGTGGAGAACTCGACCTGTGCCGGTACATGTGGAAGGCGATGTTGTCCGGGTGAATGGTGGACATGTCATCGTCCATGTCCACGACCACAGCGATACCGTTCTGCCGCATCATCGCAATCATCTGCGGCTGCAACGCATGTGCCGGCCGCTGCAATACGATGACGTCCGCGTCGGCCGGCACCTGGACCCCGGTCAACTCCTGAGACCCGTCATCATGTTCACCGACCCGGGCCAGGAACCCGCTCTTCTCGTTGGGTGGCATGATGACCACATCGTGACCCTGCTGCCGGAGCACGTCGGCTGGCCAGATCAGGCGGTAGTGGCCACAACCAAAGGCATCCGCTGGTAGGACGTATACCTTCATCAGATCTGCACCGCGTTCGGATAGTCGGTTGCCATCCCAGCCTCGCGAATCTCCAGGTACCGGACGAAACTGAAGGCACCTCCACCGGCACCGGTCACAGTGCCGACACCAACGGCTTGCAGAGTCAGCACCAGGTTATCGATGAAGGTTGATGTTCCACCGTTGCGAATGATGAAACGTGCCTCACAATGCTGCGAGGTGCCAATGACCGTATTCATGAGGAAGGCGGCACCGAACTTGATGGCGCCAGCAAGATTGGTCCGGCGCACCGTAAAGAAGGCCGTGTTGCTGGCTACCGATCCTGACGTCTCCTGAGCGAACGTGACCTCGTAGGCTCGACCGGCTCCCCATGGAAACTTGGTCCCGGTCAACACCACCGCTTCAGCGCCGATGGCACCAGTGCTGGTGACACTGGATATGCGATTGACCAGCTGGTTGGTGCCGCTTACCGCTCCGACGATGAAGTTGCCGCCCGGAGGGACGATGTCCACATACACCCGGGCGCCCTCTGGCAGCCCCCCCACCATAGACACAGCAGATTCGTCCACTGTGTCTGCATCGAATCTGATGGTGACACTGGCCGGGTCACCGGCAGAGATCACAGTAGCCAGTCGCCTCGTCCATACCAGGCCAAGATGCTTTGACCGTTCAACTATGGCCTCGGTGCCGACGCTGAACAGTTCGGGAGCATCAACGGGGAACGGTGATGTCATGGTGAATACGCTTTCCGTAGCAGGTGCCCCATGGCACCACCCTCAACCAGTGCCATGGACCAGGCCAGCTCCAACCACAGGGCACCCTGCCACCTGATCACGTTGTATGAGTCGTGGCGAGGATCTGGGGGGGTGCTCAACGTGGTCCGCTCAAAGACCGTCTGCCGGTTGGCCAGATTCCTGGCCACTGCCTGAGCCTGACCTGCATCCAGCACCTGAAGATCTTGGACCGAGGCGATCTCGAAACCCCTACTGGCGAACGAATGTGGAGCATTGGAGGGGATGTCGGCGATTCCAACTACCTCCGTAGATGTGTTGTTCGGAGCATTGGAAATGACGATGAACTTGTTGGGGGCCGTCAGCAGGTCCGAGGTCTCTGTAATCCCCGCTCGCAGGACGTTGCGGTGGGCGTCGAAGTCGAAGTCTGGGAGCCGGCCATCGGCTGGGTCAAAGGACCGGATCCAGCGCATGACCCCTTCATTGTCGAACCAGGGGGAGAAGTAGTCCCCCTGGGTTGCCAAGTCCTCCAGCAGCGCCCCACGTCCAGTGCCAATGGACCAGGAACTGTTGGAGGCAAATGGTGAGGGCTCCATGTCGAAGGAGACGGGCAACGGTTCCAGGACCTCCTGTACAACGGTGACCACGTTCCTGTTGCTGCTACCGACTCCTGTCGTGATCTGTTGATCGACAAGGAACATCTCATCGTTGAGGACCATGTTGGCCAGTCGCCCCGACGTGAACAGCTCCTGGGACTGGTCAGTGAAGATGTACCGGCCCAGGGGATATTCAGCCCCGTTGGGGAACACCATGAACAGCAGGATCCGGTCGGTCAACGCCTCCACCAGGGCGCTGTCAACGACCCCGAGACTGAAGCTCAGCTGACGCTTGATGGTCCTGGTGGTGTCATGAGTCAGGGTCGCCCCACGCAGTGGGTGAATCTCACCCAGCACCTCGCCAGTGACACCGTTGATCCGCTCGAACCGGTACGTGCACTGGCGCTGACCGACCCACGGCTCCAGATCCAGAAGCGGATCATGAGGAAAGGTGGTCAGTTGCTGATGGCTCACGGATCCACCTCGCTGGGTGTGTCCGTCACCTCGATGATCTGCACCGGGGCCATGTACAGCTTCCGGCTGTGGGTCACCCGACCGTTGGGCACGATGACCGTAGCGAACCAGCGGTTGGCATCCTCGTCCCGTACGCAGATGTAGCTGACATCCTCCCAGGCCATGTCGCGCAGGGAGGTGAAGTCGGCCAGCGTCTCCGGTGCGATGGCAGCAGCCTGGACCAGCAGGGTGCGCTGGAACTGCTCCCCACCCCGCTCGCTGGGCCGGAAGGCGGTGAAGAAGTCACGGTTGTACATGGCCTGCAGCTGGACGAACCCGGCCTCGGCAAAGTTGAACGACTCCTCCACCCGGCCCTCCCACACGGTGGAGTAGGCCAGGTTGATCGATCCGTCCTGCCGCTCGTTGGAGGTGAAGATGAGGATGTGCCCACCCTCCAGGCAGCCACCTGATGCGCCGGGAGCCGGCAACATGATGCTGATCTCGCTGGACCAGGGGCCGGCGAAGTCATAGACATTCAGGCCACGGATCCGGTAACTGCTCACCGTGTCGGTGCGGGCCTCGAAGTCACTGAACCCGGTCAGAGACGGGTTAGTGGCTCGCATGATGGTCTGCCAGTCAGTGTCCACAGTGTCCATGCGCTGCAACTCGTAGGCGCCGAAGTAGAAGTCAGGCACCCGTACCGTGAAGTTGTCGTACATGTAAGTGGACGGCGCCGCCGCCGCCGTGTTGTCCCTGGCGATGACACCAGCGTTGGTGCCACTGGTCAGTGGGGTGGCGTCTGTATAGGTGAGCATCCAACCTGGTTCGTCCTCGTCAACGCCCCAGACCTTGGTGCGCAGCACATTGCCTTGGACCTGAAGCCGCACATAACGCCAGGCGGTGGCAGATGGCAGCAGGATGGGGGTGAAGCTGACCAGGTCGACGGTAGTGCCACCAGAGCGGCGCCGCAGGATCAGAGTCGTGTCCGTGGCGCTGTACCTGAACTCGACCACGTAGTAGTTGCTGGAGTCGGTCAGGCGGGCAGTCACACCGATGCTCATGTTGCCGGACTCGGCGACATCATTGATGCGAACCAGGCAGGTGACATCCTGGTCGGTGCCGCCCACATCGATCCAGGCCAGCCGGCTGGCGTTGAGGGCACTAGGTGCGATCAGGCCCTCGGAGCCGTCTACGGAGAAGTTGGCAGCTGTGCCCGAGGTGGTCCAGACGTGGCCATCGGATGCGGTCCCCCAGCCACCAGCGGCCACGACACGGTCAAAGAAGTCGGTACCCACACCAGTGTTGGGCGGCAGGCTCCAGGTGATCCGGTTGTACAGGATGTCGGTGGGGATGCAGCACGGATCAACCCCACAGTCCAGGCCGATACCCACAACCTGCTGGGTCTGGGTGCTGACCGTGAACCCGGTGATGGGTAGTGGGTTGACAGCAAAGATCAATGTCGCGTCGGCACTGTCATCGTCACTATTGCCGGTCACCCATGGTGAACCAACGCCTTGAGGCACCCAGTTCAGTTCAGCCTGCGCGCCACCGGGTGGCTGGTAGGTGGCCTCGTACAACTGATTGGGGCTAGGTACCAGGTTGTACAGGTTGCCCGGGATGCCGGAGATGGCAGGAGCATCAGCGCCAAGCACCTCCCAGCGGTTGCCGGCAAGTTCACCAGTGGCTGACCAGATCCACGACGGTTCGGGAGTGGCCAAGGTACCCATGGTGGGTGGCGTGGCAAAGGTGAGGGTGACTTCCTTCCAGCCGTTGATGATCTCGTCCAGGGCATCGAACTCGGTCGGGGTGATCTGGACGGATGACCCAGACAGGGAGCTGGTCCCCGTCAGGACCAGTGGGACAGTTGTGTCCCCGAAGCGGCGAGCGTAGAAGCGGACCTGGTTATAGACCGTGTTGGCGCCGACAATGTCATCGTAGATTTCCTGCGTCGCGGTGATGTTGTCGTAGACCTGGGCAGCCACCTGACGCCCGTAGACGTGGACTTCAGTCAGTGGACCACCGCTACTGTGCAGGCTCAGCTGTGGAAGGACCTGGATCCTTTCACTGGCAAACGTTTTGCCAATGTTGTCCGAGGCAGGGAATGGGATGGTGAGCTTGACGCCAGGGTGCGGAGGGATCTCATACAACTGCCGCAGGGCGTTAAGTGGTGGGAATTCCGACAGCACCCCAGAGTCATACTGCTGGTCACCGGGGTTCACCGACGAGATGGTGGCAAGATAATTACCTGCTGGCAGGATCGGGTCGGCGGCCTGAGCAAGGGATCGCAGGGTAACGATATTTGTGCCGACGCTGTATCCACTGCTGACCCTGCCCCCGTAGGCAACGCGAGTCTCCTCGCAGTAGATAACCCTGAGGGCTGCATAGTTCAAATTGATGACGGCGTTGGTACCGTTTGCTGTTACCGGCACCTGAAGGATCATGTGAATGTGAAGTCGGTTGGCGCTAGATGCCTCAAACCTCCGGAGGTCCTGGTAAGACCATGGGAGCTGCTCCACGCTCGAAGCTGAGTTAGTTCCCCATACCCGGGTGACATCTCCTAGGTTCAGGTGAGCAATCTCTTCACCAACGAACCCATTAACCTGGCCCGGCAGAATGATGTCGTTAAGCCCATCCAGGGAACCTGTGTTGTTTCCCCAGTGCTTGACAAATTCGATCTGTTGGCTACCTGTGTCAGTTCTAATGTAGACAAGGGTCGTTGGGCTCAGCGGATCTGGATCAATATACGAGACAGCAAACCCCGCTGCGTCCTGGTCAACTACGTTCCCTGAGTAGGCCAAGGAAACATTCAAGATCCGCTTATTGATTAGTTGTGGATACTGGTTTACCGCAAAGAACAGGGCCAGTTCCTGCTGAACACCAGAGTTGTAGCTAGCCTGCAGGTACCCTCCTCCAGACCCAGGCTTAAGCAACGCCTCGGGAATGGAGGTAGCACCGCCACTGAGCCCGAAGTTGCTTCCAGTAATGGATCCGGAGTTACAGGGGATCAGTACCTCTAAGATTGGCCCACTCAAGTCCTCCGCCCCAGCTGGGTAGACCCCCACTTCCACCGACTGGAAAGAGTTGGAGCCTGCTGGGATCTGGCCGATGTAGTACCTGACATCCCTCACCTGCCTGGCAGTTGCGAGGGTGAACTCATGTCCGTACTCGGCAGAGTTGACATTGGGCTGGAGAATCAGGTTCTCATCCTTGATGGGCACCCACTCCTGGCCCAGGATCTTTGGCGCATGCGGGTTATAGTCGCCCAACGAACTCACCCTCCCCCATCACATTGTCCTGACTGCTAGCCGCGTGTTCCTGGCCGCCAGTTGACCGCTGATGCCAGCCCCCACAGCGGAGCCAGTTTGCATGGCCTGTTCCTGCGTTGGCAGGGCCCCTTCGAAGGAAACCCGGATGGCATCACGTCCGAAGACAATGTTGCTGGTGGCCTCGTTGGAGACCGACCTCAGTTCGGGGATCTCCATCTTGATGCCCTGCACCAGACGTTGGATCGTTTTCTGACCAGCGATCATGGGATCACCAGATCCGGACAGTGGCCCTGTCTTGGCGGGGGAGAAGGGCCAGTGATCACGGATGATCTGGGAGGCGAAGCTCATGATGGAGCCCAGTGGGCCGAGCATGTTCTTGATGCCGTTGATGAGTCCCTGGATCAAGCTGCGGCCAGCCTCAAACAGTAGGCCCCCGATGTTTCCCAGAGCATTGACGATTCGGGGTGGGACACTCTTCACCACCGCAACGACATCATCCATCCTGCCGGTGACTGTGTGCCAGAGATCAGTGAAGAACTTCTTGATCGCATCGAAGCCAGCGATGATGGCGCCACCGACCTTGTCAAAGAACCAGAGCAGGGCTCCACCAACAACGTCGAAAAGCCATACCGCCCGTCCGCCGAGCCAGTTGAGGAACTCGCCGATGGAGGGAATGGCCGAGTTCTTAATCCACTCAGCCAGCGCCTCAAACGCGGCCAGCACCAGGAAGATGGCCAGGATCAAGCCCGTGGTCACTTTGATGGCAATGATGGAGAAGTCGATGAGACCCTCCAGGGCCTTCTTGCCCACATCGGTGGACAGGAAGAAGGCCAACAGTCCCACAGCATCCACAAGGGCCTGGAGCACATCCTTGCCGCCGGCTTCGTCGAGCTGCGAGAACAGGACCGCGAAGAACTCCACAACACTGCCGACCAGCTCCAACACCAACTCCAGCGTCTTCTGCATAGACTTGAGGAAGTTGGGGAAGTCTGGATCCTTTGAGAGTCGGGTGAAGAACTCACCCAGTTGGGTCAGTGTTCCACTGAGCATCATGCCCAAGGTGCTGAGGAACGGCAGGATGGCCCGGGACAGATCAACCAAGCCACTGAGGAAAGTGATGAAGGCTGGTCCGAACCTGCCAAGGAAGGCGATGGTTGCCGGGAACAGCTCCCTGACAAATTCCCTGAAGTTGGGGGAAGCAAGGAGGTTGCCGAGATCCCG
>Ga0065707_10081996_pt1 | contig 25751 bp, 23 predicted proteins | sample SwiRhicommuniRL3_FD_59094 | JGI IMG/M metagenome (GOLD analysis project Ga0065707, IMG submission 59094) | Switchgrass rhizosphere bacterial communities from Rose Lake, Michigan, USA - RL3 v2 (version 2) | ecosystem: Host-associated > Plants > Roots > Rhizosphere > Soil | place: East Lansing...
GATCAGGACGCCGCCGGCCAGGAATCGCACCAGCAGTACCGGCAGGTGAATGACGCTACTGACCAGCGGCGCGCCCCACAGTAGTCCGGCAGCGCCGAGCACGACCATGCCGACGCCGAAAGCGGCGGCGTTGAAGGCAATCGCCTGCGCAACTTTACCGGCCTCGATGCCGGCTGCCGTGTAAAGACGCATGCGTACGGCGCCACCGGTGAGAATCCCGACGCCGACGGTATTGCCCAGGGCGTAGGCGACGAAGGAGGTGAGCAGCACGGTCGAGCCCTTCACCTTGGCGCCGGCATAACGCAGCGCCGACGCGTCGTAACCTACCAGCGAGAGATAACTGAGCGCCGTGGCTCCCAGGGACAGGAACAAGTTCATGCGCGACGTCGCCCGGATCTGCTCCATGACGTCGCTATAGCGCACCGTGTAAAACAGCTTGCCAAGCGCTTCGTACAGCAGCCCCACGACGATCAATGCACCCAGGCCGAACAGCAAGGGACGCCAGCGAGCCCATTCGATGATGCGTTTTTCAGTCACGGCGCGAAGCGTAGCAGACGTCGTATCGACGTCGCGATGCGCGGCATCCGCTTTGCGGCTTACTTCACTTCGGCTTGCGCAGCTTCAGGATGAACTGATCGGTCTTGCCGCGCAGGGCGGGATCGAAGACCACCTTCGTGTGGTCGTCGGCGGCATGCGCCAGCAGCGGGCTCTCTGCTTCTACGGTGAAGCCGGCAGCTCTGGCCGCGTCGATCGCGAAGTGCTTGGGAACCCGATGCAGCTGAGCGTTGTTCGCGCTGTCGACACCCACGTGATCGATGACGGCGAAGACTCCGCCCGGCTTCAGCTCGGTATACACACTCTTCATGAAAGCTATGCCCGCGGCGGCATCCCGGTTGTGCACGTCGTGGAAGTTCAACGCGGTGACAGCGATGTCGACACTGCCCGGCGGAATCGCTGCAGCCGGCAGATCGCTGTCGACACGCACGACATTGGCGAGCCGGTTGTCAGCGAGACGCTGCGTGATGGCCTTGTCATTCGCGCCATCCCGAACCTTCAGCAGGATGGGCGGATTCTGCGAGTACACCTTGCCGGTGGGCCCGACGGCGACGGACAGGACTTCGGTGAAGTAGCCGCCGGCGGCCCACACGTCGAGCACGGTCATGCCGGGCTGCACGCCGAAGAACATGACGCTGTCCGCCGGTTTGCGGTCGGCATCGCGATCGCGATCCGCTTGCGGCCGCGTCGGCGCGGCGAGGGCGGCTGCGAGATCGGGAGTCTTCCAGGATTTCTCGTGCTTATCGGTCGATTGCCCGGACGACTGTCCGCCGGACATCGATGTGCAGGCAGCGAGACTCAACGCTGCGAGAATGCCACAGAGAACTCGGGACGTCCGGACGTGTGCCTGCCGCGTCCGGCCAGGAATGGGATCGAGCGGGATAGCGCGATTCATGTTCTTACAACTCCCCTTGTGGCCGGCCGCGTGTGCCAGCGTGATCAGTACTGCCCGAGTTCGACCGGTCGCGTTGACAAGGGAACAGTGGACCCAAGCAAGCAGTAGACCACGAGAACGGCGATTAGTGAATGCTCTCAGCCGTAAGCCATCCGCAGCATTTCGAGAGCGCCGCCGATCTGCGCAGCCCAATACACGATGAACATGACGATCATGGCGATCGACACGCCGGCAGCGACTTTTTCCCGTGTTGGCATGTGTGCCCCTTTCAGGAGAAACCGATCCAGCGGCCGCAGGCGGCCACCGTGAACCACACCAGCGTCGAGGCGACGGCAACCGTTTTCAGCACCCACGGTGTGATGGTCGAATGATCCCTCTGCAGCAACGGACGCTTCAGGAAGAAGACGAACAGGATGCCGATCAGCAGCGCCGCCATTTTTGCCCAGTAGGCCTCGTTGTAATAAACCTTCTGTGCGACGCCTGCGACCATGAATGCGCCGGACGCCATGATCGCGCACAGCGCTACCTTGAACCATTTGTGCGCCTGCTCGGCGACCATTTCGGACGGAACATCGCGCATCACGATGTTCATCAGGCGCAAGTCGGTGACCAGCACCGTTCCACCGAGCAAGGCAAGCGACGCAAGATGCAACGATTGCGCAGCGGCGTATATCCCGCCATACGCTTTCGCCACCGCAGCCAGCGGTGAGGCATCCAGCCATTCGAAGAATGCGAGTACGGTCATTGAATCGTTCCTCTGCACCTCGCGCAGGGTTCTTACTCCACGACCCCGATGTCACCAGCGTTGCAACCGGCGGCCCAGGCGATGAACGGCCCCTGGGCGTGATCGCAATCGAACCAATCGTAGGCGATGCAACGTCCAGCGATGACGACGCCCGCCCAGAAAGTGAGCGACAGCGCCGCACCGACTCGCACGCGCCCAGGAGGAACGGGATCCTTGTCCCACGGCAGATCGGGCCGCTGCATCAGGTTGCGAAACAGGAATGCATTGATGCCTGCCGCGACCAGCAGAATGACTTTGAGACGGAACCAGACGCTCTGGGTGGAGCGGATGGGAATCGCCCAGAACAGAGCGAGACCGGTGACCATCATCATCGCGAAGCCGATCATCATCGGACGATCGAGGCGCCGTGCGACGATGGATGCGGGTACGCTCGGCATGATCAGGCCGAGCATGCGCAGATCGATGATGCACAACATGCCGAGGAATACGGTCAACGTGAGTACGTGCGTCGACTCGATCCAGTTGTACATGTAGAACGACTCGTGCAGGCCGCTGCTCGATGGCATTGCAGCGATCCACTGCGCGAGATTCAGCAGGATTTCGTTCAGCACCACGCACTCACGGCTATCGCATCGTCTACGATGCGATACGCACGCTCACTTCTTGTCCTTGCCATCCCCAGGATCGGTGCCGTCCTTCGGCGCACCGGTGCCCGACGAACCCATGAACAACTTGCGGCCATCCGGGAAGGTGATGTCGCGGCCGTTCGCACGGCACTTCGGCACGCACAGGCCATCCCTCGACTGATAGCCGCGCACCGCGATTTCAGTGCCGATGACCAGGGAGTCCTTGGTGATACCGCGACGCAGGAGTGTGTTCGGCGTACCGCCCTCGACCATCCAGGCTTCCCTGGTGCCGTCGGGCTTCTTGTTGTCGATGTGGATCCAGGAGTGCGGATTGATCCACTCCACCTTGGTGACCGGACCCTGCAGGTTCACCGGCCGGTTGCCATCGAACTCCGCGGCGAACGCGTGGTGCGCCACGGCAGTTGCCAATCCCACCGTTGCACAAACTGCAGCAGCAACAACGCCTCCGACGATCGCTTTCTTGCTCATGACCCCACCTCTCGATGCGACGAGCTGCACTTTATGCAATCCTGTAGCCAGTGCCATCCTGCAGTCGGTCTCGATCCTGTAACCCAGTCAAATGATAGTCGGTGTAAGCCGGCGGGTTCATTTCTTTTTCTTCTGCTTGTCAGCCGCTTGGTCCGGCTCCACGGCGCTCGTCGGCTCGGGTGCAGCAGCCTCCTTCGGCGGAGCCGGCTGCTTGCGCAGATGACCGTACACCAGTTCTTCGACGAACTCGACACACTTGAACTGCAGCAGCTGCGCGTCCGGTTCGACGTTGCGATACAGCGGCATGCTGATCTTCCATGGCCTGGTGAACACGTTCGGATCGGTGAGGGTGGCTTCGTACCAGAGGTGGTCCGGGCCTTTCGGGGTGTAGCGCTCGACCACCACCAGTGCATCGCTGTGGAAGTTGCCGGCGCGGTCCAGCCAGCTCTGGTCGTTGAAGCTCCTCACCTCGACCACCAGCGTGTCGCCCTCCCAATGGCCGACCGACTGTCCCATCCAGGAATCGGCGACCGCCGGGCCCGGATCCTTCATGAAAATGTTGCGGACGGCGCCCGCATAGGAGTACGCGAAGAACACGTAGTCCTTGTTCTGGAAAATCTGGAACGGATGCGGCATGTAGGTCGCACGCGGCACGCCGGGGAGATAGCACTTGATCTCGGGATCCGAAGTGAGCCAATTCTTCTGGTGCTCCTGCCTGCGCCCGAGCATCTCAGGCTTGTATGGAATGACTCCGCCTTCGACGACGCCCAGTCCGCCAGGCACTGACCCAATTGCGCCCAGAGCGACCACCTGCGGCGCGGGCACCGGCACGAACTGTCCCGGCACCATCGCCAGTGCGGCGCGAGCCGCATGCGGTTCGAGATCGTAGTTCGCGGAATTCAGCGCCTGCCAGATGCCGTTCAAATTCGGTTTGCCATCGGGGAGCTTTATGGGCCGGCTGGTGGGCACATCGGCGGCAACGGTCACCGTGGCGGCTGCAAAGAACGCGGCAGCAAGAGCCGCAATGGCCGTACCCTTCAGCACGCGTAAGAATCCGTTTCGCATTGTTGGCGCCCCTTTGAATTGCGGAATCTTCACGCGGTCGCACAGCTCCGCAAGTAGATACGACGCTCCGTGCATGGGCTACTGACGGTCGCGATGCGGGTCGACTGACTTAAGTCAGTGTGATTCAGATTGGACCGGGCGCACTGACGTGCAAATATATAAGAAGGACGAACGGCACATTGCAACTACAAGAGCGCCCATGGCAACGGTGATGAAATCCATGTCAGCAGGCCGGACCGCACTGGTCGCGATCGCACTATCGACGCTGGCTGCATGTAATTCGGCGCAGCCACCGGCGCCGGCGCCGGCTCCCGCGCCGCCTTATTTGATGGTCACCGATCTCAAGCAGCTCATGAGCTGGATCATCGATCCCAATGCGCAGATCGTGTGGAAATCGGTGGGCACCATCGTGAGCGAGAAGGGCACCGAAGAGATTGCGCCGAAGACCGACGCCGACTGGGAAACCATTCGCAACAGCGCCGCGACCGTTGCCGAAGCCGGCAACCTGCTCATGATGGAAGGGCGCGCCCGCAATCAGGACGATTGGATGAAAAAATCACGGGCGCTCATCGACAGCGCGAACCTCATGTTGCAGGCGATCGACGCGAAGGATGCGCCTGGCGTGTTCACTGCGGGCAGCGATCTATATCTAGCCTGCAGCGGCTGCCACTCGACCTACGCGTTCACGCAGGACAGGTAGCAACGCTGCCCTGCACTTTCAACTACGCAGATCGTACTTCCCCCCACGCTCCTGCGCCCGTCGATACGCCGGCCGGGCATGGATGCGTGCCAGGAACGAATGCAGTCCGGGGCGGCTGCCGTTCAGGCCACCGCGGGCTGCCGCGGCTTCCAGGGGGAAACTGAGCTGGATATCGGCGGCAGTGAAGTCATCGCCCACGAACCATTGGCGGCTGCCGAGTTCGGCCTCGAGATAGTCGAGGTGCAATTTGATCTGTGGATCGATGAATGCGCTCCGCGTGCGGCTGACGATAGCGTTCAGGATGGGCTTGACGAAGAACGGCACGGGAGTCGCGGCGATGCGATCGAAGATCAGCTTGAACAGCAGCGGCGGCATCGCAGAACCTTCCGCGTAGTGCAGCCAATATAGAAAGCGAAGGTACTCGGGCGACTCCCGCGCCGGAGCCAGCCGGCCCTTTGCATAAGTGTCGACGATGTACTCCACGATGGCGCCCGACTCGGCCAGCGTGACGTCGTCGTCTCGAATCACCGGCGATTTGCCGAGCGGATGCACTTTGCGCAGTTCAGGCGGCGCCAGCATGGTGACCGGATCGCGCTGGTAGCACTTCAGCTCGTAGTCGAGTCCCAGTTCTTCGAGCAGCCACAGCACCCGCTGCGAACGTGAATTATTGAGATGATGGACAGTGAGCATGGGTTGATCCCTTCCTGCCTGGTGAGTACGCGTTCATCGGCCAGTTGGATTCCTGCGACGGTCACGGAATTGTCACGCAGCTGTCTCGCCGACACCCCAAGACCGCAAGCGGAGCTCCGCCGCTACGCGTAAACCCTATGAAACAAGGAATTTCCGTCCCATCCGGCGTCCCGCCATGAGCTCATAACCAAATCGATTGCTGCTGCGCCTTCATGAAAGAAGTGCGCCCACCCCGATGGTCGCGACCCCGTCCGCTCCCTAAAGTGACAACCCATCGGAATGGCCGCCGCACCCGTGGCTGCGCATTCCAGTCAATCGAGAAGGTAGGGAGTTGTCATGGGTATCAAGAAGTCTTCCGTTGTGTCGCTCGCGACTGGCGCATCGATCCTCGCACTGTCACTCGCCGTCAGTTCGGTCCTGAGCGGCTGTCGCAGCGAGGCAGCACCGGAAGCGGCAATGCTTGCTCCGGAAGTGTCGGTCGCCGCCGCGCTGGAACGCCAGGTGGTCGAGTCCGACGAATTCACCGGCCGGCTCGAAGCGGTCGAGTCCGTCGAAGTGCGTCCGCGCGTCAATGGCTATATCGATAGCGTCAATTTCAGCGAAGGCAGCGTGGTTCGCAAAGGCGACCTGCTGTTCGTGATCGATCCGCGGCCGTATCGCGCCGAGCTGTCCAAGGCCGAAGCCGACCTGGTGAGAACCCAGGCACGCGTCGAACTGACTCAGAGCGACGTGGTTCGCAGCGAGAAACTGCTGAAAATCAAGGCTGTTTCGCAGGAGGAATACGATCAGCGCGTGAACTCGGCGCGTGAGGCGGTAGCCAGCGTTGCAGGAGCCAAGGCTGCCGTCGAAACAGCTCGCCTGAATCTGGAATTCACGCGCGTTACTTCGCCGATCGCCGGACGCATCAGCAAAGCGGTGGTGACGACGGGCAATCTCGTGAGCGGCGGCGGCAGCGGCGCCACCCTGCTGACGACCATCGTGTCCATTCATCCCATCTACGTTTCCTTCGACGGCGACGAACAGGTGTACTTGAAGTACGGCGAGCTGGCGCGACGCGGCGATGGCAGCGGCAAACAGCAGGCTGCGAATGCCGTGAAAATGGGCCTGGCCAACGAAGCAGGCTTTCCGCACGACGGCACTATCGCTTTCGTCGACAACCAGGTCGATCCGCGCACCGGCACCATTCGCGCCCGCGCGGCCTTCGATAACAAGGATGGATTCCTGACTCCCGGCCTGTTCGCCCGCGTGAAACTGTTGGGACACAACACGTTCAACGCAGTGCTGGTCGACGATCGTGCCGTCGGCACGGACCAGAGCCAGAAATTCGTCTACGTGGTCGATGCGCAGAACAAGGTCGCTTACCGCACCGTGAAGGTCGGCAGGCAGACCGACGGCTTGCGCATCGTCAGCGAAGGCTTGTCCCCCGGTGAGCAGGTCATCGTCAACGGCATGCAGCGGGTGCGTCCCGGTGCCGTAGTGAATCCACAGACGGTTGCGATGGATATTCGTGAGCGCAGTGAGGCTCGCCTCGCCAGCAATCAGTCCAACAACCAGGCCAGCACGCAGAAGTAGTCGTCCGCGCCAGGTCGCTTGCCTGGCGCCTTCCTGACCGATGTTTCCATCCCGACCTTCCCCCGCGAGGGGGAGGGCACGGGAGCCCTTTCGCCTCCGCCAGGAGGCCCGGGGCGCATTGAAGAGGTTCCTGCCATGAAATTTGCCCGTTTCTTCATCGACCGTCCCATCTTCGCCGCGGTGTTGTCGATCCTGATCTTCCTGATCGGTGCCATCTCGATGTGGCAGCTGCCGATCAGCCAGTATCCGGACGTGGTGCCGCCATCGGTGGTGGTGCAGGCGAAATATCCCGGCGCCAATCCGCAAGTGATCGGCGAAACCGTGGCCGCGCCGCTGGAACAGGAAATCAACGGCGTCGAGAACATGCTGTACATGTCGTCGCTTGCGACCAGCGACGGCACGATGATCTTGACCGTGACGTTTCGTCTCGGCACCGACGTCGATACGGCACAGGTCCAAGTACAGAACCGCGTGGCCCAGGCGACGCCGCGACTGCCTGAAGACGTGCGTCGACTCGGCGTGACGACGATCAAGGCATCGCCCGACCTGCTGATGGTCGTGCACCTGATCTCGCCGGATCATCGCTATGACACGGTCTACCTGCGCAACTATGCGACGTTGCAGGTGCGTGACGTGCTGTCGCGTATTCCTGGAACCGGCGACGTGCGCCTGTTCGGCTCGGGCGATTACTCCATGCGCTTGTGGCTCGATCCGGACAAGATCGCGAGCCGCGGGCTGATCGCAGGCGACGTAGTCAAGGCGATTCGCGAACAGAACGTTCAGGTCGCCGCGGGCCAGATAGGCTCCGAGCCTTCGTTGCCCGGTACCGAATATCAACTCAACGTGACCACCGCGGGCCGCCTCATCACCGAAGAAGAGTTCGGCGACATCATCCTCAAGACGCTGCCGGACGGCTCGGTCACCACCTTGAAAGACGTCGCTCGCATCGAACTGGGTGCCGGCCAGTATTCCCTGCGCAGCTTGCTGAGCAACCAGCAGGCTGTCGCCATTCCTATTTCCCAGGCGCCAGGGGCGAATGCGCTCGAACTGTCCGACGCGGTGCGCTCGACCATGAAGGAACTGAGCAAGAATTTCCCCGACGGCATCAAGTACGAGATCGTCTACGACCCGACCATCTTCGTGCGCGATTCGATCCATGCCGTGATCGAGACGCTGGTCGAAGCCCTGGCGCTGGTCGTGATCGTAGTCATCGTGTTCTTGCAGACCTGGCGCGCGTCGATCATTCCATTGCTCGCCGTGCCCGTCTCCATCATCGGCACCTTCGGCCTGATGCTGGCGTTCGGCTTCTCGATCAATGCGCTGTCGCTGTTCGGACTGGTGCTGGCCATCGGCATCGTAGTGGACGATGCCATTGTCGTAGTCGAAAACGTCGAGCGCAACATTCGCAGCGGCCTGCTGCCCCGCGAGGCCACGTACAAGGCCATGGAAGAAGTCAGCGGTCCCATCATCGCCATCGCGCTGGTGCTGGTCGCGGTGTTCGCCCCGATCGCGTTCATCACCGGCCTGACGGGCGAGTTCTACAAGCAGTTCGCGTTGACGATTGCGATCTCGACCGTGATCTCCGCGATCAATTCGTTGACATTGAGTCCTGCGCTCGCCGCCCTGCTGCTCAAGCCGCACGGCGCCAAGCCCGATGCCCTGACGCGTGGCATGGACCGAGTGTTCGGTGGCTTCTTCCGCCGCTTCAACACTTTCTTCGCACGGTCGGCGGACAGGTACGTCGGCGGCGTCCGCAGTGTACTCTCGCATAAGGGCGTGACCATGGCTGTGTTCGCAGGGCTGCTGGTGCTTACCTACGCGATGTTCCAGGTGGTGCCGAAGGGATTCATTCCCGTCCAGGACAAGCAGTACCTGGTCGCGATTGCCCAGCTGCCGAATGGGTCGTCGATCAATCGCTCCGAAGAAGTAGTGCGTGAGATGGGCGAGATCGGCATGCAGATTCCGGGCGTGCACTCGGCAGTGCAGTTCCCCGGCTTGTCCATCTCCGGCTTCACCAACAGCCCGAATGCGGCGGTCGTGTTCTTCGCGCTGGACGATTTCGACAAGCGCGAGTCCAAGGATCTGTACGGCCTCACCATTGCGCACAAACTGCAGGATGCCTTCGCGTCGATCAAGGAAGCGCAGATCGCCGTGTTCCCACCCCCTGCCATACAGGGACTCGGCGCCATCGGCGGCTTCAAGCTGCAGATCGAGGATCGGGCCGACGTGGGCTACGACGAACTCTACCGTGCAACCCAGGCCGTGATCGCCAAGGCATCGACGGCGCCAGAACTGGCCGGTGTGTTCTCGGAGTACCAGGTCAACGTGCCGCAGATCCGCGCCGACGTGAATCGCGTCAAGGCGAAGGAACATGGCGTGGCGCTCAACGACGTGTTCGAAACGCTGCAGGTGTATCTCGGTTCGATGTACGTGAACGACTTCAATCGGTTCGGCCGCACCTACCAGGTGATCGCGCAAGCCGATGCGAGCTTCCGCTCGAAGGCCGAAGACATCCTGCGCCTGCAGACTCGCAACCAGAACGGTGAAATGCTGCCGCTCGGTTCGATCGTGCAGGTCACTCAGAGCTACGGTCCTGATCGCGTGTTCCGCTACAACGGCTACTTGACGGCGGATCTCAACGGCGGGCCGGCGCCCGGCTATTCGACGGGCCAGGCCAAGGCCGCGATGGAAAAGATCCTCGACGAGACGCTGCCGAACGGCGTGAAGTACGAGTGGACCGATCTCACGTACCAGGAAATCATCGCCGGTAACAGCTCGGTGTTCGTGTTCCCGCTGTGCGTGCTGCTGGTCGTGCTGGTGCTGGCCGCGCTGTATGAAAGCTGGTCGTTGCCGCTGGCGATCGTCGCGATCGTGCCGATGGCGCTGCTATCTGCAATCACCGGCGTGTGGCTGTCCGGCGGCGACAACAACGTCTTCACGCAGATCGCGCTGTTCGTGCTGGTGGGACTGGCGAGCAAGAACGCCATCCTGATCGTCGAGTTCGCCAAGGATCGCGAGCTCGCCGGTGTCGATCCGATGGCGGCGGCGCTGGAAGCGGCAAGGTTGCGCCTGCGCCCCATCCTGATGACGTCGATCGCATTCATCATGGGCGTGACGCCACTGGTGATGTCGACTGGAGCGGGCGCCGAGATGCGCCAGGCCATCGGCATCGCGGTGTTCTCCGGCATGCTGGGCGTGACCTTCTTCGGCTTGTTCCTGACACCTGTGTTCTATGTTCTGTTGCGCGCGGCAGTGAAGTCGCGGCTGGTCTCGCACCACCCGCAGAGTGCGACGGAAGGAGCGGTTCATGCGTAATGCGAAAGGTAATGGGGCGACGGGCTCGGGGCTGCGGCCAGGCATGATCAGGCCGGCACGCGCGCTGTTGGTAGCGGCAATTGCATCGGTGCTGGCTGCGTGTGCGGTGGGCCCGGATTTTCATAAACCGGAGGTGGCAACGCCGGCTGAGTTCATTCCGGTGGACTCGAAGCAATTCGCGCCGGGCGCCACGGAGACCGATTTCTGGAAGGCATTCAACGATCCGCTATTGAACGACCTGATCGAGTCGGCGCTCCAGGCGAATCACGATATTCGCATCGCCGAATCGCGGCTCGCGGAAGCACGGGCGTTGCGAGGCGCATCGCGTCTCGACCTCGCGCCTACGGTAACGGCATCCGGTGGACACACCGAAAGCCGGGTGAGCGAGCGGCAGCTGCCGTTTCCGGGTGTCGACCGGAACCAGGATTACTACGATGCATCCTTCGACGCCTCGTGGGAGCTGGACCTGTTCGGACGCGTGCGACGTGGGATCGAAGCGCAATCCGCCCAGGTGAATGCTTCCATCGCCGGTGTCGAAGATGCACAAGTCAGCGTGACAGCTGAAGTTGCACGCAGCTACTTCGAGCTGCGGGGAGCGCAGCATCAGCTCGATGTCGCCAGGCGCAACACTGAGAATCAGCGCAACAGTCTTGAATTGACGAATGCGCGACTGCAAGCTGGACGCGGCACGGAGTTGGATACGTCGCGAGCGCAGGCTCAATTGAGCGCTACGCTGGCGACTATTCCGGATTTCGAAGCTGCGGTGACGCGTTCGATCCTGCGGCTCGGTGTACTCACCGGTCAGTCGCCGGAGGCGCTGATCCCGTCGTTGGGCGCGCCTCAGCCGTTGCCTGCGTTGCCGACAACGCAGCCGATCGGCACACCCGAAGCGCTGCTGCGCCGTCGTCCGGATATTCGCGTCGCCGAGAGTCAGCTGGCAGCAGCCACTGCGCAGATCGGCGTTGCGGTCGGCGATCTGTTTCCACGAATCTCGCTGGTCGGAAGCTGGGGATTCGACGCGGCCAACAGCGGCGATCTAGGCAATGGCTCGAGCGAAACGTATTCGTTCGGCCCCAGCATTCGCTGGGCTGCGTTCGATCTGGGCCGAGTCCGCCAACGCATCAAGCAGCGTGAAGCCGCTGCCGATGGCGCCCTCGCCCGCTACGAGCAAACAGTCCTGCGGGCACTCGAAGAAACCGATGCCAGCATGACCGACTACGTGAAGAGCCTTTCCAAGCAGGAACACCTGCGACAGAGCGCAACTGCATCGGCGAATGCGGCCATGCTGGCGCGAGCACGATTCGACAACGGCGCCGCCGACTTCCTCACGGTGCTCGATGCGGAACGCACCATGCTCGAAGCGGAAGATCGTCTCGCCCGCACCGAAACGCAAACCGCCACGAGCCTGTTGGCTATGTACAAGGCCCTGGGCGGCGGCTTCCGGCCGGTGGCCCAGGCCGCGAGATAATCCGCCAGGCAAGCGAACAGCGAGGTAACTACTCATGTCATCCAAACCAGTGAGGATTCCCGGTCCCGATCATCCGATTACTGTCGAACCGCAAGCGGGGCGAGTGGTGGTCAGGGCGGGTGGCAAGATCGTTGCCGATACCCGCAATGCGCTGAAGCTGAAAGAAGCCAGCTATCCTGCGGTCCTGTATATCCCGCGAGCGGACGCCAACATGTCGCTGCTCGAACGCACGCAGCACGCAACGTACTGTCCTTACAAGGGCGATTGTTCGCACTACAGCATTCCGGGCGGTGGCGATAAAGCGAGGAATGCAGTGTGGACGTACGAGTCGCCGTATCCGTCGGTCGCGGCGATCGCCGGCCACCTGGCGTTCTATCCCGACCGGGTCGATTCGATCGACCTGGCTAAATAGACCTGGCGCAGTAGGCCCGGCCTAGTAGACAAAGGGGATCAGGCGTTTGGTTCGCTTCGAGTATTCGATGTAGCTGGCGCCCAGCCCCTGGCGCAGCACCGCCTCTTCGAGACGGACGCGGCGCATGAAGGCCCAGGTGACCGGAACCATCATCACCAGCAGCGACGCGAGGTTGCCGGTGCAGATGGCAAGTCCCAGGAACGCAGCAAGCGCGCCGGTATAGGACGGATGGCGAATGAAACGATAAGGACCGGTGTCGATGACGCGATGGTCCGACGCAATCGCGACATTCACGGTGAAGAACTTGCCCAGCCAGACAATGGCGGTCCAGCGCAGCACCAGTCCGGCAATATAGATTGCGATGCCGACCGCATAGACACTCGTCGTCCGGGGAAAATTTGCCTGGGGAAATACAGCCGGCGCTGCGAGGGCCAGCGCCAGGCTGCACAGGATCGTGATCCACAACAGTCGCAGCGAGCCGCCGTCCGTGGCGGAGGAATCCTTCCCGGCCCGCTTCAGCAACGAAACGCCCGTCTCGGACAGTCCGTAAGCCAGGCCCATGATGGCGGTCGTGGATAGCATCATTCGCTCGGCAGCTCCGTCCCTGGGAGTTGAACGATCGTGACAGTGTAGCCCTTATGCGCCTCTGGCTGTGCCTTGATGGCCCCGTAAGCGAAGCTGGCTGTAACGATGACAGTCGCGACCAGCATGCAGATGACGCGCTGCGTATTCCGACTGGCTTCGAACGAGAACATGACGCTGTCTCCTTGGGTTCCGCGCCGTCCGATTACGGCGTGAGGAGACTTTAAGGAGAACGACAACGGCAATCTCTAGCCTGCCGGTGAGTTGCGGACGCGTGCCGGCGGGCCGCCGTGTTACCGGCGAAAGTCGCCCCCATATGGCCCTGTCGGAACGCTGCCCGCTCGAACGTCTTTAATAAGAGCGTTCACTATGCAGGAGGTACGCCATGTCTACCGAGCAGAAAGTTCCCGCACCGCCCATCGTCAGCCCGCAGGAATGGCGTGCGCAGCGTCTCAAGCTACTTGCCGATGAGAAGGACCTGACGCAGCACTTGGATCGCGTGCGCGCCGAACGCCGCCGGCTGCCCATGGTGAAGGTCGAAAAGAATTACACGTTGGCAGGACCCCAAGGCAAGGTCCACCTGCTCGACCTGTTCCAAGGCCGACGACAGCTCGTCGTCTATCACTTCATGTTCGACCCGCAGTGGCAGAAGGGCTGCATGGGTTGCACCGGTTACATCGATGCCATCGGCGACCTGTCGATGTTGAAGGAACGCAACACTACGTTCGCCGTAGTTTCACGGGCACCGCTCGCAAAGCTGCAGGCATACAAGGCAACCAAGGGCTGGGATATCGACTGGTATTCCTCGTTCGGCAGCGATTTCAACTACGACTTCCACGTGACCCTGGATGAGAAAGTCACGCCGATCGAATACAACTACCGCAGCCTCGCCGAAATGCAGGCGAACAAGATCCCGAACGGCATGCAAGGCGAGGAGCACGGACTCAGCGTGTTTTTCCGCATCGGCGACGACGTATTCCACACCTATTCGACCTACGCCCGCGGCACGGAAAGTCTCACCGACTCGTATGCGTTGCTCGACGTCACACCGTATGGGCGCCAGGAAGATTTCGAGGACTCCCCCGCCGGCTGGCCGCAGCGGCCGACGTACGGTTGAAGCTCGATCGGTACCCGGCGAAGCTACTTCGACTTCGTGGCAATACGTTTCAAGCCGCGCGTCAGCGAGCGGAGGAGGATCTCGCGCGTTTTTTCATCGCAACGTTCCATGCATCATATGTGATGCACTCGGTGCTCTTCGCGGACACTGGACCGTCAGATCCTTCCCATCAACATCAGGATCAGCAGGATGATCAGGACGGTGCCGAGCAGGCCGCTAGGTGCATAGCCCCAACTGCTGCTGTGCGGCCAAGTAGGCAGCGCGCCGACCAGCAGCAGGACCAGGACGATCAGAAGAATGGTGCTCATCGAAATTTCCCCGCGTAGCGTTAATGGTTTGCGCAGATTGCAACGCTGCATGTAGGGGAAAGTTCACCGCTAAATAACTTCAGGACGGCGGAACTTTTGAGGAAAGACGTCGGGACGGCCGCTAGGCGGAGCCTCGTGTGGCCGTGTTCTCTTCGATCGCCAGTTCGAACGCATCTGCTACGCCCGCATTGTCGACGTTGCCTACGATGTGGCGGGCAGCACGCTGCACAGCCTGATCGGCATTCGCCATTGCGACCGGATAGCCCACGATGCGCAGGGCCGACAGATCGTTGCCGGAGTCGCCGATATACATGACCTCGCCCAGGGACATGCCGTAGTCGGCGACGATGGTGCGTAGAGCGCTGCCTTTGCTGATGCCGGTGCGAGTGATCCCGATGAAACGCGCGTCGGGCATGATGGGTGACGTTGACTCCGCAACCTCCACGCCCTCCGGTACGTCTGCAATGGCTCCCGGAGAATCCGACGGTGCGACCAGCCATTGAGCCCGGACCACGGCTCCCCCCTCGAGCGACTCATATGCACGAGGCGCGAAGGGAATGCCAAGCAACGCGGCGTGTGCATGCGCCCAGGCAGCAGAACTTTGGCAAACGAAATCGGTGTCGCTGTATAGCTCGAGTATGCGACCGGTAATGCGAGCTCGAGCAATCAGTGCGCTGACGGCGGCAGGCGGCAAGGGAGTGGATAGCGACCGGCCGCTCGCGAGATGCAGGATGCTCGCGCCGTTCTGAAAGCTGTGCCAGCCATCGCCGAGCTGCTTCGCGTAGCCGAGGGCGAGGCCGAATGCAGGCCGGCCCGAACACAGCGAAAGTCGCACGCCCGCAGCGCGTGCCCGTTCCGCTGCCTGCCAGATTCGTGGATCGACTACGCCCGCCGCCCCGACCAGCGTGCCGTCGACATCGATACCGATCAGCCGGATCAACGCAGCCACCGGCAGCTCAGAGTTTCGATGCAATCACCTCGTGCAGTTTGCGTAGATCGGCAGCGAACTGGCGGATGCCTTCGCTGAGTTTTTCGGTGGCCATGGCGTCTTCGTTCAACGCCCAACGGAACGAGACTTCGTCGGTACCGGGCAATGCCGGCGGCTTGCCTGGCTGCTCGGGCGACAGCTTGCGAGGCAGCGTGCCTTCGCTCTTGTCGAGATCGGCCAGGATCGCGGGAGAGATGGTCAATCGATCGCAGCCGGCGAGCGCTTCGACTTCACCGGCCGAGCGGAACGATGCGCCCATGATGATGGTCTTGATGCCCTTGGACTTGTACGCAGCGTAGATGGCACGCACCGAGATCACGCCAGGATCTTCCTCGGGTTCGAATTTCCTGCCTGCGTTCTTCACGTGCCAGTCGAGAATGCGGCCGACGAACGGCGAGATCAGGAACACGCCTGCATCGGCACACGCCATGGCCTGCGCCAGCGAGAACAGCAGGGTGAGATTGCAATCGATCCCTTCGCGCTGCAGGACTCGCGCTGCCTGGATGCCTTCCCACGTCGATGCGATCTTGATGAGAATGCGCTCGCGCTTGACGCCTAGGGCGTCGTACGCGGCAATGATGGCGCGTGCTTTCTCGATCGTCGCTTCGGTATCGAACGACAGGTTGGCGTCTACTTCCGTCGAGACGCGCCCGGGAACCAGCTTGGTCAGCTCGGCGCCCACCGCGACGGCGAGGCGATCGGCCACTTTGGCGACGAGGGCGCTGCGCTCAGCGTCTTGCTTGCGTCCCCACTCGAGGGCGCTGTCGACAATCTTCGCCAGGCCGGGCAGCGCTACGGCTTTCAGCAGCAGGGTCGGATTGGTCGTGCAATCGATGGGGCGCCAGGTGCGGATCGCGTCGATATCGCCCGTATCGGCGACGACGACGGTCATGGCGCGCAGCTGTTCGAGTTTCGTGGTCATGGGAGTGATTCCGCGCAAATTCTTCGAGGAGCCTTAAGGTACCCCATCCGGTGGCCGCGCCGTAGTCCTGATCTGCCGGTACGCTGCCGCAACTCACCGGCAGCCTGCTGCCCGGCGCAACCTTTTTCCTTACCTTCGCATCTGAATTCACGAACGCCGCAATTGTGCTGGCGCCACTGGAAACGTAAGGAGATCGTCATGTTCAGCCTCACCGAAATCAGCCATAGCACTCAGCGCACCCTTTGCCTGGTGCTGGCTTCCGTCATCGTTACCGCCAGCCTGGCGCTGGGCGCTTTCGGCGTCGAAAAGCCGCTGCATCCCGGTTACTCCGTGACCGTTACGCAGCTCAGCTGAGGAGTTCCCAGCATGAGGAACTTCACGAGCGTTGCCGGACACGTCACTATGATGGCGTCTCTGGCACGCTCACCTGGAGTCCTCGATGCGCCCCGCGCTGATTTCATTCTCACTGCTCGCCACGGTCTCGGTCTTGTACGGCTGTGCGACCGCTTCAACCCCAACTACTGCCAAGACTGCACCGGCCACGCCGACGGCAGCCGTCGCAACCAGGCCCGAAATGGGCATCCGCGCCGGCCGCGTGCCCGGATACCTCGCTGATAAAGACGTTCCCGACAGCAGTGTGCTGTCCGCCCCGCCGCCCGCTCCGGGTTCGGCCGCCCAAGCCCTCGACGATGAAGTCAGCCGCAAGTACCTGGCGCTGCAAGGCACGCCGCGCTGGCAACTCGCCATCAGCGATGCCAACCTGACTTTCCCACAGGCCGTGCAGACTTTTTCCTGCGTGCTGAACGCCCCTCTATCCGAGCAGCAGACGCCGGTCCTCTATTCGCTGTTGCGCAAGGTGCTGACCGATGCCGGACGCTCGACCGCTCCCGCCAAGAATGTCTACAAGCGCCAGCGACCGTTCATGGTCAACAGCAAGCCGCTGTGCACGCCGGATGCGGAGGACATCCTGCGCAAGGACGGCTCATACCCCTCGGGCCATAGCGCCGCGGGCGCCGCCTGGTCGCTGATCCTTGCGGAGATTTCACCGGATCAGTCGCAGGCCATCCTGTTGCGCGGCCGTCAGTTCGCGCAGAGCCGCCTGGCATGCAACGTCCACTGGTACAGCGACACGGTCGAAGGCATGGCCATGGGCGCCGCAACCGTGGCGAAGCTGCATGCCGATCCGGTGTTCCAGAGCGATCTCGCCAAGGCCGGCAAGGAGTTGGCGGCGGTTCGCGCCAAGGGACTGCCGGTGGAACGCGATTGCGCCGCCGAGGCTGCCGTTCTGAAAGGGCCTTGACGGTAAGGAGCCAGTCCCCGGCAAGGGTGTTCAGTGGCCGGAAGCGGGAGTATGCTCGCCTCCTCCCTGTATGAATCAACAGCTCCCCTTCCATCCAGCCGTCACGGCCTGGTTCACCCGGACGTTTGCGTCGCCCACACCGGCGCAGGCTGATGCGTGGCCGGCGATCAAGGCGGGCCGGAACGTCCTGATCGCCGCGCCGACGGGCTCGGGCAAGACCTTGTCCGCTTTTCTTGCAGCCATCGATGACCTGGTGCGCGAAGGCGAACAGTTCGGCCTGCCCGATGAGACACGCATCCTGTACGTGTCGCCGTTGAAGGCGCTGTCGAACGACATCAGCAAGAACCTCGAAGCGCCGCTCGCAGGCATTCGCGAACTGCTGCGCGAGCACACGATTCGCGATGTAGAAATTCGCGCCTGGGTCCGCACGGGAGACACGCCGCAGTCGGAGCGGGTAAAGGCACGGCGCCGGCCGCCGCACATCGTGGTCACGACACCGGAGTCGCTCTACATCCTGCTCGCATCGCAGTCGGGCCGCGAAATGTTGCGGACCGTGCGAACGCTGATCGTCGATGAAATCCATGCGGTAGCAGGCAACAAGCGCGGCTTGCACTTATCGCTATCGCTCGAACGCCTGCAGGCGCTGGCGGGACATCGCATCGTTCGCATCGGCTTGTCGGCGACGCAGAAGCCGATCGAAGAAGTCGCCAGGTTCCTGGTAGGCACCCGCGGCCAGGATGGAGCCGGCAACATAGACTGCACGATCGTCGACAGCGGCCATGCCCGTCCACGCGACCTGGCGCTGGAATTACCGGATTCGCCGCTCGAAGCAGTGATGTCGAACGAAGTCTGGACGCAGCTGTACGACCGGATCGCCGAACTGGTCCGGCAGCACCGCACGACACTCGTATTCGTCAACACGCGGCGACTGGCCGAGCGTGTCTGCAGGTACGTAGCGGAACGATTGGATGCGGATCCCGCATTCAACGATGCAGCCATCGAGCCTGGCGGGTGCAAGATCAAGGGAATGAAGCGCTCCCTGGTCGCCGCTCATCACGGCAGCCTCGCGAAGGAACAGCGCCTGGATGCCGAGCAACGCTTGAAGCGCGGCGAATTGAAAGCGCTCATTGCCACCGCATCGCTCGAACTGGGCATAGACATCGGCGACGTCGACCTGGTGTGCCAGATCAGTTCGCCACGCTCGATCAACTCGTTCCTGCAGCGAGTCGGCCGTTCCGGCCACGCTGTCGGGGGCACACCCAAGGGCCGCCTGTTTCCGTTATCGCGAGACGACCTGGTCGAATGTACGGCGCTGCTGGACAGCGTGCGTCGTTCTGAACTCGATCGCCTGCGAATCCCTCTGAATGCGACGGATGTTCTCGCCCAGCACATCGTTGCAGAGTGCTCGGCGCATGAATGCAACGAGACGCAACTCTTCCATCTGTTGCGTGGCTCTTATCCGTATCGCGATCTGTCGCGTGCAGCGTTCGATGGCATCGTCCACATGCTAGCGGAAGGCTTTACTACGCGACGCGGACGTCATGGCGCGCTCATCTATCACGACGCAGTCAATCACGTGTTGCGAGGTCGGGCTGGCGCCCGCCTGACGGCGATCACCTCGGGCGGAGCGATTCCGGACAACGCGGACTACCAGGTCCGGCTCGAACCGGAGGGCACGACGGTCGGCACCATCAACGAAGACTTCGCTGTGGAGAGCCTGGCGGGCGACGTGTTCCAACTCGGGAACCGGTCGTATCGCATTTTGCGCGTCGAGCGCAGCACGGTCCGCGTGGAAGATGCACAAGGACAGGCGCCAACGATTCCGTTCTGGTTGGGCGAAGCGCCCGGACGGACGGATGAATTGTCGGTCGCCGTATCCAGGTTGCGGAACGAAGTCGCGGAGCGGCTGAATACGGGTGGCAGTGTCAAAGCGTTCTTCAGCGACGATGTTGGCGTCTCCCAGGCTGCAACATCGCAGTTGCATGACTACCTCGTCGCCGGACACGCCGCTCTAGGCTGCCTGCCTACGCAGGATACCATCGTATTCGAACGTTTCTTCGATGAAGCCGGCGGCATGCAACTGGTGATCCATGCGCCGTTCGGCAGTCGCGTCAACCGTGCGTGGGGCTTGGCTTTGCGCAAACGCTTCTGTCGCACCTTCAATTTCGAGCTGCAGGCCGCGGCGACTGAAGACACGATCGTGCTGTCGCTCACGACGGCACATAGTTTCGAACTCGGCGACGTCGCACGCTACCTGCATCCGAACACGGCTCGGGAGATTTTGATTCAAGCGCTACTGGACGCGCCGATGTTTACGACGCGCTGGCGCTGGGGCGCCTCCATCGCTCTCGCGTTGCCACGGTTTCGTGGCGGAAAGAAGGTGCCGGCGCCATTGGCGCGGATGAATGCGGAAGACCTGCTCGCAGCGGTTTTCCCCGACCAGGTCGCCTGTGGCGAAAACCTGGTCGGCGACATCGTCATCCCGGATCACCCGCTGGTCCAGCAAACCCTGCGAGATTGTCTCGAAGAGGCCATGGATATCGAAGGCTTCGAGCGCCTGCTGCATCGTCTGATCAGCGCAGAGATCAAGGTCGAGGCGCGCGACCTCACCGAACCTTCGCCGCTTGCGTTGGAAGTGTTGTCGGCGCGACCGTATGCCTATCTCGACGACGCTCCGTTGGAAGAGCGGCGCACACAGGCAGTGATGAGCCGTCGCTGGATGGATCCTGCATCGGCGGCGGACATAGGCAAGCTGGATCCGGAAGCCATCGCACGCGTGCAGGACGAAGCATGGCCGGATGCCGGGACGACGGATCAATTGCACGATGCGCTGTCGTGGCTGACGTACCTGACCGAAGCGGAGATCGAACGCAATCCGGCGTGGCCGGCGTTGCTGCAGAAGTTGATTGCGGAGCGCAGAGTCACCTCGCTGCGCAGTCCGGGTGTCTTGTTCGTCGCAACTGAACGGCAGCCCTTGTTCCGCTCGCTGTTTCCCGATGGCGTGTTCGAACCGGAAACCCCAGTACCTGCCGCGCACGCGAAGCAATGGGAACGAGAAGACGCTCTTCGCGAACTCGTACGTGGCCGCCTCGAAGGACTCGGCCCGACGACTGCCGGGGCGATTGCTCAATCCGCACATCTCTCCGTCAGTCACATCGACGCAGCACTGCTCGCACTCGAAGCAGAAGGCAGCGCGATGCGCGGCAACTTCGGATTGGGCTCAGCTGCGACCGCGGTTCAATGGTGCGATCGTCGCCTGCTGGCTCGCATTCATCGCTACACCGTCAAACGCCTTCGCGCCGAGATCGAGCCGGTGCAGGCTCGCGATTACCTGCGGTTCCTGTTCGACTGGCAGCGCGTTACGCCGGCACAGCGCATGCAGGGTCCGGATTCGCTCACGGCCCTGCTGACGCAACTCGAAGGTTTCGATGCTCCGGCGGGTGCTTGGGAAACGGAGGTGTTCCCCGCACGCATGGCGGAATACGATCCAGCCTGGCTCGACGAGCAGTGTCTCGCGGGAAGAATCGTATGGACCCGGCTCGCTCCACGCAGCAGCGATTCGGAGCGAGGTGCAGCGCCGGTGCGATCGACACCGATTGCACTGCTCGCTCGCCGCAACGTGCGTATCTGGTCAGCTCTGGTTGGCCAGCTGGATCGCGTCGCGCTCACACCGAGAGCGGAACAGGTTGCTGCGTTCATCCGCTCGCAGGGCGCTTCGTTCTTCGACGAGATCGTCGACGGCGCCGGCGTCTTGCAGAGCCAGGTGGAAGAAGCGCTCGCCGAGCTGGTTGCCCTCGGCATGGTGAATTCGGACAGCTTCGGCGGCTTGCGTGCTCTGCTGCTGCCGTCCGACAAACGCCGCTCTCCGAGCGGATTCCGTCGCCGCGGACGCATGGCGATTTTTGGAATGCAGGATGCGGGTCGCTGGACTTTGGTGCGCAGACCGCAGGACTCCGACGCCACTGCTTCGCTCCCGGCACGAGGATCGGAGGAGTCCATCGAGCACATCTGTCGTACGCTGCTACGCCGCTGGGGAGTCGTGTTCTGGAAAGTCATCGAGCGCGAGGCCAACTGGCTGCCGCGTTGGCGCGATCTGTTGACCTGCCTGCGACGGATGGAAGATCGCGGCGAAGTCCGCGGCGGCCGCTTCATCACCGGCTTCTCCGGCGAACAGTTCGCTCTGGCCGAAGCCCTCGCTCCACTACGCGAAGCCCGCCGCAAGCCCGAGAATGGCGAGATGATCTCCCTGTCAGGCGCAGACCCCTTGAACCTGGTCGGCATCATCACACCCGGCGCGAAGCTGCCGGCACTGACGGGCAATCGTGTGCTCTACCGCGATGGACTGCCCATCGCGCTCTACGTCGGCGGCGAAGTCAAATTCCTGGAAGTGCTGGAACCCCAGGCCGAATGGGAAGCCCGCAATGCCCTGCTACGCCGACATGTGCCGGCGTTGTTGTCGGATCTGGCTTGAGTCGCGTCAGCGCCGATTGCCATTCAGCGCTTCGACTTCAACGCTCCAAACCCCGGCGGCACTTCCCGATGCTTGCTCGCGGCCTCGTAGGCTGAGGCGATCTTCACCAGCGTCGGTTCGCTGAAGGGCTTGCCCATGAAGTCGATGCCGACCGGGAGTTTCGCCGCTACCGGGCCGACGAGTTTGGGTTCTTTGGAGCCAGGCTCCGAGACGCGATCGTAGACAGCCGTGGTGAAGCCGGCCGGTACGGTGATCGTGGGGAATCCGTTCTGGCCGAGCAGCGTCCAGGCGTTCGCGGGACGGCCGTTGACGGTAGGTTCGTTCGGGGCGCCGAGCTTGGGCGTCGGAATGTTGCCGGTGGGATATGTCAGCGCGTCCACTTTGAGTTCGGCCATGCATTGCAGCCCGATCTGCTGGAGCGCGTAGCGGGTCTGCAGGCGATTGGCGATGTCCAGCGTCAGTTCCTTGTTGGCGTCGTCGAGTGTCTTCTTCTTGTCCATGTAGCCCTCGGCGGGCGTATAGAAGTTCGCCTTTGCGATCAGGTCCGCGACGGTGTGAATATTGGCGTCGCCGCGATCGCGCAGATAGCGCTCCATCATGTAACGGCGCTCGCCCGTCGTCGGCATGGGACCGAGGCCGCGAATCGACAGCCCTTCGGGGAAAGTCGCATCGTCGAAGTACAGGTCGACCAGCTTGGGAACGTGGTCCGCCGTAGGTTTACCGGTCGCGTCTACCGGGAACAGCTTGGGAAACTGCTTCACGAAGCCCGAGTTGTAGACCTGCGGCGTATATTTTTTCAGGCAGCTTTGAAAGAGCGCACCGCCGGCGCCCGGATCGACGAGCGTAGCACCGAGCTTGCGCAGTACGGCGAGTTCGCGGTCGATGATGTCGATGCTTTCTTCGTCGGCCTTGGTGAACAGCGGCTTGTCCATGTACTCGCGCACGACGCCGATGCGGACACCGGCGAGCGGCTGTGACGATTGCGGTTCGGAGACATAACTGTAGTAGGGTTTCGGCGGCAGGCGATCGATACCGAAAGCCGTCAGCTCGTCCTTGGGATCGTAGCCGGCGATGACGTCGAGCACGCGTGCCGCATCTTCTACGTTGCGGCAAATGGGGCCGACGCGATCGTTCATGTACGACGCGAAGATCATGCCGCTACGGCTCACCAGTTCCTGCGTCGGCGAGATGCCGACGGTATTGTTGTTCTTCGCCGGACTGCGAATGGAAGGGCCGGATTCTTCGGCGATAGCACACGTCACCATGTTCGCGGCCACGGACGACCCGGAACCGCCGCTCGAACCGCCGGGGCTGCGCTGCGTATCGTAGGGATTGCAGAACGTGCCGCCGAAGGAACTGCGATATCCCGCCGCGTACTCGCCCATGTTCGCTTTGCCGATGATGATCGCGCCCGCCTGCCGCAGCTTGGTCGCGAATGTCGAATCATGCGGGGGACGGTCGTTGGCGTAGAACGCATCGGCACCCGACGTCGTCCGCATGTCGAACGTGTCGTACTGGTCCTTGATCGCGATGACCGCGCCCTGCAGCGGCCCGACCAGCTTGCCGGTCGCGGCGAACTGCTTGTCCTGCTCTATTGCTACTTCGAGCGCGTCCGGCATGCTCGGATCGGCATCGACTTTGTCCGTCATGCTGCGCGCCTTGCGAGCATCGAAGCCCAGTTTCTTGAGAGTCGCCGGACGCAAATTGAGCGTCGACAGCGCATTGATCTGCCCGGCATTCGCAATCGACGTGACCTTGCCGAGAATGCCTTCCGGTTCTTTCACGCAGCGCCCGTTGTAGGCTTTGATGCGCGCCAGGTAGTCACGCACCAGCTGTTCCGTGGTGATCTGCTGGTTCGTTATCGCCTTCTGGATGGCAACGATATTCGTCTCCATCAGGTCGAACTTGCTGTCGCTTGCAGCCAGCGCCGCCGGCATGACGGCCACAGCGATCGTTGCTGCGAGAACTCGAACGGGAGCGGAGGAAAGACGCATGCGGACCACGCATTGATAGTAGTAGTCCGCTTCAGACGGGCGGCGGTGGCTTGCCCCCCACGTCACCGCTCAGCAGGGTCCGACAGCCGACAGACCGGCGCGCTGGGTCGAGCGCAGGAACTTGTACATGCCATCACGCGTATTCATCCCGTGTTTCACCAGGGACAGCCACGCAACGACGAGGCGCGTATGAACCACAAAGCCGTTAGTTCGACCCTGTTCGCCGTCGGCACTTTGGGCGGCGTCCTGCTGGGAACGCTCGGAACGAGCGCATCCGCCCATCACGGTTGGAGCGGCTACCAGGAACAAGCCGTGACGCTCAGCGGATCCATAGCGGAGGCGAGTTACTCGAATCCCCACGCTTCCATAGTCCTCAAAACGGACGACAAGAGCTGGAATGTGGTGCTGGCGCCGCCCGGTAGGATGCAGTCACGCGGACTGACGAAGGAAATGTTGGCCGTTGGCGCTAAGGCCCAAGTCGAAGGCTACCCGCACAGGACCACAGCGGACGAGTTGCGGGCGGAGCGCATCGTGCTGGCTGGAAAGACGATCGAGCTGCGTTGATCCGAGACAGGGGTGCGTTTGAAACGCCAATATACAAGTATGTAACCGGGGTCGCGCTCTGCGGACTGGCAGCGGCCTAGAGCTGCCTGGCACGAAACGCTGCGTCGACCAGCCATTTCCAGGCAGCGAAGCCCACCAGGCCCGACCACATCAACATCGCCGCCTTCGGCCTGGCGGCGATCGGCCCAGAGATTCTCATCGCCAACCCAGTAATGCTCGATGCACCTGCCATTGCAGCGCCCGCAAGGAGGAGTGCGGACCGGAGCACTGCATGATTCTTTATTTTTGTCATGTCTGCCGGGAATAGGCTGATCGCGGGTACGCGATCTGTCACGTGATTGTGATCCCCGCATTTTTGTCGGCGCAAGCGTCCATGCGGACTATCTGTCTTATGTCCGACTGTTGCGAGGCAGGGGAATATCACACCGACGTAGTGCCCGGACTGTCACTCCGCCAGTGAGTGAAAATGGACCCTCGTGTTTCACCGCGGACGGCCAAGTAACGATGAGGCGCGCGTGTGAAACACAAAGCCACAGGTCGACCCCGTCCGCCGTCGACACTTTAGAACGCGTCCTGCTGGGAACGCGGAGAGAAGGCTATCTGTCTTTCGGTCTGAAGTTATCTCACCAGATGCCTATCCAAAAAATCGATGCTCTCACGCGCCGGAGCATCGATCCAGAACGTCGAGATGTGTTCGAGGCCGCGGACCAGGTAGAGTTCGGCGGGGATGTCGGCTTGGTTGAGAGCGTCGTACATCACTTGCGCGTTCCTGACAGCGACGGTGAAGTCGAACGTGCCGTGATATAGGAATGTCGGCGGATCGTCGGGTGTCAGGACGGTCATGGGTGACGCGTCGCTCCACAGGTCGGGGTCCTTAGCGAGCGACACGCCCATCAGGCCGTTCACCAGTTCGCCGTTGGGATAGAAGCGCAGGTCCACCGGCGTGCCGCCGCCGACTACGGCTTGCACACGG
>Ga0065707_10000562_pt1 | contig 25710 bp, 25 predicted proteins | sample SwiRhicommuniRL3_FD_59094 | JGI IMG/M metagenome (GOLD analysis project Ga0065707, IMG submission 59094) | Switchgrass rhizosphere bacterial communities from Rose Lake, Michigan, USA - RL3 v2 (version 2) | ecosystem: Host-associated > Plants > Roots > Rhizosphere > Soil | place: East Lansing...
ACGCCCATGGCCACACTGACAGCGAGCGCCACACCCAGTCCGTTGCCAGCCATATTGATCACACCGGCTATTGCTCAATTCCCTCCCTTGACGATCTATTGGAGACGCGCGCTTTGGGAAGAGGCTGTTGGTCAAGAATTGGTTATCGAAGACTTCGAAAAGGACTCTGCTGATTATAGTGAACTCGGTTTCCCTTACTCTACCGGGAATCGGTTTCTACTGACTGGGAAAAGTGTGGCTCCAATCCTCAATGCCCCTGAGCTTTTACCAAGCCAGAATCTGTTGCACTTGAGTGATTGGGGGCAAGGGCTGACGTTCACGTTACCCGATGATGCCGAGACCACGGCTCTGGGATTCGATTATGCCTCTCAGGAAGAGTGGCAATTGACCGTTCGCAACATTGACATCATACTTCCCAGGGGAAGAAGTCAATTTGTGGGCGTCGCCTTGTACGCAGGGCCGACAAAGGTATTTAAACTTACTGGTCCCAACACTGCTCAAGGTGGTCTGTTTGTGGATAACATCTCGTACATTCCCTGATTTTGCTTGAATTCATAGGGGGGATATGCTAAGATAATTTTGAGACGAATGGTTTCGAACCTGGGGACTGTTATGTTCTCTTGAACGATCTTTGGAGGCAAGTCATGAACGAAGTACAAATTGTAGCTGCTAAAAAACAGTCAAATCAATGGCTGGAGATCCTTAGCCGTAACCTGCTCTATGCCCTTGCTTTGCTGGTGCTTGTCGTCTGTTATCTGCAATATCGTGTGGCGGGTTGGGCGTGGACCCATTGGGATCTGATGCTGGTCTCCGGACTGCTGGCTTTCATGATTGCGCTTTCCCTGGTGCAAACCATTCCGGTCAGGATGACCCAGACGCTTGAGCGCCTGACAAAGCGCGGCGTCTTCGAGCTCTCTGAGCCTGCCCTGGCGGACTTTCAATCTCAAATCGAAAAGCGCGTCCAGCGTTATGCTCAAGTCGGCGCGGGTGTGGTCAGCCTGGTGATCCTGGTTTCTTTTCTGGCTGCGTATGGACGCTATATCATTTACGATATTCCGCTCACGATTCTGGAGATGTTTCTCGGCGCCGTAGCCGGTTACTATATAGGTCAGATGATCGCCTATGGCACACTGGGAGGACTTGTGCGCCGGGAAAAGATCTCTATTATCCCCAAGTATGGTCATATCGATCGGGCGGCTGGTCTCAAACCCATCGGTGATTTTTATTTCTTTCAAGCCATGATTGTAGCGATCCCTTGCTTGTATATTGCGGTCTGGTGGTTCATCATCCCCTTGCTGCCCTGGTACTCACATTGGAGGAATCCTTATCTGGGCTTGCTGACGGTTGGTCTGATCTTTGAAATCCTGTCTTTCCTGGTTCCCATGTGGATCTTCCACCTGATCATGCAGGAACAGAAGATCAAGTCCCTGGGCGAGGCAGATGAACTCAGTAAAAAGATCGTTGAGTTGGAAAATAGGATTCTCATGGCGGCAGACCCCAGGGAAACGAACGATCTGCAGAAGCAACTGGATTTTCAACAGCAACAATATTGGGAGATCGAGCATATGCCCACCTGGCCGGTGGATGCTCAGACGCGGCGCAAGTTCACGGTGAACAATCTGCTTTTGTTCCTGCCACTTCTATCTGATCTCGTTCGGACGTCCCCGCCTTGGAAGAAATTCCTTGAGGTATTCATTAAGTTCCTGACAGCCCAGTAAAAATTGTCGCAACCTGACCTTCTCCCGAGAACACTTCGCCCGTCGAACCCATAGGATTCGGCGGGCGCTTTACACTCACTGACTTGTCTTTAGGCCTTTATGATACTAACAGGGTATGAGGGCAGCACTTCTGTGCTCCCACCCAGCAGCAAACCTCACTCTCGAATAATTGAGGGCTAGGCAGTGGAGAAACGAGTTCGACTGGACCGAGCAGTCGAAGCACCTCATCTTCTGGTTTTTGGTTTTCTTCTGGGTCACCCCAATTGGGCAGTTCGTCTATCGCCCGCTTCGAGACTTTTTTATGGGCGGCTGCGGTAAGGACCTTCCCCAGGCTGCTTCCTCCAAGCGTTTTAAGTTCAGTATCCCAGATGCGATCCACGATCTCAACCAGGCGTGTCAGCAACTCTTCGAGGGACACATCGATGAAGGCAGGCAAGCCCTCATAGGGTTGGCTCTGAAATTTGGATGTGCCTTTGTCAAGGGACTTATTGAAAGATGCAGCTGCATCGGAAGAAAGCTTCTTCAGAACCTGGGCATGGATGTAGGGGCGCAGGAGTGGCGCCGGATGTGTTTGATCCGCGCGAGCAATGATTTTTTCTGGCACGGTCATGATAATTGCCGCGCTTCTGGCAAACGCTTCACCTTCCAGGGCTGTCCCAGCCATATCAGCAATAATTTCATTCAGCCAATTAAAGATCACTGAATCCATGGCCCGCTGCTTTTTGGTTGGTTCCACCGCTGACGGTTTGTTATCTATACTGACTCTAAATTTCAGTTCATCCAGGAGGTCTGGGATCTCCTCAAAGATTGCATGGGCTACTTCATGAGGGATGGTCTGGGTGGATAACGTTTGGGCAAGTGCATTCTGCTGATTGACAACGCCAAACGGCGTACTAATCACGCAGGGCCCTTTTTCATCGAACACAGATAGGCGCGCAATTGGCCCCAGATACACCAGCGGTGGCGAGTTGGATAGATTTTTCAGACCCGAGACGTCCTCCAGGGCCTGACGCAGTCGTTCGTAATCTTCCTCCGACTTATCATCCAGAGACTGGAGCACATTCAAGTAGGGATTGCCAGGGGCGCGTTGCAGTGCAACCTGTCGCAGCACCACCCAATTGCTGGCGAGCAAGCTGACGATCACTGATTTGAATGTAGAGCGGTCCAGGTCTGGCCAGCGGTCAGAATCATACATGCTGTCGATCTCATCCACCAATATCCGTGTAGCCAGTACTTCAAATTGCTCCACATGGTGTTGGATCGCGCTGCCAGGGCTAAGCAGATTCTTCAACTGCGCAATATCGTATAAAAGGCTTTCACTCTCCGCATCGACCCGTTTGACAAAGATTTTTGGGCGACTTTCTATCGGTTCCATGACTCCTCGCTTTCTGTTGGCTCGACCTGTTGTAGATGGGCAAAATAGTCCTGCAATAAGCGGTGCTGAAAGATGTATCCGCCACCCACCCTTTGCAGGAGGATGCGATCTGTGGCGTGATCCAAAATCCGAACCAAATGCCAGGGCAGCTTTTCTGTGCGGGCCAAAATCGATCGCACGACCAACTGCTGGAGGCAGGCAGCTCCGCCAACCACTAAACCAAAAGGCGCAGCCACCAACCCAATTGTCGAAAAGACTAACAGAACGGTGGGCAGCAACCCTTCTGGATTCCAAATGTCCTGCTGGTGTCCCAGATTATCACTCACACCGGTAGTGATGCTGAGCGGCGTAAGAATGAGCAGAAAGAAGAGCAGGATCCCGCCTGTATTCCGCAGCGACTGCCAGAATCCCTGATTGGGTTTCACAGTGCTGGCAACCCGCAAACTGGGGCGCCAGCCAAATGTCAGCAGAATGCTTGGGCCCATCAACAGGGCAGCGAACTGAAGCAGTTGGACCGAATTGGCAATTTCATTTAAAGCAGCGCGACCGGCGGTCCAGTAGATCAACAGACCTATCAAGAGTTCAATTAAGATGACCGTCCCCACACTCAGCGACATGCGCTTCCAGGACCATTGTAGTTTCTCCCTGATGCGAGGATTCTTGGCCGCAACCACGGCTGCCCCTGTAGGAATGCCTACCACGATCGCGGCGGCCAGGCCTCCAAGAGGTGCCTTAAGCGCCCACAGTGCCCACGTGCATGTGAGCCAGCTAAGCAGGATATGCAGCAGCAAGGTTGCAGGATTGTTCAGGCGTGAGCTGGCGAGCCCTGTCACCAGCGCAGCTAACCCAATCGCCGCAGCCATTTTTAAGACAATGGAAGCGGGAGAATCCGCGCCCATATAAAACAGCAGAGTACAAAGAGCCAAAAGGCTCGCAAGGAGCAGACTCATGCCAAGCGTACATAGCCGCCGTTGCCATTTGGTCTTCAGCCATTCTGGAGTGAGCCCCTCCATAAGAAATACTGTTTGCCCCTGCCCGGACAGATTACGTGCCAGCCAGGGTAATACCTGCAGTATGGAATTTTCAAGCTGAGCCAGGGAACGGCCCCGCCGCTTGAACACAGAGCTTAGATACACATCAAAGAGCCGCTCGCGGTGTGCTGCCATGCCTCCCAGCTGGCTCCAGTCCTGAGTTGAGACCTCCTGGCTCGCGAGCAGCATAATATTGAGCATTAACGGACTCCTGGCGAGTTGTCGCAGGGTAGCATCCTGATCTAACATGGCAGCAACATCCTGGCCGTGACGATGCTCGGTGAGGATTTGGTCGATTTGGCTCTTACCCAAAGGCTGCAGGAGGAACGCCCCATCCAATTGCAGGCGTTGAGTCTGGTTTTCATAATCTGTTCGCCGACTGCAAACCACAATTTGAGCGGGCCCATGGGTATGCCTGTAAGAGTTAATGGTCGCAATACAGGCCGGACGTTTGTCTTCTGGAACTTCATCCAGGCCATCCAACAGCAGGGTCAAAGCATCCTTGGCAATCCAGGCTTCGGCCACAAGTTGTGGCACAAAATACTTTCCGCGTAGTTCTTTGATTATCCAGTTTTCCAAAGGCATGTGCTCTTCATCCCATGAGGATAAATTCAGAACAATGGGAATGGGACGGTTCGGATCTGTTTCTGCCCTTATTACCAGTTCGTTTGCCAGCTGTAATAGCGTGATTGTTTTTCCCGCCCCAGGCTCGCCCACGATCAACAGGTTTCCGTTGGCTGAATCAAAAGTATTCAGAATATGATTGCTCGTTAAGGGTCTGGAGGGAGCATTCTCTTTCCGTTGAACAATGCTGGTCCATGGACTTTCGACGAGCCCAGCCTGGTATTGCATATTTATCGCGATGAGGGAATGAGAAATTCTGGCAGGTTCCAATACACCTTCCAGCCAATCCTTCCGTATCCTCTTGAGCATGTATTCGCGGTTGACGACCCAATGGGCATCTGCCTGGAGGATGGATTTGATATTGATGGTTGCGTTGCGAAAATCACCGGATAAATTATAGGTATCTCCGGAGGCGTTTGAATTTTCCGCTGGCTCCGACGGTTGGTTGAAGCCAGGTGTTTTATTGGGAAGCTCGCTTTGAACATCCATGGCATGAACCTTTAATAATCCATCTGAGGGCCACAATTCTTCTTATAGCTATGAACGTCAAAAAAGTCTAGATTCAGCCAGTTGCACCAGCTGGGTTTATCCACCCAATTTCATGACCGTCGTCACGATCTGCGCGGCGATAGTAACAACGGTCGGAAGCACATCGGCAAGATTTTGCGCGGCCTGCTTGAGCCCTTCACCGGTAATTTGTAACAGAGGCTGATTAGGTTTTTCGGATTTGGCGGTATCTATTAACGCCTTGGCAGTTTGGGCAACGGCTTCGGCTTGTTCCTGCCTTGGGTCTGGCACGTCTCGCAGTACATCGCTCAGTTGTGCAATGAGTTTTGCCAACTCCTGACGAGCATCCAAATTATCCGTTCGGATTTCATTGACGCTCTGTTGTACGTTTGTAAGTGTAGATCGGATGTTGAGGATTGCTCCTCGGAAATCGCCAGACATATTGAACTGATCGCCCATAGCGCCCTCCTAAGAAAACGATTAAACGATAATTCAGTATACTCTCTCGTGGAAGATGAATCAAGCTGGAGAGCAAAGAATCTGATATTCGAACCCTTTTCAGGAAATATCCTCCGCAGTCATCTCTGTGGTGTTTGGCGAGTCTCGACGATGCCAGAAAATGGTATCTCAAAGACGAGAGTCATTTCTCAGCTTGAACCGTACCCCTCCAGCGTCTTGTGCGTTTCCCTAACCTCGATGCCAGGAAAAAGACAGTCAGTTATCCAAAGGAGTGAGGACGATTCTGGATGTGCCGAAGCGCTCGACCAACTCTGCGAACCGACTTGCTCTTCTAAATTCACGAGAGGCGATGATGGAACTTCGTTTCCTGNATGAGGTATCCGTTACCGATGGTAGATCGANGATAAAGCGCGAAATGATGNGCCAATCAGAGTCAGCCAGAAGCCTGCNGCATTCTCATGCCAATGAGCCGAGGTGACCTGTCTATCCCACACCACCAAGACCACGCCTTTTTGCCCGTCTGAGTAAGGNAAAAGACCCATCGAAATTATTCTCCGGTGAGTGCNAGTGTTTAGGGTACCTCTTTGATTTCAAGCTGATTNCCCTCCAGATCGGCGAAATGAGCCCAGCGCGTGCCCGCAAACTCGCCTGAACCTTCAGGGGTAAACTGGACACCCTTTTGTTTGAGTTCTGACACAGCGCTATCCAGATGATCGACACGCAGGCCCAGGACTATGGATTGCTGATCAGGCTTCTTCGCTTCCTGCCTAGACTTTCCACCTGTGAACAGTTCCAAAAGTGTTCCTGCCCCTGAATCGAAATGTGCCCAATCCTCACCGTGATCAAGGAAGGGTAAACCCAGTACATTCTGATAAAAAGAGATGGAGGCTTTCAGATCCTCCACATAAATTCCAGCCCAGATCAAGCCTTGATACTTCATGACGCCTACCTCCTTCTTTGAATACCTCAAATATCTGCATAGATCTCAAGGATATTCCCTTCTGGATCTTTGAAGAATAAAGTGCGGTGACCGTAATCCTGGTCGCGCGGCGCTTCAATGATCTCAACATGTTTATCAAGGAGCTCGGTATGGCAGCCATCCACCTCAGAGGGTGCAACGCGGAAGGCAAGCTGAACGCCTGCCGAGTGGGGATATTTTTCCCCATCATATGGACGCCCGCGCGTGCGCAACGTCAGCAGAACAGCGCCGACTCGCATTTCGGTCCAATCCTCCCAGTCGCGGTAGATGGGAAAGCCAAGGATTCCATGATAGAAAGCCTTCATGCGGGCCGTATCGTCACATAGGAGCACTACATAATCAAGATTGCGAATATGGGTTAACATTTCTTTCATTCGTGCTCTCAGCGCCATCCCACAGTCTGCGCGTGCTACGCAAAGGACGGCGGCGTGAGCTAAGAGGAAGAGGCTACCAACTCAATCAACTGTCTTTCGATTTCCTGCCAGGGCGCCGCCAGATCTATGCTTTCAATTCGGATGACATGATCCTGTAGTTCGATCTTTTCTGAAAGTTTCGATTGAATCGCGGGATAGAGAAGCATACCCATCGCATTGCGATGGCCCTCTGATAGCTGTTCCTGCGATTTCAAATAGGCATACAACTGATACAGATGGGATGAATCAAATATGGGTTTGCCCCATTGGTTTTCGATCAAACTATGAGTGGTAAATTTTGTGTCCAGGATGATGATCTGGTCCGATGACTCTTCCTCCAGCACCAAATCTGGAACCATCATCGGCAATCGTTCGCTGGCCTCTTTGGCATGCCATTCCAATCTCTTCTGTGCAGAGATATTCCAGCCTGTTAAACGGATGCGGTAAAAATTGGCGACGAAACGCTCGTAAATGTTGTGCAGCACCAATGCCTCCCGGTCGAACGCAGGGACAGTTAAGGAGCTTCCCTCCGAGCCGCTGGGCATCTGACGCTGCACGATCAAGTCGCAGATCGAGAGCATCAGGCGGTAATCATGATCATTGCGAACGAGCAACTGCCGGCGGATGAAATCAGGCGTGAGTTCGATGAAGTCAATGCCATCGAGGTCGCGGATTAATCGTCTCAGTTTTTGTTGTACTTCTTTAACGGAAGCAGGCTGCGGGCCAAATTGACCGACCTTGAGCAATCTTGCGAGCGTGCTTCGGATGATCTGATTCTTCGCGGCGTTGACACTGAATCCGTGAAACTCACAGATCAACTGTCCACTATCTAGCGTGCGTTGTTTCAGGCTTTCTGCAAAATTGATCCGCCCACGTACTCCGGGAAACTTTCGTTCCTGCTCTACATAATTGTGTCCCAACCCGATGCGCAAACGCTGCTGCATTAACTTGATCAGGATGGAGGCCAGCAATGCATCCAGCGTCGGCGCTTGCTCTGCCTCTTCCATCATCCAGCCGTGCATGGCGTTCAATGGCGCTTCATTCCAGGCATACAACAGCATGTGCCACAGGTTACGGATCGGGATTCCGTACTCGGTGAATCGGGTACGGTCTTTGGGAGTCTCGGAGTTAGACATATACATTACATATCATCAACGTATAAAAGCTCTCTACGCAATCTATTCTTATTAGGTGTAGGGGCGACCCGCCAGGATCGTCAAGTAAATTGATCCCGCCCGGCGGGTCGCCCTTCCTAAGCCAACAGCCTCTTCTCCGCTTCTTTCGCTTGTTTTGGATTATCGAACCAATATTCCTTCAGGAGNGGAACGATCTCTGTGCGCATGACCCTGCGATACCAATTNTGATCCAGTCCTCCAAAGTTATCGCCTTTGGGNAGGAAGAAACTATGGCCCAGTTCATAGTTCTCACCCAGCAATGGATCGTCTCTGATATCCTGGTTCAATTTTGACATCCGTTCGACAATCAGTTGAATGAGTTCCGTATCCATGCCGCGTTCCAATAACCACTGGCTGAAGAGTTCACTCTCGTATTGAGGTTTGAGCGTGATGAAAACAAAGCGGCGCCGCATGGCATAATCCACCATCGCCAGGGAACGGTCGGCGACATTCATAAGACCGATCAAATATAGATTAGGTGGGACATAAAACGCAGGTTCATCCTCTGTGCGATACGCCAGGGGAAGGGCATACTCGGGTCCGCGCTTATCGGGTTCGATCAGCATGAGCAGTTCGCCAAAGATCTGGCTGATGTTGCCGCGGTTGATCTCATCAATAATAAAGACATACTCCCGATCTGGATCTCGGATGGCTTTCTGACAGAACTCGAAGAAAACGCCGTTCTGCAAGACGAAACTTCCCGCCTTGCCCGGTACCGGACGATAGCCTCTCACAAAATCATCATAGGAATAGGATTGATGGAATTGCACCATCTCAAGGCGATCGTTATCAATCTCTTTCATCAGGGCATAAGCCAGCTTCCGCACAATGAACGTTTTTCCTACACCGGGTGGACCCTGCAGGATCATTGCCTTCTTGGACTGAAGTCGTTCCAGAATATTCTCCAATTCTTCTTCGGTCAGAAACACGCCCGAAGCGATCAGATCCGCTGTGCTATAAGGCTGCCGGCCAACTTCGATAAATTCGGAAAGAATTTGATCCGTTTCGCTCGCCTGCTGCAGGTGTTTGCCAAACCAGTCGTAATCCTGTTCCTTGTCATACCAGACAAAATCCCTGAGCTTCTCGGCATATTCCTTGAATTTATAACTATCATCCATCCTTAAGCGCCAGATCGTGCTGCGATTGGTATAGAAATACCAGGATTTCTCTTTGAAATCAGGATCCCATTCCACTTCGACAGTTCGGCCGTCGTTGCGGTTGGCGACAATCGTCCCAATTGCTTTGATGGTCATGCGCGAGACGGTCTTGTTGCGGGCATCGAAAGGCAAGCCGGTCCGTTGGGTCGAGGCGGCTTTGATGGCGATCCGATCGTTCACGCGCATGGCCATGACATCGTTGATGTAACGATTCTTATAACCGTTCTCCCATATCCCTTCTTCCAAAAAACGATCCGTTTGATCAGCCGGGTCGCGATCATCCCAGTAGGCGCCCACCAGCCAATAGCTAACCCCGCCCCAGGCGCGGTATTGGGCTTCCTGTGACTCGGCCACCCTTCTCATCCGTTCATTCTCTGCGCCCCAGGCAGCCAGCGAGAGTTCCGGAAAAGGCTTCTCCTCCTCCCGCAGCAATCTCACCATCTCAGCATAGAATTTGGCGGTCAGACCGTCCGCGGGTAAGCGGATCCCCAGGTACTCCCGGTTATTTTGGTCGAGGTTCAAAAAGGTATCCGGGCGGATCCAGAACAAGCCCATCGTGAGGTTGACGTTGGTCTGTTTGACTTTCAGGGCTTCATCAAAAGCCTTCAGGAATTCCTTGCTTTCCAACGGATCTTGTTCACTCAGCGCCAGTCGAAAGACTTTCCATAACCGTGGAATATCATTTGCATCTCGTGACGTCTGGTTGGGAAAAAACCATGATCGCAGATTGTTCAACACCGGTACGCCATTGAAATCTTCCGGCAGATCGCCCTGCAATCCAAAATGCTGTTTTATCTGTGAAAGAATGGCAATCCGCTGATCATAGGCGATCCGCCGGTTGAACACGCCCAGGAAGGTAAAGGGATCAATCTCCTTCAGCAGGAAGCGGGCTCCGTCACTATCTTTATCATAGAGGGGTGTGATCACAAATCCCTGGGAACGAAGTTCCTCCAAAAAAGAGATGAGCTCTTCCTGTCTGTTTTCCCAGCCTGCCAATTCGTTCGCTAATTCTTGATAGATCGGTATCCATGTAAAGTTGTTGATCATCGTCTCGGTATTTTTCGTCATACGCGTCACCTTTAATATCAGGGAATGACCAATATGTTGATAGAACAAGCATACAGGAAATCTCGCAATTGGGCAAGCCCCAGCCCCACCAGCCGCTGCCTTCGGCGGGGCGCTTGACTTTCACATTTCAATTTCGTACAATGACGTCACCCATCGTAATATACAACATCTTTAACAGGGCACCCAACAGCAAACCTCTTACAGAGAGGAGGTGAGGAGATTGGCAATGCACGGAGAATATGTACTGATGAGAGATGGCAAAATCATCGTGCTGCGCGGCGGCGAGGAGATGCCGATGGAAGAAGAGATGACGATGTCGGATGGCACGAAAGTCAATCCAAATGGACAGATAATCATGGCGAACGGCACCGCCCGCATGATGGCGGAAGGCGAAACCATCAGCATGGACGGCCAGATGCCAGATCCGGCAAATATGTCGGACCGGAAGTTCAAAGAAGAGATGGAAGACGAAGAATTAAGGGACGATATAAAGTAAGAAAGATTCGTATCCTTTGCGATCCGCCTGAGCTCACAGTTCCGGCGGATTTTTTATCCTCCGTATTGACGCTAATTAAACCTAGTAATTGCCGCCGGGGAGGGCGGCGTGAGCAATATAGACTCGGATAGGGCCGGAACTTTCCTCGGCTCTGATCGTCCTTTCCCTATCAAAACATTATCAAGTATGGAGAACATATGAAACGAAGCTTTTTGCTCCTATCTTTAATGGTGACCTTGCTTTCCGCTTGCATGGCGCCTCCCACAAACACTATGCCTGCACCCCTACAGACAGAGCTCCCTGTAACAATACCCCCGACCGAGACTGCTGCAACGGTACCAGCTGCCGCGCCGACGGAAGCGATACCCAACGGAAAGCTGCCTGCCGCTTCCTTTGAGTCCCGTACATATATCAATGAGAGGGTTGGGTTTGCACTCGATTACCCGGCCGGTTGGAGTGTGAATGAAGCCGTGATAGGCAGTCGCGGTTCGCAGGTGCAGTTCCTGTCTTCGCCTGACCTGGCGGATCTGGCAGTTCTGCCTGAAGGTGCAACGCGTGTCTCTGCCACGGTTTATCAGTGGGATCCGAAGAACGATCTGGCCGCCTTTATCGAAAATCAGAAAAATGCCTGGGAGGCCTCCGGCTTCACGATTCTGGAAGAACAGCCGCTCACTCTTGAATTGGGATTGGCTGCCACGCAATTTACCGTCCAAACTCCGGATGCAAACGTTATCTTCTTAATTACTGCCACTGGCGATCAATATCTTGTTCTTAGCGGGGAAGGAAATTTGGACTTGGTGAGAGAAATTGTGCACCGGGTACGCCCCATCTCCCATTAAACTGGAAATGGAATCCAAAGTCTTTGCAAAGCACCCTGTGGGCCTAGCTTTGGTGCCATGAAAGCAACGACTGGAGTCGTTGGACTCCTAAAAACAGCCACAGATAATAAATCTGTGGCTGTGTCTTTTAAAGTTTATCCTTCTGATAAGAACTATTTCATTCCTTGCATAAATATTTCCCCAAAACTTTCCTCCACCTTCCTCAATACCTGACCTGTATCCTGAGGCGCGAGCAGGAAATGCTCGGTAAACCCATAATTGAAATCAAGCTCCTCGTTCAACGTCCTGTACTGAAGCGAATATCGCTTTGGGTGATAGTTGAAGATCACTTTATTCCAGCGCAATAAATTCTGTAACTGCTGCCTGATCTCCGGCTGGACCGAGTCTGGAATGGATGCAAACCAGCCTGAACCGATGACATGTAACCAGGCTAACGTCGAACGGTTTTGCTCATTGAGATCCAATAGATCCATGTAGCTGGTTTCGTACAGAGGCGCAAATCCTTTTTCGAGGAAGATATTTTCAGAGTGAGAGAAATCCGCCATTTCCTCTTCAGAAACGTAAAACTTCACCCCTACACAAAAACTATAGGTCGGCTTTTGGAAAGAGATATCATCCAGACGCATATGCAGAACGTCTGGTGCCGTATCTTTGCGCGGGAAGTCCATCTCCAACTCTTCAATATTATTGACATAACCATCATTGGGATAACAAGACTTCACCCGGCCAAAGACGACCGGCGGGCGATCTTCCCCCTTGCGTTTGAGCGGCAATTGACAAAAATAGTTTTTCGCGATCCACGCCTCTGCAGGGGAGGGGACTAATTGATCCTTGAAATGGTCATAAACTTCCTGCACTTCCCCCAGAGTGATGTCGGCGAGGTCGCGGTATTTGTCTGAAATCGGTTTCTTGGGAGCATTGTCATTTTTCCTGCCCTGGTCCTGCTTGCGCTCAATGGGAGTCGCTTCATCTTTCCCAAGAAAGTGTGCCTTACGCGGCTCTCCGTTCCCTGTTTGGATAAAACGGGGCAGGAGAGTAAATCGCCGTAAGGCAGTTTCGAGCTCCATGTCTTTCTACGGTAAGGATACGACGGATTTGGCTCTTGTGCAAGGACTTTATGAGCCGAAAATGAAAAAGGAGTCCAAAATCTGCAGATTTTGGATTTCCAACGACAGGAGTCATTGGGCTCCCTCTTCACTTCCACAATTTCTCCCGTATTTCCTCCCTCGTCAATATCGCCTCCAACACAGCTCCGCCAATGGATAATGCCTTATCGGAGACAAGGAAACAGGCGCTTGCATCGTCGCGCGGATCAACATCCCCGATCTTCAAGCCTTGGGTCACATGAATTCCATCCCGGATCAATCCACGGAGTATCCCATTAAACGGACTCATAACGGAATACAGATTACTGGCTGCTGATAACTGTTCACTAATCTCTGCGATGATCTGTCCCTCCTCCACGTGCTCGCCGATCTTTGTCCTTGCTGTCAATACCCCGTCACTCGGCGCGCGCAGGACACGGCGGCGGTCACCCTCGGGCTGACCTGAATCAGCCTGGGAGCTTCCATTCCAGTACACGCGTCCAAGTGTGTGGCTGCGGCGGGTTTCGATCACAGCGTGGCAGTTGATCCCGGCGTGGAAGCCGGGTCCAAGCCCGATGTGAAGAGGAACGGGAGCGGGCAGGGGAGAAGGCGTCTGCTTGGTCAGTCTTCCGTCGATCACCGCAACAAAGTTCGAAGGGCCAAACGTCAGGATGGCTGCGTTCGGATCAATGAGCACGGGAATTTCATCCGCTGCCAATGCAACTGGAAGTTGCTCCGGTTCCACCAGCCGCGCGGTGACTCCTTCGACCATATGCTGCCCCTCATACACTGCTTCTGCAAACGAGACCGTGCGACGGACAGCCAGCGGTTGTTCCAGCTCGGCGATGACGATTTTGAGGCCAGCCCGATGCAAACGGAGGGCAACGCCTGTGGCAAGATCGCCGCCGCCGCGCAAAAGGACGAGGGCTGAATTATTTGTGGGCATTGGAGGGCTGGATGGAAGAGAGTTGTTCAGGGGAATCTTGGGTTCTCGCAACCTGCTCGCGCAGCATGTGGCTGAACGAATAGAGCAGCAGGAAAACAAACAGGAAGAAAAATGTGTAGAGAAACGTGAACGCTGCCAGGCGTCGGCTTGGATCGATGACGATGCCGAGGATCTCCTGGGCGGTTTCGGTGGGGTTTTGTAAAATGTCCCACGAATTCAGGCGCACAAAGCGACCGATGTAAATACCGAAACTGCTTAAGCCTGAGATCACAAAGACAAAGATCCAGCCTGCGAGGCGTCCAAAGCTCCGGATGATAATATCCTGCATCAGATAGAGCGAGATCACGCCGAGCAGCATTCCCGTCCATGAGCTCCATACGACGATGATCACGTCATACCAGAGTGGCGCGTCGGATGCCTTGCGAGCCAGGTCCTGCAGGTCGGTGAGCATGTACGGCGCGTTGGGAAAAAAGATGAGCCATAGAAAGGCGATAAATGGGATGACGAAGTAAAGAGTTGCTCTCCGCCATGAAACTAAATAAGCGAAATAGGCCAATATGAAGGGAATCCAGGCCAGGAACAGATTCCAGATCAAGCCCAGGTGGCGCCCCGAATCGCTATAGGCAACTCGCGCAAAAACAAGCCCGATACAGACCGCACAGGCGACGTTGAGCAACACAAAGACAGACAGGCTGTACCGGTTACGGATGAAATAATTGCGATAATTTCTGAACATAATTTACTCAAGAAAATAGATCAAATCAATATCTCCCGGCGAATGACCGAGATCGGTGAGAATTGCCGCAGCTTCTGTGCGATGCTGTGTCCCATGGTTGACGAGATGTGCCATGGCCTGCCATAAAATTTTTGTCAATGGTTTGCCTGAGGTATTTTTGTAAAGGAAAGTGTCGCAGAGTTTCTCATCCGTCACGCTTTCGGCAAAAGCCATCAATTGTTTTTCTTCTCCCAACCAGCGCGCCTGGAGCGCATCAAACGTGGGGAAATCTTCAGGCTTAAGCCGTTGAGTAGGAGATATCCCTTCCCAGCGATTGCGCCAGATCCATTCCGCGAACAGAGCATGGACAAGAGTCCCGCGCAAGCCACCATGCGGAAACGAAGCGGGTGCAAGATATTGTTCGTGGGTCACGTTTGCCGCTGCCTTCAATATTTTCGCATTCGCCCATTGATTATATTGATAGAGGATGAGGATGTCTTGTTTGTTCATAGTATTTCCTGTGTCATTGCGAGGCATTGATTGAGACGCTCTGCGTCGAAACCAAGCCCGAAGCAATCCCCTCGCAATCAGGTATGCCTTTCCGCAGCGCTTCGTCTATGGACTACGTTCTCCGCTCAGCGCGATTTCATTTGATTCGCCGGCCTCTCCAGCAAGAGATGCCCGAACGTATAAAGCGTAATGTACAGGAACAAAAAGAATGCTGCAAAGAGGCTTGTAAACCCAATCGCTTGCAGGCTCGGGTTTTGTACACGTTCAAAGGTATAGGCTGCAAGCCCGATCGGATTCTGCAAAATATCCCAGGAGTTCCAGCGCAGGAAACGCCCCACATAAACTCCGGCACTGGTCAAACTGGTAACGAGCGCGACGAATGTCCACCCCACCCAGCGGCCAAACTCGCGGCGGATGATTTCCTGCATTAAGAAGAGCGATACCATGCCGAGCAATAACCCGGTAAATGCAAACCAGATCAGCATCATCACGTCATACCAAACCGGCAGGTCATTCGCAGGGTAGGCAAGATGTTGAAAATCGGTCAGAATGTACGGCGCGTTGGGAAAAAAGATCAGCCACAGGAATGCCGCGAGGGGAATGACGAAATAGATCCATTTACGATTGAGCGTCAGGGTATAGGTAAAGTATGCAATGATGAAGGGAATCCACGCGAGAAAAAGATTCCAGATCAGAAATCCATACCGACCGGTCCCGCTGAATTCCGTGCGTACGCGCCAGATCACGACCGAAAAGATGGTGGCGCCCGCCAGCAAAAAGAACATCATCAGGCGATATTTGTTGGGCGCAAAATAAGCCAGTAGTTTTTGGTACATTATTTCCTCAGAAATTCCAGAAGGATCGGGTTGACCTCTTCAGGTTTTTCATAGTGGGGGATATGCCCGCAATTTTCGATGGCGTGAAATTCAACCGTAGGGATTGCCGTTCTCAAGGTATCGCTGTGACGAAAAGGCACGGTAGGATCGTTCCGCCCCCAGAACAATAAGACGGGTTTACCCAGCTTGGCCACGCGTTGATAATCATCGAGAAATGAGTCCAGCATACGGTTTCGGATGGTCGAAAGGATGGCGCGCTTGAATCCCTTGTAGCGCATCTGGAGGATGTATCGTGGTTGGAACTCCTCGACAAGTCTGCGATCTAGAAAATCGGAAGCGATAATCTTGTACATGCCATCGATTCCAATCCACCCCATAACGGTCTCGCCCACGATTGGCAGGGTTGCCAGCTTTAGGATTCTCGCAAAGGGCAGCCGATTTGCACCGATCGGATCGATCAAGACCAGTTTGTTCACACGCTCTGGATGACGCGCGGTAAACACTGTCGTGATAGGTCCACCGGTCGATAAGCCGACTAGGCTGACAGGTTGCGTGAATCCCAGCGTATCCAATAAATCACCCAGCTGCCGGACGAAGAGATCGATGTTGTAGCGCGTCTCCGGCCGGTCAGAAAAGCCACGCCCGAACAAATCATAGCGCACCACGCGAAAGCCAGATTGAGTTAGAAATTCAAAAGTAGGATCGTAAATAAAATAAGGGACGGAAAATCCATGTGCCAGTACAACAGTCTTTTCGGCTTCAGGGTTGCTCAGTTCGTAATGGGTAACACCATCGGAAAGTTGAATGAATGAACCGCTCGCTTCCTTACGGGTGAGATCATTCAATTCTTTGGTTTCATCGCGATAAGAGAAAGACATACAGAACGCTCCGAACGCCGTCCTCGGCGTTCGGTATCCGCCGAGGACAGCGGATTGAACAATTCATATTTTACCCATCGCCTTCAAGACACGCTCCGGTGTGAATGGAAATTCATTTACCCAAACGCCAGTGGCATCGTGGATGGCTGCTCCGATGGCAGGTGCCACCGGCAGGAAGGGCAATTCGCCGACGCCGCGCGCGCCCCAGGGTCCGTTCGGGTCCGGCACTTCAACCAGCACTGTTTCCACTTTTTCGGGAATGTCCCAGATGGTGGGGATCAGGTACGTGCTCAATTGATCGGTGAGGACACGTCCATCCTTGGTTTTGAAATCTTCAAGAATCGCATAGCCTTGTGCCTGGACGATCGCGCCTTCCACCTGACCTTCCACCAGCGCAGGGTTAATTGCCTGACCGACATCATCGGCTGAGATAAAACGCACGACATGCACATGCCCGGTCTCGATATCCACTTCCACTTCTACGGCTTGCGCCACAAAGGCATAGGCAAAGTTCGGCGTGGAATAACCGGTCTCATGATCGAATTGAGTCGTGCGTGGAGCAAGATATTTATATTCCCCGATCGCCGGACGTTCTTCTGCCTTCCATTTTTTCAATGCGACTTCTGCTGCGCCCCGGATGGCATTCCCGGACATAAACGTCATGCGCGAGGCAGAGACCGAGCCTGAGTTTTCCATCGTTGCAGAATCAGAGGTAATGATCTTGACCTTTTCAAACGGCACGCCTACCGCTTCGGCAGCCATCTGCATCATTACCGTATGCGTTCCCTGACCTACTTCTGCTCCTGCATGATGCAGAACCACCTGTTCAATCTGACTGTTGCCATGGATTTCCACTTTGGCCCAACAGTTCTCCTGATAGCCAAAGGAAAAACCGATGTTCTTGAAGCCAGCCGCGAAGCCGCGTCCCCGTTTGATATGGCCAGGAAGACGTTCCTGCTTTCCTGCTTTCCACTCGATTTTGTCTCGGGCGGCTTCAATACATTTCGTCACAGTGACCGGGCTTGGCGAGGGGGTACCAACCCCCATGGTGTCGCCATCCTTCAGGGCGTTTTTCAAACGGAACTCGACCGGATCCATGCCCAGTTTTTCGGCGAGCTTGTTCATTTGCATTTCTGCCATGAACAAGGCTTGCGGCGCGCCGAACCCGCGGAAGGCTGCACCGGGCACATTATTGGTGTACACGCCATACACATCTGTTTTTACGTTTGGAATGTTATAGGAACCCGTGGACGTGATCGCAGAATTTCCCAATACTTTATTTGAGGTATACATGTACGCGCCGCCGTCGCCGATGATTTCATTCTCGATGGCGATCACTTTTCCATCTTTGGTTGCGCCCCATTTGGCACGGATCACAGAAGCATGGCGCTTGCCATGCCCGATCATCGACTCCTGCCGTGACCAAATGATCTTGATTGGTTTCTGCAAACTCCGCGCGGCCAGCGCGAGCACGATCTGCACCGACATGTCTTCGCGGCCACCGAACGCGCCGCCAATGGCGGGATAAACAATCCGAATATCTTCATTCGCCATGCCCAACGCATGCGCCACCTGATGACGATCTTCGTGAGTCCATTGGCCGCCGCACGCGATTGTGAGACGACCTTCTTCATCTAGATATGCCAGCCCTGCTTCCGGTTGCAAATAGGCGTGTTCCTGCACGGGCGTCCGATATTCGGCTTCGACGATCACATCGGCTTTTGCAAAACCTTCTTCCACGTTCCCTTTGCGGATCTTGTAATGGACGCAGATATTCGAATCGCCAATCTCTTCATGGACGCGCGGTGAGTCAGCCTTGATCGCTTCGACGGGATCGCTGACCACTGGCAGATCCTCATATTCGACTCGGATCAACTTGACCGCCGCGGTTGCTTCCACCTCGGTCTGGGCAACCACAGCCGCAACCTGGTCGCCGATAAACCGAACAATATCTGTTCCGGGCTTGGGTGAACCGGGCCCGCATAGCACCGGCTGATCCTGCCATTGCAGACCATACTCATTGAGCGGCACATCCTTTGCTGTGTACACAGCGACCACGCCCGGCGCGGCTTCCGCCTGAGTGGTATCGATCGATTTAACGCGCGCATGAGGACGATCCGCGAAAAGGATCTTCATGTGCAGCATATCTTTCATGGTGAGGTCACCGGAGTAGAGTGCCTCACCCGTCACTTTGCCGCGTGCATCCACGCGGGGGAGAGATTTACCGACGGTTTGATGAGAAATCATTTCCTGGCTTTCATTTTTCGATGAGATTGGTATTTGAAAGTTTAGCGTTTATAGCGTTTTACTTTGATGCGAATGGGGGGGACATCGGTCGGACCATAACGCGGCGGTCCAAAGATCGAGTACATATATCCATAGATTATGGACATAATTCCACCAATGATAACCGTGATCGCCACTGCAAAGATCACATTGGCAACCAGGTTATTTTGCTGTCGAAGAAAATTCCATATTGGTATTAAGCCCTGGAGTTTTAGCAAAATGGGAGGAATGGTTGGAGGACCATACCAATTTGGCGGAATAGGCCAGCCATGACTAAAGCCATAATTGACCAATAATATAGCACTGCCATACGCCAGGATGGGCACAAGGATAATCATGACGCAGCCGATGCCACGCATGACCGGGTGTACACCAACATTGCGCGGCTTTTCCGGCTTACGAGCGTGTGAGGAGTATTTGCCCATCAGTTCACCTTTTCCAATTAAACAAGAGTTTGGTTGGTGGCTGCACTGTCAATAGCCTGTACGATTTTGTAGTAACCCGTGCAGCGGCATAAGTTGCCAGTAATTGCCTGCTCGATCTCGTTGCGCGTTGGGTTGGATTTTTCCTCCAGCAACTTCGCAGCAGACATCACGAAGCCGGGCGTGCAGTATCCACATTGGACGGCGCCATGCTCGACAAATGCCTCCTGGACAGGGTGAAGCTGTTCATCTGAAGCGAGGCCTTCCACGGTGATGATCTCTGCGCCATGGGCGCGCGGTGCCGGGACAAGACAGGCCATCACGGCTTTGCCATCCAGAAATACAGTACATGCACCACATTCACCTTCCGCGCAGCCCTCCTTCGTGCCGATCAAATTGGCTTCTTCGCGCAACAGGCGGAGCAGGGTTTTATCGTGGCCACTTTGGAACGTGTATTGCTTTCCATTGATCGTTGTTTCGATCGGGGCCGAGGGGGATTGATGCAGGGATTGGATTCCACTGTTTCCATCCTGCTCGCCCCATAACAGGATTGGTTCGGTTGGCATGCCGATTTGTTCCTGTCCATCGCGCAGGGACTTCAAGGCGCGCATTGTGCAGATGCGTACCATCTCACTGCGATAGGCGGCAGAGCTGCGAATATCATCGATGGGTTTGCAGGAATTCATCGTGAGGCGCGCAGCTTCTTCGATCACTTCGTTTCTGATTTGTTTGCCCGCCAGATATTTTTCTGCTTCGCCCGCACGGATGATCGTTGGCGCGACCGCTCCCAGGGCGATCGAGGCGGATCTAATGGTATTTGCCTCAAAGTCTAGGATGAGCGCCACGTCGATGATGGAAATGGCCTGGGCCCGGCGCAACGCCAGTTTGATGAATGTCCCACGCGCCGTAATTGCCATCGCAGGGAAGGAGATATCCACCAGCATCTCATCAGGCTGCATCACTGTTTTGCGGACGCCGGTATAAAAATCCTTGAGAGGGATGGTACGCATGCCTTTTGTGGATTGCAAAGTCACAGAGGCATTCAGCGCCATAAGCGGCGTGATCGTGTCGTTCGCCGGCGAGGCTGTGATGAGATTGCCTGCGATCGTGCCGCGGTTGCGGATTTGTGGCGCACCCACCTCCCAGGCCGCACGTGCCAAGGGATACGCCCGCGCTCGGATCAGCCGCGACTCCACACAATGATTGTGGGTAACGAGCGGACCGAGGTGAATGACGTTATCTTCGTCAATGGTGATGTGATCGAGGTTGGGAATGCGGGTGACGTCGATCAATGTTTCAATCCCCTTACGGACACCCCGTTCGAGTTCAAGGATTAGGTCTGTCCCCCCGGCGACAATGCGGGCACGTTCCCCGTTTTTTGACAATGCTTGCAGTACTTCTTCTATAGTTGTTGCGTTTACATATTCATTCCACATGGTTTCTCGAGAGACCTAAGGATTTTGTTCCCTTGTGAAAACCCTTAGGGTCTAATTCAGTTTATTTTCCATCTCCAGTTACTGCTTCGGACCTTCGGTTGTAGGTTTCCACTGCCAGCCTGGCAATGGATGTGACGTTGCGAATCGCGGCCGGCAGCGCAGCCTGATCGCCCAAACTTGCTTCCACATTATCGAGCGCCCGGCCGACTTGTTCTGCCAGATCAAAAAACGCCGCGTCGTATTGATAGATCGCTTCGAGTTCCTTTTCATTGATCTTGACAGCATCGAACAGACCGGAATACCCGCGCGGCGCCGTGCTGATCTTGTCGATGAATGTGCGCAACTGCAGGGCAGCCTTCTCCAGGTCATCTACATATTCGATCATGCCGTTGCTGACCATGTCAGACTGCAATTGCGAGGTGCGCTTCCACTGTTCGTCGAAGCGACGCGCAACCGTGTCGCGCAATAATTTGTCCGCGTCCCGTCTGTTCTGTCGTTCGATGTAGCCGCCAAAGCCTGGGATGTACGACGCCAGCTTTTTGAAGGGGTCCTGCTGGCTGGTCACTTTCTGAAAGAATTCGTCCATTTGTGCCTCCTGTCGAAGAGTAGCGAAGATGGCGCCATAGCGCTACGATGATATACGGGTCCTTAGGCATTAAGTCGCACGGGTACATTATAGCCTGAGATGAGGGTTATAATCAAGAAAGGTAACAGTTGAAACCCTAAAGGTTTCATAACGGAGCAGGCTCCGTTTCAGGTTTGAATTCTCATTCTTTCGGTGTACTTGGTTTGCTGAAAAACCTTTAGGGTTTTGTTCCAAAACAAATCAACTTCTCTCGGTGAACGAGGAAGAATACAAATGGCTCAACACGCGTGGCGCGCCCTGTTGGGCAAGGAGGAACACTATGGTAACCACAATGACAAATGATATTCAATCCCTACTAGGTGAGAAGGCAGAATCGCTGCTCGGCTTTGATTCGCCCAAAATCCCTAAAGAACGTTTGCACCTGCCCGGTCCTGATTTTGTAGACCGCATATTCATGCAGTCTGACCGCAACAATCGGGTGCTTGGCAATCTATCCTGGATGTATAACAACGGACGGCTGGGCGGCACTGGCTATCTTTCCATTTTGCCAGTGGATCAGGGGATCGAACATTCGGGCGGGGCGAGCTTTGCAAAGAACCCGGATTACTTTGATCCTGAGAACATCATCAAGCTTGCCATCGAAGGCGGCTGCAACGCCGTTGCGTCCACGTTTGGTGTGTTGGGCAGCATGGCGCGTAAGTACGCTCACAAGATTCCATTTTTGGTGAAGATCAATCATAACGAACTACTGACGTATCCGAACAGCTTCGAGCAAATCCTGTTTGGGACGGTCGAGCAAGCCTATGAGATGGGTGCCGCGGCCATCGGCGCGACGATCTATTTCGGGTCGGATGACTCACATCGTGAGCTGATCGAGATCGCCGAGGCATTCGCTCTGGCGCATGAACTCGGCCTGGCAACCGTGCTTTGGTGCTATTTGCGAAATCCGGGCTTCAAGAAGGACAAGGATTATCATGTATCCGCTGATTTGACGGGACAGGCAAATCATCTTGGTGTCACGCTGCAAGCGGATATCATCAAGCAGAAACTCCCCGAGAATAACGGTGGTTTCCTGGCGCTGAACACAGGGGATAGCTCCTATGGCAAACTGGATAAGCGTATGTACAGCGAGCTCGCCAGCGACCATCCGATCGATCTGTGCCGCTACCAGGTGGCGAATTGCTATATGGGACGCATCGGTCTGATCAACAGCGGTGGCGCCTCGGGCAATAATGATTTTGCCGAAGCTGCTGCCACAGCGGTCATCAACAAGCGCGCAGGTGGTATGGGTCTTATTTCGGGGCGCAAGGCCTTCCAACGCCCGATGGCAGAAGGTGCCAAACTCTTGAACACCATTCAGGATGTGTATCTGGATGAGAGTATTACAGTAGCCTAGGTTGTGAATAACAAAGAAGTGCGGCGCCGAGCCTTAGATGGCGAGTGCGCCGCACTTTTCATAAGCAGGGCTTTTACTCGCATCTAATGGCTTGTGGGCGGATTTAGAATCCACTTTGCCTTCAACTGCTGAAATGATGCAGCCCTAAAACTTGATAAAATCTAATTATGGCAGAAGTGCCTGAAGTTGAGACCCTGGTGCGTGATCTGCGCGAAGCCGTGATCGGGCGGACTCTGGTTGAGACAGAGGTGCTCCTGCCCGCCGCGGTGCGCTTCCCGACGGTTGATGAGTTTACTACTCTACTTACCGACCGCATCATTATGGAAAGTCGCCGTCGCGCAAAATACATCCTGCTGCCTCTCTCAGGAGATCTGGTGCTCGCGATGCATCTGGCGCTGTGGGGTACAGTAGCCCTCGTACCAGCGGAACAGCCGCGTCTGCCGGAGACCGTAATTATCTGGCATCTCGATCGAGACGAAGACCTGCGCTTTGTCGATAAGCTTGGGTACGCCCGCGCAGCAGTGGGATCTCCTGACATTCTGGCAAAGGAGCTTGATCTTAATTCTCTAGGTCCCGAGGCGCTGGACCCAGACTTCAATGTGGATGTGCTCGCTCAACGACTGGCTCGGCGTCGAGGCGTGCTTAAGCCGATCTTATTGAATCAGCGGGTGCTGGCTGGGCTGGGGAACCGGGATGCAGACGAAAGTATGTGGCTGGCGGGCATCGATCCACGTCGCTCTGCCGCCTCGCTGTCCTCTGACGAGCTGATACGACTGCATGCTGCGATTGGGAAGGTGTTAACCGAAGGGATCGCCCTGCGCGGCACGCAACGAGATCTGTTCGGCCGCAAAGGAGAAGCGCTCCATCGCCGCAATATCTTTGAGAAAAGCGGGGAACCTTGTCCACGCTGTCGCACGCGAATTGCTTATACACGGATCGGCGGACGGAATACCTTCTACTGCCCCAACTGTCAGCATTAATGGCTATATCATCATCCCAACGCTTTTTGTCGGAGATCGGGTGCGCCCGACCCATACACTAGGGTCGTGATGGCGGGCGATCATTTTCCATGAAAGAACGTCCTGCTGTCTACACCGGGTGAGATCAAAAAGCTGCGGTTTTTGAGGAAAATGACGCATCTTCAACATTTGGGGTGATCCTCTGAGAACGCTGTGTTGGGCAACCAATTATTTGTACCAGAAAAATATCGGCAACAGCACTGAGATGAGAATTGCCCAGATTGAATAATACGGCAAATAGCCCGCGATCCAGTTTTCTAATTTTTCGAATGGTTTGTCTTTCCAAACGAAGCGAACATAGTTAATGAGTATTCCAGATAAGTGCACAAATACAAGCAAATTTATTCCAAGAATAGCAATTCTGTTGGGTGTTAAACCATAAATATCACTTGTCGATCTGAAAAACGTTGCCGACAGTGCGATAGCATCAAGAATTACTATGATGAAGGCAAGACCAATATTTAGATAATCACTTGTGCTTGGAGGTGATATCGGATTGCGTTCGGCAATGATAAATATTAATAAGCCTAGCACGATAATTAATAAGATATTTAGTGCCATTAGATATTCACGATCACCGAACGGATTTTTCTGATAGACCATCATGATTATTATGTAGGCGAATGTAGTAATTAGAAAAAGCGGCGCGAAAATCTTTGCAATGGTGGGCGCTATATTTACGCGTTTGTCAATAACTTTATCTAAAAGGAAAGTCGCGATGATAGGTGTGGATACAATACCATACATAATTACATATTTTTGATACCATTCAGACAGCTCATAAGTTTTCTCAATAAAATTTAGGAGAGCTAGGGAAATGGCAGATAAGATTGCGCCGCCGATGATCAGGATTGTAGTGTAAATAATTACTTCGCCGTTATATCTCAGGAATCCTATTCTGGATGAAGTTTTTTGCCAATCTTTTCCTGCAAAGACAACTCCCGTCAACAACCACAGAAACAACGGTATATGTATTTCCGCGTTGGTTAACGCGTCGTCGAAAGCCCCGTACATCTTAGAAAATTGATAAGCGTTATCCCCGCGGCTTGGTAGTAAATTCAAGTATAGTAAGCTGCCTGCTGTGATCAGAAAAATCAAAATGACAAACTTGACTGATTTGGTGCGCTGGAGAAAATACACTATTACTGGAACGATAAACACCAGTGCTAATTCCCGATCATAAAACCATGAATAATCAATTGAATCAAAGAAATCTGGTAATTTAAGAATCGTTCCCGCTATTGCAGTTAATAGAATAAGGATAAGGATATTTTTGAATGACCAAGCGGGAGCACCTTGCCTTTTTTCACCTTCAATTTCGTAATTTATTCTTTCTTGCCAGACTTGCAAGATAATTGATTCTGGGTGATGAGCAAAAACGGATGGAAACGCCTTGCGAAATTCTTGAGGATTTTCCCTAAAAAGGGCTTCCAATTCCTTTGGAGAGTCCACTGCTTCAATGATTTTTGTTTCCATTTTGATGTCTTTCTGTGATGTTTTCCCAATTTATTAGGTTGCCGAACGGCTGGTGTGAACTGCTTGGGGTGGGACGCGAGAACGCTATTTTGCCGGAGCCAACTTCAAGCCAAGAAAAATGCCCAAAAACGCGGGGCCCACCCCAAGTCGAGTGCACCTCCGGAGAACGAAGACCGTCCTCTTTCCAGAAAGAAACTGGCGCGCAATCGGAGTATACTGCGAAGTGGCAGACACATAAGCCGTACAAAGCAGTGGAGATTTGTGTTAATCACAATCCC
>Ga0065707_10000557_pt1 | contig 25689 bp, 19 predicted proteins | sample SwiRhicommuniRL3_FD_59094 | JGI IMG/M metagenome (GOLD analysis project Ga0065707, IMG submission 59094) | Switchgrass rhizosphere bacterial communities from Rose Lake, Michigan, USA - RL3 v2 (version 2) | ecosystem: Host-associated > Plants > Roots > Rhizosphere > Soil | place: East Lansing...
ACAGCCACACAAGCTCGCCAAAAAAATTGCGGTTTGCTTTAGAAAAGACGCTGGCATAGTCATTGCTGAAGCCATTCTGCGAATTCCGCCGGGGAATCCAGACCAATCGCCAGGAAAAAGATGAGCCACGAAAATTACAACTATGAGATCGAGCGAAGAAATGAGGCGGGACATAGCCTCATTGATCTGCTCATTGCTCTCACCATCCTCGGAATTGTAGTCTCGGTCGCCGTAGGAAGCATAACGGCCGCGCGCGATGGTATAAGACTGTCAAATTCCGCCCAGATCATGTCGGCTTATTTAGAGAAGGCCCGGCTTGCAGCGATTCGCTGTCATTGCTCGACCACTGTTCAGATCTCAAACACCGGTAGTTATACCATCACAGCGCCGTTAAAGAACGCCACCGTCGAAACCATAGACTATCCCCTTGAGCCAACCGTTACGTTTCAGGGATTAACACTTCCGCTGACGATTACTTTCGACTGGCGAGGGCGCGCTGATCAGGATTATCACCTTACGCTGAGCAATGCCCAGGGTACGAAGACAGTGGATCTATCCGGTGGCGGGAGCATCAAGATCAACAGTACAGCCGACTACAGCTATGCCCCCACGATTCAGGCGAATGTTCCCACGGAGCTTAGTGACGACTCGTACGTGACGCACTTTGCAAACAATAATTCGAATTCCAACACCCCTCCCCCGGCAAACCCCAAGAATCACAAGAAACCGAAGAAATAAAGACAGAACTCGAGAGGGCTCAAGCATGAAAGCGCAGGTATTTAAGAAAAATCCCTCAACGCATGGTCAAAAGGGTTTCACAATGCTCGAAATCGTGATCGCTCTGGTGATCATGATGATCGTAGGTTTGGCGGCTGTCGGTGGGTTTGTATTCGCCCTACGTTACAACTCTGCAGCCTCAGACCGCGCAACGTCCAGCGCTATCGCGCAATCAGCATTGGAAAAGTTACGCGCCTTGGGATTCACGGACTCCGGCCTGGCCGCCGGCACAACGACCAGGACAATTTCGGATGGCGCGGGTAAACCTTATACCTTGACGACCACAATAACTGACGTCGTCGTCAGCGGTAAAACAACCCTGAAGAAGATTGCGGTTACTGCCGTGCCGGTTAATGGCAACGACCTGAATAACACTAACAATAGTTACTACGGTTCGGTGATGTTGTTCACTGAACGCTGCAACCCGCTGGTGGGCACAAATATTCATTGAGCAGTCCAGATCACGATTTCTTGGTTGCACGGGAGTCAAAATAAATGCAGAGCGGTGATTCAAATCAACAGGGCTTCTCGTTATTCGAGCTGGTGGTCGGCATGGGCATTACACTCACCATCATGGCTATCGGTGCAGCGCTGCTTTCCAGTACTTTTAACATTCGCGGTCGAGAGAACCGTCGTACTGAGGCACTGGCAGCCGCGCAACACGCGCTTAACATTATGGCGCGCGATATCGCCAACGCGGGCTTTGGCTTGAAAAGAAACGGGATTATCCCTCAGGACTCTGATGCGAGTTCGATTCGCATACGCGCAAATCTTAATGCCTTTGCCGGAGTAGCTAGCAGCGGCACGCTTGCGGACGCCGACGAAGACGTCGAGTACTTCCTGCATAAGACCGACGCGGACGAGAATTCAACCAGAGGCGTGCTGATGCGCTATGACGTCAACACGCAGCAATCAAGACTGCTGGTCGATAGTGTTGACAATGTTGAAATTTACTACTTTGACCGCAAGGTCGATTACACCCTGGATCCTAGCGGCGGAATTACAGTAACGACACTGAACTCCGGCGGAACACCTGTTGAGGAAGTGGACGATCAGGGCGATACCACCTTCATTGTAATTACTCTGATACTCAAACTTGACGCAGTCGGATCGCCTGGATCGCCAGGTTACCAACCTGCGGGCCAGGTGCAACTCGCGAACGACGTCGCCCTACGCAACAGAAATCTGGCACTATTTTAGGGCCAATAGCGCGCCCACTGCAGAAATACGGCGAGGAAATCCTATGGACAGTATTTTAAGACCTGTTGACCATTGCAAACGCAAAAATGAGCGTGGTGCGGCGTTATGGACGGCCCTGGTGGTTTCGATGCTCTTACTCACCGTTGGAGGCGCACTCCTGCTCACTACATCGATGTCTGCAACAAACGCGGTTGACTCAATCGCCGAGACTCAAGCTTACTACGCAGCCGAAGCAGGACTTCAGGAATCACTCAATGTCCTAAGAGGCAATGTAGCCACTCCAACATTTACATTTGCAACCGCAGGCGACTCCGGCTCGGGCAATAAGTCCGGAGACACTACTACCTATTCTCGCCTTTCCAACTGGTTACCCTACGGCAATACGATCGCTTATCCGGACCGCGTCACTTTGACGCCAAACTATTCGCCTCTCAGCGGTCTGGCCTACAGCGTCCAGGTTACGGCTCCCGATACCGAGGATGTGGCCCAACCCGGACAGAACCCCCACAATGAGGTCCCGCCCTTTGTAAAGCCAAATCCACCGGTGCAGCAACCTACACCGAGCTGGCACGAGTGGCACTGCGGCCATTGCAGTTGGGACTATTCACACCATCCATACTGCAACCACAAACATTGCCTGGATGGTGGTGGCGCCGGTCGCGCCCAGGTCGATGACACGCGATTGCTGGTGCAGGCGACTGGATATGGCCCTAAGGGCGCGGTCAAGAAGATGGAGATGATGGTTAGGCGCACTCCCTTTGACTACAACTCCGCGGCCAGCGCGATTGCGATGATCGGACCACCGGATAACAGCGCGCCGATAACCATGAATGTCTCTGTCCAGGATAAGGATAAACAGTTTACCGGGCATGATGTGTTCTCTGGCAGTACCGCGACGATTGCAGGTTTCGGTTTTAGCTCGACGGGAGCCAAGTCGGACGCAGATGCCATCATCGCCCTCCTGCATGATGGCGGGAAGCCCGTTGAAACGACCAAGACGGTTCTGCTGGACAGCTCGAATACGCCGGTCTGGTTGAAGACCGCTGACGACACCCGCATCTTCCTTGCCGATCTGCAAACCGTCGCTATGACTACGGGACGTTACTTCACGACCGCCAGTCCACCTGCCGTTGGAAACTATGGAACAGACGCAGTGCCGGCCTTCACTTTTGTTGATGGTAACTTTACGATCCCGGCAGGTACTAAAGGCGGTGGACTGTTGGTCGTTACCGGAACCTTTGAGATGCAGAAGGATGCCGAATGGAATGGTCTCGTTCTTGTATTGGGTGACGACCCATCAGGCAATGCTTCCAAGTTCAAGTTGACTAACAGTGGACACGCCAAGTTGTACGGAGCGCTGGTGATTGCGCCGTTTCACCGTATCGGGACTAGCCCTTTCTCCTTCCTGGGACCTGTTTTTGATCTGAGTACCGGAGGTCATGACGCCGAGTTTAAGTACGATTCCGGCGAAGTGCGGGACGCGATTTATACGCTTCCGAGTCGGGTAGTCGGTATTCACGAGGGCTGGACCACCGTGCCGTCGTCCTAATCAGCGTGTTCGATAAGGACTGACAAAGTGTCTGAGTGATTAATCGCAGTAGAGGGCGCCTGTTACAACTTCATCGCCCGCAAGTCATTGAGCACATCAGCCGGTTTCCATTCGTTACCCGAATAGACTTTGAAAACCTCGCCTTCGGGTGAAACGATAGCCGTTATCAGCGAGTGCTCAATCTGATCTGACTTCGGCTCGTACTGCAAACCAAAGAATTTCGTAATCGCTTTCACTTCATCGGCTGAGCCTGATGCAAACTCCCAGTGTTCGAACTTTTCATCCGTATATTTTTCAGTGTAGGCCGCCCCATAACTTCGCAGCACTGCGGGCGTATCGTACGAAGTATCAAAGCTAACGCTGAGGAGATGCGTCTTCGTATAAAGTGATGGCTCTTTCCGGAGCGCCTTATCGATCTCTGCAAAATTGCCGTTCATTAAAGGACAATAGTCAGGCAAGGGACAACGGGTGTAGATAAAGGTTATCAGCAGAGCTTTGCCGCGATAGTCTTTGATCGAAATCCTTTTTCCACTCTGATTGAGGAGCGTAAGATCTGGCACTGCATCGCCTTCGCGTGGCAAAGCATTGATCTCAACGTCGCGCGAGTCTTTTGAAACATCCCCTTTTCGGACGATCCGCACGTCTTCCAGCCATGAATTTCCGCCGTTAACAACCAAAGTAGCGGTTATCTCATCGCCTCTGGCGACAGTCTTAAACTGAATGGGATCCTTGCTTTGAAATGGCATCACCATCGCGGGCATATAACCCTTGATTTCTGAATGGCTGACTACGATTTGCTGCTTGGCTTGATCGATACCGATTACCTTACCCGCGAGTGAGTATCGCTGAGAGAGCGAGCCCGTCATCCTTTCACATCCACTTCCAACGAGACAAATTGCCAGGGAGGCGAGAACAGCGGCACGTCCTAATCGTCGGCCACGTCGGTCGAAAAGGGTCTTCATCGCGAAGCATCTCATTGATTCCAGCTTCAAGTATATCGGTTGAGGTTGAAGGAAAGAAGAAAGATGGCCATTCTGCCCAGGGCTTGAAGCCTCTCCGCTTAGAAAACGGATCCCATCAACCGAAGCTCGGTTCGGTCTAATCTTGAGTTCTTCATCAGCCAAGATGAATAACGGCCAAACCAAACCGTGCCTGGATCGATGCGATGTGAGTAGCATTCGGGTACGATCCAAGTACGACTGCCGGCGATCCGAGCCAGATCGTGAGAATCTGAGTCTCACTTGTTGCGACCTGAGAGGACAAGTCAATAAAACGTATTGCCGCGTCCAATGCCTGACGCTAGTATCAAAAGCTAGGTACTGACCTCGCTTCCCGCTAAAGCGCTTGCTGCCTACCTTTGGGGTTCCACATAGTAACTCAATTCCCCATCTCGTTACTCAAAGTAACAGTTGACGGGCCGATGATGTGTTCTAATGCATTGAAAACACTCGGGTTTTCGCACTAGCTCCGACGGCATAAGCATTGCCGAACAGGTTTGGGGTCCGGATCCTCAAAATTGGCACCCGAGTAAGAACACAAATGAAGAACAGACCAAGAGAGATCGCCGGATCGCTGACACCGCAACATTTTAANGCCGACAAAGCATGGGTCGAAAGCACCAGAACCGTAGGAGAAGTCTGCGCCAGACGTCGACCTGACGGGCAACGCGGGTTCAGCATAGCCGAATTGGCGATAGTACTGACCATCGTCGCACTCATAGCCGTTATCGCAATTCCGATGTTTACCAAAACGATGAGTGCATTTCGCGCGTCATCTGACGCTCGGAGTCTTGCCAGTCAATTGGCGCTCACCAAAATGCGCGCGGCAAACGGGTTTACCCAGGCGCGTCTGAACTGTGACCTTACCGCTAAGTCCTGCCAGATGGAGATCTGTACCAGCAAAGGCACTTCGGCATGCAATACCTACACAGCCGAAGGTGGAGCTTTGGCTTTATCTCTGAACTCGAGTTTCGGATTCGGTACAATCACGAGTCCCGCAGGCTCGCAAACATCAATTCAGAATACTGCGCAAATTGTTTTTAACTCTCGCAGCCTGCCGGTAGACAGCACCGGTGCCCCAACCGGCAACTACGCGCTTTACCTCGCTAATAACAATGGCGACACCTACGCAGTCACGGTGTACGCCAGTGGTCGAGTGGCGGTATGGCGATACGACAACGGCGCCTGGAGTATTCAATGAAGGGCCGTCACAACAGGAATAATCAAAGTACCAGTCTCGCAGTCTTATCCAGAAGTGACTGCGGAGCCTCTCTTCTGGAAACAATAGTGGCTATGGTCATTCTCATGATCGGTGTCATGGCTACGCTGGGGTTATTGACAGTAGCTGTAACACAGAATTGGAACCAGGGCGATCGCGCTACCAGAGCCACCGAATATGCGCAAGACAAGATGGAGCAGTTAACGGCGTTGAATTTTACTGACGGCGCAAGCAACACGGCTGTGTATCCGACGGCCGGCACCGGTGGCACAGGGCTCGGGGGCAGCATGGCTGGAAGCACCACAGTGGGCGGTGTGGTCTCCGGGACTCCAGTAACTCAGTACGTAGACTACATAGACAGTTCGGGAAATCTGCAAGCAAGCAGCACGGGCGCGCTGTATATCCGGCAATGGAGTATCACAACGAACGCGTCGGGCAATTTAAAGACAATAACCGTCGTGGCGCGGGCACTAATATCCTCAGTTAATGGCGGGGGCGCACCATCCACAACGTTGGTATCGATGAAATCCCAATGAAAGCCAACAAGATTCCGAATACACAAACGCATTACCAGGAAGGCTTCTCAATGATTGAGTTGTTAGTAAGCCTCACGGTATTGCTGGTGATTGCGGGCGCCTCGCTTTCGGTTTTGAGCTATTCCCAAAAGCTCTTCCACTCACAGCAAACGCAGGCAGACATGCATGCCGGATTGCGCGGCTCGTTCGAACTGCTGACGCAGGAAATTGGACAGGCCGGCGCCCTCAACTTTACTCCGCGAACATTGACCCCAGCTATTACCAGCAGTAGTAGCGCTCAGCTCGTGCCCATCGGTTCGACCGCAAATATTTTTGTCGGCGAGAAACTGACAGTTGACACCGGAAGCGCGCAGGAGATTGTTACTGTGACCGCGATCGGCAGCAACTCAATAACCGCCATTTTCACCAAAAGCCATTCGGCCGGTGCCATCGTCGCCGCCTGGGGGGTTTTTCCGCAGGGTGTCCTAAGCAGTTCCTCCGCCACCTCGCTAAACATCTTTGGTGATATCAATGCAGACGGCACTCTCGTGTATGTCCAATATGACTGCGACACTTCGGCCGGCACGCTAACCAGATCCGTAACAACGATCGCGCCGGGAGTCACCACGAGAAATGCTTCTCAGACTCTCTTAACCAATCTGATCGCTAATCCCGGAGCCACGGCGTGCTTTCAATACGGCACCGCTGTGACGGCTTCGGGCCATACGTTTATTCCGAGTGTGGCAGTGTCGCTGACTGTGCAAACGTCTCAGAGAGACGGGCAAACCGGCGCCTACGTCACCATGACGAAATCATTTTCGAACCTGTCTTCGCGAAACATTCTGGCCGGACTAACCATGGCTCAAGCAAGTCCCGCAATTACCAATCGGCTGCAATCCAATCCTCCAGCTCTGCCCTTAGGACCATGAGAAATGTGCAAATGCGGAACATAATGAAAACTCGAGCCTGGAAAGATGAGCGAGGAGTTAGCTTGCTTGTCGCCCTGCTGACACTAATTATCGTTAGCATGCTGGCTGCCGGTCTTATCTTCGTGACGCGGACAGAAACATTAACCAGTGCCAACTACACCCAACTTGCTCAGGCGCGCTATGCCGCTGAAGCCGGCGTTCAAAACACCATAAACTGGCTCTCAAATAGTTACACTGCGCCTACCAACCCGTCGTTCAATACGGCCGCGATTCCGGTAACGTGTACCGGCGGATGCTCGAGTAACGGCAGCGCCGTAGTGCTCTCGGGTCTAAGCAGTATCGCTTCAAATTATCCAGACTCAACAGTAGCAACGGCCTACAACACTGCTCTCAGCAATCAAACGCTGACCGGGTTATCGAGCGCTTCCTATTCAACTTATGCGAAGCTGTTGGCCACGAGTTCAGGCACCGGCGTTTCGTGGCTCAGCGGTGGCGGCGGAGCACAAACGTGGCAGATCACCTCCCAGGGAACGGTTGCGGGAATTCGCCCCGCCACAGTTCAGGTGGTCGCGACTTACGAGCGGACCGGAGGAACGCCCATCTTTCCCTTTGCCGTATTTGCTACCGGAACTGCCTGCCCGACCATAAATTTCTCTTCCAGCGGAAACACCGATAGCTACGATTCCTCGCAAGGCACTTACGCCGCAACCGTGCAAACGACCGGGGGAGATATTGGTACTAACGGAAGCCTCAACCTGAGCGGCAGTTCAACTATCAAAGGAAATGCTTACCTCGTGAATGTGGTGACGAGCGGGAGTTGCCCCGTAAAGACTTTTAATGACGGGTCATCTAATGGTGTTACCGGCGCAGCAATCGCAATGGGCTCGCCCAGGACCTTCAGCACTCCCGTGTACACAAACCCATCTCCAGCCCTGACCACTAACACCGGCTACTCGAGCGCCGTCAGTCTGTCCCCGGGCAATTACAACAATGTATCGGTGTCGGGAGGCAACACTCTAACGCTGTCGCCCGGAACCTATAACTTCAATAGTCTCAAACTAAGCGGCGGCTCGATCTTAACCATCAGCCCAGCTGGTAAGGTGGTAATTCAAATCGCAGGGGCCGGCTCTCCGTCAAAGGCCCTGGACTTCAGTGGAGGCAGCGTCTCGAACAGCGGTGGCAGTCCCGCCGACGTTCAAATCGTATACGCCGGTTCACAAGACATTGTCTTGTCGGGCGGATCGAATTCCTCGGGGGTCGTGTATGCGCCGAACGCTGATATTACGATGAGCGGGTCAGCTCCCTGGTTCGGTGCGATCGTGGGAAGGACCTACGACAGCTCAGGTGGATCAGCCGTGCATTACGACCGAAGCCTGGCGAATTCATTGGTCTCAGGTGGTGGGACCTTTCGGCTTATTGGTTTCAGTTGGAGCAAGTTTTAAACAATTAGCCATGGCCTGATTAATACAAAGAGCCGGCGAATTTGCCGGCTCTTTTTTTAATACAGATTGCTGACTTTGTAGCTTCGACTCTTAGACTTTCGGTTCGCTCTTTCCTTTGCGCCATTTGCGCATTTTGGCAGCAACGCCAACCATTCCGCTGCCAAACAATAGCAAGGTCGTCGGTTCAGGAACCGGATTCGCGCCGGCTACCTGCCCACCTGAATGGATTGTAATGTTGTTGGCAATGTTAAATCGCCCGCCGTTGATCTCACGAAGAGACTCAGATCCGGCGATGTACAGCACCTCAACGAACCTTCCCAAAAGTCATTATTCTCATATTGCATGATTGCTCGCGAGTTTTATTCAAAATGACCGGGGTCCTTCATCACGGAGATTAGCGCCTTTACTCAAGTTGGCCTCAATTCTTGCGGCTAGTAAATGCAAAACCAATTGGCATGAGGGTTGCTCGTCTTAGCAGCGACTAACGCGGGTGCGAGCCGCCTGGCGTTTCCGATGGCTCACTTAAAGATAAAAGTAGAGTTATGCAAATCCCGGCACCAGTCTGTTGAGCGCGGAACCATTCTCGTCGATCTCCTGATCGTCGCATGTGTTCCGGGCATTGTTCTCTCAGCGCTTCGAGGTCGACGTCTACCACAGTTCGAGACCTTGATGAGGTGACGCATGATAACGACTCAATCTAAAGTGCCGCAGCCCAACGAAGCTCGGTTCAGCCTGAAAAAACATGGCTGGCGCTCACACGATGGTCGCTCGATCGTCGAAACTGTTCTAGTCGTGGCCATTCTCGCATTGCTTACAGGCGCTGCAGTGCCGCAAATGATCTCGGCTCGAAGACTCCTGCGTTCTACCGCCTTGCCTAAAGAGATCGCCACCCAGCTGCGCTATGCGAGACAGCAAGCGATGTCACGACGGCAAGCGGTTACCTTTCAATACGACAACTCCACTAAAACGGTCAGAATCCTTGATCACAATAACGTCAACAACGTTAACCCTGTATGCAATATGAGCGGTCAAGCTGTGCTTTCGGCGTCAGGTTATCCGAACACATCGTGCACTACGACGATTCTGACGTTACCTCTGGCAACAGGCGTAGGGTTGCCCGCTTCAGAAGTCACTTACGGAATTCCCTCAGCTATCAGCGCAAATACGCTCGACGATGGCAACACGATGACTGCCCTGTCCGGTACGCCACCAGTAGTTAACATTACCTTTCAATCCGATGGCACCGTAATCGACACAACCGGCGCTTACGCGAGACCGACGTTGTTTTTCTACAACAACCAGGTTCCCAGCCAAACGGCTTCTGCAGTCTCAATACTCGGCGCTGCCGGCAGAATCAAGGTTTGGAGGTACAGCAGCAGTGCAAACAAATTTGTTGAATAACGAATCGCACCGCGACGCCAGGCGAACATTTGATTCAGAAGCCGGTATCACCGTTCTCGAAATGGTTGCCGCGCTGATGGTCTTGATGATCGGTTTGTTGGCATTGGCCGCCTCCATCGGCTACGCAGTGACCGTCAGCAACAAAGGCCGGAATCTTACGAACACCAAGCTGGTCGCCGTCTCAATCCTTGAACAAATGGAGACATTGCGAAACACCGGACAGTTAACTTTCGGGCAGATCGCCAATGCGGGAGCAGTAGACAATTCCGGAGCGGCTTTCAACTTCGCCGGATTCCCGACCGGTTATCAATTGCTTTCGCGGAACCCCGGACCCGATGGAATCTTTGGAAGCTCCGATGACTTCATAAGTCCGGGGCTGGATAACGTTTACGGAACGGGCGATGACTTTACGGATACTTCATTGGCAGTCGCTGGCCTTTCACGCGAAATTGTCATTTCGGACATGAGCCCCAACCTAAAACGTATTCAGGTGACGGTCCGTTATCCTGACGGCGGCGGCCAGTTACGAAGCCTGGTTGCGGTTAGCTACCTGAATAACGATACCCGCGCGGTCTTCAGATAAAGGGGGAAAGCGCCGCAGAGCATCGGAGGCAGACGGATGTCCTTACATCTAAATCACAAAAATCAAGCTGGCTACTCGTTGGTGGAGCTGATGGTTGGCATGGGAGTCATGATCATAATTGTGGGAGCCACCATGGCCATTCTTAGTGGTAGCCTCAAATTTTCTCACTCAACGTTTTACGTGACCGACACAGAAGAATCCTTGCGCACGGCGCACGAGCTGATCAATCGCGACCTGATATCGGCTGGTGACGGCCTCAAGAGTATCGGCACCATCAAGGTACCGCTCGCTTTTGCCACTAACTGGCTGACCCAAAGCAGCGTCGTCGATAGTAGCGATCCCACGCACCACCAGCTCGGATTGATCACTTCAGACTATGCTATTCCGCTCAACACCGCAGTTCTGGCAGCTTCACCGGCGACGACCTTTCTCGCAGATACCGATCGCATTTCCATGTTGATTCAGGACCGGGAGTTCAACAATGGAAATGCTGTTTCGCTGTTGCCTGGCCAAATCACGGTGGCCGGCAGTGTAACTAACCTGCTGGTCGGCCCGACTAACATCGGACTGTTTCAGACGGGCGAGATCTACGCGATTATTTCTCAGAACAGCGCCGCCTTCGGCACTGTTACGGGTATTGACACACCTACGAAAGCGGTGCTGATGGCAAACGGAGATAGCTTCGGCTTGAATCAGACCGGTTCGACCGCGGCATTCACCACCGTTTCGGGAATAGTTGCGGGCCTTAGCACACAAAACGTCTCGATCGTTCGCCTGCGGATCATTCAGTACTACGTGACCTCGACGGGCATGTTGATGCGGCGAGTTTTCGGAGTGAGCGGCGCTGGCTTCACGGAGACACCGATCGCCGAACACGTGACCAATCTCCAGTTTCGTTACATGACAAACCTGTCCGATGCTAATGGCTTTGTTCAGCAACCGATCAGGGTCATCAATTCACCTCTACAGCAAGCGGCGGTGCGCGAAGTAGAAACGACTATCGAATGCGAGACTGTTCGCCCAGTCAACGTGGTCACAAACGCAAACGCCAATAACAGTGCTAACGGGAAGCAAACGATCTCGATAACCACGGCCACAAGCGTGCGCAACATCCAATTCGGCAGCAACGCCCGAAATAATTAGAACCCACGACGAGGTTTCAACACGAGTTAATTTCCAGTTGAAAGGAAAAGGTCATGAGTAAGCATGTTGAGCAACATTCTCTGATTACCGTTCGTCACTCCCGCCGGCAGTATGAGCGAGGCGCGGCTTTGGCGACAGCACTACTTGTCATGTCCGCGCTGGCGGCGGTTTCAATGAGTGTGCTCGCCGTAGTTACGCACGAAGCTCGCATCGCGGGTAGCGATCTCAAGCGCACCCAAACTTATTACGCCACCGCGGCGGGCATCGAAAAGATGACCGGCGATTTTTCCGACTTATTTACCAGGACATCTAATCCAACCTCGGCCCAAATCAGTAATATTGCCAGTCAGTATCCCACGGAGTTACTGAGCGACGGTTTTAGCTTTACTAAGCCCGACGGATCTCCAAACCAATCGATCGTCGTCGATCCTACTGGCACCGCCAATACTGTGACAGTTCAAAGCGGACCATTTTCGGGTTTGTTTGCGAACGTCACGCCTTATGTGTTGACCTCAACCGCAACGCACACGGCAACGGGCACACAAGTCACGCTGGAGCGCACGATGAACAATTACCTGATTCCCATCTTTCAGTTCGGCATGTTCAGTAACGAAGACATTGAGCTATACCCGCTTCCGCCGATGGCTATCAACGGGCGCGTCCACGCCAACGGGAATATCTATGCCAGCGCGAGCACCAGCCTGACATTTCAAGCCAAGGTGACGACAGCAGGCGAATTCATAACTGACGTATGGCGCAATGGCACTCCTCTGGGATATGACCGCGTTTTCATGAACGTGGGTGCGATCAATGTGCCGATCACGATGGGTAGTATGGTCAACGGTCCTAACATCCCGAGTGCAACCACCGGTCAGCGAGGGTATTGGCCAGATTCTCCGAATGGAACAATTAATTCGAGTTGGAATACCACATCGGTCGCCGCCGCGCAGACCGGCGTCGCGAACCAACTGGGCGGACAATTGCTGACGCGAAGCACAGGCGCAGCGCCCTTACTGCTACCATTGCAAATCGAAGGACACCTGACCCGAGAGATCATTAAGCGTCGTCTGCCAAACGATCCGCAGGTACTGAGCGATTCGCGTTATCACTCGAAGGCAGCGATTCGCATTCTGCTTGACGACGAAAGTTCCAGCGGCGACGCCGCCGGAATTCCATCCTGGCAGGGTGTGTATCTCTCAACTTTCGATCCAATGCCATTGCCTAACACTGCCCCAGGTAATCCAAATGGGGGAAACGGGGGCGGAAGGGCGCTGTGGCGAATTCTCGACAACAACACCAACGCCGGTAATAGCTATAACGAAACCTCAACTTCTTTCGTGTTGCAGGCCCAGCCGAGCCCGGCCCCTGCCTTACAGGCAGACACAGTTCGCAGTCCGAAGGCGCCTCCGGCCCCTAAGCTCATATCCGCCGCCACGAACACAAACCCGATCACTATCACCTGCAGTGCACATGGATTTTCGAGTGGGGACATCGTCTACATCGGCGGCGTGGGCGGCAACGTAAAAGCTAATGGAGAATTCACAATCGGCAATGTGACGGCCGACACCTTCACTTTGACGGGCGTTTCAGGCAATGGCAATTACACCGGCGGCGGCGCCGTTTACAAACTTCTGAAATCTGCGAACGGCGCGGTCATACCCTATGGTGCGGGATTGTCCGGTCACATTCTGATTGAAGTCGTTGATGCTAACGGAGTAGCCCGTGACGTCACCCGTGAGATCCTGAGCATGGGCATGTCGGAAGGTGAGCCTAATTCTATTGTGATGTTGCAGCGCCCGCTATGGGCGGCCTTCACCCAGGGCAATCGCGACGCCAGTAGCTCGACGGGCACCAACTACCTGACTTACCTCATGAATAGCACCTACATAGGAGCTGACGGTGAAATTCTGATCGACTCGACCCATCCCGCGCTCAATTCGACATACGGCTACATGACAAATATTGCTGATGATGGATCGGGCCAGCCGAGGCGTGCGGACGTTCCGCCATCAAATGCGATCGCCAATTTGATGTCCGGCACACCCGGTGCGAACTGGGCCTATTGGAATGCCATAGTGCCAATCAACGTCTACGACGTTCAGGAAGGATGCATCAGCAATTCAATGAGCCAGAACGTTGTTTACGAGCGCGGCATCATGAATGTAGTTCAAATTAATATGAGGAACATGGCGCGCTGGCTTGATGGCATTTACGATAACAATCTGCTGCAAAGTACGAACGCACTCAGCGCAAACATTGCTAAACCCGATGGGTACACGATCTATGTTTCTGACCGCCGTGGCGACAACGTGAAAACATTTACCGCCTCAGGCTCAACGGTGACGGCGACCAATGGCATGTCCGACAACGAGGACATTTATGGTCCCAACGGAACGCTCGATCCGGGGGAAGATATTCAGCAAACCGGGAGCCTGGTCAAAGACACTACTGAACTACCCGATCCAGCGGCACTAACTGGCACCTATGGGACGGATCGGACTAAGCGCGCGATTGCCGTCGCCGCCTGGGCCAACCCAAACAACTATTTTCGCCGCTCAGTTCGCCTCTTCAACGCTGATAACCTGATGTTCAGTGGAGCCGCCGGAAAGCTCTCGTCAACCATGGGCATTACGGTATCCACTGAGAACCTCCTGTTCATCTGGGGTAACTACAACACCACCGGTATTAATTCGGCGCCGCCGAGTGGCGCAGCCTCCCTAAATGATCCGACAGCGACCTATCATTACAACGGCAATCAAATTCCCACCTCAATTGCTGCTGATGCCTTCTCCCCTATGTCCAGGACATGGTTTGACAGTTCGAGCGCGATGTATCCGGACACCAGCAGCAATCGATTAGCGGATCTTAATTTGCCAAACGTGGCAGCCGAGACATCGGTTCGTGCGGCAATTATTGCCGGCAATAACCTTTCAGCGCTGGCGGGAACTCCTGATCAGGGCAATGGATATGAATCTCGATTGAACGGTGGAATGATAAACTTTCCACGTTTCGTTGAAGACTGGTACTCAGTTCAGCGGCGATGGAATTACGTCGGCTCGTTCATACCTCTTTATCATTCGACCCAGGCGGTGGGACCATGGTCTTATGTTTCGCCTTTTATCATTTACCAACCTCCTATTCGCAACTGGGCGTTTGACATAACATTTCAGAATCCGACGCGACTGCCGCCGGCCACACCGCTGTTCCAGCACCTCGAACCCACCGGCTTCAAACAGGTGCTGTAGAGTCTCAACGAGTTGAACGCCGTCATCTACTTGGCGGCGATCAGACCGTGCTGGTTTCGTTCCCGAGTGCGAAGCCGGCGCGGTTTTTTTTCGGATAGATTGAAAGTCCGCGGAACGATTCGTTGCCGGTCTTCACTTTTGTGGATGGCAACTTCCCTTCCCTGGTTTTCCAAGTACCCAGAGATCGGCTTGAGATCACGCAGACGCAAGAAGAGCCGGCAAAACTGCCGGCTCTTCTCTTAGGGACAAGCGAGACTGGTTTTCGGGATCTTAGACCACTTCGTTTTTTCGATTGCGTCTCTTGCGCAGCTTGGCCGCAATGCCCACGATCCCACTCCCTAACAAAAGGATAGTCGTTGGTTCCGGAACCGCAGGTGGTGGCGGTCCGTTGACGGTCGCTCGATGTTTTGTCCGCCGACATCCCTCGTGCCCATCCTAAGAAAACAGCGAATTCGAGTCAGGCTCCATTCTGGAATTGGCAGTCGATTCGAAAGCGATCGGAGAACTTCGACTGCCGTTTTTTGTCACCGCGAGGACAACTTCAACGACAAGAGAATTGTCTAGAATCGGAGTTCTACTCGACGTTTACTCAAAGAGGAAAACGACTTCCCAGGGACTCGATCCCTCAGGATGCAAAAAACTTTGAGTGCTGTTAGGGAGTTACATGATTCGACGATTTTTATTTCTTTTCGCCGCGACGTTAATGCTGAGTGCCCTCAGCGGAAGCGTCAAGGCTGATGCGGTCAGTGTTATTAGTTCTAACTTCAACGGAACCTCGATTGCCGGAGGCAGTACGATCTGGTTCAGTTCGCACATGAAGGTCAACGGTCTTGGTGCGAAACCAGTCACCCTCTCGATTACACAATCGGTGATAACGTTTACTTCCGGCGGACAGGTGTTCAATCTCACTACGCCGAACGCGACAGTCACGTTCGATCCGAATGCGACGAGTTCAGTGACGAGCTTTAATGCGCTGACTAATACGTGGGTAACCACTATTCCATCCAGCCAGGCAGGCGCAGATCCTTTCATGACGGGTCTTGCCTTCGCGGTGCCGAGTGGCGGCCTCCCTGGCGGCATCAACCCGGTGTCGTGGTCGGCAAACTTTACAAGTAGTGATCCGAATATTAGCGGGTCGTGGCAATGGGGTGCGGCGGTCTACACAACATTCAGCACGGATTACGATGCGCTCGGCGTTCTTGCCAGCGATGGAGGAGGACAATCGGGAACTCCGACCAATTTTGAACGGTTCGTCACTGGAGGTGCCCGCGGCGGCGGTGGATCGAACTTTACGGGATCGAACAGTGCGACCGGAAGCTTTAGGGTAGGAGCCGCTCCAGTGCCCGAGCCGTCTACTATGATTCTGCTTGGGTCCGGATTGCTCGGCGCAGTTGGTGCGATTCGAAGGAAACTCAAAGCCCGCAACTAAAACGCTTTACTTAGCGGTCGACACTGCCGCGCTGGTCTTGCTTTCCGAATGTGGGACTGGCGCGGTTCTTCATTTACCGTGTCATCAGAACTCGAGTCATTTCGTCGCGTTAATTACACTCCTAGTTGGATTTACCATTCAATTCAACATTTATACTCCTCGGGGATGCACCTTTATGAAGGGCGAGTTGAGCATCAGCATCGAGACTCAATTCAAGCCCCTAAATACAGACGTAAGAAATCGATATGCTGAACTCATATAATCTGTCCCGCGAGCTCCCTCCATCGTTTCTGGTGGAGCGGGAGCTGAGAGTTTTCCCGGACGTTTTCGCGGAACACAAAGGCCTTGGTGGAAGATGATTGGGCGTAGCGCAAGGTTAATTCTTATCGCGGATGCCTCGATCCTGCTTTCCAATGTCGCCTCAAGCCTGATTGGCGCGAGGGCTTTGGGGCCGGCCGGCCGGGGCGATTTGCTTATCGTTGCGATCTGGCCGCCGGTCGTGGCCATGATCGCCGGGCTGGGCTTGCCTACGGCTTATCGTTACCGAATGGCTAAGGAGCCGGCACTCGTCTCGGCCCTTTTCTCGAACGCCTTAATCTACACGGCGATCGTCGGCACTTTCACCGTAGCCATGGCCGAGCTGATTGTGCCGCATCTGGTAGGTGAACGAAGCGCCGGCGTGATGATGCTGGTCCGTATTTACCAGGTGAATATCCTGGCGGCATTGCTTCTGGATCTGATGCGCGGATTGCTGGAAGGAACCCGGCGTTTTGGCTGGGCGGGTGCAGCCCGGATGATTTTCTTTGGGGTGCAAACGGTGGTCTTCGCGGGGCTATGGCTCACTGGCCGGTTTACCGTGGCCACCGCAGCATTTACGTTGATTTCAGCCCAGACTGCCGCGACACTGCTTGCCCTGGGAGCCGTCTGGCACCAATTCCGACCGCGCTGGCAACCAAGTTGGGCCGAACTCAAGAAGTCAATGAGTTATGCGCTAAGAGACTACCCCGGCGGGGTTGCCGACTACACCACGCTTCGTCTCGACCAACTAATGCTTGGCGCATTTGCCTCAAACGTGGCCCTCGGTTTGTACGTTGTGGCTGTGCGACTTTCTGAAATGACGACCGTGGCAGCCGAGGCGATTGCCGATGCTTTGATGCCTGAGATGGCTGCATCCGAAACAAGTGACAAGGCTGAATCCCTTTGGGCGCGCAGCCTAAGGATCACCATTTATATGCACTTGCTCGTTCTGGTTCCATTGTGGTTGGGAGCGCCACTGATCCTGAAAACCCTTTTCGGGGAGAGGTTCGTGCCCGCGACGAGCGCGTTTCGCTGGCTCCTGCTCGCGGCTGCAGTTTGGGGCTGGGCCTCAATCGTCATTAGCGGTCTTCGTGGTTTCGGTTATCCGGGTTTAAGTACGATAGCCCGATTCTCGGGTGCGGTAACTACAGCGATTGCGCTGCTGATTCTGCTACCTCGCGCCGGCATCACCGGCGCCGCGATTGCCTCGCTAATCGGTTACAGCGTCATGCTCGTGATCGCGCTGCTGGCCTTTGTGAAGAAGCGGCGGCTCAACCTTTGGCAATGCCTGCGACCAAGCCGGCGCGATGTAGTAATTCCCTATTTGCCTGCACTCCGAGACTATTTATTTGGAAAGACCGCTCCGAGAGCCGGGTTGACTGTTGAAGAGACTCGACCGTGATTTGGTCTGCGACGTTGTCGGTTAAGAGCATAGTCCCTTAAGAATTCTCACACACCCCTGAAGGCGGACGACCAAGGAACGCCGTCAAATCTGTTCCCGCCAGCTCTGATCCCTTCGATAAACCGACTCCCATCGGCCAGGTGAGACCCAAGGGTTGATTCAGTGCGATTCTGTCCAGCTATCTGCGGAGGTCGTCCACTCTTTCCTTCTCCGAAGGTGGCTCGGCGCGGCCACCGAGATATTTCGCTAAGAACTGCTCAATAGCCAGGCTTTAAGGTTGTTCTCGGGTCGGGCAAAACCGTGACCTTCGTCGGGAAAGACATCATTCGTTACCGGATGTTTCGGTCAACGGAAGCTCAACTGGATTTCGGGCTCGAGGTTGGATTGCGGTTACGGAAAACAACGTCGATGCTTCGACGTGTGTCGGGAATCTCTCAGTATTTGCCGGTGAAGATATAGCGGAAGAAACGAAAGTAGAATCTCGGATAGGATTCTTCAAAATGATTGAAGGGAGCTTCCGCCATCAGACCCGATTCAAATTCAGGAAGACGCTCCATGGCGACGCTGAGATCGTAGTGATGTCCGACGTGATTGCAGTTGCTGTTCACGTACCAGCGGGTGAGTTTCGTGGCTCGAATGCTGCGTGTATTAAGTCTGGGATTAGTGCTCGAAGTTTCGCATTTCCAGTGCTCGGGCAGTTCGATTAGAGCGTGTATGGGCGCCCAGCCAATTACCATTGGTATCAACCATAACTGAATCAGAATGTCGGTGTGAAAAACCAGCGAGACGATCACGGCGAGGGATAATAGTCCAGCCATGGCCAGATAATCGCGGCGAATTTTTCTTACTACCAACTGGGTAGGTTTCGATTGGGAGGTCGCAAGCTTCTGGTCGAGCCGCCCCATGACTGTATAGCCCATCCACTTTAACGTTTCCAGAAAATGATTGAGCATTGATAAGTGCAGCAAGCAACCAGTCAGGCGTGCTATCAAAGATCTCGATTCCATCATTTCATAGTTGTAGCTGAAGCTTTCCTGCGTGACGTCCTTGTGATGACGGAAGTGATCCGTCAGGTAGCGCCAGAAAGAGATTCCCAGCGGTGTGGCGATTAACATCCCGAAGAATTGATCACGGGAGGCGCGCCCCGTCGCGGTCCGGTGAAGACACTGATGTATTAGTTCCGTTGCGTGTGCCAGAACAGCCCCCAGGCAAACCTGGAAAAAGATTCTCGCCAAGCCGTGGGTGGCTAAGACGGCGAAGCCAGCCAATCCGAGCAACGCCGCCAGCGCGGTGAGCTTGGCCACGAAAATCCCCGGCACGACGGTCCTTAAATACGTTCGCTCTGAGTTGGCACTCTCCAGCGTCCAGGAGCGGGCTGGCGTGCGAAAAGGTCTCAGTAAGCCGTCGGCGATCGTCTCTGGCTCCAGGTTAGTCATAGATGAATGTGCAATCTGCGCTGACTTCAGCGCTCAACTTGCAGCTTCTAAGCGGGAAAGCATTCCAGCCCAAAACCGAGTACCAAAACTTGGTGCTTTTGATAAGAAAGAGTCTGAAAGGGAGCCTTTTTCCAGAACCGGAATTTCTCAGCTACCAGGTGCGTACCAACTATGCAGGCTTCAAGCTATTGTCAGGATTCGAGAATGAAGCGTCTTCGGGGTCTTTTCGTTTGCCGTGATGGAAGGTTGGCAAAGCAGGAGGGTTGATTCGTTTATTATCGCCCTAGTTACGCACTTCTTCAGCGGAATGGAGAGCCGCTACGGTTAAGGTACGCAGGCCGGCTTGAAATTGCGCTTTCGAGTTCTGCTGAAACGGCACTACTGCATAGTGAACTCGTCCACCGGCTACATTGAAGAACCCGTGATACGCCATGTAGTGTTTATCAGCCGTGAGAGGACCGAGCGTTGAGTGTAGTCCGGGGTCGAGAAAAACAATGTATACCGCCTCGCTACCCGCGAGCGTCAGGGAACCATCGTTCAACATCCCGGCCAATATGGCTTGAATCTCGAGGTCGCTGATGTTGCGGTTGCCGGCAATGTCCAGCTTCTCGCAACTGAATGTAGGTGCGAACCGATTCGTTATCCTCGCCTGTTCAACTTCGTCCATCTGGGCCCCGTCGCGAATGTTCACAAGTAGTTTACTTAGCGAATCTTCGCGACTCTTCAAAGCTGGCTCTGACCAGCCACTTCCCAGAAAAACGCTGTACTGCTGAAGATCCTGAATTATGGGCCCGCCCGGCTTGATGACTCGGTTAAAGGTCGTCGAACTCGGCCGGACAATGAACGCCCGCCCACCGTCTTCATTAAGAACGACTTCCTGACGCTCGTCCGGGCGTTGAGCCCATGGCTCCTGGGCCGATACGGTTCCGGCAAACGCTAGAATGGCGATGGCGATAAGTTTGAGTCGCATAACAAAATCACTTCTAACCCGCAGGTCGGACTACGGCGTGGTCACGTTCAATTTAAAGTCATCCACTACGAAGGACGTCTTAAGGCTCGAATCTTCAACGCCGACAAGATAAAGCTGGATTGTTTGGCCCCTGTAAGCGTTTAAATCGAATGAGAACTGCCCGTAGCCGGTAGCCGCATTAAGATTCGAATAGGTCGCCAGCGTAGCCAGGACTGAGCCGGAAGAGTTTCGTATTTGTACGGTCAAAGTGTCGTAAGACCGCGTGCTCGATGTTTCAGCCGTGTCTATGTGCAGAAAAAAGGAAAGAGACGCGCTGGTGGCCGTCGACGGGATACTGACGTTTTGGAGAAGCGTGTCGGTTTCAACTGTGCCATAACCATTCAGCCACGCCTTCCACGCTCCTGAATGCGCTGGCTGCGAGCTTGAGCTATTAATGACGTTTGCGCTGACGGTCCAGGGTGATGCGTTCGATCCGTTTTCAAAGCCGGGATTACCGAGCAATTGCTGCGTGACGCCACCGCCGCCGCCGGGACTGACGGTAAGGCTGATCGTGGTTGAGTGCGACTTGCCCCCTCCTGAACCACCGATCGAGATGTTATAAGTTCCGGCCGGGGTAGTGGATCCGACAAAGACACTCAAGGTTGATGAACCGGCCCCTGGAGCTGCGATGGTCCCCGGACTAAAACCAGCAGTCGCTCCGGCAGGCAAGCCAGAGCCAGAGAGGGCAATCGCAGAGTTGAAACTCCCCGAAGTCGTGGTTGTAATCAAAGCGCTCGCCGAACTGCCCGGGGCAATAGTTAACGCTGAGCGGGATGAAGAGATTGCGAAATCAGCGCCAGGATTCCCTGAGGAACTTGAGTTAAGGGTAAAGTCGTCGACGATGAATGAAGTTTTCAGGCTCTCATTCTCGGTTCCCAACAGATAGATCTGAATTGTTTGTCCTTTGTACGAAGTAAGATCGAAAGAGACCTGCGAATACCCGGAGTTCGCGTTCAGATTGGAATAGGTAGCCAGCGTTTTGAGCACCGCGCCTGAAGAGTTGCGAACCTGTACCGACAGGGTATCGGCGGCCGTTGACCCAGTGGTTTCAGCGGTATCTATGTGCAGCCAAAACGACAGGGACAGTTGACTGGCATTCGCAGGAAGACTAACCAACTGCGAGAGACTGTCGGTATTTGCGAAACCGTAGCCATTTAGCCACGCTTTCCATGATCCTGAGCGGGAGGCCTCAAAACCTGAGTCGTCGATTACCCCAGAAGATGCGATCCATGGCGCCGGATTAGACGACCCGGTTTCAAATCCGGGATTGCCGAGCAACTGCTGCGACGTCCCCCCACCAGTGTTGACCGTCAGAGTGATCGTCGTCGATTGGGTTTGCCCGCCACCAGTGCCTTTGACCGTTACGTTGTAGGTTCCCGTCGGAGTCGTGGCGCCGACCGAGAGTGTCAGAGTTGAAGAACCTGCCCCGGGGGCAACAATCGTCGATGGACTGAAATCAGCAGTGGTCCCCGCGGGCAGGCCCGAAGCGGAAAGCGTTATTGTTGAATTGAAAGGACCGGAGAGCGTTGAGCTTACAGTTGACGTTCCAGATAGGCCCTGGCCAATGGTCACGGACTGCGGCGATGCAGCCAGGGAAAAGCTCGCATCAAAAGTGATGTCAAGCACCGGATGTAACTCGATTCCGTTCGGCGCCTGGCCCGACAGCCCCTCCCGGTAATCGAAAAAGCCGACGCCTGTGATTCTGACCGGCACGTCAGCAGTTTGAACCGTAGAGGTGGCGGTGAACATCGCTTTAAATTGAGCGCGAGCATGCGCGATGCCGGCGGCGAAAGGACTGTTCGAGCCAACGCAATCTGGAGAAGGAATCTCGGCAATCATTGTGCGGCCAGAAGCGTCGGCAATAACCAGGTGATAATCCGAGTCGTAATTACGGACATATCTCTTCAAAATTGCATTCAAGACGTAGACGTTGGTTTCGGTGGGTTGGATCCGACTGTTGTCCGGGAGCGACTGGGGGGCCGTGATTGAAATCAGATTGGCAATAGTGGTCGCCTTCGGCGAGTTAAGATTCACCTGGCCCGCATTCGTGTCCGTGCCGATCTTGACCGGCCAGCGCTCGCCGCCACACTGGGCGACCGCGGGCCGAGATAACCAAAGAAGAGATGCTATACCGAGCAGGAGCAGAAAAAGGGGTCGCTTCATAAAGGTTTGGCGGTGGCTCTAACGGGGCGAAAATGAACTGATTGGCTGAATTGAACTTTCCGGACTTCACCCGAACGATTCGCAGCGATGCGGAATCTTCCGGCAGAACTCTACGCCGTCATTCTCTTTTGAATGATCGAGCGATTAAGAAAACCACTAAAAACGTTGATTTTCCAAAAACAGTCAATCAAGCAGCTCTGCGCAGCGATGATTCCTGCTGAACTTCCTCGAGGGCGTTCCGCAAACTCTCGGCCAGCGCGCTTACGTGGGGTTCCTTCAGGATGTTGAGATGGTTGCCGGAAATTGTCCGCGTGTCTATGCTACCGCCAACTAGTTCTCGCCAACCGTCGAGTACGTCATAGTCCGCCGTAAGGTCACTGGCCAGAAAGAGTGTCACGTTGCCGGGATAGACCTGGGGCAAATAATCCTTAACGGCCGCGAAGTTGATCTCTCTGATGTTCTTTAATGCCGCAGGCAAAGGTTGGCCGATGCGCTGGTATAACCCAAAGATGCGTCGATACACTTTGTGTTTGATCTTCTCGGGACCGTACTTCAGCTTATTGAGGATGTAGTCAAGCTTACCGGTTAGGCCGAGCTGTTGAAGATTTCGACGGTGAGTGCTGATTTTTCTTAACCGACGAATAAAACGTTGCCGAGAACCGCCAGCATTACCAGGCAGCTTAAAGTAACCGACCGGGTAGGTATCCAGCATCGCCAGGAGCCCCACTGATTCACCCATGGCCGTGAGCTGGCAGGCCATCTCGAAGGCAATCGTCCCTCCGGATGAATGGCCGCCAATCAGGTAAGGGCCTTCGGTCTGCACTTCGCGCATTTCCTGGATGTAATGCGCGGCCATCTCCCTGATGCTCGTCTGCGGCTCCTGCTTTCCATCCAGGCCCTGCGCCTGCAATCCATAAAACGGCTGATCAGTCCCCATGAGTCGCGCCAGATCGTAATACTCAAGCACGTTGCCGCCGGCGGCGTGCACGCAGAAAAAGGGAGGGAGTTGCCCTCCTCCCTGAATCATTACCAGTGACGACCACGCATCGCGCCACCCGTCGTCGCGCAGCACGCGCGCAAGCTGTTTCACGGTCGGCGCCGCGAACAGAGTTGCGAGCGGAAGATTGCGCGCGAAGGCCTTTTCGATCTGTGCGAACAACTGGACGGCTAGTAATGAGTGGCCACCCAATTCGAAAAAATTATCGTCAACACCGATCGGCCGGACACCCAGGGTCTTTTCCCAAATCTTCGTCAGCTTCAATTCCAACTCGTCGGCGGGTGCGACGAAGTTCTTTTCCCAGTCCGCTTTTATTCCGTCTGGCGCCGGCAGCGCCCGCCGATCTAACTTTCCATTGGGCGAGATCGGCAGAGCTTCGAGGCTGACAAGCCAGGCCGGAACCATATAATCGGGCAGCTTCTGCTTGAGAAATTCCCGCAGCTCCGTCACCGCGATCTCAGCACCTTTGGCTGGAACAAAGTAGGCGGTAAGGCGTTTATCGCCCAATTCGGATTCGGTCGTGGTTACCACGCACTCGGAAACGTTCGGGTATTCGGCCAGCGCGGTTTCTATCTCGCCGAGTTCGATCCGAAAGCCGCGAATTTTCACCTGATGGTCTGTGCGTCCGATGAACTCGATGCTTCCGTCCGGCAGATAGCGCGCGACATCGCCGGTCTTATATAGCCGAGCACCCGGTTTGTCGCTGAACGGATTCGCGACAAATCTGTCACTGGTCAGTTCTGGCCGATTGAGGTATTCACGGGCCAAACCGTCGCCGCCAAGGTATAACTCGCCGGAAACGCCGATCGGGACCGGATTGAGGAAGCGGTCAACGATATAAGTTTCAGTGTTTGATATCGGCCGCCCGATAGGTATTGTCTGCACGTTTTCCGGGACGTCTTCGATCAAATGCCAGGTGGCGAAGGTGGTAGTCTCTGTCGGTCCGTACACATGAAGCAGACGCTGCGGCGGCCCCTGTTCGAGGACGACTCGGACCCAATTCGGATCGACGGCTTCACCTCCGAACATCAATTGCCTCACTGAGCTAAATGCCGTGGGAACGTTCCTGGCGATTTGATTGAAAAGGGCGGTAGTCAGGAACATTACCGAAATCCGCTTGCTTTGGATCTCTTCGGCGAACTGTTTCGGCGAGAGGGCGACTTCCTTGGCGATGCCGACTAGTTGGGCGCCGTGCAGCAGAGCCCCCCAAATCTCGAAAGTGGCTGCGTCGAAAGATGAATTCGAAGCTTGCGCGATGCGGTCTTCGGCCGTCAGTTCCACGTAGTTGGTATTAAAGACCAAACGATTAACCGCTCGATGAGGAACTGCAACGCCTTTGGGGATGCCCGTCGATCCCGACGTGTAAATTACGTAAATCAAATTGTCCGCAGTTGTCAGGTTGGCTGGATTTTCATCACCGGATGTGGCGATTAAATCCCAGTCTCGGTCGAGGCAAACGATTTTCGCGTTGGTTTCCGTCAGATCGGCGGCGAGCCGCTCTTCAGTCAAAAGCACCGGAGCTTGAGCGTCAGCCAACATGAACGCGCTGCGTTCCTGGGGATATGACAGGTCCAGCGGAAGATAAGCGCCGCCGGCCTTAATAATCCCCAACAAGGCCACGATCAAACGCGACGACCGCTCCATGCGGACACCCACCAGTACATCCGGCCCGACACCCAGGGTGCGCAGATAGTTTGCGACCAGATTCGCTTGCCGGTTCAGTTCGCGATAGGTCAGACATTGATCGTCGAACACTACCGCGGTCGCTTCGGGTCTTAGTAGTACCTGCTGTTCAAAAAGGTCATGCACACATTTGTTCGCAGGGTAGTCAGTTCGGGTATCGTTCCACTCAACCAACAGTTTTTTGCGCTCGGTTTCGCTCATGAGCGATAACTCGGAAATTTTCTTTTCCGGATGCCTGATGATGCCTTCGAGCAGAGCCTGAAAGTGCCCCA
>Ga0065707_10081998_pt1 | contig 25573 bp, 18 predicted proteins | sample SwiRhicommuniRL3_FD_59094 | JGI IMG/M metagenome (GOLD analysis project Ga0065707, IMG submission 59094) | Switchgrass rhizosphere bacterial communities from Rose Lake, Michigan, USA - RL3 v2 (version 2) | ecosystem: Host-associated > Plants > Roots > Rhizosphere > Soil | place: East Lansing...
CCCGGTGCTGGCGAACAATCGCTTCGACGAAGCGCTGTTGACGAAGTATCTAGCGGCGCGGATTCCGGAGTTTCGCGGCGAATGCAGCGTGCGCCAGTTCCAGGGCGGTTTTTCCAATCCGACGTTTCACCTGCAGACCGCCGATCGCGCCTTCGTCCTGCGCAAGAAACCTCCAGGCCAGTTGCTGCAATCGGCGCATGCGGTGGATCGCGAGTACAAAGTCATCGCGGCGCTGCAGAAAACCGATGTTCCCGTACCGCGCGTCTACTTGCTGTGCGAAGACGAAAGCATCATAGGCACCATGTTCTATGTCATGGACTACGTCGAAGGCCGCGTCTATCCGGACCGGCTACTGCCCGGCTGCACTCCGGAACAGCGGCGTGACATGTACGAGGCGATGAATGATGTGCTGGCCAGGCTGCACCTGGTCGACTATCGCGCCGTCGGACTCGAAGACTTCGGCAAGCCGACTGGCTATATCGCACGCCAGGTGTCGCGCTGGTCGAATCAATACGTCGCATCGGCCGGCGACGATGACTTGCCGGCGATGAACGAACTGATGAAATGGCTGCCGGCACACCTGCCGAAGACAGACGAAGCGACCATTGCGCATGGCGACTATCGCATCGGCAACCTGCTGTTCCACCCGACGGAATCGAAAGTGGTCGCCGTACTCGACTGGGAATTGTCGACGATCGGCCATCCGTTGGGCGATCTCGCGTATTGCTGCACGGCCTATCATCTCACGGGCGAGAACCGTGGCTTCGCCGAGCACGACCTGGTCCAACTCGGCATTCCGTCGGAGGCGGAGTTCCTCGAAGGCTATCGACGCCGCGTCGGCCGCGCCGACATTCCGAACTGGACCTTCTTCATCGTGTTCGCGCTGTTTCGTTCGGCTGCGATCCTGGCCGGCGTGTACCGGCGCAGTGTCGATGGCCAGGGCGTCGATGCGCGCATGGCCGAAGCGAAACAGTCTTATCGAGAGATCGCCGCTCGAGCCTGGGCAATCGCGTCTCACGGCAGTTGAGGTGAAGTTGAGACGCAGCTGAAGAACGGTTGAGGCCGATCAGGGCGTCTGCGGCCGGCGCGATCGCAGCTGCTTGCATCGGGCATCGACTTCGCGACCGAGTTCGTCGATGGTGTCCGGCTTCAGGATGATCCGGCCTATGCCGAGGCTCGACGCCAGTTCCTGGTCCGACTCGCGCACATACCCCGACGTCATGATGATGGGAATGTCGGAGCGCACCGCTCGCAGCTGCTGAATCAGGTCGAAGCCGTTCATGGCAGGCATTGCCAGGTCGGTGACGACGACATCGAAATCGTTCGCCTGCGCCGCGAACAGGCTACGAGCCTGAGTCGGATCCTCGCAACCCGTCACGCGATAGCCCGCCTTGGTCAGCAGGCGCTGGATCAGGAAGTTGATCGCTTCATCGTCGTCCACATAGAGAATGTGCTCGCCGCGACCCAGTGCCGCAGTTGCACGAGTCGCCGGCTGCTGTACCGCCGCGCTGCGTGCTGCAAGCGGCAACCAGATAGTGAACGTCGTTCCGACGCCCAGTTCGCTGGTCACTGCGATTGCGCCCCCGCAGCCCCGCACGATGCCGTGAACTACGGCGAGTCCCAGGCCGATGCCCTTGCCCGTCGGCTTGGTCGTGAAGAACGGTTCGAAAATTCTGGAGCGCGTGGCCGCATCCATGCCGCAGCCCGAATCGCGGATGACTATGAGTGCGTAGCGCTTTCCGGGCGCCACACCGTGCGGCAATTCGCTCGCATCGCCTTCGCCGGTTACTTCATTGGCGACTTCGATCTCGAGGCTGCCGTCGCGACCCGCAAGCGCCTGGATGCCGTTGTTTACCAGGTTCGCGATCACTTGATGCAGTTCGGCCTCGCCAAGCGTGCACGCAACCGCTTCACTGCCCAATTGCAGGTGCAGGCGCACGTTCGGCGGGATGCTCGAGCGCAGCAACGTCATGATCTCTGCGACTGCCGGCTGCAATGGCGTGATTGCCGCGGTGGCCGGCTGGCTCGCAGAGAAAGTCAGAATGCGGCGGACCAGGTCGCTCGCGCGTGCCGACGCTTTGGCAATCTCGACCAACGCAGCGCGAGTCGGATGACTCTCATCCAGGTCGCTCATCGCAAGTTGCACGTTGCCGCTGATCGCGAGCAACAGATTGTTGAAGTCGTGAGCGATGCCGCCGGCGAGCGTGCCAAGGGCTTGCATCTTCTGCGCTTGCCGCAGCGATTCCTCGGCAGCTTCCAGCCGCTGCTGCGATTCGCGATACGCAGCTTCTGTTCGTCTCACTGCCGACACGTCGGTGCAGGTACCGATCCAACCGATGACCTGGCCGGTATCGGTCACCACCGCGCTGCCGCGGCAGAGCATCGAACGCCATTCGCCCGAACGATGACGCACACGGAATTCGGTATCGATCGGAGCACCGGTCATCTGCGCACGACGGATGGCCGCCGCCACACTCTGCAGATCGTCGGGGTGAAGTGCCGTCAGCCAGCCGCTGCCTTGGAGACTTTGCTGACTGAGCCCGGTGAATGCACTCCAGGTCAGCTCGGCGATTTCCGGCGGCGGCTCGGCATCCGAAAGCACGCTGCCGTCCTTGTCGGTCACCCACACGATCTGCGCCGAAGCTTTGACCAGTGCCAGCAGCCGCGCCTCCCGGTCCGCGATGGCGGCCCAGAGAGACTTGATGTCGCGTTCCTCGCGATGCATGTTCCTCGAACCACGGGCAGGAAGTGGTGGCGAAGCATAGCGCCACAATTCATGCGGTGTCGATTGGCCAACCCTCGACAACGACGCCGCAGGGGCCAGAGCCCCCCCGACTCGATCAGTGCGTCTTCGCAGCCATCAATAGCGGCGAAGCGTCAGTCGTGGCCTGCGTAACCTTCGCCGTGCGTGGCACGAAGAAGAAATCCCCAACCTCATGGCCCGCGCCCTTGATGGATTTGAACTCCGGCTTCTGCACGAATTTGTTCTTCGCCGCAGCCACTTCCACGCGCTTGCGCAGGCGGCTGAACAGTTCGGGGCTGGAGAGAACGCCATTGTTGGCTTCCAGTTCGTCCAGGAACGCCCGTGCGAATACCGAGTTGCCGCCGCTGCCTTCGTCGAGCACCGGAGCATCGCCGCCGGATGACAGCAGCAGTCGCGCACGCTTCGGCAACTTGTATTTAATGTAGTCTTTCGAGTAGCCGACGTTGTCGTTCAGGAACAGGTACCCCGGATCGGTGGACAACAGGCCGGCATAGCAGGAGTCGGCAACTACCAGCACGCGGCGCGCCACCAGGCGGCCCAGGTGACCGGTGATCTGTTCGGTCGGTATCCAGAATGTATCCTTCGGCGGCGCATCGGCATTCACCGGCAGCCAGTAGCCGTTCTCGACCCGGCCGGCGTTCAGCCGCGCACCGTGGCCGGCGTAATATATCAGTACGTTGTCTTCGGGCTTCAGCACCGAATTCAGGTCGTTGATGGTCTTGAGAATGGTGACGTCGTTGGCGTCGTCGAGCACCTGCACCGTGAAATCATATTTCTCCGCCAGTATTTTCGCTGCGCGTTCGGCGTCGTACAGCGGCGTCTGCAGGCTCTCGATGGACTCGTAGTTCTGGTTGCCGATGACGATGGCGTAGAAGCGGCCGAAGTTCATGCCGGCAAGCGTGCGCTCATCGGCCTTGGCCGGCATCTGCTGAGTTTCAGCAGTTCCCTGCGGCGTGCGGGTGCGTGGAATGCCCGCCAGCCGTTCGGCGCTCTTGCGCTTCTCGCCTTCGAGCTGGGCAATCCACTTCTTCAGTGCTTCGACTTCCTTGCCATTGTCCGCTGCCGGCTGCGTCGCCGATTGTTTCGTGAGCTTCTCCTGCATGTCCTTCAGCTGCTTCTGCAGCAGGTTCAGCTGCGTGTCGCGTTCGCCGATCTGCTCTTCGAGTTCCTTGCGCAGACTCTCCTGCTCGCGCTGCGCCGCCGATGCGTAAATGATGTTGTCTTCGGGCACGCCCCAGGCCTGCCGATATAGATTCAACGCCTTCAGCTGATCCTGCGGCACTCCCAGCCCCCGTTCGTACATCGTGCCCAGATTGAACAGGGCGCGCGAATAGCCTTTGTCCGCCGCTTTCTGATACCAGCTCGCCGCCGCAGCATAGTCCGGCTCGACACCGAGGCCGCGCTCGTAGATTTCACCGACGTTCGTCTGTGCTTCGAGATCGCCGCCCGTCGCGGTCTGCAACCAGACTCGCAATGCCGATTTGAGATCGGCACGATCGTAGGCGACGTACTCGCCGCCGCGAATCGAACATTCCGATGTCGTCGTACGCACCGGACGGCGCTGCGACAGGAAACTGGTATTGCCGAGTTGGCGCACCTGGCCGGGCAACAGGCAATCGACGATCTCGAGATCCGACCGCTTCACCATGCCCTTGGTGGCCGCATTGTCGGTTGCAGAGGGAGCGGCGGATGCCACGATCAGCAGCATGGGCGCGAGCGCCACGCTGAGACTCTGCATGCGGTGCCGAGGAATACTGTGTGCGGTCATCGCAAGCCCCCATCAAAAACTGCGCTGCATGCGCAAGCCGACACTGACGTCCTGAAAACTGATGAAGTCGAAACTCTGCAGGCGCTGGTATTCCACATAGCCCGAGAAACCGAACTTGAACTGCGCCGAGAAGCCGCCGGCCAACCGCCAGTACGACTCGTCAGGATTGTCCGACGCGACCAGGATCGGCGGCGCGCTGTTGGCGTTCGGATCCGCCGCGAAGCGCACGCCGAATACGTCGACATCATTTTCGAATTCGCGCACATAGTCGATGCGCACATGTGGCAACAGCACGCCCCAGTTGAGATTCATTGCGTAGGTGGCGCGGAAGCCGAGATTTCCCGTCAACGATTTGAACTTCTGCTCATCGTAGCGAAGATTGAGGCCCACTGCGCCGGTTTCGGTGAAGCTGTCGATGGTGGCATCGATGTAATAGAAGCCGACGGTCGGCGAAAGCGTTACACCCCCGATGAGAAAATCGTAGCCGCCGGACACACCGCCGCTGATCGTCATGCCGTCCGTGTCGCCCTTGGCGTCGCCGTTGACCAGGCCGGCACCATCGACATAGGCGATGTTGCGTTCGGCATCGTAGCCCGCGTTCGCCACGTTGAGAATGCCGTCGAAGTAGAAATCGGTCCCCGCGTAGATGGAACCGTACAGCGATCCAGCCCAGGACTCGGAGTCCAGTGCGCCGGCATTCAGGCTGAAATCGACGTTCGATTTACCGTAGGCAAGCGAGCCGCCGATGACGGCCCGATCGCTGAACCGGTAATCCAGGCCGCCGACCATGGACCATTGATTCGCATCGAAGCTCGGGCTGGTGGGGCTCGCATCCTTGTTGCCGAAGCTATAGTTGCCGCGCACCCACATGCCCCACTTGTCGCTCAGCAGGCCGCCAGCTTCATCGGCGTCGGAACTCGCGCCGCCGCCTAGCATCTGCTTCGCCACCTCCTGCAATTGTGCGAGCGGAACGTGCTTGCCATCGACGATGATGTTGAGCCCTGCAAGGCTCAAGCCGCGTGCACCGCCACGCAATGCCATCAATCTGTCCATGACGCTGGCATATTGAGTGTTCGCAAACAGCAGCGTCTGCGTGCGGGCCACGGCGAAGTCGTCTGCAACCAGTTCTTCGACGGCCTGCACCTGGTTGGCCACCGTATTATTGAAGTACAAGCCATCGCAGCGAGTGCGCAGTGCCTGCTGATCGGTAGTGAGTGTCGCGGCGGCATCGCGGGCAAGGCCATCCAGGCTCGTACAAATACGATCCAACGCCGTGGCCACCGACTTGCCGGTCGGAGATAGATTCGGCAGGTCGGCCAGCGCTACGCGTGGCGGAGCGACGCCTACGGTAATCTGCACCGTGTCGAGCGCCACGATTCCGAGCGAATTGGTCACTCGCAATGTCACGGTGTTCACACCGTCCGGCAGGCGGGTTTGCAGGCTCGCACCGGCGCCGAGCACTTGTTCGCCCAGCACCCATTGATACAGCTGAATGGTGCCGGCAGGCGTAGTCGCCGAACCCGCGAGCGTGACATTTTCACCAGGTTCGTGATCGGCGTCGGCAATCACGCGATCCGCACCTGCATTCACTACGGGCAACGACGGTACGGCGCCGACCGTCACCGTCACTGTGTCGGTTGCCAGCGCCGTGATCGTATCGCCGGAGTCGTCGGTGACAGTCAGCGTGACCACGTTGACGCCATCAGGCAGACGAGTCGTCAGCTGTGGAGCGGTCGAAGGGGCGCCTAGCGTAGCTCCGGCCGCGTCGCGCCATTCATAGGTGAGCACCGAACCCTGGTCGGCGTCGGTACTGGCGCTGCCATCCAGCTGGACGCTCTCGCCGGCAATGCCGTCGCTATCTGCGATCGTGCGATCCTGGCCGGCATTGGCAAGCGGCGGCGTGTTCGGATCGAGGCAGGTCTGCAGGTCGGCGACCTTGCCGGTGCCATTGATCACCGGAATGATGAGCGGCCCGGCGCTCTGCTGTTTGAGATTGCTGACTGCGACACGCAATGCAACGGTCTGCTGCCCTTGCGGGTCGAAGTCGAGATTGGTGAGGCTGATGCAGACCTGCCCCGGTGCGGCGGCGGCGAGCAGGTCGACGGCGAGTTCACCCGTGGTCTGGCCATTCACGAGAACCTGTACGCTGGTGATGATGAGTGGAGCGCTGCCGCTCAGCACGCCGAGTTCGCGCAGGTTCACGCCGACCGACGACTCCGCCACTTGCGGAATGGAGATCGTCACGGGCGACGGATTGATCGCAGGCGCGACGGCCAATGCGACACCGCAGACCAGTAGCGAACCTGTTAGCAATGCGCCGGCAACCAGGCGGCGCAGCGACGACAATCCAGCGAGCACGCAAAATCCCATAGCTACTCCTCCCTCTTCTTATTCCGCGGCGCCGACGCAATAGGATAAAGCCCGAACTGTGCACGTCGTCGTTGACAATCCTTGTGACGTGCGTCGCAATCGCGACATGCATCGTCCGCGATCGTCCCGACCCTGGCTGTCGATAATCATTATTGTCGCGTCGTTGGCGCTTGCCGGTTGTGCATCCAACGGCGTCCGTATCGATGAGTATGCCCAGTCTGCCGGCCTGCAGAAACGCATCGTGCCGGGCGCGCCCTATTCTCATGTTGTCTACGAGAAGCGCTCGGCGTCGCGGCCGGGAAGATTGTTCGTATTCCTGGAGGGCGATGGCACTCCCTGGGGCAGCTCCGGCATGCATCCGGCAACCGATCCGACGACGCGCAATCCGCTGGCGCTGCGCCTGATGATCGCCACCGACGCATCGTCTATCTATGTTGCACGCCCGTGTTACCAGAGCCAGGCCGGTGCCCTGTGCTCAGCGGACCGCTGGACCGGCGGCCGCTACGCCGACGACGTCGTCGCCAGCATGGTGAGCGTGATCGACGCCGAAGCGAAGCGCCTTCAGGCAAGGCAACTGGTGATCGTAGGCTATAGCGGCGGCGGCACGCTCGCGGTGTTGATCGCCGAACGGCTGCACAACATCGACGCAGTCGTCACCCTGGGCGCCAATCTAGATATCGACGCGTGGGCGGAGCATCATCATTACCTGCCGCTGTCGCAGTCGCTGAATCCTGCGAGCAGCGCCCTCGCTCATCCCTGGAAGGAATTTCATTTCATCGGCGGCAAGGATGCAGTCGTGCCGGCGGTCACCGCCGATCTCTATTTCAAACGATATCCGCAGGCGCAGCGTTTCGTCGTCGACGACGCGGATCATGTGTGTTGCTGGGAATCGGACTGGCAGTCGCTATTGGAACGACTGCAGCTCTGAGGAGCTGACCGCCCCTGCCGGGCAGCGATCGCGCTACGGGATCGCTGCTGCCTTGCTGCTTTCCGGATACTGTCGCAGCGTCTCGTTCGCACGCTCCCACGTGAGCTTGTGCGACAACCAGATCTCGCGCTCCGGTGGGAACTCATCGGGCGCGTCCAGCGACGCGGTCGTGATGTCGATGGAAGCTGGCTGGCTCTCTCGCTGGTAGGTCAGCGACGTGCCGCATCGACCGCAGAATGTCCTGAGGACGTCGGGAGACGAGCGGAATGTCGTGGGCGCTCCGTGGCTGAACTCGAAGTCCGTCGAGTTCAACACCACCCACGCAACTGACGGAGCACCTGCCGCACGCCGACAGCTGCGGCAATGACAGAGCGAGCGCGCCCGCGGAGTACCGGTAAAGCGATAGCGAACCGTACCGCAGAAACACCCGCCTTCGAACGCTTGCGCTTGCATGGCCCACCTCCGTCTTGCGGTCACGATAGCGCCCCGGTGTCGAATCTGGGTAGTCGCAAAACTCAATCTGGGTGTGTCTCCCGATTTGCCGTTACGGGCGGGCGGGTATGGTTCTGGAACCCGCTCAATCAATCCATTCCTGCAAAGGGACCAACCATGAAGACACTCCATCGCCTTGCCGTCATGCTGCTGCCGCTGGCAACGCCTTGCATCGCCGCATCCGCGGATCAGTCGTACAATTCGCAGAACCGGGATCGCCAGGAAGCGTCGATCAAGCACGAGTATTCGCCGCTGGTCGAGAAAGTGCGCCGCGCCACCTGGAGGTACAAGGACATCAACGTTCCCAAGGCCACGACCTGGGTCGTGGGCACGCCTTGCGTCAGCGGGCCCAACACGGGGGCCATGGGCGTGCACCTGATCGAGCCCTCACGCCTCAACGACGACGTGCTGGATGCCGAAGAACCCGAAGCGCTGATCTACGAGCCGATGGGCAACGGCAACTTTCGCCTGGTCGGCGTCGAATTCATCATGCTCGCGCCGAAATGGGAAGAGCAGCATGCAGGCACGGCGCCCGCGCTCGACGGTCACCTCATGAACTACGTGGGCACCCCGAATCGCTATGGCTTGCCGGCGTTCTACGAGCTGCACGTGTGGGCCTGGGAACACAATCCAGAAGGCAACTTCGCCGACTGGAACACCCAGGTGACTTGCAACAAGGCGCAGCCGGAATAAGGCGCGAGCGAGTTTTCTGACGCGACCCGGCACCGCCGCTGCGACGGCGCGCTGTCGGGCTGCACTTTCGTCAACGCGCAGTGCAGTCGTGTGTAAGATAGCTGACAGGGCGGCGATAGCGGCTCAGTCCCGTAGCAGAACGTGAATCTTTTCAATGGTGGCCCAGTTGCGAGTCGTGCCCGACTCGCCTAGGCCCTTGAGCAACGCCACCGCGACCTTGCTTTCCAGTATGCCGTTGGCGCACCAGATATAGGCCGCGTGCTTGGTCATGTGAATGGCTTCATCGCCCCACTGTTCCTTGGCGAGCGTGTCCAGCTTGGCCAACGACTTGGCGTCATGCACCAGAGCGACCAGCAAGCGCGAAGGATTGTTGGCCGCCGGCAGCAGAGCGTTCCCTGCTACCACGGCGGCGATGTCCCTGGCGGATTTCACTATTACCAGGGCATCGACGCCAAACTTCTCGGCGACAGCCGCACGTATTTTCCTCGCATGCACGAGCGGCGGCTCCGACGGTGCGGTGAAGACTACGTTGCCGCTGTTCAGCAGCGTCTTCACTTCCGTATAGCCTAGTTCGGCGAACAGCGCCCGCAGATCGGCCATCGCCAGGCGTTTCGCCTTGCCTACATTGATGCCGCGAAACAAGGCAACGAACCGGCCCAGCGGCGGATCTTTCGCTGCAGCAACCACCTTGCGCGGCCGGGCTGACATGGTCTCAATAAGCTCCCAGCGACTTGCGGCCGATATTCAGTACCGGCCACACGCTGCTGTGTCGGTCGGTCCAGCCCTTGAACGCAGCACTGGCTTGCGCCGGCTGCACACTCGCGCCTACGAACATGGCTTGATTCACCAGCCCTCGATCGGAGGTGATGAGAACCCAGTCGCTGGCATTGGCCATATCGTCCGCCGGACTGCGTACCAATACAGCGCTGCGATTGACGTGTTCCGCTGCACGCAGGCAGACCGGCGCCAGGTTCAGATAGCGATTGGAGATGTGAATGGCAAGCACTCCGTCCGGCTTCAGATGCCTGAAATACAGCTCGATGGCTTCGTTAGTCAACAGGTGCATGGGTATTGCATCGCTGGAGAAAGCATCCACGACGAGGACGTCGAAATTCTGCGGCTGCTGGCGTTCGAGTAGCAGGCGGGCATCGCCGGTCAGGACGTCGGCATCGGCTCCTCGCTGCTTGGCCCGCGACAGGAAGCTGAAGTATTTGCCGGCGATGTCGACGACATCCGGATTGATTTCGTAGAAGCGCAGATAGTCGCCTTGGCGTGCGTAGCTCGTCAGCACTCCCACGCCAAGCCCGATGACCCCCAGGCGGATCGGCCCTTGCGCCTGCTTCACTTCCAGCGTCCTGCCGACGCCGGAATTGCCGGTGTAGTACGAACCGGCGACGTCGATGTATTCCTTCTGCGTGTATTGATATCCGTGACCGATCGTCCCATTGATCAGACTGCGCCGGGCGCGATGCGGATCGGGATAGTCGCGAACGCGCAGCACGCCATAGAAACTCCGACTGACGGCGAGGTTCTCATCGCGGATTTTCATTTCCTCGAACAGCAGCGTGCTCGCCAGCATCACGACCCAGGCGACCATGGCGAACCGCACCGGCCACAAGGAATGGCCCGATCCGCGCCGGCGCCATTGCAGGGCGACGACCAGTTCCGCGATGAGGAGCAGCAGCAGCGGCAACTCCAGGTAGGTATCGAAAATCACCGGCGCGACCACGCCGACGAAAACACCACCCAACGCTCCACCGAACGCAATCAGCAGATAGAACCGAGTCAGGTACGCTGCTGGCGGCGTGCGATAGACGAGTTCGCCGTGACAGGCCATGCAGATGACGAACAGGCCAGCCAGGTACGCGGGAATCACATACGTAATGTTCTGGTACATGTCGCTGTGCGTGTAGAGCCAGGCCATGCAAGTGATCGCAGCCGCCACCGCCGGGAAGAACGCTGCCCGCCGATAGAGGCGTCGCTGACCGAAGTTCAGGATGAACGTCAGCAGGTACAAGGCGAGTGGCACGACCCACAGCAACGGAATCGGCGCCACGTTCGTGCTCAACTGCGCCGACGCCGCAACCAACAGTGCCGATCCACACGCGGAGAAAACCACCCAGAGCACCATCTGCAACATGCCGGGCGCTGGCCCCCGCTGTTCCGCATGGATCTCGCCATGCCGATGGGCATCTGTACGGCTCATCCACGCGGCGCCAATACACAGCAGCACGAACGCAACGAACACGATGCTCCAACCGATGGCAAGTATCCTGGAATCGAACACCGGCTCGAGCAGCAACGGAAAACTCAGCAGCGCCGCCAGCGATCCGGCATTCGACAACGCGAACAGCCAGTACGGCACTTCGCTCCCCTTGCGGCGCATATACCAGACCTGCAGCAGCGGACTGGTCGAACTCAGCAACAGCGACGGCAATCCGACCGTTGCCGTCAACAGCAACAGAATCTGCGCGGTCGGATTACCCGCTACGGAGGGCCTCCATGAATCCGAGGGCAATATCGGCATCAGCGCACAGCCGACGAGCAGCAACGTGCCGTGAACCATCCATTGCCACCGCGGCTGCACGCGGGTCGTCAGCCAATGCGCATAGGCATAACCGCACAGCAAGCACACCTGGAAAAACACCAGCGCCGCACTCCACACCGCCGATGTCCCACCGAACCAGGGGAAAATAATCTTCGCAATGAGCGGCTGCACCAGGAACAGCAGGCATGCGCTGACGATCACTGTCGCTGCATAGATAACCATCGCCCCCGCCCGACTTCAGGTTGTTTGTGCAACAGTATCGTCGGAGGGTGGGGGTAAATCTACTTGGGATTGAGGCGGCAATAGCAGCGCAGATTCACCGGATCTGCGGGTTCTCATGACGGCTGCGGAGACGGTGAGGTGACCGGCTTCTGGCTAGCTTCGTGCAACTCCATGACCAGCCGGCAATGCGTCAGGAACGCATTGAGCCGTTCCTCCGGGCTCAACTTCTGGGTCGCCTCGATCAGCGCCCGCTCCGCGTCGTTGGCGAGTTTCGACTCCATAGCCGGAGTCTAGCGAATGAGCCGCAGCGGCGTCACCCAGTGAGAGCGTAGCCGGCCGTTCGCATTCGAGCGGCCGGACTTGCGCTAACAAACCCCTACCTGTCTTTCCGCAGCGTCCCGTTGAACGTCCCCGTGTCTCCTGACACGAGCAGCGAATACGCGCTATCAGATGTCAGCGTGATCGCAGTCTTGCTCACCAGGTTGGCGGTGGTGTTCGCGTCCGAGACGTCGATCTGGTATTCGATGGTGGTATCGAACTCGGTATAGCCCGACGCCTGCCCGTCTGCGATGCCTTCGGCGACCGGGAGGAAGTCGACGGCCATCGTCACTGGCGTAGCGGTGCCGGAGATGCCGTTCAGGACGCGCAGCTTCGCTTTGCCGCTGGTGGGTGGGCGGTTGTCATCGTTGACCACCGTCAGTTGCGGACCGCTGGCATTGCTCCACACCAGCATGGTGTAGTCGCCGCCAGCGACGAGTTGTTGAGCGGGAACCGTAACGGCCGCGCCTCCGACTTGCAGGTCGACTGCGGCGGTGCCGGCCGGCACCAACGAATAGTGGCTGCTGACGACGCCGGCTTGTGCACCGGTCAGCAATGTCACGCCGCCGATGCCTACGTTGACGCCCGCGGCCGTACCGATGGCGCCGCGAACGCGAGCGTTCGGATTGTGCTTCAAGATTGGGGTGCCCTGTTGGGGCAGGACTACCGCGTTGACCATTGCGCCGCCCGGCGTGGCCGTGAGAATGACGGTGACGACCTGCTTGCTGCCGAGGACGACATCGGGAATATCCAGGCGCAGGTCTTCGGTATCGGCGGTGCCGACGACACGCAATCGATACGTGCCGCTGTCCATGAAGATCGTACCCGACGTGCCGCCCGAGGCGATGGCGCTGATCTGCGGAGATCCGTCCGTGAGCGCCACCGACGGATCGGTGAGATACACATCGAGTGTGCCGGCCTGTGCCGCATTCAGTACCTGCACCTTGGTCTTGTTCTCGTTCGCTGCGCTCACATCGTCGTTGATGCGCAGGATGCCGAACTTGCCCGAAGCGCCGAAACCGACATAGGTGACATGCGTATTGTCGGCCTGCTTCTGCGAGGCCAACGTCGCCAGGGTGCCGGTCGTCACGCCGTTGCGCTTCACTACGACACTGAAGGTGCTCGCGTCCGACTTGGTGTAACTGCTGATCGTCTCGTAAGCGACGCCCTGGGCCTTGATGACGTCGCCACCGCCTTCGCCGTTGTTCACGTACATGTCGAGCGACGGGTAGTCGCTGCTGACGTTCAGCATGCGGATGTCGGCATACTTGCTCTTGCTGCCGCTGTCGCTGCATGCGCCAAGCATCAGCAGCACCACGGCCAGCACAGGCCACCACAGCCCCGACGCAGGAGCTTTCACGAAAGACCTCATGTCAACGATCCTTACGCAACGTACCGGAAACAGGGGTCGCGCCGCCGCCCCACATGAACAAGGTGTAGATGCCAGCGTCCTGCAGGGTGACCGCATCACGCGTCAACAGGCTGGCCGAGGTACTTGTGTTGGTCACGTCCAATTGATAATCCGTACCGGCATCAATCTCGGTGAACGCTGCAGCCTGTCCCAGTGCGACGCCTTCGGCGATCGGCGCGAAATCGACCGCTAATGTAGCAGGAACAGCGAGAGCGGACATGCCATTCATCAGGCGCAGCTTGACCTTGCCGGCGGTCGTGGGCAGCCGGTTCGCATCGTTGATGAGTGTCGCCTGCGTGCCGTTGGTATCGTTCCAGAACAGCAAGGTGTAGTCGGCCCCGGCCGTCAGAGTCTGGGTGGGAATGGCGATGGCGGTTCCGTCCACATTCAGCGCGACAGCGGCGGCGCCGGCAGCGACTTGCGAATACTTGCTACCGATCACACCGGCTACAGCGCCGGACAACAGCGTAACGCCGCCGACGCTCGCCGTGAGGCTCGTGCCGTTGGCAATACCTACGGCGCCGCGTATGCGTGCTTTCGTATTGGGGAGCTTGGTGACATCGCCCTGCTTCGGCAGCATGAGCGCGTTGACCAGCACACCGCCCTGCGTCGCCGTGAGTACGATGGTGGAAGTGCTCTTGCTGCTGAATACCAGGTTCGATACGTCGAGGCGCAGGTCGGTCTTGTCGCCCGAGCCCGTCACGCGCAGGCGATAAGTGCCGCTATCGATAGTCGCCGGGCCCGACAGGGATCCGGATGCCAGCGCTGCGGCCTGTGCCGTCGCATCGCTCAATGCCACCGATTCGTCGGTCAGATAGACATCGAGGGCGCCGGCTTCTGAGGTGTTGACCACCTGCACGTTGCTTCTATTGGTATCGGGATCGGCCTGGTCTTCGCCCACTTTGATGGCGCCGAACCGTCCAGTGGATCCGTACGCGACATACAGCGAATGCGTGTCCTTGCCGATCGCAGCGCTGGCCAGCGTCAGCAGCGTGGTGGTCAAGCCGTTTCTCTTGAACTTGATCGCGTAAGTCGCAGCCTTCACCGTCGTGAATGCAGTTGCCGTTTCATACGCGACCGCGGAAAATTTCAGGTTGTCGGCGCCATCGGTGCCGTCGCTGACATACATATCCAACGAGTCGTAATCGGGACTGACATTCAGCGTGCGCAGCTGCGCCTGCTTGTTGCCGTCACCTCCACCCCCGCCGCATCCCCCCAGCAACAGGAATGCCATGAGCAGCACTCCCAGGCACAGATACCAGAAGCCCCGCTCCGTTGCGATGACGCTGGAGCCGGGAAAACGGGCTGCATCGAGCTTTGCGACGTTGAGATTGTTCATGCCAGGTGTTGTGCGACTGCCGTGAAGGGGCACTGGCCGTCTCGACCAGTGCAACAGCTGATGCACGACCGCAGGATTTGGTCGCACGTGCTGCGGTAAAAATTCTAATCAGCGAGTCGCGCTACAACTGTAAGCAGAGGAAACGAAATGTAACCGCCGCGTGTGCGAGTATTTCTGAATGCAGTCTGAATGAAGTATTCGTCATGCCCGACTTGTTACATACTGTTTCAGAGTGACAAACTCGCAATGAACGACTCGAGCAACGTAGACAACGGAAGAATCGATATGCCGCAAGTACGCTTCAAGATCTCCATGTCTCTCGACGGCTTCGTTGCCGGTCCGCGGCAAAGCGTGCAGGACCCGCTCGGTGTTGGCGGCACGCGCCTGCACGAATGGGTAATTCCACTCGCTGCGTTTCGTTCGCTGCTGGGCATCGCTGGCGAGGGCGTAGTGAATGAGAGCAACGCCGTGGTGGAAGCATCGATTGCGAACCTCGGCGCCACCGTCATGGGCCGCAACATGTTCGGCGGTCATCCGGGGAAGTGGAACGATGCGAATCCGTGGCTGGGTTGGTGGGGATCCAATCCGCCGTTCCATCATCCTGTATTCGTCGTCACTCATCATCCGCGAGCGCCGCTGACACTCGAAGGCGGCACGACGTTTACGTTCGTCACTGATGGCATCGAATCCGCGCTCGCGCAGGCGCGACGCGCGGCTGGAGCAAAAGACGTGTCGCTGGCCGGCGGTGCACACGTCGCACGAGAATTCCTCAAGGCCGGGCTGGTGGACGAGATGGAGATCAACCTGGTGCCGACGTTGCTCGGCAGCGGCGAGCGCCTGTTCGACGGCACCGGCGAGGACCTCCACGGTCTGGAACTGGTACGCACCGTCGCCATGCCCAATGTCACGCATCTCAAGTTCGCCAGGCAATCGTCCGCGCGAACCTAGTTCTTCATCCACTCATCATCGAAGGAGCCGGCCATGAACCGTCATCGCATCGTGCTGGTGGCATTGCTTGCCTCGTTCTCGACCGGCGTGGTCCAGGCTGACACGTTGCTGGTTCTCAACAAGGAGGAAGCGACGCTGTGGCGCATCGACATAGCGTCCGGAAAGACCGTCGCGACCGTCAACACCGGCGAGGGTCCGCACGAAATCGAGGTGTCGACGGATCGCAACCTCGCATTCGTCACCAACTATGGGACCGCCAGCAAGCCCGGCAACTCGATTTCAGCGATCAACATAGAGGCGCGTAAGGAGCTACGAGTGGACCTGGGCGAGTTGGGCCGCCCGCATGGAGTGACGTTCACCGACAATCACCTGTACTTCACTTCCGAAGCCAGCAAGAAAATCGGCCGCTACGATCCGGGTTCCGGCCGCATCGACTGGCAATTCGACACGGGTCAGGAAGGCACGCACATGGTGCTCGCATCGCGCGACGGTACGAAGCTCTATACGAGCAACATCGCCTCGAACACTGTTGGCATCATCGAGCACGATGCCAGCGGCAACTGGCAACAGACCTTGGTCAAAGTCGGCGCCGGCCCGGAAGGACTGGACGAATCCCCCGACGGCAAGCAGCTGTGGTCCGCCCATTCACGCGATGGCAAAGTGTCGGTGATCGACGTGGCCACGAAGAAAGTCGTCCACACTCTCGACGTGCAGACCAAGCGCTCCAATCGCCTGAAATTCACGCCGGACGGTAAACTGGCGCTGATTTCGGATCTCGGCAGTGGCGACCTGGTGATCGTAGATACGCAGACACACAAGCCGCGCACCAGGATCCCACTGGGCCGCATGCCCGAAGGCATCCTGGTTGCACGCGACGGCGCATCGGCGTTCGTCGCCGTGGCGGGCGAGAATCACATCGCCGTGGTCGACCTGAAGTCGCTCACGGTCACGAAAACGATCGCTACGGGCAATGGACCGGATGGAATGGCCTGGGCACGGTAGCGGCCCCGCACTGCCGGCCCTCGCTCTCATCACGGTAGCGTTCCTGGCCAGTCCGTCGGTGCCGATATAGTAGATATTGTCGATCACGCGAAACGGCGTGGTCGGCTTGTTCCAGGCTTCACGGCGCGATTGCACCTGTACGCCCGGAGCAGCGAAACAAGCAACCGTCGCGACGACGGCGCAGCAACCCAGCCAGCGCATCGATATCCATTTTTCAGTCCTGCTTCCGTGCGATGAGTCGAATCATCCCGCCCATTCCCGCTTCCCGCTGCACGGCCAGGCCCTGCGATTCGAGACAGCTCACCACCCACTCGGGAGACAGACGCAGCTTGCGATAGCTACCGACCTGCATGGTCCATTGCGAGCCGGCGCGTTCATGCAGGATGTCGTGAACGGTGACGCTGTCGTCGGAGTATTCGAGGAAGCAGGTGAGAATGCGGTCGGCGTCGCTGCGGACCGGAATGAATCGCTGCGCTGCGCCGAGGGCAGTCGAATAATTGCGAAACGTCGTGACGAAGACGCCGCCGCTGTCGAGCGTAGCCGCGGCATCTGCCGCCAGCCGGACCACGGCGTCGCGACTATCGAGATGCGTCAGCGTGTCGCCCATGCAGAAGATCGCATGTACCTTGCCGGAAACGTGACGGTGAAACTGCAGCAGGTCGCCATCGACCACGTCCACGGACAGTCCTTCGGTCCGGCCACGCAATTCATCGAGCAACGCCGTGCACGAGTCGATAGCAATCACCCGGTAACCACGACGCGCGAGCGGAATGGCATGCATGCCGAAGCCGGCGCCGAGGTCGACGGCGATGTCCGATCCAGACGACCCCGCCGCAGGCAAGCCGATGGCCTCCAGCTCCATGGCCCCTCGGCCTATCGCCGCGTCCACGCCCCCGGCCATCCAGGCATAGACGGGACCGAGATGTTTCGCATAATGATCGGCAACCGTGGACATCGCAGGTTTCCCGGGTCGTACCCATCGAGCGGGGGCCATCCGGGGCTGCAGCTTTGACGCCAGACTGGTGACTGCATCACCGCTGCGTGTTGCGCCAGATGGTCTCATTTGACGATTATGATCCGAAAGCACGCCCCTCCCAACCGCTTGACATCATGATTATCGGCATCGATCTCGGCACTTCGAACAGCGCGGTCGCCGTCTGGCGCGACGGCCAGCCTGTCCTGATCCCCAACAGCCTGGGACAGTCGCTCACTCCCTCGGCGGTCAGCGTCGACCAGGATGGAACGGTGCTGGTCGGCCTGCCCGCGCGCGAACGGCTCATTACGCATCCCGAAGCCACCGCCGTCGCCTTCAAGCGCTACATGGGTGCGGATCGAGTCATCCGCCTCGGCAACCAGGCATATCAGCCTCACGATCTGTCAGCCCTGGTGCTGCGCAGTCTGAAAGCGGATGCCGAAGCGTTTCTCGGCGAGCCCGTGACCGAGGCGGTCATCACGGTGCCGGCCTACTTCAACGACAAGCAGCGCAAAGCCACTCGCAAGGCCGGAGAACTTGCCGGCCTGCGCGTCGAGCGACTGCTCAACGAACCTACTGCGGCAGCCATTGCGTATGGCTTGCATCGGCTGGAAGGCGACACGCGCTTCCTGGTCTTCGACCTGGGCGGCGGCACGTTCGACGTCTCCATCCTGGAAATCTTCGACGGCGTCATCGAAGTGCGCTCCAGCACCGGCGACAACCATCTCGGCGGCGAGGACTTCAACGAAGTTCTCATCGACGCTGTATTCGCACGTTGGGGTAAGGAATGGAAGGTCTCGCGCAAGGATGAAGTGCCGGCGCTGTATCACCTGGTTCGCGATCAATGCGAACGAGCCCGCCGCAAGCTGACGACACAATCCAATGCCACGATGAACGTCGCGTGGCAAGGCAAGGACTACGACTTCCAGCTCCACCAGGGCCAGTTCGAGAAGCTGACGGAGAAACTGATCATGCGGCTGCGTGAGCCGGTGCTGCAGGCGCTGCGAGACATCGGAGTCCGTAACGACAGCATCAACGAGATCGTCCTTGCCGGTGGCGCGACGCGTATGCCACTGGTGCGGCAGGCGGTGACGCGCATGTTCGGCCGGTTTCCGGCGGCTCAACTGAATCCCGATGAAGTGGTGGCGCTCGGCGCGGCCGTGCAGGCCGGCCTGAAAATGCGCGACGCCACCTTGAAGGAGGTGGTGGTCACCGACGTGTGTCCGTATACGTTGGGTGTGGATGTTGCCGAGACACGGCCCGACGGCGGCGTACGCAACGGCATCTACTCGCCCATCATCGAACGCAACACGGTCATTCCGGCGAGTCGTAGCAAGAGCTTCGTCACCATGCAGAATCGCCAGAGCGTGGTGCGGTTCAACATCTACCAGGGCGAATCCCGGCTGGTGAAGGACAACGTGCACTTGGGCCAGATCGAGATTCCGGTGCCTCCGCGCGCGGCGCACGAAGTACAAGTGGAGTGCCGCTTCACTTACGACATCAACGGCTTGTTGGAAGTCGACCTGCACGTGCCGGACACGCGCGAATCGCGCCAGCTCGTCATCGTCGGCGACGACGCTGCTGCCGATGAAGCGGCTTTGCAGAAGCGTCGCGCCGAACTGGCGAGTCTGAAAGTTCATCCGCGCGATACCGATGAAAATCGGGCAGCGTTGGCGCGCGCCTCGCGCTGCTACGAACAGTTTCTAGGCGACAAGCGTGAATTCATCGCTCGCGTATTGGCTGAATTCGAAAGCGTTCTGGAACAGCAGAATCCTCGTACGATCGCGACCGCGCGGGAAGCCCTGCATCAACGGTTGGACCAGATCGAGGGCGAACGATTCCTATGAGGCACGCGTCGGCCTGGACGGTGCTCGGCATCGAGCCGACCCACGACCGTACGCTGATTCGTCGCGCCTATTCCCGCAAGCTCAAAGTCACCAATCCCGAGGACGACGCGGAAGCCTTTCAGCAATTGCGTGCAGCGTACGAGATGGCGCTGCACGCGGCGGAGTACATGGAAACGCTGGATGAGCCGGAGGCCGTCGTAGCGGTTGAGGCGGCGGTTCCCGGCGATTCGCCCCTCGATGCGAACGCAATGACCAGCCTCGTTGCGATTGCTGCAGTCAGCGATCGTGTCGAGGCAGTGCCGAGCCTTCCCGTCGCAGATCCGCCGCAACTGTCGCCACCGGCCTCGCAGCCCACGGATGGATTCGAGCGAGCTTACCGACGCTTTCGCCACGCACTGACGGACGCGACCACGTCAGACCAGGCGTTGGACGACCTGTTCGAGGCGCTGCGCACCGACTCGGCTCTGCACAATCTACAGTTCCAGCTCCAGTTCGAAACCTCGCTGGCATCGCTGCTACTCAGCAGCACGCCCCGATCGTATGCATTGATCTGCAGAGCGAGCGAGCTGTTCGACTGGCCCGGGCAAAGCGAGCGGATCGGAGCGTCGGCCGCCATCGTGGCCGCCGCCGGCCTGGCCGGTCATCTTGGTTATTTGCATCAGCTGCGTTCCGGAAAGCATGAGCTGTCGGTCGCCTATCGTGCGCTCGCAGCGCCGCCCAATCCCTACTCGCTGCGGCTGCGAATCCTGTTCAACGCACTGGACGTGAAAGTCCGCGCGCTGATGCAGACGTTGCCGTACGAGTATGCCAAGGCGAACGGACTCAACGACGCCGCCATGCACTGGTGGACCGAGTACAACAGCAAACCGCGATTGTCGTTGCCGCTGGTACTGACCTCATGCATCGTCCCGTTGGCGACAGCGACGATAAGCGGTGCAGTGCTGAACCGACCGGCAATAGCCACTCTCAAGGCGACGGTGCTCGCAGCGTTACTCACGATCGGAATAGCCGTCTTCAAACTGTTCGCTATCGACAGGCTGCGTCACTGGGTCATCGAGCGTTGGCGTGGCGAGTTCCCTCTGCGACTCGCCACCGGCTGGTTTCCAGCAGGAGCGGCCATCGCCTTGCTCAGCGGCTTCGTGAACCACAATTCGCCGTGGAGCTGGTTGCTCACCGGCGGCTCGTTGGCTTGCCTGCTGTGGTGTTGGAACCTGCGGCCGTATGGACGTCCGTTGTTGCTCCGACTCGCCCGCAACACAATCTATATCAACCTGCCGATTGCCGCCGTACTGCTGGCGCTGTCAGCGCAGCAGGCCTCTTCCCTGGTGATCACATTGACTGCATTGGTGGTCTCGCAGGTTCTCGGCGAACGCCAGATCGTTGAATGGTGGCTGGACCGGCTCCCGGGCAGAACGCGCGAGCGCTGCCTGACGGCGCTGCTGATGATTGTCGGATTCATGATTGCTGCGATGGTTCTGGCTGCCAAGGATGCGAGCCTCGGTGGCCTGTTCGCAGCTGCATCCATCATCCTGGTGCTGCTGCAACGAATGACTGCCGTTACGCTGTCGGATGAGCAGCTGACCAGCCGCTACTACGTTCTGTGGTTCTCGATCTTCGCCGTCCCCTTCGCCCTGGAACTGCTCGGCGCGAACGGCTCCGTCCCGGTCACATTGGGCGTCTGGCTATTGGTGGGTGCGACGACTTCGCTATTCATGTCGCTGCGCAATGAGATCAAGGAGCGGGCCTTGGAAGCCCGCACTGCTGCGTAGCCCACGGCCTTGGAAGCTACTTCGCCGGCGTCACGCCGAACAGCTTCGCCAGGAACACCGTCTCCACTTCGCGCCGCAGGTCGTTGTTGGGCTTCTTCTGAAAGCCGTGCCCTTCATCGGCGAAGACCACGTACCAGGTTTCGACCCCATTGCCGCGAATACTGGCGACCACCTGGTCCGATTCCGACTTGGGAACGCGCGGATCGTTGGCGCCCTGCATCACCAGCATGGGCTTGGTAATTTTCGCGACGCTGTTCATCGGCGAGATGCGCTGGAACGCAGCGATCATTTTCGGGTCGCGCTCATCGCCGTATTCCGCCCGGCGATTGTCGCGCCGATACGCTTCGGTGTTGTTGAGGAACGAGATGAAATTACTGATGCCGTAGCGTTCGACGCCGCCGACCAGCCGATCGGAATAGTGTGTCATCACCGCCAGCGACATGTAGCCGCCGTACGATTGGCCGTACACCGCCACCCGCTTCGCATCGAGTCCGGGCTGGGTTGCGATCCAGTCGATCAACGCACCGATATCTTTCACACTGTCGTCGCGCTTCTCGGCATTGTCCAGGTTGAGGTAGCGCTTGCCGTATCCATCGCTGCCGCGAACGTTCGGCAGGATCACGGTGGCGCCGAGCACGTCGGCGAAGTATTGCGCTCCCGGATTCCACAGAGGCCGCAGCTGCAGTTCCGGTCCACCATGGATATCGACGATCACCGGCATCCGTGCCTCCGCCGCGGCGTTCCTGGGCCGATAAACGAATGCGGGAATCAGCAAGCCGTCGAATGTCTTGAAGCGCACCAGTTCGGGCTCGACCAGCTTGGCTGGATCCAGCTCGCCCAGTTCCGAGTGCGTCCACCGAGTGAGCTTGGCTGCGCCGATATCCCAGCTCCAGACATCGCCCGAGGTCGTGGCAGTCGAGAGGCCGATGGCGAGCCTGGCATTGTCGGGCGAGAAGCCCATCTTGCCCAGCACGCCCCGCGGCAATTCGGGTTGCGGCAGCGCCCGTCGGGTTACCAGGTCCTGTAATACGATCCGTGTAAAGCCCTCTTCGTTGATCGAATACGCCAGGATGCGACCGTCGCCGGAGACTTTGAAACCATCCACATCCCACTTCGCTGCGGGCGTCACTACAGTCGACTTGCCGCTCGCGATGTCGATCTCGACGAGCCGCCGCACATCGCTGTCTTGATCCGAGATCGCGAACACACTCTTGCCGTTGCGGCCGAACTGCGGCTGCTGGTACAGGATCTTGCCTGCCTTGGGCGCGATCTCGGTTGCCTGTCCCGACGCCAGGTCGAGCAGCATCAGCTTGGATTCGCGATTGGAGATGGACCGCAGGAACAACAGCTTCGAACCGTCCGGCGCAATATCCGCCGGCTCCACCGCACCCGTGGCCTGGAAGCTCAGCTTCGGACTGGTTGGATTCGCCGCGTCCGCTGTGAAAATAGCGTAGTCGCCCGATCCTTTCACCGCACGCGACCAGGCGAGCAGTTTGCCGTCACTGCTGACGATGGTGTTTTGATTGCGCGTACCCGGCTCGGTGATGCGCACCGGCGCTCCAGCGACCCCCATCGCATAGAGCTGAAACCATTCGTCGCCGCCGGTATCGCGGGTCAGGATGAATCGATTGCTGCCGGGAATCGCGAGCGCCGAGGCCACGGGTTCATTGAAGAACGTGAGCTGCGTACGATCCGCATCCGGCTGCACCACCCGATGAATCTGCTGACTGGTGCCGAACCGCGTCGCGATCAGCATCGATCCGTCGGCCAACCAATCCTGGAACAGCGCCGCGCGATAGTTCTGATACTTCTGCACCGCTTCGGACACGCTCGCCGGAATCTGCGGAACATTTTCGAGCGTCGCGGTGCCGACTTTTCGCACGGTCGGCGGCGGCTGCGCCAGGCCCGATTGAGCAAGACTCGATTGAACGAGAGCAGGTGACAGCGCCATGAACAGAGTGAGCGTGACTAGCAGCTTGCGATCCATGATTGGTTCCACGCCAGGAGAGTGAGCAACACTAGCAGGTCGCGGCCGGTGCGTAAAAGCGCAACCATGATAAGAAATCTCTCGCCTTTAGCACCCAGGTTCCGACGCAGGGTGAGACCGGGCATACTCGTCTGCATCCAGGATGTGAATCGCAAGGCAAAGGAGACCTCTGTGCAGCGTCGGCATTTTCTGCGAACCGCGGGGACAGGGTTGGCGTTGACGGCGCTGACAGGCAGCGAGGTGCTCGCGCAGGATGCGCCTATATCTACATCTGCGCCGGCGATGCTGACGCTGCCGAAAGTGCGAGCGCAGCCGGATCGCATCATCTCGATCACGGTGTGCACGCGGCCATTTCGGACTCAAGGTGCACGTATAGAAAGCGAACGTCTCGGCCGCAAGACTGTAGTGCATAACTATGGCCACGGCGGCAGCGGCTGGTCGTTGTCGTGGGGCTCCAGCACGCTGGCTGTCAAGCTCGCTCTGGCAACGCGAGTGCCTGAAATCGCGGTCGTCGGTTGCGGAGCGCTCGGACTGACTTCAGCATTGCAGGCTCAGCGCGCGGGCCTCAAGGTTCGCATCTATGCAAAGGAACGCCCGCCGGAGGTACGCTCGACATTCGCCAGCGGCAGCTGGACGCCGGCATCTCGCTATTGCACGGAAGAAGGAGCGACGCCTGAAGTAGTACAGCGCTGGGACGAGATGGCGCGCTACACCTATCGCATGTATCAGAACATGCTCGGACTGCCCGGCGATCCGATCGAATGGCGCGACGGCTATACGCTGTCTGACAAGCCCTTCGACCCGAACTCTCACCGGGTCCGCGAGAACGAACCATCGTATGCCGCCTTGGACAAGCGGCTCGCCGATCTCACGCCACGCCCCCAGGAACTGGTTGCGGGCACGCATCCCTTCCCGAGCCCGTACGTGCGCCGTTACACGAACATGGTCTACAACATCAGCGCCTATACCCGCATGCTGATCGCGGACTTCCTCCTCGCGGGCGGCATCATAGAGACGAGGGAGTTTGCGAGCCCCAGCGACCTGTCGAAGCTCAAAGAGAAGACCATCATCAACGCGACTGGCTACGGCGCACGCGCGCTGTTCGGCGACGAATCCATCATCCCGGTGCGAGGCCAGCTGTTGCGGTTGATTCCTCAACCGGAGGTCACTTACGGACTGAGCTACAACGACACGCTGTCGATGGTGCCCCGACGCGACGGCATCATGCTGCAGACCCAGCGCCCCAACGACTTCAACAACGCCGACATCGTTCCCGACCGCACGGAAGCCGAACGCGCCGTGCAGATCATGGCGGACCTGAATTCGCGCATGCGTTGAGACTGGCGACCGGGTTTCGTTACCGGCCGTTCAGAGCAGACACTTGCCCATAGTTGCGAAGTCCGTCACTTCCGCCAAGTCCAGAGTGTCGGTTGGCTCGCAACAGCGCGCGAATGTCTTCGAGATCCTGCGCCCATCGCTCCCGATTGACAATCGCCACCCGGTCCTCCGACACTACTCCCCAGCGCACACATGGGGTGCCACCTGTTCGCGGCAAGGGAGAGGACTCCCACCCATTCGATCCATACGATCGGCAGACCTTACTTCCCGCCTGTTTAAGCGAACTCCAGGCAACTCGTGGAAGGAAGGTTGTCATGCATAGAAAGCTCACTGCGAAGAGCAGTCTCGATACGCTGCGTAAAGAAGCGAAGCGCTGGCTCCAGGCGATTCGCGCCAACGATGCCCAGGCGGTGGAACGCCTGCGACGCAGCTACCCTGAAGTCTCCAGTCCTCCCGTGTTGCGCGACATCCAGCATGCACTTGCGAGAGAGCATGGGGCTACCGACTGGGTGGCATTGAAAACATTGCTCGCAGACAACGCGATGGCGCAGCGAAGCCATCAGCAGCGCGTTGCCGAGTTTCTCGAACACTCCTGTCTTCACTACGGCACTCGACCGGGCACGAACACCTGGGATCCAGCTTATAGCGACGATCCCTCCCGTTGGCGTTACGCCGCACGAATTCTGGAGCGCCATCCAGACATCCTGCGCGACAATATTCATGCGGCGGCAGTCAGCGGCGATCTCGAGGAGGTCCAGCGCATCCTGGCTCTGCGTCCCGAGGCTGCCATGGAGAAAGCCGGACCTCAGCAATTCGAACCGATGCTCTATGTTTGCTACGGACGGTTGCCGCTGCC
>Ga0065707_10081999_pt1 | contig 25570 bp, 21 predicted proteins | sample SwiRhicommuniRL3_FD_59094 | JGI IMG/M metagenome (GOLD analysis project Ga0065707, IMG submission 59094) | Switchgrass rhizosphere bacterial communities from Rose Lake, Michigan, USA - RL3 v2 (version 2) | ecosystem: Host-associated > Plants > Roots > Rhizosphere > Soil | place: East Lansing...
CGCGTGTTCGAGCGCTTCTATCGCGTGGACAAGTCGCGAACGCAGGATCCCGGCGGCACCGGGCTGGGCTTGTCGATCGTGCGGCACCTCGTGGAGCTGCACGGCGGCCGCGTCAAGGCGGACAATCGAAAAGAAGGGGGCGCGGTCTTTACGATTTCGCTGCCGCGCCATCGCTGATTCCGTGATTCGCATGCCAGCGCGAGAACCCATCTCCCAATCTGCGAATCTACCAATCTGCGAATGGTCATTCCCCTAAGCCCACCCTCTGACCTTGTAGTAGCCCAACGCAAACAGATCGTACAGAACGCGCTCGCTGAGATGAAGCGCGCCAAGGGATGGCAGATACATTTCGAAGGGTGCTCCGTTGTCAACGTACTCTTCGGGCGCCGAAGGAATCGGCTCGGTGCCCACGACACGAAACGCCGCGAGGGATCGCCGCATGTGCTGCCTGGAGGTCACCAGCACGAACTGACCGAGGCCGTGTGCCTTCAGGACCGGCGGCACCAGCAGTGCGTGATCGCGGGTGTTGCGCGCGTGCTCTTCCTTGATGATGCGATCGACCGGCACACCCAGCTCCTGCAGTTGATGCGCCATCAACCCGGCTTCGGTGTACTGCTCGGAGCCGTGGGCGCCCGTCGTGACAATCGGCACCCCGCCGAGTACCCGGGACACCCGCGCCGCCTCCATGACGCGCAGCCATCCCTCACGCGTGGGTACGCCCCGAGACTCGCCGCGCGATCGATGAATCTCCATGCCTGCGCCCAGCACGACGACGGCGGTCGCGCCGCGCGCGTCTGCCTGCGACATCACGGGCGGATAGTCGGGAGAGAACGATCGGACGAACGCAACCGCGGCGATCGGTGTGCTCAGAACCCAATAGAGCACGACCAGCGTGGCCACCCAGATTCGGCCCACCCGCCCCCCGTCCTTCCTGCGAAACAGGAGGCACACGCCGGGGAGCAGCATGAAGAGGAAGAACGGAATCGAGCCGGGGACGAACAGCTCTTTCAGCGGAAGAGGAACCACGCGTCAGCGCGTTTCCTCGCGCAACTCGCGGGCGCGCTCGTACAGCGAGTCGCGATCGGGATAGAGCTCGCGGAGGATGATCTCTTCCTCGCCCTGCGCGGCACGCACGATTTGAAGCTCGGCCCCGCTGCAGCAGCTCACCATGAGGCACGTGGTCGTGACCTCGTCGTTCGAGACCTCCCAGAGCACGTGGTTGTCGCGTCCCGGCATGACCCTCCGAATCCGTCAATCGGCGAATCGGCGAATTCTATTGTCTTGAGTACCGTGCCATGGCCAGGCCAAGAATCTCCTCGACCAGCTGGTTGTAGGTGCGGCCGGCCTTGCGCGCGGCCTGCGCGAGCTCGGCACGCGAGGCGAGCCACGGGTTGGGGTTCACCTCGATGACCGCCACCGTGCCGTCCGGTTTGAGCCGCATGTCGACGCGCCCGTAATCCCGGAGCTCGAGCGCCTGATACGCCGACACGGCAGTCGACTGCAGCAGCGCCGTGGTCTCTTCCGACAGGTCGGTAGCCACGATCGACTTGGTGTCGCGATACGCCTTCGTGCCCTTGGCCCACTTCACCTCGGCCGCCGCAATCCGCGGCGTGCCCTCCGGCAGTTTCGAGAGATCCAGCTCGATGACCGGCAGCGCCTCGGGATTCTCGTTGCCGAGCACGCCGACGTACATCTCGCGCCCGTCCACGTACTCCTCGATGAGGATCGGCGAGTCGAACTGCCCGTGCAGCCAGTCGATGCGCTCCATCAGCTCCTTGATCGACGAGACCACCGCGTCGAATTCAATGCCGATCGAGCCGTCTTCGCGCATCGGCTTGACGATGACCGGAAAGTGCAGCTCGTGCGAGAACGCCAGGCGGCCGCGGAACGAGCGGGCGAACACCGGTGTGGCGATGCCGTGAAAGGCGAAGATCTTCTTCGCGACGCTCTTGTCCTGCGCGAGCATCAGGCCGTGGCTGCCGGCGCCCGTGAAGCACTTGCCGACGAGCTCCAGGTACGCGGCGATGTTGTAGTCGGCGGTGTCGTTGCCGCCGAACGATTCGCTGAGATTGAAGATGAGGTCTGTGTCGAGCTTCGCGAGGGCGTGCAGGCTCTTCAGCGAGCCGTCGAGCTGGTGCAGCGCCGGCTCGTGGCCCAGCTTGGTCAGCGCATCGATGACTTCCTCCTCGACTTCTTTCTTGTCGAGGGTTCGCACGAGGGGCGCCTTGCCGTTGGTGCCCGCGTGGTCGTCTTCGGGCTCCCACCGATCGTAAAGGACCGTGATTCTGAGTTTTCCTGCCATTAGTCGGCTTCGGCCTTCGGGCTCTCCACTTTGGGACGTTTCCCGTTCGGGCTCTGCTCTGTGCTCCTCGCTCTGCGGCGATCCCCGGTGAAGGTACCACGAGTCAGGTAATTCATCGCCAACGTTGTGCCGAACGCCGTCAACTCCACGAGGTGGGCTGGCTCTCGTCCGACCTCGCCCCAGAGCTTCAACCGCTCGCAGTTCTTCGCAATCGCTTCCACCAGCGCGCGCACGACCTCGCGGCGCACGCCGGTCCAGTAGGTGATCTTGTCGATCAGCTCGCGCCGGTATTTCGTGACGATTTGCGCGGCCGGACGCCCTTCGCGCGGCTTCCGCGTGAGAAAGATCTCGGACAGATGCGCGTCCATCGCGAGGTCCACGCGCAGCCCGCGCTCCTTCTCGGCGCGCCGGTAGAACTCTTCGACGGTGAGGCGCATGTCGTCGACGGTGATGTCCACTTCACCGGTGCGCACGATCGGCTCCTCGCTCGCGAAGGTGCGCGCCATCCGATCGACATAACGCAGCTTCCGCATCGCCGGCCAACCCTTGTACCGGCGCCGCCACGCGCTTCCGGGCGTCAGCCATACCGCGAACGTTTCAGCAAAGTCTTCGTCGGGGTGCTTCTGCGCGTACCAGCCTTCCATGTGGCGCACGTAATTGCGGCTGAACGGCACCGGGCGGTATTTGTCGCGATACGGGCGGTCGAACGGGCCGAACAGGGCGACCCAGTCGGGACGGGTGTACAGCCGGTACGCGTAATTGAAGACGTGCCCGGCCTCGTGCCGCATGTAGCGCATGATCTCGCGGCTGTCCTCGAGATCGTCGATGGCGCGCTCGAGCCGGCCCAGGTTCGGATCGGCGAGATAGAACGGGATGCCGAGCACGGGCTGCATGTCGGGACAGCCCCACTCGTCGGTCAGGTAGCACACCGGTCGGAACTTGCGCAGCCCCCGCCGCTCGAGCTCTTTGTAGAGCTGGCGCACGTACGGCTCGACGGGCGAACCCTCGAGCTTCAACCCCAGCTCGCGGATGCGCTTGCCGAGGACGCCCCTCAGCTCCGGATCGAGCGTTTCGAAGGCCGGCATTCCTGTCGAGGATTATATGGGTTCCGGGTTGCCGGTTCCCGGTTCAGGGTTCGTGGTGGCGCCTGGTTTGGCCCGGCGCCTCTTTGTGGGCGCTTGACGCCGCAGCGCTCTGCGGGCAACAATCATGTTGTTCCACTACTTCAAGGTTACATTCTTGTCTGACTTTCGATGCCCCCGATGAGCACCGCGAGAACCGCCACCAAGCCGGCCGATGCTTCGACGCGTGAAATCCGCCGGCTCGCCACGCTGCTCGACACCAGCCAGGCCCTGACGGGCACGCTCGACCTGAAAGCCGGTTTGCACCGCGTGCTCGAGATTCTCGGGCGCCACCACGGCGCCGTGCGCAGCACCGTCGTCATGCTCGACGAGGACACCGGGCAGCTCCAGGTCGAAGCGTCCGACGGGCTCGACCGGCCAGGCTACCGCGTCAGCTATCAGCTCGGCGAAGGCATCACCGGACGCGTCGTCGAAAGCGGCAAGCCGATCGTCGTGCCGCAGATCAGCCGCGAACCGATGTTCCTGAACCGCGCCTCGAGGCGCTCCGAGCTGCCGCAGCAGGAGCTCAGCTTCATCTGCGTGCCGATCGTGCTCAACCGCAAGGCCGTGGGCGCGCTCGGCGTGGATCTCAAGTTCAAGCCTGACCGCGACTACGACCGGACCCAGAAATTCCTCGGGGTCGTCGCCTCGATGATTTCCCAGGCGGTCAAGGTGCAGCGCCTGATCGACAACGAGCGCAAGAAGCTGCTCGACGAGAACACCCACCTGCGCCAGGAGCTGCGCGAGCGATACGACTTTTCCAATCTTCTCGGCACGAGCGGCCCGATGCGACAGATATGCGAGCAGGTGGCGCAGGTCGCGCGGACGATGACCACCGCGCTGATTCGCGGCGAGTCGGGCACCGGCAAAGAGCTCATCGCGCACGCGATTCATTACAACTCGCTCCGCGCGAACAAGCCGTTCGTCAAGGTCAGCTGCGCGGCGCTGCCCGACAGCCTCATCGAATCGGAGCTCTTCGGCTACGAGAAGGGCGCGTTCACCGGCGCGCAGGCGCGAAAGAAGGGACGCTTCGAGCTGGCCGAGGGGGGCACCCTGTTCCTCGACGAAATCGGCGACATCAACCTCGGAACGCAGGTGAAGCTGTTGCGTGTCCTGCAGGAGCGCGAGTACGAGCGGCTGGGCGGTACCGAGACGCTGAAGTCGAACGTGCGGCTCGTCGCGGCCACCAACAAGGACCTCGAGAAGGCCATCCAGGAAGGAACCTTCAGAGAGGATCTCTACTACCGGCTGAACGTCTTCACCATCTTCGTTCCGCCGCTGCGCGAACGGAAGACCGACCTCCTGCTGCTGGCCGATCACTTCCTCGAGTCGTTCTCGCGCACGCACAGCAAAAACATCAAGCGGATCTCGACGCCCGCCATCGATATGCTCATGAGCTATCACTGGCCGGGCAACGTGCGCGAGCTCGAGAACACGCTCGAGCGCGCGATCCTCGTGTGCGACGGCCACGTGATTCACGCCCATCACCTGCCGCCGACGCTGCAGACCGCCGAAGCGTCGGGCACGGTGACGCGCGTCTCGCTGCGGGACGCCGTCGCGGCCTACGAGAAGGACCTGATCTCCGACGCGCTCAAGACGACGCGCGGCAACCGCGCGAAAGCGGCGCGCCTGCTCAACACCACCGAGCGCATCATCAACTATCAGGTGAGGAAGTACTCGATCGATTACAGAAGGTTCAAGAGTTAACAGTTGGTTCGTTGGTTCGTCGGTTCGTGGGTTCGTGGGGTTCGTGGGGTTCGTACGGCGCGACTGAAGTCGCGCACTACCGGCTTCTGTCGCAGAGCCCGAACCCGACGAACCCCACGAACTCCACGAACCCGACGAACCCACGAACCCCTACGAACGAACTCCACGAACCCCACGAACTACCGGTTCAGATAACTCTTGTAGTTCTCCTTCGTCACCAGCTCGAAGGGAATCCACACGAAGCTGTCGACCGCTTCTCCACGCGACAGTTTCAGTGCCGCTTCGAGGGCACCGCGCCCCTGGCCGCGTGCGTCCTGAAACACGGTGACGGCCAGCGTGCCCTTCCCTACTTCGGCAAGCGCATCGGGCGTGGCATCGACGCCACCTACCAGGATCGCGCCCTGCTTCCCGCCGGCTTGTTGAATCGCCATGATCGCGCCGATCGCCATCTCGTCGTTGTTCGAGGCCACGGCGTCGATCTTCGTACCCACCGTCAGCCAGTTGTTCATGAGGTCGAGCCCGCGCTCGCGCTGGAAGTTGGCGACCTGTTTCTCGACAATCTTCATCCCTGGATATTTCGCCACCACGTCCTCGACCGCCTTCGTCCGAAGCTGCGCGCCGTTGGAAGCCAGCTCGCCGACCATGATCGCCACATTGCCCCGGTGGTTCATCAGCCGCGCGAGCTCCTCCATTTCCAGCGTGCCGGCCTGCGAGTCCTCCGAGCCAACAAAGACGACGCCCTTCGGCAGCGTTTCTTCCGAGGGCCGCCGATTGACGTACACCAGCGGCACACCGGCCTCGCGCGCCACCTTGGTCATGCTCGGCGTAGCGGCCGTGTCGGCGGCGTTTACGATGAGCGCGGCCACACCCTGCGCCACGAAGTTCTGGATGTGATTCAGCTGCCGGGCGACGTCGCCCTGGGCGTCGGAGAACTGCAGCGCGACGTCAGGCAGCGTCGCGGCGTGCTCGCTCATCGACGTGCGCAGGATCGTGAGCCAGAGGTCGTCGAAATGCGCCATCGAGACCCCGATCACGGGTTTCGGGGGCGAATGGGAACCACAGCCCTGGCCTCCAAGTGCGAACACGAGCAGCGCGGCCAGGCATCCGATTCTCACCTTCGATGTCACGAGAGTCCTCCGGTCACGGGTGAGCGCCTCGATGGCGATAGCGATCGGCCACGACGGCGAGCACGATCACGGCACCCTTCACGATGTCCTGAATATAGGCGTCGAACCCGATGAAGGTAAATCCGCTGGTGATGACGCCAAGGATCACAGTGCCGATAACGGTACCGGAGATCCGTCCGATGCCTCCAGAGAGGCTCGTCCCGCCGATCACCGACGCCGCAATGGCATCGAGCTCGTACGACATGCCCATACCGGCCTGCCCGCTCGCCGCGCGCGCGGACGTCATGACGCCGCCGAGCCCTGAGAGAAGGCCGGCCACCGTGTACACGACCACGAGATGCCGATCCACCCGGATGCCCGACACACGCGCCGCCTGCGGGTTCGCGCCGATGGCGTAGGTGTATTTCCCGTATCGCGTCTGACGGAGCAGCACGTGAAACACGATCGCCGTGATGATGAACATCGCGACGGGCAGCGCGCCTTCGCCAATACGCGTGTAAGCCTCGGACAACATGCTGATGGGCTGCCCGCGCGTGTAGTACCGCGCCAGGCCGCGCGCGGTCACCATCATGCCGAGCGTTGCGATGAACGGCGGGATGCCGGTCAGCGCGATGAGCCGCCCGTTGACAAACCCGGCCAGCGCGCCCGTTATGAGACCGGCGGTGATGGGAATGACGACGGGCAGATCGACGAGCGAGGCGAACACGGCGCGCGCGTTCGCCGTCTGCGCCAGGCTGGCCGCGATCATCGCGGACAGCGCCACGACCGACCCCGAGGACAGATCGATCCCCCCGGTGAGTATCACCTGCGTCACGCCGATGGCCAGCAGGCCGATGATCGACACCTGCAGCACCATGACGAGCAGCCGCTGGGCGTTGAAGAGAAAGCTCGTGCCGCGAATGCCCCAGCCCACCGCTTCGAAGAGCACGACGAGGGTGAGGAGCACCAGGAAGATCCCGGCATCGTGAGAGAGTCGCCGCGGCTGATTCATTGCGAGGCCAGCCTCATCAGATCGACCTGATTCGCGCCGGGTCCTTCGAGAAAGCCGGCGACGCGCCCCTCGCGCATGACCATCACGCGATCGCTCATGCCGAGAATCTCTGGCATCTCCGACGAGATCATCACCACTGCCGCCCCGTCTGCCGCGAGATTGGAGATCAATCGGTGAATCTCGGCCTTCGCGCCGACGTCGATGCCGCGCGTGGGCTCGTCGAGAATCAGGATCCGCGGCGAGGTCAACAGCCACCGGCCGACGAGCACCTTCTGCTGGTTGCCGCCGCTCAACGTCTGGACCGGCTCGGACAAGCTGGGGGTCTTCACGCGCAGGCTGCCGGCCATGTCGCGGCAACTGGCGCCGAGCTTCTCCGCGTTCACGAAGCCCATAGCGACGAACCGGTCGTCGAGGACGGCAATCTCCATGTTTTCCTGAACGTTGAGCGGCAGCAGCAGCCCGCTCAACTTTCGATCCTCGGTGAGAAACGCCATGCCCAGATCGATCGCCACGGCTGGCGAGGAAATATCCACCGGGCGGCCGTCGATGCACACGTCGCCGGACGAGGCGCGCCGGAGCCCGAACAGCGTCTCGGCCACCTCGGTACGCTTCGATCCGACGAGTCCGGCCACGCCGAGGATTTCTCCGGCCCGGACGTCGAACGACACGTCGGCAAATGCGCCTTCAACGGCGAGATGCTTCACCGACAACACGACTCGCTCGGTCGGCGTGTTCCCTTTCGGAAACATCTGCGTCAATTCCCGTCCCACCATCAAGGCGATCAGCCGGTCGCGATCGAGGTGGTCCGCCGGGCTGAAATCGACCACCCGCCCGTCGCGAAGGGTGGTGACCTCGTCAGCGATTCTGAAGATCTCGCTCATCCTGTGGGTGATGTAGATGATGGCCTTTTCGCGCGATCTCAAATCCGCGACGATCCGGAAGAGAAGATCCACTTCGCGCTCGGACAGGGTGGACGTGGGCTCGTCCATGATGAGCACGTCGGCCTCGTACGACACCGCGCGCGCGATCTCGACCATCTGCCTGCCGGCAATCGTCAGGTCGCCAACCCGCTGTTCGGGATCGATGGCAATGCCGAGCTCCTCGAGCAGTTCGGCCGTGCGGCGAGCCAGCGCACGATGATCGATGAACCCGAGGCGCGTCAGCGGTTCGCGGCCGAGCCAGATGTTCTCGGCGACCGTCATGGGCGGCATCAAGTGGAGCTCCTGATGGATCATCGCCACGCGGCCGCGCAGCACGACCCGGCCGGAGTCGGGCCGGTCGAAGCCCGCGATCATCCTCACGAGCGTCGATTTGCCCGCGCCGTTTTCGCCCATGAGCGCGTGCACGCTGCCGGGGCGCACCTTCATCGACACGCTGTCCAGCGCAAGGACGCCGGGAAAGGTCCTGCTGACCTGGTCTGCTTCGACGAGATAGTCCATGGAGCTGAGATACACTAACAGCCTTTTCTTATGAAACGCACAAAGCTGAAAGTCGGAGTGGTCGGCCTGGGGCGGCTGGGGAAAGTCTACGTCCGCGATCTCGCGTCGCGCATTCCGGAAACCACGGTCGTCGCGGTCGCGGACATCGATCGCACGCTGGCCGATTCGATCGCGGAGGAGTTCGACGTGCCGAAGGCGTACGCGTCGGCCGACGACCTCGTCGCCGATCCCAACGTCGACGCGATCGTCATCGTCACGTCTACCCACGCGCACCGCAACAACGTCGTCATCGCAGCCGGGTCGAAGAAGCCGACGTTCTGTGAGAAGCCGCCGGCCCTCAGTCTGGCCGAGTGCGCGGCCATGGCGAGCGCGGTCGAGAAGTCGGGCGCCTTCTTCCAGATGGGCTTCATGCGCCGCTTCGATCCCGGCTACGCGGCGGCGAAGGAGAAAATCGCCCAGGGCGCCATCGGCCGGCCCGTGGTCTTCAAATCGAGCTCACGCGATCCCTTCCGGCCGAGCCTCGAGTACGCCAATCCCGCCAGCAGCGGAGGCATCATGGTCGACATGGGGATCCATGATTTCGACCTGGCCCGGTGGTTCATGGGAGACGTCGAGGCAATCTCGGCAACGGGCGCGGTGCTCGCCTATCCGGAAATGGCGTCGATCGGCGACATCGACAACGCGATCGCAATCCTGGAGTTCGTCGACGGCCGGCTGGGCGTCATCGATCTCACGCGGAACGGATACTACGGCTATGACATCTGCACGGAGTTGCTGGGCGACGCGGGCACACTGAGGGTCGGCTACATCCGCGAGACGCCGCTGCTGACGATGACGAAGAACAGCGTCGCCCACGATACCGTTCCGTATTTCATGGAGCGGTTCGAACGCGCCTACACGATTCAGCTCCAGAATTTCGCGCAGAACGTGCTGCACGGCCGGGACCCGGCGGTCGTGCTGAAAGACGGTGTCGAAGCCCTGAGGACCGCTCTTGCCGCGACCGAAGCCCACCGCACGCAACAGCGGGTCAAGGTCAGCACGATTCAGTAGCCGTGGTTCACGTGAAAAGGGGATCGGGTGACCCCTTTTTCAAGGCAAGGACTTCGTCCAGGGTCGGCACGGACGGAATGGCGCCGAGCCGCGTGCAGCTCACGGCGGCCGTCGCGTTGGCAAACCGGAGAATCTCCCGCACCCGCCATTTCTGAAGCAGTCCGTAAATGAATCCCGCACGGAACACGTCGCCGGCACCGGTGGCGTCGACAACCTTCACGCCGTACGCAGGTGCGGCGTGAAACGTATCGCCCTCGAGCGCTACCGCGCCCTCTTCAGCCAGCGTCATGACCAGGGTGCCCCCATTGAGGCGGCGCAATTTTCTGAGTGCCCGCTCGGGGTCGCGTTCCCCAGTCAGGCGCAGGGGGAGGTGCTGCTCGAAGATCGGATAGGTCACAGCACGAATGAGCTCCTCCACCCGATCGACCGGGTGCTCGATGTCGCTCGTCACCATCGCACCAGCCGCACGCGCGGCGCGCACGGCAGCCATCGCCAACTGTTGATCGTCGTCATCCACGTGGACGATGCGTGCCGCCACGGACTCTGGCGTCAGCGCGTCCGGCGGAACGACCAGATGTCCGCTCCGATGCCACAACACGGTCCTGCGCCCGGCCGTGTCCACGAGAATGATCGCTCCGCGATTGGCCGCATCGGCCACGACTGCATGCGAGAGATCGACGCCACGCGAGCGCAATCCATCGCGCGCAAGCCCGCCGTTCGCGTCAGATCCGAACGCACCGATGTACCCCGTGCGCAAGCCCAGGGCGGCACAAGCCGCCGTCACGGTGGCCGTCTGGCCGCCCATGATGACGTGCCGGCTCGTCACACGCGCCTTACTCGATTCCAGGACGGCAGACAGTTCTCCGCCCAGCTGGATCACGTCATCGACGGAATTGGTTCCGACGCCTACTACATCCAGCATTTGGTGTTAGACCCGTACGCTGCGGACCAGCGATCGGACGCGCTCGCGCGACGCGTCGATCTGCTTCTGGAGATCCTCGTGCACCCCCAGCTGCCGGCGATGCTCTGTGGACCGAAGAAAGACGTACGCGTGGTCGAGCTCGCGGCAGAGATGTTCTGAAATCAGGCCGGCCTTGCCCATGGCGTCGAGCGTGCCGAGCGTGCCGCTGTGGCGGAGCGCGGCAAGGCGGGCGCCGTGCCGGAGCTGAAATGACTGGGTCAGCAATTCGACGGTTGACAGGGTCTCATCCTGGTCGGGATCGGTGACTGGGATGGCTTCGAAGCCGGTCTCGCCACCCTGTTCGCGGTACACGAACGGTTGACACACGGCCAGGAAGCGCGCGGCCAGCTCGGCGTCGCCCGCGATGTGGCGGGCCCTCGTCAGCGATGCACGCTCGGCCATCTCGCCCGGCGCGGCATAACGCTCGGCGTACTCGCTGAGCGAGCACGCCCGAAGCCAACCGTCGTCGGTCTGCGGCCAGACGGGCAGCCTGACGCGATAGAGGCTTCCGTCGTGGGTTTCGTCCCGCAAGACCGCCGCCAGATCGCAACCTACCCGCTCGTAGAACTCGCCAATGCCCGTCGCGTCGGCGCCGTCGGCGCTGCGCGCCTCGTACACATAGAGCAAATCGACGTCGGGCTCGTAGCTCATCTCCCGTCCGCCGACCCTGCCCGTGCCGATGACGGCAAACGAGCCCGGCGGACGATCGCGGCCGTCGGCCACGAGGCGCTGCTGCATGACGCTGGCGAGCGCGAAGTCGATCGCCACAGAGGCCACATCCGACAACTGCGATGCGGCGGTCTGGACGGTCTCCCTGCGCAGCAGATCGCGCGTGCCGATGCGAAGCGTCTCGCGCCGCTTCCAGCGCCTCAGCAGGTTCAGCCCTTCGGCCGGCTCTTCGATCGACGAGAACGCCGACACGAGCTCCTCTTCGTGATCCTGGCGATCGGGCGCGCTGCGCTCGACCTGCGAGACGAGCCAATGAAAGTATTCAGGTGTGCGAACGAGGATCTCGCCGAGTTGTGGCGAAGCCCCCATCACATAGGTGAGGACGTGCAGCGCGCGAGGGTCTTCGCGGAGGTAATCGAGAAACATCGCCCGGCCGCTGCGACCGGAGACGTAGCGCGCAATGGCGGCCACCGCCCCATCCGGATCCGGCGCTTCGAGCACGGCCGCCAGCAAGTCGGGGGCGAGCCGCCCCAGCGCCTCGCGCGTTACCAGATCGTCGGCCATCTGCTGGAGCTGGCTGTCGACGGCCGCGGCATCACGGAAGCCCAGCGACTCAAGGTACGCGCGGGCCTGCTCCTCCGTGAGGTCGGGCGACAGGAAGAGATCTGAGGGGTTCGGCACGGTTTAGTCGCAAGGCGAAAGTCGGAGGTCGTAAGGCGCAAGTCGAACAGACTTGAGACTGCCGACTTTCAACTCGCGCCCGGCGACCGACACGTCTCTATACGTCCTTCTCGCCGGTTCTGATGTTGTAGCCCTGCTCGACCGGCATCACGAAGACGCGGCCGTCGCCGATTTCGCCGGTTCGCGCGGCGCCGATGATGGCCTTGATGGCCTCGTCCACTGATGCATCGGGCACGACACACTCGATTTCCATCTTCGGCAGCAGGCTTACTTCGTATTCACGGCCGCGATAGACCGCTGTGTGCCCTTTCTGGCGGCCGTGGCCACGCACTTCGGTCACGGTCATGCCGGCGATGTTGAGCTTGCCGAGGGCTTCCTTGATGTTGTCCACCATGTTGGGTCGAATAATGGCCTTAATCAGCTTCATGCGGTCTCCTTCATGAGTCGCGGGGCTCGGGCGCCCGTTCCTCGCTCGCCTCTTGCAGCATGCGTTCGAGGTCGGCTTTCAGCGATGCCTCAGCTGCCTCGGTCAGCTTCGCCCCGGCCTGCGTAATGTGAAAGACGTCGATGGCCTTCTGTCCTTCTGTCGTAATCAGCACCAGATCGACGTCGATTCCGTGATCGGAAATGACCCGGCTGACACGATACAACAACCCCGGCGCGTCGTCGGCCACGAGCTCCAGCACGGTATAGCGCTGCGAGTGTGCCGCATCGAAATATACACTCGGGGTGCGACGAAGGAGCGTCCGTTTGGCCAGGACGCTGCCTTCCTTGCTCCTGAGCAGCGACCTCACGTCGGTCCTGCCGCTCACCACTTCGTCGAGCCGTCGGTCGAACTCCTTGCGCCCCATCGAGTTGCGCTCGAAAAATCCGTCGCCGTCGGCAAACTCGAACACGTCCACCGCGAGCCCTGCCAGGCTCGTCAGCGCGTGGCCTCTCAGAATGTCCATGCCGAAGTACGCCAGCACGCCGCAGATGTTCGAGAACAGGAACGGCTTGTCGAGCGAGACGACGGTCAGTTCCCAGACCTCGGCTTTCTTCTCAAGGAAGAAATGCGCCTCGTTGGGCCGGATATCGCGGGAGAGCCTGACATGACGATATATCGCTTCGTGTGAAAACAGAATCAGATACCGGCGCGGCAGCCCCTCCAGGAAGGTCGCCATTTCGCGCTCGGTGATGTCCTCGGGACGATTTGCCTGCAGCGCCGCCACCAGGGCCTGATCGCGATCGATGATGTCGTCGCCGTAGCCCATGGTCATCTGGTTGTAGGCATCGACGTAGAGCCGCCACAACAGCTCTTCCTTCCAGCTCGTCAGCGTGTCGGGGCTCACGGCGCCGACATCGCACAACGTCAGGAGCAGAAGCAGCTTCAGATGCTCCTCGGTCGCGAACAACGTCGCAAACTGGCGCACGACCTCGGGCTCTTCCGTATCGCGCCGGAACGCGATGCGCGACATCTTCAAATGCTGGCGAATCAGAAAATCGATCGTCTGCCGTGCGTCGGAGCCGAGGCTCAGGCGGGCGGTCATGGCGACCGCCATCTCGGCGCCCACAATCGAGTGATCGCCCTCGCGCGCCTTGCCGACGTCGTGGTACAGCAGTGCCAGTACCAGCAGCTCCGGCGTGCGGATTTCATGCAGGATCGACGCAAACCGAGGGTTGTTTAGCAATCGCTCGGCGTTGCGCACCGTCAGCAGCGTGTGCTCGTCGACCGTGTACTTGTGATAGAAATCGCGCGTCACGCGGCACGAAATCTCATGGAGCTCGGGAAAGATCGCGCCCAGCAGGCCGCAATCGCGCATCTCGCCCAAACGCGCGGCGAGCCCGGGCCGCGGACGCAGGAACTGCAGCAGCCGGATCTGGTGGCCCGCGGTCGCCAGGAACACCTCGGGCTGGTAGTTGTGCTTCTGCAGCTCGCGCTCGATCAACGCGAGCGCATCATCGGCCACGGGAACGTTCCGCGAGACCGCCACTTCGAACGCGCGCAGCCATTCAGCGGGTTCCGACGTCGCTTTGGATGTGTCGGCGAAGTTGATGCCCTCGACCACGCACATCAGATTGTCGTCGACGAGCCGGATGGGCGTCGGCAGCGGAGGCAGCGCCGCGCGGCGGACGCGGCCGAGCGCGCGTGTGACGCTGCGCGCGTCCCTGAAGTAGTCGGTCATCAGCGCTTCCACGCGGCGCCGCATGTCCGGCCCGGCGTACCCCAGCCGATCGACGGCCTTCTCCTGCAACTCGTAGCTGAGGACATTCAGGTTGCGGCCCGTGTCGACGTGCAGTCCCGACCGGATGCGCATGAGAAATTCCTCGGCCTCCCTCAATCGATCGGGCGAGGCCCCGCGCACACCGCCCCGGCGATCGCCGCCGAGCCGCAGCATCAGGCGCGCGGCCCAGACGTCGCGCAGCGCGCCGGGCCCATCTTTCACATCGGGCTCGAGCTGGTAGAGCGTGTCGTAGAACTCGCCGTGGCGCTGGTCTGTCAGCGTGACGAGCGCGTCGAGCACCATCGGGCGCCAGACATCGGCCGAGGCCTTCAGCGTGGCATCGAGGTGATCGATCACGTCCTGGTCGCCGGCGAGCGGCCGTAGATCCATCAGCGCAAGAAGATATTCGGGGTTCGTCGTGTCGGGCCGATCGAAGTCGGTGTGCTCGCGTACGTGATGGCCGACCTGGAAGCGCAAATCCCAGAGCGGATGGAGCAACGCCTTGACGAAGCGCTCTTCGGGACGGCCGAGCGGTCCACCGAAGACGATGAGCAGGTCGATGTCGGAATGGAGGAACTGCGACTGGCGGCCGTACCCACCGACCGCGAAAACCGCCAGGGGCGTGCGCGATTGGCTGCGCGCGCGCTCGACGAGCTCACGGACGATGCCGTCGATAGACTCGGCGTAACGCCCCAGCGCCGCACGTCCACCTTCGCCACGCTCGGTAGCGTCTATGAGCTGCTGCCGCGCAAGGTCCAGAGACGCGGAAAGGCGGAGACGCAACTCCGCCTGCTCGACGTCCCTCCCCTTAGCGGGAGCCATCGCGATCCATGACGCCATAGGATACTTCGCCCCGGGGATTAGGGACTCGCGACTATCCCGAATCCCGAGTCTCTAATCCCTGGGGTTGCGCGTCAGTACGAAAGGCCGATCCCGATCGAGCCGATCACCTGGCTTCCCTCGGGCGTTCCATCCTTGACGTTGAAGGACTTCGTGCCATCGCCCAGCGCGAGGAAATCCACGCCGCCGTGGAGGTTCCAGGTGCCGAACTTCGTCGGCGCGCTGCTGAACGGAACCGTGAAGAGCACGCCGAGATCGAAGTACCCGAAGCCGTTGTCCTCGCCGTTCGCCTCGTAGTAGTCGCCCAGGCTGAAGCCCATCTTGACGGGCACGCCCACCGTCACGCCCTTGCCGCCCAGCGGCCAGCTCGGTGCCGCGCCGATCTCGGCGTAGGTCCCTTCGTCGCTGCCACCGTCCGCCTGACCGCTCATTTCGAACGCGACGATCCCGTACGGCGCGAACTTGCTCGCGTGCGCGACCTTGAACGCGAATTCCTTCACCGTGCCGAACGAGCCGTTCGGGCTGGTGTAGGCGGTGTAGAAGGGCGAGATCGTGATGCCCTTGCCGACGCCCAGGTTGAGCATCACGTAGAAGTCCTCTTCGTAGTGGCTCGGCTTCTTCGGGTCCGCACCGGTGCCCGACGTGCCCGTGTTCAGACTGTTCCAGACGCCGAAATTCACGCTGGCGCTTCGGCCGTTGTCGCCGGAGTACAGCGCGATGCCCACGTCGCCGAACGCGAACGTGGTCAACGACGGATCCGCTTCCTGCCGAATGCCCCGGAAGAAGTACACCGAGGGAAAGTCGATGCCGGCGGTCAGCGTGATGGCGCCGGGGTTCGGGTCATCCTGCGCGCTCGCGGTGCCGGCCGCAAAAGTCAGCGCCACGGCCACGGCCACGGCAATGCGGGTGAATCGGGAAAGGCAAGACGAAGTTTCGATCACGTAGTCCTCCTACATGAGGGATCCGGCGGCGCGACGAGCGCCGCCGGATCACGATTAAGAACACCTTCAGACAACTTCGGCGGCGGGCCTCGCCGAGATCGGCGGCGTAAACCCGACGTAGGCCTCCTGGCCGTGCTCGCCGATGTCGAGACCCTCGATTTCCTCTTCCTTGCTCACGCGGAGACCGATCGTGTACTTGATGGCCAGCCAGAAGATCGCGGACACCGCAAGCGTGTAGACACCCACCGAGACCATCCCCTTCAACTGCGCCATGAGAAGCGTCATCCCACCGCCGTAGAAGAGCCCGTTACCGGTTGCCGCACCGGTAATCTTGTCTACCGCGAACAGACCGACGCAGAGCGTCCCGAACGTGCCGTTGAAGAGATGCACAGGTACCGCACCAACCGGGTCGTCAATCTTCAGCGAGTCGAGCAGCTTCACGGCGAAGATGACGAGGATGCCCGCGGCTGTACCGATGATGAGCGATGCCTGTACCGTCACGAACGCACACGGCGCGGTGATCGCCACAAGACCCGCGAGCACGCCGTTCACCGACATGCTGAGGTCGGGCTTGCCGTCCCATAGCCAGTTCAACGCCGTCGCCGAGAGCAATCCCATGAACCCAGCGGTGTTTGTGGTCATGAAGATGTGCGAGATCGCGTTCGCGTCGACCGCCATCGTCGAGCCCGGGTTGAATCCGAACCAGCCGAGCCACAGGACGAAGCAGCCGATGACACCGGACGTAAAGCTGTGCGGCGGAATGGGATTGACTCGGCCGTCAGGACCGTACTTGCCCAGGCGCGGACCGAGAATCAGGATGCCGGCGAGCGCGGCCCAGCCGCCCACGCTGTGCACAACGGTTGAGCCCGCGAAGTCCCAGAAGCCCGCCGTCGCGAGCCATCCACCGCCCCAGATCCAGTGGCCGGTAACCGGATAGACGAACGCCACGAGCAGGAACGAGAAGACGATGAACGACAGGTACTTGATGCGCTCGGCCACCGCGCCCGACACGATCGTCGCGGCCGTGCCGGCGAACACGAGCTGGAAGAAGAACTTCGCGTTCAGTGGAATACCGGTCCAGGCGATCGCCTTGTAGACGCCCTGGTAGGCGTCGCCGGTCGCCGGGCTGTTGTCCGCACCGCCAATCATCAACAGGCCTTCGAGACCGATGAAGCCGGTGCCGTTGCCGAACATCAGGCCCCACCCGAACAGGTAGAAGGCCAGGCACGAAATCGCGAACACGATGAAGTTCTTCGACAGAATGTTGACGGTGTTTTTTGCACGGCAGAATCCCGACTCGACGAGCGCGAACCCGAGATTCATGAAGAACACCAGGGACGCCGTAATCAGCACCCAGATCGTATCCATCCCGATCTTCAGCTCCGCGGGCGTCTGCGCCATCGCGGGTGTTGCGCCCAGCACCGATAGCAGCAACCCGGCCGCCAGAATTCCTGGCAATTTCCTTTTCATCGTCCCTCCTTGGAGAAGAAATGAGTGCGGAGCGCTGATATCCACGTCGCCCGTCCGTTCACGCCAGTGCACGAGGGATGCCAGTACGGAACAGGCAACAACTGCGTTTTTCCTAAGGAATATGGCGAACTCGCCAACGCGGCGAACCCACAAACGCGTCAGGTGAGGTGTGTACACCTACATTCATGTACCTTTCAGAATCTGAGACATCGCCCCGGAGCCACGAAAACGAGCGGGGTATTCCGGAAGGAAGAAAAGATCTCCGCGATCTTTCGCGGCTTGGTAATGAGTCCGCGCGCACGTGCAACAAAGTTGTAGGCGGAGTGGTAGCGGCTGGCGTTTTTGTTACTTCTTGAACCGGCGCCAGTCGATCCCGAGCAGGCGGACTTTGTAGTTCATGATGCGGCCGGTGGTGTTGAGCAGGCGCGCCGCTTTCGCGCGGTTGCCGCGCGAGGTCTTCAGCGCGTCCTGGATGAGGTCCTTCTCGTAGGCGTCGAGTGCATCTTTCAGCGACAGGCTCATCGTCGTGCCCGACGAGGCCGCTGTCTGGAGCGTCGGCGGCATGTGATGCGCGTGCACGACCTGGCCGTCGCAGACCACGACCGCCCGCTCGATGGCGTTCTCGAGCTCGCGCACGTTCCCCGGCCAGTGGTAGGCCATCAGCATGTCGATGGCCGGCGTGGAGATCCGCTTGATGTGCTTGCCGTGGGCGAGCGAGGCCTTCTCGAGGAAGTGATCGGCCAGCAGCAGGAGATCCGGTTTCCGCTCGCGGAGCGGCGGAATGAAAATAGAGAACACATTGAGACGGTAGTACAGATCTTCGCGGAAGCTGCCGTCGACAATCGCGCGCTCGACGTCCTTGTTGGTCGCGGCAATCATCCGCACGTTGGCGCGAATCGTCTTCGTGCCGCCGAGCCGCTCGAACTCGCGCGCCTGGAGCACGCGCAGGAGCTTGATCTGCGTCCCCAGGTTGATCTCGCCGATTTCGTCGAGGAACAGCGTGCCGCCCTCGGCGAGCTCGAACCGGCCCTTCTTCGGGGCGTGCGCGCCCGTAAAGGCCCCCTTCTCATACCCGAACAGCTCGGACTCGATCAGGCTGTCCGGCAGCGCCGCACAGCTCACCTTGATGAAGGGGCGCTTCGATCGCAGCGAGTTGTAGTGAATGGCCTGGGCAATGAGCTCCTTGCCGGTGCCCGACTCGCCGCGGACGAGCACCGTGGTGTCGGTGCGCGCGACCTGCGACACCTGCTCGTAGACGAGACGCATCGGGCCGCTCGTGCCCAGAATGTTCGAGAAATCGTAGCGCTCGCGGAGCTCGCTCTTGAGGTGGGTGTTTTCCTCCCGCAGGCGATCGCGTTCGGCGTCGATGACGCGCTGAATGCGAATCCACTGAGCCATAAGCGACGCGACGACGCCGAGGAACTTCACCGTGCGGTCGAAGTCGCGCTCGGGCTTGAAGCGGAAGTCGGCACCCAACGCGCCGACGGCCTTGCGGTTGAGCAGAATCGGGACACACACGTAGCTGATTTCCTCGCGCGCCAGCTCCGGGCGCTCCGAGGTGCGCCGCAGGAACATCGGCTCGCGCGAGATCCGGGGCACGACGATCGGCTTGCCGCTCTGTACGACGCGTCCGGTGATGCCCTCCCCAAGACGAAACTTCGCGTCCCCTTTGCCGGCGCCCGGCCCTTCCGAGGCCACCACTTCGATCTCCTCGGCACTCGTCAGCAACGCGACGGTGCTGCGGATCAGGCTGTGATGACGCTCGAGAATATTGAGGACCTGATGCAGCGCGGTCTTCTGGTGAGCGCCTGCAGATAAGGTCTGACTAATCTCCAGCAGCGTCGATAAGCGTCGAAGCTCTGCCGTACCGCTCGTCGTCGTGGTCGCCTCGGCCAGTTTCAACCCCGCAGGGTTCGATGCCATGTAGAAGGATCCCTACCCCTCGACATGAGCAAAGCTGGTTCCACATGCGCGGCGAACGACTTCGGTGATTTGCTAGGGAATACTGCGATATGACGCGATGGGCTTTCGGCCGAACCCACAAACTTGGAGAAGAACTAGTCTGGTCCCGACATTCGTGTCGTAATTGCCAAAACAGGAAATGGACTATTTGCCGCCGGAGGCGGGCGGTTTCGGGCGCGTGAGGTACGCCGTCAGCCGTTCTTTCTTCAGCCCGATGGACTTCCCGTCACGAGTGGCCGTAATCGTGACCTCCCACTCCCCCGCCATCGTCACCATCACGATGCCGTTGTAGGTTCCTTTGCCGACGTTGTTCAGTTTCCCTACGGTCTTCATCTCGGGGTGCTTGGTTTTCGGATCGGCGGGCATCAGCAGGATGATCCCGACGTCGGCATTTGTGACGAGCTGCCCTTTCGCATCTCTGACGGTGACTTCAAAAAGATTCTGGCCGAGGCCGAGCGGCGACGGCTTTGTGGTCAACGTCAGTGACGCGCCTCCGGACTGCGCGGACACCTGAGCGGCCGCGGCCACCACCGCGGCCACGATGAGCATCTTTCTCATGGCGCTACTTCGAGGCGGGGGCACGTCGCGACTGCGCAAACTCGATGGCGAACTTGCGCAGTGGCAGGCTCGTCTGCCCGAGGGCGGCCGCTTCCTCCACGGCACGATCCACGTCCCAGCGATCGATCGCCAGCCGCTTGATCAGCCACATCGTCGCGGCGCGGTTGCCGCCGCCGCAGTGAATGAACGCCGGCTCGGCGCCAGGGCTCGTGATCGCTTTCAGGAATGCCTCGGCCGCGACCGGATCCGGACTGCCGTCGAACGGCACGTGAAAGTACTTCAGTCCCGCGGCCTTCGCCGCTGCGGCCTCTTTTTCGACTTCCGCGCCAGGCTCGGTGGCCAGACGAAGATTCACGATCGACACGAACCCCATCTTCCCGATCTCAGGTACGGCGTCGGTGGTAATCGCGCCGGCGCACGCCACCGTGGTCTCGAGACGAGCCATGTTGCGAATCCCCGTGACAGGATCCTTGGTAACCCCCTGTGCCTGCACGCTCGCAGCAGCGGCAACCACGACAAGCAGCGCGAGGCAGGTGCGACGGTTGATGAGCATGATCCTCTCCTTCATCACGAGTTATGGCTGCGCTACAACTCCACCCGGCGCAAACGCAGCGCGTTGCCGATGACCGAAACCGAGCTGAACGTCATGGCCGCGCTCGCGATCATCGGGCTCAGAAGCAGGCCGGCGAACGGATACAACACACCGGCGGCGATCGGCACGCCGATCACGTTGTACACGAACGCAAAGAACAGGTTCTGCCTGATGTTCTTCATTGTCGCCCGGCTCAATCGGCGCGCGCGTACGATGCCGCGCAAATCGCCCTTTACCAGGGTGATGTCCGCGCTCTCGATGGCAATGTCGGTCCCCGTGCCCATCGCGATACCCACATCGGCCCTCGCTAACGCCGGCGCGTCGTTGATGCCATCTCCCGCCATGGCGACGCGGCGGCCTTGCTCCTGAAGGCGTTGAACTGCCTCAGCTTTGCGGTCCGGAAGTACCTCGGCCTCGACATGGTCGATCCCGACGGCTCCGGCCACCGCCTGCGCGGTCATCCTGTTGTCGCCGGTCAGCATAATCACGTTCATACCCTGTTGGTGCAATTGGCCGATGGCTTCACGTGCCGTCGATTTCACCGGGTCGGCGACGCCGATAATGCCTGACAGCACGCCATCGACCGCCGCGAACACGACCGTCTGACCCTCGCGTCGACGCGCCTCGAGACGTTCGACGAGCCCGCCGGTCTCGACGCCAAACGACTGCATGAACCGGACGTTGCCGACCGCGACCTTGCGGCCATCAACGGTGCCGGCTACACCCTCTCCCGTCACCGAACGAAAATTGTTGACCGGAGAAAGCGATACGTTCCGTTCGCGAGCGGAAGCGACAATCGCCGAACCCAGCGGATGCTCGCTCACGTTTTCCAGGCTCGCAACCAGTTGCAGCAGCGTGGCCTCGTCCATACCCCGTGCTTCGATCGACGCGAGCGCGGGCTTTCCCTGGGTGAGCGTCCCGGTCTTGTCCACGACCACCGTCGTCACCTGTTCGAGCAGTTCGAGCGCCTCGGCATTCCGGAACAACACGCCGACCTCGGCGCCCCGTCCGGTTCCCACCATGATCGACATCGGCGTGGCCAGCCCGAGCGCGCACGGACACGCGATGATCAAGACCGCGATGGCATTGACCAGCGCATGGGCGAACCGCGGCTCCGGCCCCACGAGCGCCCATGCGGCGAACGTGACAACCGCCACCGCGATGACCGCGGGCACGAACCACCCTGAGACGGTGTCGGCAAGACGCTGAATCGGCGCACGCGAACGCTGCGCTTCGCTCACCATGCGCACAATCTGCGCGAGGAGCGTATCGGACCCGACCCGTTCGGCGCGCATGGTGAACGCGCCCGTCGTGTTGATGGTCCCTCCGGTGACACCATCACCCGGACTTTTTTCGACAGGAATGGGCTCGCCCGTCACCATCGATTCGTCGACCGCCGCGCTCCCTTCCAACATGGCACCATCGACAGGAATCCGCTCGCCGGGACGCACGCGAAGGCGGTCGCCGGCCCGCACATCGCCGAGCGGAACATCGAGTTCGAGGCCGTCGGCCCCGATACGCCGCGCTGTTTTTGGCGCCAGCCCGAGCAGACCGCGAATGGCCGCGCTCGTCCGGCCCCGCGCCCGAAGCTCCAGCACCTGCCCCAGCAGGACGAGCACGACGATGACTGCCGCCGGCTCGAAATACACCCCCACGCCCTCGTGCGTGCCCGGGGTATCCGGGAATATGCCCGGCGCCAGCGTCGCCACGACGCTGAACCCGAATGCCGCGCCCACGCCAAGGGCGATGAGCGTGAACATGTTCAGGTGACGGCTCACGATCGATGCCCAGCCGCGGACGAAGAAAGGCCAACCTCCCCACAACACTACTGGCGTCGCCAGCGCGAGCTCAATCCAGTTGAGAACAGGCGGCGACGCCGCGCGCTGAATGGGTCTCGCCGGCATGAACTCGGACACCATCACCGCAAGAATCGGCAGGGTCAGCGCAACCGCTCCGCGGAACCGCCGCGTCATGTCCTCGAGCTCTTCGTTGGGCTGCTCCTCGAGCGACACCGCCACTGGCTCGAGCGCCATGCCGCAAATCGGGCACGCACCCGGACCCTTCCGCCGGACTTCCGGGTGCATCGGGCAGGTGTACTCGGCATCCGGATCGGCTGGCGCGGCCGTTCGATCGGAAGGTTTTGTGTCGAGGAACTGCGCCGGGTTGCCTTTGAACTGTTCGAGGCACCACTCGCTGCAGAAGTAGTACGTCTGGCCGTGGTAGTCGAAACGGCCGGCTGCGTCACCCGGGAGGATCATCATTCCGCAGACCGGGTCGAGTACTTCCTCTTCCAGCGAGGGCGGCGTCATCGTCATCAGGACGCTGCTACTTGGCGAATTTGGCGGGATCGGCGTCAAATCGCGCTTTGCACGCCTTCGCGCAGAAGTAGTACGTCTTACCGTTGTATTCACTCGTGCCCGCGGCCTTCGCGGGATCGACCTGCATTCCGCACACCACATCGCGTTCCATGGAGCTCCTCCCAACCTTTATTTTGCCGTCTCGATTCGACGGACTCGAATCACCGATTCGTCGCGGCTCGCCCACGCCACGACGAGGTCGCTCCCCGTTCGAACGATGACCGGGTGCGACGCCGATTCGGCTCCGCTCAGCACGCGGGACGGTCCGATCGCGCGCGATGGCGACACATGCGCCAGCACAACCCGATGCACGTCGTCGACCGTCTCGTCCCAAACGATGACCGCTCCGCCATCTGCCGCCAGCGTCATCTGCGGATGTCCGGGCGTGATGCCGGCAGCGGGCAGACGGGTTCTCGGCGAGAACGTCCTGCCATCCCGAGACGTCGCGTAAAAGACGGCCTTCCGAGGCTCGTCGCCTTCATTCACGAGCGTCGCCCACGCCACATGGATCGCTCCTGCCCGATCGACCGCCAACGCAGGTCCGTCTTCCGGACAGCCATTCAGTTCCCACTTGTCCTCGCTGACGCGGACGAGCGGATCGAAATGCGCGCCGCCATCGGTGGACTTTGCGAATGCGATGTCGCGCATGCTGCCTGGAAAGATGTGACGCCAGGCGGCGTACACGGTGCCCTTCACGTCTACGGCGACAGCGGTCTTGCAGCAGAAGCAGACGCCGCTGGCAATGACGGTCTCCACACGGCGTCCGTCAGGCGTCAGGATGCCGTGATAGACGTCCTGCGGCGGCTGCCCCTTGTGGGGCATGCCTGAATGCGCCGCCTCTTCGGCGATCTTCCGATTGGCATCGCGGCCATCGAGCCACACCGCATGAACCGCGCCTGACTGCCCGGGCGCGAGCGACTCCCAGCCGCGTGCGCCCGAAAACGTGGGATCGTGAATCGTGCGGGCCGGAGAAAACGTGCGGCCTCCGTCGGTCGAGCGGGAGAACCGCACCACATCCTGGCGCGATCGCTGAGGGCCATCATTTCTCTTCGACCAGACGACGGTAATGGCGCGGGCGTTGACGGGTCCGGACACGACGACGCGAGGTGGCTGTTCGCTGTTGACGCTCGCGTCGCCGTCCTGATCGTTGACGCGGCGCGGCTCCGAGAACGTCATCCCAGCGTCTTGACTCACGGCGGCAAAAACATTGGCCGCGCCATTCCTGCTCGCCGCCCAGACAGCCACAATGGTGCGATCGAGCGCCGCCAGAGACGGTGCGGAACTGGCAGCCCCCGTGACGGAAAGCGACGTCTGGGGCGGTTGCTGACGCGCCAGGGTCGGACCGCTGGCCGACGCAAGAACGGCAATGGCACTCGCACACAGTCTCACCATCAACGCGCGCCGGATAGTCGCAGACATCGCGGGCACCTCCTCTGTCGCTTCGGTGGTCAGGCGTCTTTTCTGTGGCTGCTGAGGAAGGCTTCGAGCGCGAACTGGTCGGCGCTCGTAAACGACACCCCGGCGCGGTACCACAATTGACCGGATTTCGGTTCGAGGCGCGACCACATCACCTTCGCCTTGCAGGCAATCAGACTGTCGCCCATCGGCATGGTGAGCTTGACCAGCCTGTTCGGTTTCATCGAGAACGGCGTCAACACCTGGGCACCGGTCACGGAGAGATCGATCAGTTTGCCTTCGGTGCCGTCGATCTGCACCTCGACCTCGGTGGAAATCGCCACACGTTTCGCACCGCGCGCCGGGCCTCTGAAGGCGGGTTCCTGCGATTCCGAGGAGGGCACGGGGTCCGTCATCAGCGACGGCGGCTCCGAGGGTGGAAGGGCCAGCAGCCGCTGCTGGTCGACCTCGGCCTCTGCGATCTCGGCACGCGTCTCCGCATCCCGGAGCGCGACCTCGAGGCTCCGGATCCGGCTTTCAATCGCCCGCTGCCGCTCTTCGTCCCTCGTATCGACCGTCAGATCGATCACGGTTTCCTCGCTGGGCTCCTCGTCGCCATCGATCACGAGATGAGGCTCCGCCTCCATCGATCGCACCGCGTCGCGCTGCTCGTGCGCGGTCTGCAACTCCTGCCTCAGGAACTCCCGTTCGCGAATCGCCTCCTGGGCCAGCTCGAGCTCGCGCCTCAGGGCATCGCGTTCGCGAAGGGTCTCGTCGACCAGTGCATCGGCCGCTCGAGTGGCCTCTTCGGCTCGTGCATTGGCGGCCCGAGCCTCTTCGGCTTGTGTTTCGGCGGCACGAACGGCCTGTTCGGCTCGTGCGTCGGCGGCACGAACGGCTTCTTCGGCTCGTACGTCGGCGGCTCGAACGGCTTCGTCGGCTCGTGTGTCAGCGGCACGAACGGCTTCTTCTGCCCGTGCGTCCGCGGCACGAGCGGCGTCCTGCGCCTTAACGAGGAGATCGCTCTGATCGGATTCCGAGCGCGAGAGCGCCTCGTTCCTCGCGTCCGCCTCGCGGCGGATTCCGTCGATCTCGTGGCGCGCCGCCGCGAGCTCGCCCCGCGTCCACTCGAGATCGCGTTCGAGCTGGGCCGACGCTTCGCGCAATTCGGCAGCCGCCGCGCGCTCGGTATCGGCCGCCGCC